>TARA_B100000674_G_scaffold139797_1_pt1 | contig 37992 bp, 35 predicted proteins | sample TARA_B100000674 | Tara Oceans TARA_B100000674 (sample SAMEA2622759) | marine metagenome | biome: marine biome (ENVO:00000447); feature: surface water layer (ENVO:00002042); material: "saline water (ENVO:00002010), including plankton (ENVO:xxxxxxxx)" | depth 5 m | reverse complement strand
AATCACGAACATAGAACTAGTAACATATCGTGATTTCCATAAATTAAAAAAAGATAAAAGAAATAAAATAAAAATAAAAAGTGAAATGACTTTATCGAGTTGATAAAAGTTATTTATTATTAAGTTAATATTTTTAAAATATAAATTTGTAAAACTACTAATACCTGAAATTTCTGTGGAATTTATATAGCCATCTTGAGTATTTTCTGTAAGTAAAAAAGAGTAATTTACATAATTTATCATCAACCCAATTAATCCAATAAAAATACTTAAAATATCTTTTTTAAAAGCAAACAAGGTAATAATAAAGATAATTATCAAATAAGAAGCAAAAGGTTTCAAAAAATATAAAAAACCACAAATGAAAACTAATAAATATTTTGTTTTTTTAGCAAGAACTTCTTTCATCGCTAACTTTGGGGTGAAAACTGAAACAAAGAACACTGAAAAAAGAAAATTTAGTGCTCCTTCTCCCATAGAGGAATTAAAAAATAAATAACTTAACCAGTCACTATTTAACAAAATAGAAATGTAAATTAATAAAGCGCTTAATTTAATATATGTTTCAAATCTTAATTCATAAATAAAATATAAGCCCAAAAAGAAAAAAATATTGGTAATTACAGGAATGTAAGTAAATGATTCATGATTAAAAAAAATTTTAAAGTTCAAAGCATGAATATAGTTTATCAAAAGCCCATATCCTGTAATAATATTGTTTTCTAAGGCATAGAACAGGTCGTTTTCATATATTAGTTTTGACATCGGTGTCCAAAAAAAATTGGTATCTGATGACAGTTCTTTATGTCCAAGCTTTAGACTTTGAAAATCGTTGTTAAAAAAATAAATAATGCTTAAAGAAATAATAGAAATTATAAAATTGTAAACTCGTACTTTTTTAAAATTATATAGAAAAAATGCAATCCAAAAAAATGATATTGAGAGAAAATAGCTGTCAAATGTAAAATAATTTTTATCAAAAAACAAAGTTACAAAATTAATCACAAAATAGCTCATATACAATATTGCAATTGATAGAGAAGTATTACTTATATTGAGTGAAGAACTAATTAATTTACCAGTATTTACTAGAAAAATAAAGCAAACAAAACTAAGGATAAAAGAATTCTTGTTTAGATGGTTGATTGTAAATTGATTATCTAAAAGATTTAGTAAGAAATTGAATAAAAAAGGAACTGGAATAATGTAATTTATAATTTTTCTGTTTTTAATCATTGCGATAAAAATTAAATATATCAATAAAAAGATACATCATCAGCATGATTAAACATATAAACCAAATTATAAAATTATTAAAGAAAAGATTTACGACAATTAAAAAAACTAATAGAAAAAAAACAATTGAGTTAATTGACAAATTAAATTTAGCATTAAGCACATTTCTTAAGTAAAAAAAATACATAAAGGTCGGTAATAATTTAATACTCGCAGTAAAGATAGGAATGCTAGATTTTTCATCCTGATATATTGTTTTGATGGGCACTTCACCAATCTTTAATCCCATGGAAGAAATATGAATTAATAAAGAATTTTCAAAATAGTAATTATTTTTAAGTTTTTTAAAATCAACTACATTCAATACTTTTTTTTTCAATGCTAAAAAACCATTGTTTGGATCAGATATTTTATAATTACCAGAAACAATTTTTTGTAAATTAGTTGTTATTAAATTTCCTAATATTTTTAGGTTAGGCATTGGTTCAGAGAATTCGCTTATTAAAAATCTATTTCCTTTAATCAGATCGAAGTTCTCGTTAATCAGTTTTGTTTTGAATTTGGGTATATCATCTGGTAAATGTTGATTATCACCATCAAATTTAATAATTATATCGTTATCAAGTTCAAGGGCTTTTTTCATTCCCTTTTTTACAGAAAATCCAATTCCGGAATTTTTTTCATTTTGTAAAACAATTATTTTTTCAGGATATCTATCCTCTAGATTTTTAATTATTTCATAACTGCTGTCTGTTGATTTATCATCAACAACGATGATATTCTCACAATATTTTTTAACACCATTTATTACGTCTTCAATGTTCAGTGCTTCGTTATATACAGGTATGATGACTGATACATTAGAATTCATAAAGTAATATTAATAAGAAAATCGAATGTTTAAAGAAATTGATTATTAAAAAACCAAGTAGCTTAATATTTGTAACCTCATTATTTTTTCTTGTAGCTTATGTTATAGAGTTTATATTTTTAAACGCTGATGCGTCTTATTTTTGGTGTATATCAACTAATTATTTTGAAAGTATAAATGCAATTTTACCTATACATTGCGATGAAGGACCGTATAGACATGCATCGGAAAGTTTTGATTTCTTTTTTTCAGAAAACAATCCATATCAAAAAAGACCGATCTACGTTATTGTTATATCATTTTTGAGACAGCTGATTAATTTTCTAAGTTTTGGATTACTTAGTAATTATGTTGAATTTAGAGTTTCTATGGTTATTTTACAATTAATGATCCTTTTTTTTATTGGTTTTAATGCAGTAAAATTATTTAATCTTGAAAAATTAGATTTAGAAAATTTATTAATCCTATTTACAATTTTTTCAATTCCTAATATAAGATGGAATCTTTTATTCCCATCACATGGAAATTTAACTCTCTTGCTTTTGATTTATACATTAAGAAAATTGGATAACATTAATATTTTAGATGATGATTATACTTTTTTTTCAATTATTGGATTAGGAGCTCTACTCCATAGATCTGCAATTATTTATGCCATTGTTTTTATAATCACAAAATTATTCGTTAAAAAAAGATTTTCTTTAAAAAATATATTTTTTAATTTATTGTTAGTTATTCTTCCTACAGCAATATATGAATTATCAATTTATTTTTCAAGATACCAATCGTTTGATTGGAACAGAGAAATCTATGGACAGTTCTATTGGATTGTAGATATCATACTCGGAAGAGATACTTCTTATCATGATATGTCATGTCAACAGTTATCAACTTTTATAAACTGTAATTTAAATGTGACAAAATACTTTGTCCAGTATTTTACAATTGGAATAATATTTTTAACTATATTGATATTTATAAATTTAAATGTTTTTCAAGATATTTTTTTTAAAAATTTAATTTTATTCACATTTGCTATATATATATTTTGGGCATTACAAGGTTTGTATCCAAATTTTAGATTTGTAAATTACAGTTTAGGGTATTTTCTTTTCTTGGGTCTAATATATATAAATTATAAATATTACAAAAGTAAATTTTTCAGTCTGAGTATTTTGGTTTATGAATTTTCAATTTTTTACCTTGAGCCATATTCAGTTTTAACATTAAAATTAAATTATCTTAGCTACGTCTCAATTGTTTTATTTATTACTTTCTTTATTTATGTTTTAAATCCAAAAATAAGAAAAGATAATAGATATGTATAAATTAAGTAAGTTGTTCATAATTCTTACAATTTTAACTTTTTGTGGGAAGCCGAATGATGTTGTTCCTGAGTCAGAGGTTAGAGATATAGAAATAGCATATGAAGTTATTGTTGAATCAACATCCGGAAAACTAAGTAATGTATATGAAATAAGTGGTGATGGAATAAATCAATATAAGTTTTTAGATATTCCTGATGAAAAAATCATTTTAAAAAGTTTAAAGTACAATGAAATTGGATTTTTTAACCTTAAAGTTGATAATTTACAAATTAACAAGATATGTTACTCACCTACTGTTGAAGTTATAAATAATAAAAATAAGGATATTATATTGATTCAATATAACCACGACCACAATACAGTAGGCATTTTTGGTGATTCAGTAAAAGATATAGCGATTTCTATTTCTGAGGAAATTATAGATAGGGATTCATATTGGTTAAGAAATGATAAGCTATATTCAGAAAATTGTTGAATTAAATAATTTTTTCACTTTTTTTTAAAGAAACAAACATTGTTAAATATAAAAAGAATGATGGCATATATAAAATAGAATCACTTTTAAGAATGTTCAACAAAATAAATAGACAAATAAGAAACATATTTGTATTTGTTTTTCTTCCTTTGTTTAAAATATAAAAAACATATACGAAAAAAATTATTAGTCCTATTAGTCCAAAAAACAACATTATTGAGAGGATGGATGAGTGTGGAAGCAAAAAGCCTAAGGGAGTTCCTGTATAAAGTTTTTTATCAAGAATATTTATTTCACTGTAATGATTTGCAAGAATAAAAGGTCCTGAACCAAAAAATGTTTCAAGTGTCTCTGGATTGTATCGGGCAAAAAATATACCCCACAACTCTGACCTATTTATTAAAAAAGCAAAAAAACCAAAAATTAAAATAATTAGCCTTGCTAAAAAAAATGACTCATCTAAATTTTGAAGATAATTGATTGAGCTTGATCTGAAACTCTCATTTCCATATCCAATTCCCATTTCGATCATTTTATTTGTTGAAAAGTTTAGAGAATATAGAAAATTTTCAAATCTTATAAAATAGGCTAAGACAAATAAGACTGGAGCAACTAATAATAATTTAATACCTCTTTTTAATTTATATTCATAACTAATTGATAAGGCAAAACAAAATAAAAGGGAAATAAGAGCTGCTTTGTTATTAGATGCATATAGCCCAATCAAAAGTGTGGGTACTCCTAAAATTAAAATTTTTTCAAATTTTTTATTTTTCTTCCTAAGTAAAAAAATAAGGATCAAACCTAAAGCAAAAAATTCACCAATAGTTTCAGCACTTGGAAAATATCCTCTCCATGCTTCTGTCTCACCCCAGAAATTAACTCCAAAAAGATCTTGATCATCAGTTCCGTATTTTGTTTGACCAAAAAAATAGTAATTATAGAAATTTAGGACAGGCATCGATGAGCCAATATATCCAAGAATAAGAATAGTAATCGAAGTTAAAATGAAATTATTTTTAAGTTTCTCAAGTTGAAAAATTACTTTTCTTTCTGATACGAACACATACATTCCAAAAATTGAAATAATCATCAAATAACTCCAAGAGCTTACCGATAAAAAGTTATAGGCTGTACTTGATAGCCCTCTAATTTTGTCTGGTTTTAAGTAATAATCTAACCCAACAGCATTAAAAGCCCAGAAAAACACCAAAATATTGATTAAAGAAAAATATTGTCTGATTTTTTTGTCTTTTAAAATTTGTGAAATACCAATAATGCAAAAGAATATTGTTAAAAAATATATGTTCATTCCGCTATAAACACCAATCAAAATATAGGTAAAAGGTAAAAAATTTAAAAGATTTTCATCTCGACTTTGAATTACATAAAAAGAGAAAAATCCAATAAAGAAAAAATAAACGAACAAGAAAAGTAATGTTCTGTTTTTATTTATATCAAGTTCGAATAAAACTTTTGAATAATATCTTTGTTCTGCATAAATTACAACACAAATAATGAAAGCTGTAAAGCTATTTGAAATGAAAAGTGAGTTTTTTAATTCGAAATCTTTTTTTTTAGGAAATAAAGAGATGAGTAACAACCAAAAAATAGATTGGAGAAATAAATTTAAGATTGTATTAGTTCCAATAGAAATATAAAAAGTATACCCAATTTGATCAATTCCAGTAATTTGGCCAAAACAACTTATAGAAGAATAATTGTTAAAACGAATTTTGTAATGATCTTGATAGATTACGTTAGGGTTTTCAATCAGGAACTCGTTAAGTGAAATGCTACATGTATTTATCTCATAAAATCTTAAATCAGATGTTATTTTCTCTGGCCTAATTTGGTCTGAAAAGTCAGAAATTGAAAATGGAACAATAATAATAAATAAAAGAAATATTATTTTTATGACTTTCAATTGTTTTACTTTAATCATTTGAAATACCAACTTGAAAATATTTTTTTATAAAAATAAATCCTAGAATTATGCTGACAACAGAAAAAATAAATAAAGAGTTATGATAAAAACTCTCATTTCTCTGTAAAGGAATGTAATCCCATCCCCCTTTAACGTAGTGTTGGCATTCAAAGAAAGAATTTACAAATACAGAATTTCCATCAATATCAAACAATTTAACAGCTGCGTATGTAGGATCATTTTCAAAAACAAAGTTAGGGTCACTTGATATGTCTTTATTTTCGAAATCTGAAGGATATTCACCACAAAACTCAACAATTACTTCATTTGAGGAGTTGAATTCTTTATTCATTTATTTTTATCCCTCCAAAAATACGACTAAATAATAGTTTTGAATGAAATGCTAAATAAGAAAATAAAACTATAAAATTTATATATGGAATATTTACTAACTTAATATCTATGTATCTTACTTTTGTCAGCGGTATAAACATATCATTTACGTTATAGAGTGTGTCGCACCTTATAGCTTTATCAAAGTTATAAATATCCTTTAATAAATAACCATTTAACTCACAGGTTGGAAGTAGTGAGTTTTTATAAATTATATCTGTTTCAATGCTTGAGGTGTAAGAATAAGGAAAGCCTAAAAAGAAAAGAAATAGAATAACTATTAAGAAGACAAAAACGAATTTAAAATTTTCGTAGGAAAATATTTCTGATGCCAATATTGCAAAAGCTAAGGCTATGAAGTATCCATAGTAAAAAGTTTTCATACTGTCACCTACAAGTGGATCAAAATTATAAGTTCCAAAAAGTCCCAATGCTGAAAAAGAAACAATTAGCATACCCAGAAAAGGAGAAAGAAGCATATTCCTTGATCTTTTTTTAAATATTGAAAAAATAATTATTAAAAAATAAAATATTATTGATGTAATAAAGCTTATTCGCATTCTTGTTTCGTCTAAATAATTTGGATCATCCCACCTTTCATCAAAATCTCCTGAAAGAGTGAAAAAATAGTTTTCTTTGTCAAACTTTATTCGAAGAGACGGTTCTTGATTTGGTCGTTTAACAATTTGAAAAAACTCTTTTCTGTCTTTATTTAGCTCTGTATATTCAGAGTTCCAGTAAATAAGAAAAAAATCATTAAATGTATCAAATAGCGTAATACTTAAGAATGATTCACTATGAAAATATCTATTTGGATTATTTTTTAAATCTTCTGTGTTTATATTAGTAAAAAAAGACAGTTCAGCTTTATTGTTATAGTTTTCGTTATGTTCTACATCAAAGAAATATTTGTTATTGAAATTATAGTTTTCTATATTCAATGCAACAAAAATAATTGTTAAAAGAAGTATATATTTAATATTTGTTTTTTTTAATAATTTTTTTTGAAACAAAACAATTTCAATTACAAAAAATATAAATATTAAAAAACCAATTGAAATTTTTGAAGAAAAAATAATTGAAAAACTCAATATTATTTTAAACATCACATCTTTGTTTTCGGAATTTTTATAAATTTCAAAATAATATAGCAACCAACCAATTAGTGAAAAAGCAAGAATTTCTGGTTTAAGTGTTGTCCTAAGTTCAAATGTTGATGGTAGAAAACACAAGATGAACAATACTAAATATGTATTTTTAGAATCAAACCTTTTAGACAAAAATTTTCCTAAACCAATTAAGCCATATAAAAAAATTACTGAGTTAGCAAAATGAACTGAAAGGTTTACAAGTTCGTTAAGTGTCAAATTTTCCGAAATTGTTGAGAATAAATATAAAAATACATAATTAACAAAGAAGTAAACATGACCTTGATCTAAGTCCGTAAAGCTAATTGAGCCTGAATATTTTTCGAAATATTGATAATATTTTTCAAAATCTGGAGATAATACAATGTCATATTTTAAATATAAGATTAATGATGATGTATAAAATCCTAAAACCAGAAAAAAGTATGAGACTGCTTTTAAAAACTTATGTTTTGAGAGAATAAAATCTTTAATCATATTAATAAAGGTATTTTAGCTATTTGGAAAATACTATTGTCCATATTACGATTTAAATACCATTTTAATGATTTTTTAGTGAGTATTCCAAGTTAGTCTTAATACTAAGTAAAAATTACACAGATGAAAAAAAATAACAAACTTGCAATCGCTGTCGTAGGTGATTTTAAATATTTAAGAAAGCATCTTTTAAGTTTTGTCAGTGAAGTTAGAAATATTGGTAAATATAAAGGTGAAATAATAGTTATTACTTCATTTTTTACACCAATAATTTTTTTTCAATTTTTTTTAAGGGATAGAAATATAAAAATATTCAGATTCAGAAAAATTAAATTTTCTAAAAATACTAACAAAGAATTAAATAATATAAAGATGCCGGGAAAACCGAATAGACATAGAACAAAAAAATTTCAATGGCATAAATTCCATTTATTTGATCAAAAGCTAAAAAATTGGGACAAAATTTTTTACATTGATATAAATATGAGAATACATTTTGATATTGAACCTATTCTAAAATTAAATCCTGAAAATAAACTTTTTGCAAGAGCTGATTCATATCCAGACTATGACCGGGATTTGAGTTCACAATTTTTTAAAGAAAGTAAGTATTACGAGAAATTAAATAAAAATTATAATTTATCAATAAAAGATTATTTTCAAACTGGCCTGATGTTTTATGATACAGAAATTATTAAAAGTGATACAAAAGATAATTTGATTAAGTTGTCAGAAGAATTTCCATTAAGTTGTACAAACGAACAAGGAATAATGAATCTACATTTTGGTTTCGTAGAAAATAATTATCAAGAGCTTGATATTAATGTGGGTGAATATAAAACTTATTTTTATTGGATGATAAAGGGTGAGAAAATAATAATAACTAAACAATCAAGAGAACAATATAAATAAAATGGACTATATATTACATTACAGCGGGATAATTCCAAGATACGTAAATATCTGTATTGATAATATTAAAAAAATTGACCCTAAATCTAATATTGTATTTTTAGGTAACTCTGAATTTCAAGAAGAGAATGTTACTTTTATAAATACTGACAATATATCTGATGAGTTTCTTAAATGTTTTTATGACATTAATTATTTTTCAGATGAGAAAAACCAACTATGGGAAACATCTTTGGCTAGAATTTTTTTAATTCATAATGCTGCAATGAATTTAAAAATTTATAAATTTATACATTTTGATACTGATGTATTAATTTATAAACCTTATGAAAGTTTGAAGACATGCTTTAAAGAAAATAAACTTAATATCACTCCAGCAGATGAAAATCGTTTAATTTTTGGATACAGTTTTATAGACGGAATTGAAAATCTTTCACTTATTTGTGAGAAAGTGCTTCAAGTGCTTAAGAATGCAAAACATTACGAAGATAATTATTACTTTGGAAATAAATTAAATGAAATGGTTGTTTTAAATATTGTATATATTGAAAATCCACATCTATTTAATTTATTAGACACTATCCCTAAATTGAATACTGAAGTAATTTTTGATGGTATGTCATATGGACAATATTTGAGTGGTGTTGATAAAAAAATTTTTAGCAAAAAATATTTGAATGAGGCGCATTATTCTGGAAGAGCAATGCTTGAAAAAGGATTTAGACCAAAATACTCAAATAATGGTCCCTATATAAATTTTGAAGAAAGACAAATTGAAATTGCTAATCTTCATATACATAAAAAAAACCTAAAAAAATTTGTGCAGTAGTATGACTTCAAAATTTATCAATTTTATATATTATTTTTATCTGAATTATATACAAAAATTTTTAATTCTCTCAAGCAAACCATACGTAAGTGGAGATTCCTTTAAAAAAATTTCAGATCACATTTTTGATGAATCAGAGGAAATGAAAATAAGTGATATAAAAGAAAACGATTTACTATTTGTTCAGACAGAGTATTTACAGAATTTCATTGAAGAATACTTACCTAATATAAAAAACTACTTTATACTATTGACACATAATTCTTCTATAACAATTAATGAAAATCATTTAAAAATGCTGGGCGATAAGGAGCTTAAATGGTTTGCAAGTAATTTAAATATTTCAATTTTAAAAGATAAAAGAATAGAAGTCCTACCGTATGGCATTAAAAATAGAAATAATCTATTGGATGGAAGGCTTGATGCTTTTAATTTTAATATCCCAGATCATGACAATAAAAAAAATAAAATATACTCATCATTTAATGTACTGAAAAATAAAGATAGGGTAAATATTTTACGAATTTCGAAAGAAAGTAAAATTATTGATTCAAAAAATTATGCTAATCGTAAGAGGTATATTAAAGATCTAAGTTTATATAAATATAGTATATGTCCTTCTGGAGAAGCAGTGGATACACATAGATTTTGGGAATCATTAATTGTTAAAACTATACCTGTTGTGAAAAAATCAGATTTTATTGAGAATTTAAATAGATTAAATATTCCAATGCTGATTTTAGAAAACTGGGAAGAATTATATGATATTAACGAAAATGATCTTTCAAGTTTATATGAGACATATCTGACACAACTAAAAGAAAATAATTTTATAAAATTAGAATTTTGGCTGGACTTAATAAATCAATCTAAACTAAATAGAAATTTACCATAAACAATTGATCTTTTATTTGTGTTGAATGATTCAAATTCTTTATAACCTGTTTGAAAAACTTTATTATCATCTAGCATCTCTTTCCAAGCTTTTGTAGGTCCTAAATTATGACTATCAAAAAATATTTTTTCTTCATCTTCATTTATTAGATAGACATCATCAAGAATTATTAAGGTATCTTTATTTGATAATTTTCTTGCATAATTAAGATCGACAATAACATCTTCATACTTGTGAGAGCCATCGATAAAAATTAAATCATATTTTTCATTTTTTTCTATTAGTGACGGCAATACATCTTTTGATTTACCAACAAACAAATTAAATCTTTTTCCATACTTTTGTTTAAGGAAATATTTTCCGAAATTAACATAATGATGATAACCAATATCAATGGAGTCAACTTTAACATGATCATTGGAACACAAAAATGTTTCACTCGAGTGACCACCATTAAACCCAATTTCTAGTATCGAGCTAACACTTGATGATTTACGATTTAAAAAATCTGTCTCACCTATTACTTGTTGGGTGTGGCCTTCATTGCCTCCATACCAATAAATATTTATATTAGAAAAAAAATCATTTAAAGTTTCGGATTTGTGTCTATTATAAAATGCCACAATCCATCTAAAAAAATTTACTACTTTCAAAGCTATAAAATATACCATGTTCAATGGAAATTTTGATTTATCGATTTTTAAATTATCTAATCTAAATAGAAAAGATTTTATTCTTTTATAAAGCAGCACTTTATAAATTATAATTTAACTTTTAATTCTGTCTTATTTTCTAAAATAATTTAAAAACCTAATTTTGAATATAGTTTTCTTTGGAATGTTTTAATCTTCTTTAAATTAGATTCCTTTCCAAGTTTTCGAAAATAATTTTTATTAAATTTGTCTAAATCTTCCTTTGTTAGCTTAATGTTAAGAATTTCATCACTTTTTAATTTGCTTTCTGTAATTTTATTTATCCAATATTCAATATTTAATTTTTGATCATTTTCAGTATTAGGAGTGTAATTACGAATTAAATTTAAATCGATACCCTTAAAATCATCTATTTGAATCGCATCAAGATTTTCAAGAGTTGACATAGAAATGTGTTTTTGAACAATTGGAACTGAACCTGCATAAAGTGACTCCCATACTCTATGTGTATCAATTCCATTTCCTACTGGACAAAGAATAAACTTGTATGAATTTAGTTTTTCTGCATATTCACTAAGCTGTAAATTTGGCTCATCAATGTGTACAAAACTTTTATTTTTAAATTTTTTTATCTGCTTATTTCGCTTAAAATAATTTGTATTTTTTTGAAAATTAATATAAATCTTATAAATTTTATTTTTGTTTTCTTTTAACTCAGAAAAATGTTTTTTGTTTAGATTTTTTTCATTTTGATTAGATAAACCAAGAGGAATCGGAATTAAATCTGGAGAATTAAAATCAATATTTATTGAGTACCACTCGGAAATACAACTTGGTTTTAATTTAAATAATTCTTTTGTAATTGAGTGGTCAGTTTGGTTCGTAATTAATTTAAGGTTTTTTAAATTACTAACATTTTTTAATTTTGAAAATAGTTCTTTTACAAAATAGGTATTACAAAAAATAACATCGTTCTCTTTAATTTTTATTTCAGAATTAACATATAGGATCTGATTTTCACTTTCACTAATATTGTAAAGTTTGTTTTTATTATGTAATATATCAAATTTATCTTTTGTTATTATTTCAGAAAATACGTAATCGCTATTTCTAGCAAAATTAAAACTTGTTATTACTTCGTTATCTTTAAGATTATTTATGTATAAATTCATTGATTATCATGGTAACTCTACACTAGATAATATTCCATTTGCATAGCCAACAAGCAAAGAATCTGTCTGAAAAGGACTACCTTTAACAGAGGTTGGATTCCCAAGGTATGGAATAGGAAATATTAAGAGATCTTGAGTGTTTACGTTTACACCATAAATTTCATTCTCAACATAATCAGTAAAAAAGTAATAATCATCATACTTTCCTGTTCCATTTCTAATAAAGTCTCCACCTATTATTGCTGCTCTTATTGTATTTTCATTTACAAAATGGTCATATTGTAAAAGTGGACTTTTTGAATTTTCAATTAGATAATCATCTGCTTTTTGAATAATATCGCTTTCCCAATAATACAAATCAGTTATTTTACCATCAAGCCTTGTCATAGCATCTTTGTTTCTCTCACGAAAGCTATAAGATAACTCACTTCCCATCATTAACGGCCAACCAAAAGATACTGATTCAAAGTTTTTTTCTTGATAATCTGAATATTTAACCTCATTAACTTCTTCTATGAATTGTGAGCCTACATCAGTAATGATTAGTCTGTCTTTGTACTCAGTGATTTGCCATGGGTTTCTGAGTCCATAAGCAACAATTTTGTCAATACTTTCATATAAGCCGTGCTCATTAATTAATGGAGAACTTATGGTTACTTCAGAATCAAGAAGAATAATTTTTCCTTTGTAACTTGTTGTATTTAGTGCATCAGAATGAACAAGTGGCATAATATTTTCTCTCATGTCACCAATACCAACTAGATAACCATCAAAAAATTCAGACCAAATAGTTGAACCGCCAAAATGATATTTGACGTTGTTTGATAATCTAAGAAGTTCTTCTGAATTATCATAGTTTGGGGTGCCATCATCGTTTAGATAATATTTTTCAAAAACAAGGGCGATATCATCATTTGAGTATGAAACTAGAAAGCTCTTACCATTAGAGTCAAAGGCAATATCGTACAACCCTTGGGACATCCCCGGAAACTCTGTGTGGACTACATCCGTCAAGTCTAAAAAGAGCTCTAGTTCAGAGTCTTGAGTTTTTTGTAAATAAACGGTTCCGTCTTTAAAAACTATATATAACTTATTCTCAAAAACTGTAAGATTCGTTACCTGCTGTTCATATGATTGAGATGTAATCTTAATCCCACCAACACATCCTACAAATGTTCCCGTACCCAACCAAGGGCTACATTCTTCATCTTGGAGAACTTCATCTTCAGTAAATCCTAGAGAATCGATAGTTTCTTCGGCAAATATCTTAAGATCTTCTTCAACTTTATCTCGATTTAAAATATTATCCAGTGATGAATTATAAAAATTTGTATTTATGAAAATCAGCCCAATAACTACAGGAAAGATAGCCAGATTGTAAAAAGGTTTTCTTATTGTATTTTGTAATAGATTGAGAATTGCCTGAAATGATAAATATATAAATGGAAAAAGCAGTATATAAAAAAATACATAAGCTCGGGATAAAAGTTCATAAAGTCTTAAAAAATAGATAAAGAAGCACAAAATTGCTAAATTAGATGATCCAATTAGAAGAAATTTTTTGAGCATTGTTTCTATTTTGTCGTTTTTGAAATCAAGTACTAAAAACTTTGTAAGAATAAAAGTAAGTAATAAAGATATGGGAATAGAGTACAAAAAATATGAAAAATTTACACTAAATTGCGCGCCAATAAAGTCAAGGTCTTCTGCTAAATTTGTATATGAATATTCGAGAATTCGAGCACTATCAATCCTTTCTAATAAATTAAAAAGATAGTTAAGAACAGTGAGATTAAGTAAAAATACTATTAAAAAATTCATACTTTATTTTAATTTTTTTAATAAATTATCGAGAATTAAGGGATCCACATAACAACCTTTTTCATTTATTTTAAAGAATAAATAATAATAATTTAAATTACATGCTGAAGCCAAAGAAAAAAAAGCATTATTTTTATTATCATTTTCATTTCTTATCTCAATCAAGTTATTTCCCTCATTTAAAAAAATCATATTTGACAGTCCGCTTCCAAACATGCCTAACAGATTTTTACAACCACGAAGTAAAGATATTTTTTGAGTAAAAGTGTACTTTTCAAAATCTACAACATCATATTTGTATTTATCTAAAATTGGTCTTATCTCAGTAAAATTTTCAATATTTCTACCTATTTTTGAGTCCCTGTATATGAAAATATTTTCTTTTTCTGGAATGTTTATAAATTCAGAATTATTTTTAAACCTATTGATTAAACTTCTAAGTATCGTTTCATTATAATTTCCGGACATAGCAGTCTTGCTTGTAATCAATAAGTCTTTTATTCTATACAACTGATTTTTTTTAAGTACGATATAGTTTAACTTAAGATGATTTAAACTCTCTGCTACAAACTGTTTCTCATAAAACTCTTCAGGAACTAGCAAAGGGTAGTCTTTTAAGTCTTCAGTAACTAGTTCACTTCTCTCAAGAGCATCAAAAATCCAATGAAAATAAACGTGACTTTTATTATCAACAATCCATGCACCCTTATGAATTATATGAGTTTTCTTTGGTGTTCTTATTATGTTTTTTGATACTCTCTTAATTCTTTCAAAAAGTGTCTTATCACCAAAAAAGGAATACTTATTAAAGTATTTCAACTTACGAATTGAAAAAATAATTGTGTTGATTGCATAGATATTTTTTTCAAAAAAAATATAGCTTTCTTTTATTTCTTTTTTAAATTCATGTTCAAAAAGACTTACTTCTTCTTTTCTTAGGTTCCTTGGAGGATTTCTTAAAGAAAAAGTTTTTTCATATAAGATTTTCTTCATGAGTTCATATTTTTTAAGAGATTTTTATATTCATCGAAAGTTCCACAATCAAAATATTCATCTTGCGATTTTACATAACCAACTTTCAATTTATTTTCAATAGCTCTATTTAAAGAAATTCCAAAATGCAAGTCTGTATCATTTATAAAATTATTGAAGCTAGGTTTCCACATAATAAGACCCCAAAAATACTCTTCTTTACAATTTATATCTTTATCTATTATTTTTTTTACGCTTTCACCGTCTAACATACATTGTCCAAGTTTTCCTATCTGACTTTGTTTGATTTTCCATATTCCTAATACAACATCTAAGTTCGAGGATGTAATTTTTTCACGCATAAGATTTATAATTTTATAATTTTCAAAATATGTATCAGGCATTATCACAAGTGATAATTTTTTATTTTCAAGATTTAACTTTGTTACAGTTTGAACCATAGATGAGGAATTTATTTTGTTTATTGATATTTCACCATAAATGTCTCGTAAGGTTCTGTAAAACTTTTTATTAGTTCCAATTGATATTTCGTTATTTTTTATTTTTTTTAAATTGTCTATATGAAATCCTATTAATGTTTGCCCATCACTCACGGGTAATAAAAATTTGGGTATTCCACCCAGTCTTGTGGCTAAACCAGCTGCAGGAATAAATGTTTTAATATCTTTTTTCATAGAGTATCAATCAAAGAATACCGGCAAATCATATTTCTTTTGGTAATTGATTTTAAATTTTAGTTTATCTTTCAATCCGTGACCATACGTTCTTACACTCAAAAAAGGGTAATCATATTGTCTTGTGGGGTTGGAAGAAAAATGTGTTTCATTTTCTATTGAGACACATCCTCTTTTCTTACTAAGCAAACTAAAAATACTTTGGTCATGTCTATTTTCTTTAAAGCCTTCAGCCTGATTCATAGAGTTAAATTTATCAGATATTAAATACATATCATGATTAATCACCTCAATATATTCCATGAAATAGTCCATAGAGTCACGATTTTTTTTAAAAATCATTTGAGTAGCCTCTAACTGTGGACTTTGGGCTATTTCTGAATCAAGACCAATATTAAAATAATTAAAAAGTTCTTTAATTGTCCAATCTTTCTCAATATATTGTTTTTCACATTGCATTCTAAAGTTTCCAAACTTTGAATCATTTAACATTTCAACATATTCAAAAAATCTTTTTTTTCCTTTTGAATTAAAACTAGAACCAGAATCAGAATAAATTACAAGATCTCCTTCATTTACATTTTTTAATGTATCAAAGATAATTTTATGTTTCCAAATCCAATAACCAGCGCCCCTTGGAAAAGAAAAAATATCATCATATTTTTTTATAAACTCTTTTTCAAGATCTTGAGGTTTAAAATAGATACATTCCTCAAAAAAATTTGATTCTTTTGCAAGCTTAATTAAATGTTTTGCAGCTATATCAAAATTTTTTGTTCCATAAGTAATAAAATAAAGTTTCTGTTTATTCAAGTTAAGTACCTTTTGATTTTAATTTTCCAGCTAATCTTCTAAATTTTAAATATAGATAATTTAAATATAAAAATATATTTTTGCTAAAAATTATATCCTGTTTTTTTGAAAGTGATTCAAAAGATGCAATATACTCATCTGGGTATTTAATCCATAAATTGTTAAAAAAATGAATTTTATACTCCGGGACTCTCCAATTAGTAAAATCATATTTTAGGGCTGCAGTAAACTGAGATCTCTTATATCTTTTTACAAATTTAAAAAGATCTACATTTTTTAAGTGATTCATATAGGCGACTTCACAATTCAAATGTGGATCATTTGTTTGTAATGCATTTTCAGAATTTATATATTCACAAATATTCAAATAATTTCTAATATGCTTACTTGGTACGACTGCATGCCTATCACACAAGCCAAAATAGTCTTCTCCATCAGGTATCCATATGTCTTGAGTATTATCATAATTTTGTTCACCAATATAGTATTGATCAAATCTTGTAAAAATTATAAAGTCATATTTCAAAATTTCGTTGATATAATTTTTAAGCATTATATCCTTTAAAGCAAAATGTATTATTCCCGAAGAATATAATCCTGTATCTTTACCTTTCAAAAAATAATCATTCCAAGTACCATCAAAATGTTCTTCATAATAATGCTTCCAATCTTCTGGCTCATCTATAATCCAGTGATAATTTGAGACTTCTAAAAAAGACTGATTGTCTAACCATTTATCTCCTGTACATATGGCTAAATCTGAACCTATGGTATTCAAAACATTCTCATACAATGAATGCCAGGTTTTTTCACCGCCTCTAGGATTCCCAGAGAGGATTGTAAGATATTTATTTATCATCTGTGTATTAATGGTAATTTTAGTTAGTTTTCAACTAATCTTATTAATAAATAAAAGGAAAAAATTGCGAATCTCAACATTTACTACAATGACAAATCCCGAAGAAAGAAATGATCCTTGGAAAGAGGCCTTAAGTTGTTATGAATCATTTTCTGATGAAGTTGTTGTTGTTGGCAATGACTGGCCAAAAGAATTTAAATTTGATTTAATTGGAAAGTTTTATCAAAAAGGATTCGATAAGTCAAGTGGTGATTGGGTTTTTAGAATGGATATTGATTACTTTTTTCATGAAAAAAACCTTGATAGAATCAGAACATATTTATCAAAAAATTCCGATGCGCCGGCAATAAGTTTTCCTCAGTATCAATTTTTTACTCCAGAAAGGTATCAAATCAAAACTAGATTATGTATAGCTATAAATAAAAAAAAGTTTCCAAATGTCAAATTTAATGGAGGTGGAGATCTTTGCCTTCCAACAATAGATGGTGCAATAATTAATCCAAGAAAAATGCCAAATATTAATGTTCCAATATATCAGTATGATTCTTTGTTTAGAACACAAGATATGATTTCAGAAGATCGTGCAAGGTTTGCTCGAGCATGGTTTAAACAGTTTAATGAGTATGGAGACAGAGGAGGGCCAAGTCCAGAAGAAGCATTTGAGGCATGGTTTGAAGTTGTAAAGTCGAAATATAGATATCATGTTCATAAAATAAAAATAGATGACCACCCCAATTACATAATAAAAAATCTTCAAGATTTGAGCCAAAATCAATTTGGTTTTGATGCATTTGGACTTAAAGACATTACAAAAAGACCTTTAATTAATTATCTAAAAGGGTATAGAGAAAAATATATTAACTCATATACAAATAATCTATTTTAAATTATTTTCTTAATGCGTGAAATAAATAGTTCTAGATTGAAGTTTTCAGAAACTAGCTTCTTTCCTTTTTTTGAAACCTCTATCAACTTTCTATCACTCGATAATAAATTTTTAATTCTGTTTTGCCATAAAGTAACATCATTTTGATTCATAAAGAAAATGTTTTCGTCATCTTGATATTTGTTTTTATCCCAAAAACCTTCAGTTTTAGTAATCAAAACAGGTGTTCCTACACACATAGATTGTAATGCTACACTCTGCCCAGATGGTTGTAGAGTGTTGTTTAAAGGAATAATTGTTAAGAGGGCTTTTTTGTATAAAGTTTTAATAGCGTCATCTGATAATTTATTGTTCCACCACATACCTTCATAGAATTCAACATTTTTTGAGTTTATATCATTGTTGTTTAATCTAGATGTCAAAAAAACAAAATTATAATCTTTCATATTTCTTACTAATTTTTTTAGAAATTCATAGTCTCTATTAAGATCATTACCGATAAATAGTATGTAGTCTTTATCAGTTTGATCATATTCTGATTCATTTTTCCAAAACTCAGTATCTACCCCAAACGGTACCAAGAAGAATTTGTTAGAGTAATTACTGAATGTCTTCATAACATATTCATACTCTCCCTCACCCAAAAACAACAAAGAGTCTAGGGTTTTTAGACAAATTTTTTCTATCACAAATTTTTGTACACGATTTTTTAATCTATTTTCAGAAAAGTTGGAGAATAGACCCATTGTAAATAAAATAACTTTCGTATCCTTTTTTCTTTTTTTATAAAAATATATAAATGGTAAGGAGTAGAACATGACAGATTCATTAACTAAAAAGATGATTTCAGAATTCTTTACCTGTTGTTTAAATGAATTATTAAATATGCTTGATAACGCAACTGGAAAATTTGTAAGTTTTTTTAATATACGGTCTAAAAAACTTATTACAAAAACATTTATGTGTTCAAATTCAACAATTTTACTGTTGTAATAATCTTCAGAAAAACCAAAATATCCATAAAAAAAATCTTTTGCATAAATTTCATCTTTGCTCAACCTGTCTTTTCTTCCACCTGAAAAAATAAAGGTTAAATTAATCTTTTTACTCATGTTTTCTGATTTTTAAATAACCCAATTTGTCTGTGCTTGCTAGATTGTACAAGCTCAAAATTGTTATCATGAAGTACTTTTACAACTTGGCTTATTGTTGATTCTTGATTTGTACCCTTCTCTGGGCCATAATCAACGGAGATAAATTCAACATACTTTAAAGATTTTATAGCACCTTTTAAAACTTCTTCTTCATGGCCTTCTGCTTCAACTTTAAGTAATTTTATATTTTTAAAATGAAATGAATCTAATTTTTTAGTTTCGGTGCCTATTTTTTCATTGTTACCAAAATATTCAAGAGATGAATTTCCTCCAAGAGAGTCTATAAAAAAATCAACATTTCCTTCAAAATCGGACAAAGCAAGATTATGACTAGTGGAGTTTTCAAACTGATCTGTATTCATTATTAATGAATTAAAAGAATTTGGTTCAGGCTCAAAAGCAATATAATTTATGGCAATTTTTTTTTGATGAAATGAATAAATTAGTTCCCCAACGTTTGCACCACAATCAACAATAGTATCTCCGTCTTTGAAATTAATTTGGTTTAAGCAATATGTTTCAAATAAAAAATTGAAATGAAATTCATAATTATTTATAACTCTTACGATTCGCTTATTTGGATAATATATCTTTTTATTCTTGAAAACATTTTTATAATAATTACCGTTGTTGTATAAAATTCTCGATTTACCTGGAAAGAATAAATTTAATAGGCTACAAAATACTTTGCCATTAAATCTCTTATAAATAAATCCGACTATTAATCCTTTTATAAAAAAATAGAGTTTTCTACTTTTTGGAAGACTATTTATATTTATGTCGTTAAACATAAAATCTGGAGAATCAATTATTGCAACCATAAACCTCGTTATTAATTTTAAAGTTAAAAAAATATAATTTGTAAGTTATCTTAAATACTCGAAAGTTTAAAATTTTTTTCCTCACTAATATTAAATTGTGAAAGTTTTATATATTTTTACCTTCGGTTATTCTTTAGAAACTTGGGAAAGGTCAGGCACACTTCAAAAAGAGCTAAAAATATTCAGGGAGCTTTCAATTAAAAAAGGTGTAAAGTTTACTTTCCTAACTTATGGAGATAAAAAAGACTTATCTTTTAATCTCAATGAAGAAAACATAAGTGTTATACCAATGTTTGAAAAAGTAAAAAATAATAAATATTTTGCTATTTTATTTTCCTTATTTTTTGTTTACAAAAATAAGGATAAATTTAAAAATCATGATTTGATAATACATAACCAATTGAATGGATCATGGATTGCAATTTTTATGAAAAAACTTATTAAAAAGCCATTTCTTTTAAGAACTGGGTACGATACATACAAATTTTCGATTGATGAAAAAAAATCATTTTTTAAAAAAACTTTTTATCTTTTACTTACTAATTTGAGTTTATACTTTGCAGATTCATATTCTGTAACCAGCAAAGCGGATCTAAACTTCTCGAAGAAATACTATATTCAACCAAAATTAATCAATGTCAGACCTAATTGGGTTAATGACTATGAATTTAAAGAATTTAACTCTCGTTATGAAAATAAAATATTTACTGTAGGAAGACTTGAAAAACAAAAAAACTTTGAAAGATTGATCAAAGATTTTGTAAACACAAATTATGAAATCGATATCGCTGGGGAGGGGGCTGACTACGAGCTACTTTATGAGCTAGGACAAGAATGTAAAGTAAAGGTAAATTTTTTAGGCCAATTAAAAAACGATGAATTAATTGATAAGTATTCACAATATAAATTTTTTATATCTTCATCTTTATTTGAGGGAAACCCAAAAACAGTACTTGAAGCTATGTCTAATGGTTGCATTGTTTTATTAAGCGACATTGAAAATCATAAGGAACTAATCAACGATAGTGAAAATGGATATTTTGTTAAATCCAAAGAAAGTTACAAACAAAAAATTGATGAAATATCAAAAGACTTCGAAGCTCTTAAAAGAGTATCAGAGAAAGCTGTAATTAAAGTACGAAAAGATAATCATATTGATAAGCTTGTAAATGACTTATACCAAGATTATAAATTTCTATTATCAAAGTAATCTTTTAAATATTTTTCCAAGACATAGATTTTCCAAATTCTTTGAGCATTAATTCTTGATTTTCTAATTGATAAGTCAGACAATATTTGCGAGTAATTATTGAATCTTGTATTTCCCTCAATTAAATATGATTTGATCATATCTAAATTTTCATAAATCCATTTTTCAAGATTAAAAACGAACCCCATTTTTTTTCTATCAAGAAAACTATCGTCAAAATCTTCCCTTAAGTAGTCTTTGAGAATAGACTTTGGTGAATTTATCAAGAAATTTAAATTTGTACTCATACAATATTCAATTAAATTATGATCTACAAAGGGAGATCTTGCTTCCAATGAATTAGCCATGGACATTCTGTCTACTTTGAACATCATCATCTCTGATAAATAAAAGTTAAAATCAACGAGCATTAAGTCTTTTAAATTTTCAAACTTATGTTTAAAAAAATTATTGTCACATTTTGCTTGATCGTTTAACTTGTAAAGAAATTTTTCGTCTGAAAAATATGATTGGTAATTTAAATTTAGGTTTTTCGATCTTTTACGGATATTGTTTCCAGTACCAAGGTACCAAGGATAAAAATTATAAATTGATTCGATAGTATTGGTATTGAATTTTCTGGTAGAAAATATTTGTTGTATCCTGCTGTAACCACATAAAAGTTCATCTCCACCATCACCAGTCAAAGCTACCTTGTAATGATTAGATATTTTTTTACTTATTACATATGATGGAACAATTGACGGATCAGCATAAGGCTCATCTAAAAACTGAATTGAATCATTGATATATTTTTCAAATTCATTATTGGTAATAATTGCTTCAATATGATTTGTTGAGTATTTTTTTGAAACTATTCGTGACCAATATTTTTCATCATATTTGTCGTCCTCATAACCAATAGAAAAGGTATTGACAGATGGCGAAGTTTCTTTCAAAGCTTTTACAACTGAAGTTGAGTCTATTCCTCCAGACAACAATGAAGCTACCTCTACATCTGCAACTTTTCTTAAACTAACCGCATTATTAAACTTTTCGTAAAAAATATCTTCTTGGAATTTAGATTCACCAATAAAATTTGTAATTTCCCAATATATTTTTTTTGATTTGATTTTCATTCCATCATTAAGATCAATTTCAATTATTTCTCCAGGTTTTACTTTGTATATGTCTTTAAAAATTGTTTTCGGCGAAGAAATATAACCATATGAGATATACTCATCAACTGATTTTTCATCAACTGAAATATCAGTATGCATATTAGCAAGGGACTTTAAATTTGAGCTAAATAAGAGATTATCATTTTTAAAACTATAAAATAATGGCTTTTGGCCTAATCTGTCTCTTACCATAAACAGTTTATTGCTATCAAAATCAAGAAATGTAATTGCAAACTGTCCTGTAACGTAATCCAGAAAGCTTAAACCATATTTTGATAAACCATTTAGTAATACTTCGGTATCAGAATTTTTAGATTTAAATTTAATATTTTCCTTTTCAAGATCATTTCTTAAAATTTTATGATTATATATCTCACCATTGAACATTATCGCAGTATTAAATTGTTCTGAAAACATTGGTTGTGAAGCATTGCTAGAGAGGTCAATAATAGAAAGTCGATTAAATATAAATGAATAATTTAAATTATTTCTTTTATTAAATTTTGATAAATTACCTTTTTTTTGTTGTTTTTCGTCAGGACCTCTACAGATAATATTTTTATTTTGATTTAATAATTTTTCATGATTAATTTCATTTTGAGATATTTGTCCAATATAACCACACACATTGGTTATTTTATTATGGTTTTATTTAAAAAGTTTAATTAAAAAAACTTCGTAAAGCTTCCACAATAAATCGAAATGGAAATTTAAGTTTAAACAATTTAGTTGACAATATTATCTCAAAAATATAATTTAATGAATCTCTTTTCCATTTATGAACAATATGATATTTATTTTTACTAATTTTTCTAAATTCAGATTGATAATATTCAGATATTCCAAAGTTTATACCTTTTAAAGTCCATGGCTTTGATTTTCCAAAATAGTGAATTAGATAGACATTATTTTCAATTGAACTTATTTCTTTATCTGAAAAATTTAAAATATCCATCCTATAGTTGAATTCTTGATCAATATTCTGAAATTTTCCATCAAATATAATATTAAGCACATCTTGATCCCATAAAATAAGCTTCTCTTTTTTTTCTTTAATAATCTGAGTAGATTTTGTTTTAATGTCTTGGTCTATCCATTTTGAGTAATTTATTATCATTACTCCAGCATTAAAATATCTCCCGCTTTTTATTCCTAAATTGATACTTCTTTCATCAATCTCTGGCATGCCAGGATCGTTCATCGCTGCAACTGTAAAATCATTATCAATCATTGACTGTATTTTTGAATTGAAATATGGGATAGGATTCTTAATACAGACTACATCAGCGTCCAAATATATTAAAAAATCATGGGACTTATCGATATAATCCTCGATAAATAATCTAAAGTAAGTTGCTTCAGATACGTGTGAGTTGTCTAGATTAGGAAATATATATTTTTCATTCTGAAAAAAATGAATATTAATTGAATTTAAATTTTTATGATTTTTAATATATTGTGGAATGCTTTCATATACATCTTTGGAATTATGAATTATATTTATATTAATTTTTTCATCAATTTTATCAAGCAAGGAAACCATAGATGTGAAACCCATGGTGTTGTAGTTTGAGTCAAAACAATACAATAAATTAATCACTTGCTTATGGTAATAAGGTAAATAGGATTAATATTTAATAGAGCAATATATTTTTAAATTTGAATGTAAATGTAAATGTAAATGTTTGGTAGTTTATGAAGAAAATATTAGTTTTTGGATCTAACGGTTTAGTCGGAAAATCACTAAGAAGAAAACTTGAAAATGAATATGAACCTAAACATCTATTCTTTTCAAATAGGAATGATACAGATCTTTTTTCATATGAAGAAACCAAAAAGACTATTGGCACTTTTGAACCAGATGTATTAATAAATGCAGCAGCTAAGGTAGGCGGAATTTATGCAAATAACTTACAAAGAACTGAGTTTTTAATTGAAAATTTAAAAATTAATTTAAATATTTTAGAATCTTGCATTGAGCATAAAAATACATTAATTATAAATTTAGGGAGTAGTTGTATTTATCCATTAAATGCTCCTAACCCAATAAAAGAATCAAGTATTATGACAGGAGCGCTTGAGCCCACTAATTCACCTTATGCAATGGCTAAACTTACATCGATTGAGCTTGCAAATTCTCTAAATATTCAATTTGGCCATACAGTTGTGAATCTTATGCCAACCAATCTATATGGACCTGAAGACAATTTTTCAGACATGGATAGCCATGTAATACCCGGATTGATGAATAAAATGCACAGAGCAAAAGAAAAAAATGAAAAAACATTTGAAATTTGGGGATCTGGAAAACCGAAAAGAGAATTTATGCATGTAGACGATCTTGCAAATGCAATAGATTATGTTATCAAGAACAAGATAGAAGAGCCTTTAATTAATATTGGCTCGAGTGAGGAGGTAACAATCAGTGAATTAACTCTGTTGCTTAAAGATATAATTGGTTTTGATGGGGAAATAAAGTTTGATAAAAATATGCCTGATGGAAATCCTAGAAAATTACTTGATTCATCGATGATGCGAAAGTTTGGTTGGATTCCAAAAATTGATTTAAAAAGTGGATTAAAACAAACTTATAAATGGTTTTTAGACAATATAGCTTAATTTATTCCCAAGTTTTGTCTAAAAGTTTTTTATCTATAAGAATCTTTTCTTGTTGAGCAAGTTTTATATCACTTTCAACCATCATATTTACCAGTTCATTAAAAGAAACTTTTGGAGACCAATTTAATTTTGTTTTTGCTTTCGTTGAGTCCCCAAGTAAGTAATTCACTTCATTTGGCCTGTAGAATTTTTCATCAGTCTTAACATAATCCTTCCATTCTAAATTTGCAGATGAAAATGCTATTTTTACGAAATCTTCAACAGAATGGGTTTCACCAGTTGATAATACCCAATCCTCAGGTTCTTTATATTGCATCATTAGCCACATTCCCTCAACATAATCACCAGCAAAACCCCAATCTCGCGATGCTGATAAATTTCCAAGCGTTAAAGAGTTTTGAATTTTGTTATAGATTCTTCCTACTGCTCTACTTATTTTTCTAGTAACAAAAGTTTCGCCTCTTAAAGGGGATTCATGGTTAAATAAAATTCCATTTACACAAAATAATCCATATGATTCCCTATAAATTTTTGTCATATTATGAGCAAATACTTTTGATGCAGCATAAGGACTTTTTGGATCGAACAGTGATAATTCATCTAATTTTTCTTCGTTTGCTCCTCCATACATTTCTGATGATGATGCCTGATAGTACTTAATTTCTTTATTTGAGTTCTTTACTGCTTCAAGTATATTCAAGGTTCCTAATCCAGTTTGTGATGTATAAACTGGATTCTTAAAGGAAACTGCTACATGAGACTGTGCTGCTAAGTTATAAATTTCGTCAGGTTGAATTAATGAGATGAGATTTGTAAGAGACGAAGAATCAATTAAGTCAGAATAATAAAGTTTAAATTTTTCAGTATCATCGTATTCTGCAATTAGTGAGTCTATTCTTGAAGTATTAAATGTTGAGGACCTTCTTATTGTTCCATGAACTTCGTAATCTTTTTCTAAAAGTAGTTTTGATAAATAATATCCATCTTGACCAGTAATTCCTGTTATTAATGCTTTCATATATTAAATATTGTAACTAATCAATTTTTCTATTGACCTAATATATAATTTCTCCCTAAAAAGAAATAATAAAGTACTGGAAAATGTGCATTTTCCATTGATGCGTCAAAAAATGAAACAAATAACAAAGGGATAATAAATATCAATATATTTAAATTCTTGAATCTATTTCTATAATTTTTTATTAAAAAAAAGTAAAAAGATAAAAATATGAATATTTGAAAAAGGCCTCCTCTTGCATAAATATTAAACCAATTATTATGTACGTGTTCGTTTAATCCGTCAAGACCTAGCCTATATCCGTTATACCATTCCATAATTGGAATAATTCCATCATATCCATATCCAAGAAAAGTTTTATCATTATTGTTTAGATCTAAAATAATATCTTGCCAAATATCCATTCTCCAGTTCAAATTTCCATCGTTACTATATAACCTTCCATCTGAAATCCAGAACAGACCTGGAGCGTCTTCAATTGTTGTTTGTGTTCTATATTTCACAAGAGATACGACGTTCTCTCTAGCTTCATAAACTTTGATTATCCCACTTTGTCTAACCCAAAATACAGACTGTAAAAGAATTAATATGGAAAAGAAAATTACCACAATCCCTTTAAATAACCACAGTTGATTCATTAATAATTTTCTATTTTTGATTATTTCATAAATAAGAAATAGAAATACTGCGATGAAAGAGGCTCTACTCTTAAAATAAAGAAATGGAAGATAAAGAGCAGAAAAAATACTTAAGAATGCATAGTAATTTTTGTTTGTTCTAAAAAATTTTCCATTTAGCATAAATGTAACTACAAACAATAAAGTAAGATCCGATCCTTTATGTGGTTCAAACTTATCACCTAAAGTTGTAAAAAAATTCGAGATAAAATCAGGTATTGCAAAAACTTGAAATAAATAAGCGATAACTAAAATAGGATTTAATAAGTAGATTAGAAACTTATCAAATTCAAAATTGTCATAAATTAAAACTCCAAGAAAAAATATTGATAGCGTCCAAATGTATGAGCTTGATTTGTATGTATAAGTAGATAAAAAACTGTTCTGTCTAGCTAAAGCTACAATTAAAAAACTTAATGGTACTAGAAAGATTGTTAAGATCGTAGGACTGGAAAGCGAAAAATTGTATTTTTTTGAAATAATAATGCCTAATGCTACAAACCAAAATAATAATGAGAACCCTACCAAAAGCTCACCAAATCTATATCCAAATAAATAAAGGCCCATAAATGATCTACCAAATAGAAAAGTTAAACCAATTAATACAAATAAGAAATAATTTAAATAATTATAAAAATTTTTGTTAGATAATTCTTTATTTAACATGCTTACTCATTTAATAATAGTAATTATCTTACCTTTAGGGTTTTATTAGATTCCATTTCAACTCGAATTGGTCTTGCTCAATATTTTGTAAGATCATTGTTAAAGCCCAAAGGCATAATAATGTACCATGAATATCAGCTTGTTTTGTTTTTGAGATAATCTCTGCACCATAATAATGAGTCTGAGATGTATCAGTAAAATATGAAAATCCACCCTCGTCAACCCGATATAACTTTTTTATTTGATTGAGTTGTTGTAAAAGTATTTGATTTACTTCATTTTTTTTGTACTTGGTTTGCTGGCTACATTTAAATAAAACATAAACATAATCAACTACATCGCAACCTTCTAAAATTGGACCATTTTGGATACAAAAATCAATCAATTTTTCTGGATAGTGAATTGGTTCATCAAGCCAATCTAAGCCCGATATAACCTTCATAGCTCCATTAATAATTTCACGATTTGATGTTGGTTTTTCTGAAAAATATGAACCGGTTGTCTCATCTACTTTTTTATTGATGAATTTATTCAACTCCTTTTTTATTTCAAAATTTTGAGTTGTTGAAAATACACACAATGACGAAAATTGTGCACCAGCATTCCAAGGTTTAGACCAATCAAAGCCATTTAGGTATGCTTCTACCGATTGATTTTGAGTAAATTTATTCTCAACCTTAGAGTTGTTTTCGCTACCGACTTGATAAATTGTTGATATAGCCTGCTTTGTATCAGCATTTATCGCTTTTAACATTTTTTTCTTGTTTTTTTCATACTCGAATTGTGGAAAAATATTTAATAAACTTTTTATATTATCAATTAAAAAATTTTTATATTTTGATCCTGTATAATTTTCCAATAGAATTTCGTCAATATATGAATTATTTGGAAAATTCTTACTTTGAACTTGAAATGAATTAATATAATTTAACCAGTTTGATTTATCAAGATTATCAAGTTCATCCCAAAGTCCTAAAATATAATAAATTTTAAGCCCAAAACAACTAAAACCTAACTCAAGATTTTTTCCAAAATAAGTTAAATTTTTTTTTGCAGGTTTAAATCTATATTTGTCTTTTTTCAGACTAAAAATAAATTCTTTTGATGTATCCTCAACATTGTTTAACCAATCTTGATTTATTAATTTGTCCATAATTTTTTCCTAATTATAGAGCTTAGATTTGCTCTTAGAGATAGAAAGAATCTAAATCTATTAGATAATCTATTTTTTATTAAGTAATACCTGCCAATAATAGATATTCCATTTGTTAAATCATTATTTAAATTTTTATTTACCAAATTATTAAAAAGTTCATAAAACTCATTACACATTTTTTCAGAATTGAAAGGATAGTTTAAAAGTTTGCCTGCATACTCATCATAATTATCAATCAAATATTTTAGTTTTTCTTCAAAGTTTTTTTCTTCGAAACTTAATCCAATTCCATTACAGTATTCAGGTATACCTCCACTTTCGACATATAAAACTGGTAATCCACATTGAGCGGCTTCAATATGATGATTGCCTGAAGGTTCATTTATACTGCCTGTTACATATATATGATGTTTCTTGATTTCTTTTGCAAGCTCCAATCCTGCTAGAGGTTTAATAATATTAGTTTTATTAAATATAAAATCTTCAGAGGTATTTCCAATATATGTAAATGAGATTTTATCCTTCCATTCACTTTCAATTAATAGGTCATCAATTTTTTTATATATCTTAAACCCTTTGTTTGCATGAGAGCTCCAATGGTGTGTAACTATTTTTATGATTTCATCATTTTTAAACTTATGAAATCCTTCTGAATTAAAAATTTCTGAATTTGCGCCAGCATAAATTACAGATGTTTTCTCTTCAGACATTCCACATTTTATATAAATTTCTCGGAGCCACTCACTTACGAATACAACATGGTCAGCTACATCACTTGCGTTTAAGTAAAACTGATTTATGTTTGTAGTATTTTTTCTTTCGTCACACTCATTAATTCTTTGCACAACAACTGTTTTTGGATTTATATGTTTAATATATTTTTTGATTTCAATATGATTAAATGTTGAAGAAGACTCACTCCTGCTTCTTGGATCAGTCAATAAAATTAAATCAATATCTGGTTCTGATAAGTCATAAATTACATCATGGCCTAATTTAGATAAAAAATTTGTTAGGTTTATAGCGAATAAGTTTCCTCCACCCCATGGTCCTTCAACTATTTTTGAGCCAATACTAATTTTCATAAACTTCTTTGAACATATCTTTAAATTGTTTCATTCCTTCTGGAATTATATATTCGCTACTCTTTTTAAAAGCATACTCTGTGTCAGGTCTAGCATTTCGAAATAATCGTGGTTCAAAAATTGAGTCTTTGTGTAAAATTTCTGATGCAACACCAACATCTGTTGAGATTATTGGAGTCTTTGTAATTGCTGATTCTAAAATAGCCTGAGGGCCACCTTCTAATCTTGAAGTTACTAAGTACAGGTCTAATATATTATATAATTTATTTAATAAATCTAAGTTCGCCATTTCAAAGTATTTGTAATTTATATTTAATTTCTTAAGCTCGTTTATTAAATATTGTCGGCGTGTACCAGCAAGCACCACACTTAAATTTTTGACCTCTTTACTCATTTCATTAATAATATTTAAAAATATATCAGGTCCCTTTATAAGTTTTGGAGATTTTAAGTCGTATCCCTCAGTATCTCTTTGAAAACTTCCAACTAGAAAATCTGACTCAGAAAAACCAAGTGTTTCTCTTAAATCTTTTTTTTCTTCAATGTAATAATAATTTTTTTGATTAATCCAGAAAGGTACAGAGATTATTTTCTTGTTTGTAAGCCGTCTTAATTGTTCTTTTGTTTTTAAGGAAATTACATGATATGTATGAACGTATTCATCTAGCTCATAAAAATTTTTTTCTTGATCTTTATCAAAATTGTCAAAATCAATGTGATAAATTGAAACAACAACTTTTTTATTTTGTAAGTATTTCTTTGGTACTTTCTTCCAAACCCAACTTGCAATAATCCAAATAATATCTGCATCTTTAATTTTATTTGTAATAAAATCGGGGTTATTCTGATTCCACTCTTCAGTAACTCTGTCAATGATCCAGGATTCTTTTAATTTGTTTGTATAAATTTTCATATTGATGAAATTACAACTTCAAAAACAATAGTATATACTCATTTAAACTAGCTTATATGAAAAATGTACTTATTACAGGGATAACTGGACAAGATGGCCTATTTCTTGCAAAAAAATATTTGGATAGAAAAGAAGATAATTCTATATTCGGAATTTCAAGATCAAAAAATTTAGAATCTTTTTACCAAAATCTAGAAAGTATAGAGGTTAAATCTATAGACAATTTAAACATGGTCAATATCGACTTAAATAATAAAACACACGTTTTTGATTTATTGAAAAAAGTGAAACCTCAAGCTATATATAATTTTTCTGGACCAAGCTCTGTATATAAATCTTTAGTTGATAAGGAAGAATCCTCAAAAACAATAAAAAATATATTTGATAATCTAACAGATTCATTAATTGAACTAAACAATTTTTGTAACTTTTTTCAGGCATCCTCATCAGAAATGTATGAAAATATATCAAATAACGCGATTGATGAAAATACAAAAATGGTACCGAATTCGCCCTATGCTGTTGGAAAGTATGAAAACCATAAAAAGGTTTTGAAATTATCGGAAGAATATAACTGGAATATTGTTTCAGGTATCATGTTTAATCATGAATCTGAGTTCAGAGATGACTCCTACTTAATTAAAAAAATAATAACTTCGGCTAAGGAAATAAAAAACAAAAAAAATTCTAAACTGCAATTAGGAAGTGTTGACTATATAAGAGATTGGAGTTTTGCAGGAGATATTGTTAATGGAGCTCATACACTTGTAGAAAATAATGCAAAGGGAAGTTACGTTATTGGATCTGGTGTTGGATCAAAAATTCTAGATATAGTCAAAATTGTATTTAATTATTACAACCTTAATTGGGAAAATTATCTTGAAATAAATGAGGGGCTTTTACGTAAGGGGGATGCAGAAGTAAAGGTATCAAATCCTTTAAAAATAGAGAGTCATTTTGGATGGAAAACGTCAATGGACTTTAATGAACTTATCTTAAGATGTATAAATTAAGCTAATTATTAGTTAGGTACAGTTCCTTTTTTAACATGATTTGCAAAGAATTCTTGCTCATATTTTTTGTTTGAACTAATGTTATTTTCCATATTAAGTTCATACAGTGGATTTTTTAAAATTTTTATTTTGTAATTTTTTGAAATCATATCGGAAAATAACTTATAGTCTTGTGCATACTTAAATTCTTCTGAATATCCACCTAAATTATGAAGTACTTCTTTTTCAACAAAGAGTGTTCCGTGAATAAAAGGATTTTTATATTTTATAACAAATTTGTTTGGGAAAATATGTGATAACTTAGGAATCTTTTTATTTGAGTATTTAATTATTGCTCTTGAAGTACAGCACTGAAAATTACTATTTTTTAAAAAATTATATTGTATTTCAAATCTTTCAGGTTTACTAATATCATCAGTATCTTGTCTTGCAATATAATTACCAGTAGATTTTTCAATTAAAATATTTAAGGATTTTGTTAGTCCTATATTTAGAGAGTTTTTATAAACTTTTACTCTTTCATCAGAACGTTCAAAATCTTTTAATATCTTAAGTGTGTCATCGCTTGAATTATCATCAATGATTAAAAATTCAAAATTTTCATAAGTTTGAATCAAAATACTCTTAATAGAGTCTTTAAGTGTTTCTTGTGAATTGTAACAACTCATCAATACTGATACTTTTTCTTTATCTTTCATCAAAAATTTTCTCCATTTTCTTAAGGTAGTTATCTGAATTAAAATTTTTGAGGTAGAACGCTTTATTTTCTTCACCAATTCTTTTCATATTTTCAATATCGTCTAAATCAGTTAATATTTTTGATAATTCATCATAATTATGCTGTTCAAAACTTAAAGCATAATTTTTTGGAAAAAACTCAGCTATACCTCCTGTTTCTGGAAATACAGAGGGAATTCCTAAAGCTGTAGCTTCACATAACAATGTTGGTTGTCCTTCATATAATTTAGTTGCAGTTACAACCGCTCTTGAGTTCACTATAATTTTTAAAGTTTCATTATTACTTAACTCACCAAGAAATTCTATATTTTTATCTCTATATCTCTCTTTGAGGGAATTTAAAAGAGGCCCTTCACCAATTATTTTCAAAATTAGTTCAGAGTTATGACTTAAGAATGTACCAATTAATTCTTCTACACCTTTTTCTTTAGATATACGTCCGGCATAAACAATATAATTTGTGTCATTTCGTTCAATTTTTGTAGTTGGGAGAATATAATTAGGTACAACATAAAGCTGTTTGTTTTTATAGTTATTCTTTTTCATAAAATTTTTATGAAATGTTGTTAAAAGAATTACTGCCAATGCATCATCATTAATTATTTTGATATATCTTTTACCGTATAGGTTTACAAAAAAAGACTTCAAATATGAATCATTAAAATATTTGTTGTAAATTTTATATTTTGCTCCATCAAAACCACATGCCTCGCAGCATTTATTTTTACCAATATGTTTTTTCGAAGAGTGTGATTTTGTACAATGATAACGAAAGTTATGAATCTTCAGGACGGTTTTAATTTGATTTTTTTTTGCAATCTTGAATATCCCAAGAGAGGCTTTAAACCAAGAATTGTGAATATAGATAATATCTGGGTTGAATTCTCTAATTTTATTTTTAAAAATTCTGTTACTTCTTGGATTATTAGAGAATATAAAAGTTAATAAAAGACTAAATATATTATCCACTTTGTTTTCAAAATAAATTGTTTCAACATTATAAAATTTACTAAGAAGTTTTATTTCCTCGTATACTGAAATGTCTTCGCCACCAATATTTTGATATTTGTTATGAACGACTAAAACTTTTTTCATATGTTAATTTTTTTGGATAATTTTTCTCTTTTCATTCTCAATTTCTATGTGGAAATGAGAATCAACGTCAAGAAATTTTTCTGGATCATGTGTTGAATTCAGTATAGTTACCTTTTTTGAACGTAAAATTTTGAAGATATAATCCCTGGAATTATCATCTAAATTCGCTGTTGACTCATCAAGTAGTAAAATTTCTAAATCTGATAATAGTGCTCTAACAAACGCAATTTTTTGCATTTGGCCCGAAGATAAACTTTTATTATCAATTTGTCTATTTATGTCATAACTTGAGTCTTCTTTAAATGTGTCAAAATCTTTAAGAAAACGTATAATCTCATCGTCCTTTACTTCTTTGCTATTTCCATAAAGAATATTTTCTTTAAGTGAGGCACTAAAGATTAAAGGGACTGCCCCGATATATCCGTAATTCTTTGAGTATGAAATAACTTTTCCATCTTGAGAGTAAAAAACACCCGCTACTAAACCAAGTAGTGTACTTTTACCAGAACCATTTGGGCCAGTTAATATGTTATGGGAGTTCTTTTTTATATTTAAATTTAAATTTTCAAAAATAAACTCATCACTATTGAAGTATTTAAATTGTAGGTTTTCTATTTCTATTGCATTTTTGGATTCATTATTTCTTGTTTCAAAATTTCCTTTGTTTATTAAAATTTTATTTTTATCCATCTCATAAAATTTTTCAATATGAACATGTGAGTTTATAATTTTGTTGAAAGAGTTTGCTAAAGATCCTAAAGACTGAAAAAGTCTTAAAGTAACACCAATGAAATCAAGGCTTATGGATTTAGCAAAATCTCCAATAATAATCAAAATTGAAAATACGAACATAGTAATTAATGTTGGAAGGAAAGAGTTTACAGTACCAAATTTATGATTATTGTATTCGTTAAAATTATGTTTTTCTATGGTTTTACTAAATCTCTCTATTTCTTCCTTGTCTTTCTTAAGAATTTTTATTAAAAACATATTGTCAACAATTCTTTGAACTTCTTCATTTGTTATTTTTCCAAATATATATGTTTCATGCATAAACTCTTTTGATTTTTTTATAAGAAACTTTGTTGGGTAAAAAAGAACTAGTGCTCCTAAACCAAATGTAAGTATTGTTCGTGAATCTGATAGAAATAAATAAATCGAATATGCAACAATTTGCAACAAACTATTAAGAAAACCCGCAACGTTGGAATAAAAAAATGACACATGACCAGATAAAATATTTATATAAAAATATGCGTCTGCGACTGAATAGTTTCTTTTTTCAAATACCTCGTTTACAAGATAAACTTTTAAGTTTTTTTGAATTGAAAGTTCTAAATTTTTAAGACTCATTGATTGAAGGTATATAAATAAAAACCTTAGCAAAACTAAGACAGGAAAGAGAAACTTATAAACTAAAACATAATCAACCAAAGAAGAAAGTAGAGGATTATCATATACACTTCCTGTTATAAAAGTTGCAAAAAGAACAATTATAATAATGTCAATCACTGCTGTTAACTGTGATAACACAACCGCAATCAAAATAATTATTTTTTTATTGTTTGTTTTTGTTAGTTTGGAAACGTATAAAATGTCGCTAATAAGTTTTTTTAATTGCTTCATCATTTCAAGTATAAATATTATATTTTTTACTTAGAATAAAACTTTTATTTAATAAATAGAATGTTTAAAAATGTTAAAAACTTCAATTAAGATAATTTAAGAAACAGCTAATTTAATTTTTTATGTTTAAATATTATGTAATACACAACCTTGAAAAATATAGAAAAGATCGGATTACTTCAGCTTTAATCAATAATGGTGTGAATATGGATGATGTGACATTTATCAACTATCCAAATAAGAAAGATTTAACATATAAAATTAAAAAAAAAGCTGTCCAAAAGGGAATAAAAATTACTGATGGCTGGATTGCTGTATCCTATAAACACTATCTTGCACTTAAAGATATAGTTGAAAATTCTTACCCATACGGGGTAATAATTGAAGACAATGTAGGACGCTTTGTAGAAAATATTCCTAATAGATTAAACCTGTATTTAAAACAGCTTCCCGAGGACTGGGATATTGTCTATAACTCCGATTGGATTAGCTACCAGGAGATTGATGAAGAACAGGTGGTTCCTGAAAAAATTGTTTACAAGAAATCAAATGAAATAACGAGAGACCAAAATAATGAAGTAATCGTACATGGTGGTACAAAATCTGCTCAGTTCTACATGGTAAATTTAAAAGCTGCAAAGCAACTATACGAAAATTTTCTGCCTTTTAATCATGCTCCCGATATGTGGATGAATGAACTATTTAGAAAAATTGGTATAAATTCATATTGGGCAGAGCCAACTTTAATTGTTTCTTACCATTCTGATGAAGAATTAAAAAAAATTCACGTTTCCTCAGCATCTACAAAAAGTTTTTTAAGTAAAATTTCCTATTCAAATCTAAAATCAAAAATTATTAATTTTTTTGTTGGTATAAAAGATTTTTAGTTAATAAAATTACACCTGATGTCTAAATCAAAAAATGTAATCATATCACCTCATGTAGATGATGAATTACTTGGGTCATTTAGTTTTTTAAATAGTGAGACTACTGTAGTTGAAACAGGGGTAGATGAATTTCATGTAGTAAATAAAGATGAAAGATTGGATGAATTAGATAAACTAGCGAATCATTGCGGTTTTAATTATGAAATACTTGAAAACAAGGTAAATAATTTTGAATTAAAGAACTTAATTGATAATTACGAAGAACAACTTAATAGATTACAACCAAATTTGGTTCTGATTCCATACCCCTCCTACAATCAAGATCACCGTGCTGTCTATGATGCAGCTTTAGTTGCTTTAAGACATCACGATACGAATCATTTTGTGAAAAAGGTTTTGGTATTTGAACAGCCTCATAGCTTCTTATGGGATTATAACCATAATATTTCAGGGTCTTTTAAGCCAAATTATTACAAAAAATTAGATATTGAAAATAAAATAGAATCATATAAACTTCTCGAATCCCAAGTTAGAGGACACAGGAGCCCGGAAATTTTAAGAACTCTTGCAAAACTTAGAGGGATGCAGAGCGGATTTGATTATGCAGAAGCATTTCAAATTATACGTTGGATAGATTAAATCATTGAAAACAATTGTTATATGTTCCTATAGAGAATGGTCTGAAACTATATTTAATAACTTATTAAATGAGTTTGAAAAATCAGCAAAATTAATAAAAATTAATAATAAAGAAGAATTCAGTAAATTAATCAAAGATGAAATCAAGGTTGATTTATATCTATTTATAGGATGGAGTGAAATAATTTCAAAAAATATTGTTGATAATAATATGTGTTTTTGTCTACATCCCTCGCTTCTACCAAAATATAGAGGTGGAAGTCCTATTCAACATCAAATGATTAACTTAGAGAAACAAAGTGGTGTAACAATATTCAAAATGAATGAAGGTATTGATACAGGTCCTATTTATTTCCAAGAATCATTTAATCTAGAAAATTTAAACTTAAATGATGTTTTTCAAAATATTATTGAAATTGGAACTAAAGGTTTCAAACTTCTCATCAAAGATATATTAAATGAAAATAGGCTTGAATTAACAGGCCAAAAAGAAGACGAAGCGACTACATTTAAACGAAGAGTGCCTGAACAAAGCGAAATTACAATTGATGATTTTCAATCATTAAGTGCTAAACAATTAAGTAACAAAATTAATTCATTACAAGACCCTTATCCAAATGCTTTTATAAAATGTAAAGATGGAAGCATTTTATTTTTAACATCTAGTAAATATGAAAATAATGCTGATAAACAATAAATAATGAAAAATTACAGGGTATTTGATTGTTTTACTTTTTACAATGAACTAGACATTTTACATGTACGGTTTGAAGAACTTTATGATTTTGTAGATTATTTTATCTTGTGTGAAGCTCCATTAACACATAGAGGCAAACAAAAACCGTTATATTTCGATGAAAATAAAAAGCAATTTAGTAAATACAGTGAAAAAATAATTCACCTTGTAGACAATGAGATACCTGAAAAGGTTGACGACCCGTGGATTAGAGAAAATCATCAACGAAATTATTTAAATAATGGGTTAGTAGAGTTTGACTTGAAAAATAATGATCAAATCATCATTTCTGATATTGATGAAATACCAAACGTTAAAACACTTCAAAGTAGACTTCCGGTAAGTTGGGTATATTCATTAGAACAGGATTTTTATTATTACAATCTGCATAACAAATTAAAAAAGAAATGGAGACTT
>TARA_B100000674_G_scaffold137178_1_pt1 | contig 38522 bp, 24 predicted proteins | sample TARA_B100000674 | Tara Oceans TARA_B100000674 (sample SAMEA2622759) | marine metagenome | biome: marine biome (ENVO:00000447); feature: surface water layer (ENVO:00002042); material: "saline water (ENVO:00002010), including plankton (ENVO:xxxxxxxx)" | depth 5 m | reverse complement strand
TAGAGTTGAAACATCAATGGTGATGAACAAGGTGAAGGGCGGCCAGCAAAACAAAATGGGTACCCTCGAATTCCTTGCATATGGCACCGGAATCCGGTGATTTCAATAATATACATAGGGAGTCCTTTAGGACTTGAAGCCTCGAGAATCAAACATGAGAAGGACAAGAGTAGTGGCCACTGTCGGTCCATCTTCTTGGGACCCTACAACTCTACAGTCTATTTTTGATGCCGGTGCTGATGTATTTCGGCTGAACTATTCACACGGAGAACCAGAACAAAAGACAGAGTTGTATGAAAGAATCCGTTCAATGGAAACCGAACAACGCAAGACCTGCATCTTGGCTGATTTGCCGGGTCCAAAACTCCGTCTGGGTGAGTTTGATGGAGTTAAATCACTCAATAATGGTGAATCGATAAGATTACTTTGCGGAAAAATGGAACATGATGGCGAAGAAATTCCTGTTGAATATGATGGACTATCTGCGGATTTAAAACCGGGTGATTCAATCCTAGTTGCTGATGGATTAATCAGATTGTCAGTTACAAAAACAGGCGGGGAAAAGGGCTCGTTCATCGACTGTCTTGTAGAAGATGGAGGACCGGTAACCAGTAGAAAGGGAATCAACTTACCAGGCAATACAATCGATTTACCGGCTATTGGCGAGAAAGACAAATTAGCTCTAGACCACGCACTGAAAACTGGTGCTGATTGGATTGCAGTATCTTATGTACGAAGTGCAGAAGATTTGCGTCCCGCAAAAGATGCTGTCAAGGCTGCTGGATTACATACTCCAATTATTGCCAAAATAGAACATCCTGCAGCTTTACAAAATCTGCACTCTATTCTTGACGTCGCAGATGCAGTAATGGTTGCTCGGGGAGATTTGGGAGTAGAGATACCTCTGGAAAAAGTACCATTAGCTCAACAGAAAATTATCGATGCAGGTTTGATGCGTGGCATGGTAGTGATTGTCGCTACTCAAATGCTTGAATCAATGACACTGAACCCTAGACCAACACGTGCAGAAGTCAGTGATGTATCGACTGCAATTAGACACGGAGGAACTGCCGTCATGTTATCTGGTGAAACAGCATCTGGCAAGCACCCTGTTGCGGCAGTAGAAACAATGGTAAAAATCGCAACTGCGACAGAAGAAGGACTGGACTCCTCAGGAGGAACACCAGGAGTTCTATCCAAGTTCCGTTCGACTAGAGCTGTCGCTCATTCGGGGGTTGAACTTGCCAGGGCAGCAAGCGCCAAACACATAATCGTAGCAACCCAACACGGTAATGCTCCCCGACTAGTAACTGGATACAGGCCAGACGTGGTTGTGACTGCTGTGACAGATCGTATTCGAGCTGCTCGCAGAATGAACCTACTACCCGGAGTAAAATCTGTAATCGTCAAAGAGCACGAGAGAGGTTCCAAAACCATGCAGAATGCGATCAGAGAGATTGCTAAAGATGGAACCATCAAATCTGGAGATAGAATTGTGGCAATTTCAGGTTCTCCACAAGCAATGCGTGGAGCGACTAGTACTGTCAGATTATATCGTTTGGAATCGGATGGAAGTATTTCTGGAACAGAGTGACACCAAGACGCTTTTTTCTGCGCAAGGTTCAATGCTGGAGTTCCATGTCGATGGCCATGGGTCTTAATCCTGTGAATGGTATATTGGTCGCCACCGGCCTGATATTGGTATCTCTCAATCTGGCATTAGCGTCTTATGCAACCGGCGAAGTTCCTGCTGCTGTAGAAGAAGCCGTTGCGATGAAAGTTAAGGACGATATTTGCGAAAATACTCTTTGTACTGAAGTAAGTGAAGACTGGTCTGAATCGACCTCGCAAAGAGATTTCTTTGCATGGCACATAACTAATGTCGACGAGGTAATAATGGATAATGCAGAGCCTATTTATGAAAAAATTGGCCCTGTAACTTATGATGTCACTCTCAAGCGGGAAGTCGATAATTATGACATTAAGAATGGGCTATTGACATACAAACAATTGACATCATATTCATGTTCTGAAGATACCTTAGTACCATGCTCAACAGAGGTTAGCCAATTGAATATCGCGTTTAACCCACAGGTAGTTGGAGCCACTGGAACCGCAATCAACGCTGTCATGGACATTACCAAAACGGGATTCGTATCTGGAGTTGTTGGAATACACTTGAAACAAGTAACAGCAGCTCAGGCTGTTGCGGATGAAATCCAATATGAACACATGGCCAATCTAGCCGCTGTTGAAGGCCCAGGTGACATCTACATCATCGATACTGAGATGCATAATTCTGCTGAATCTTATTTCCTCGAGGGGATGTTTGAAGCGTTTAATGATGCATATGGCGACGCATTCCTAGATGATGACACTAAGACTTACCTGAGCGAAGGCGGAGTTGACCCTCGCTGGGTTGATGGAGTTTGGAATGACGACGGAGATGGCATTCTAGAGCCAGATGAAGAGTGGGGAGGTTTCAACGAAACAGGAGCCCGAATTGGGGACTTGAACGGAAACGGAATCATCGATAATGAATCCAGCAGCTTCGTTTCCACCTTGAATCTAGATTATGCATTCTATGAAGCAGTAGGTCCTGACGGAGAGAACCTATCCCTTGTCAATTACATGGGCCCTCTGGTTTACGCTGCAATGGGTGAGCCTGATTCATTAGAATTCATCCAAGAAAATCCTGAAGAATCTGTCACACTCGAGCGTGCAGAATTGTGGAATTTCGCACATCCTACAGACCTAAACATCACACTAGCAAGAGATTGGACACTTTATGGAGGAATGGGTGCATTGATGCTTGACTACGGGGCAGGCAATGATGATTACCTAACCGATTATTCAGAAGACGGAGTCAACCTTTCGGTAAGAGTTGAACGCCTATTTGGTATCGAAATGGATGATGCTGTTGCCTCAGATGTTCTTACTATGGGTGATGGCACTGACGAGCCATTGGGAATTTTGGCAGTCAGCGAGTCAGGGACTTCATTCGGATTAACTGAATTCCTAGAAATGGATCAAACCACTGCGGTCGAAACCTACGGAGTAACTGGATACCAGCACCAAGTTTTGAAGAAATTTTGTAACGACTGGATGGATAACGTCGCAACTCTACCACTGATTCTAGTTGGTGGAGAGGGCTACATATCTGCATCTCAGTTCGTCAACCAAACATTCGGTTCGGTAAATCCAATCGACAATGAGTACATGGAGTACTCACTCAATATTGGAGGAATGTGGGGTACTGGAACATATGGCTTCCCAGCTGGAGACCCGATCGACTTAACACAAGAACAGAGTTCTGAAATGCTGTACGGTGATTGGGGCCTAACTACTGCAAAGGGCGCAAGTATGTTCCTTTATGGTGAGTTGAGCGGCAAAACTTTGCCGATCAATTATTCAACCGAGGAAAGGACTGAGGCTAAAGAGTGGACAAATGAAACAGTTGCTGAGATATATGGAATCGATGTTGAGGCTGCTGGTGCAGCAAGGCTACTAATGATGGAAGTAGTGTTCAAAAATTTCGTTCCCGACTTCCTAATTGATTCATTTGGAACCAGTAAGTATCTCACACAACCTGTTGACAACTGGCTATTAGGCTGGCATGACCCTGTGAATGCATATTTGGCGACAGGTGATTCTGAAAATATGACTGCTGGCTGGACTAGCCTTGAAGCGAATGAAACATTCTTTGGTTCTGCTGCATATGTTGAGGGGGGAATATCTACAGGTGACCCTGCTAAAATCACGATTTGCACAGGCGAGGCTGATTCCTGTGACAAGGGAGAAACCGTACAGGTTGGAGACAGCGAGTATGTAAGTTGGAGAAACAAGTCAAAGGAAAGTGCAACCTACGGATTGATTAACGCCGAATTGCAAAGTGAAACCACTGGCGGATTCATCACAGGAGATGGCGACAAAATTGACTTATCGGGATACGGAACTGCTGATGTGAAGTGTGAGAAAGAAAGCACTCTCAAAGGAATTCCTGTAGACGTATGTACTGCTTCTATGGATCCATTGGAAAGATCAATACAAGCCAAACTAATCAACAGCGGAGATCTCCTCGATGCTATCCCCGGCGCACTACCAGTGTTCTTTGGAAGCGATGTCGAAATCAAAGTCGAACAGTTGAGTGGAGCAATTATTGGCGGTAAATCGGAATCAACATTCTGGCTGGATACTAGAAACATCACAGACCAAAAAACCCCTCCTGAAATGTCTGATTTGCAAGAGGTATTCGTCATCAAGACTGCAGCAGAACTGGACGATGAAACTGCGGAATCTATGGAATCTCAAATCGTCACGAATCAAGACTTCTTTGCATTCTTTACTAACTTTGACCATTGGTCAGATTATGTTGCTCTTAGCTTATGGATTGGAGGGTTTACCTCGCTCCTAATTGGTGCAGCATTAATTTTCAAGGGGGATAGCAAGGAAGTTTCTGGTTCAAAATGGGGAGACGAACCTGAATCTACTGATTTCACTGGTGAAGTCAAGAAAGAACTCGATGAACCCAATGAAGAACCTCAACCAGAGGAATTATGATTTCAAAGTGATATCACTTAGATATCATAAAGTAGGAGTCAGTTCTGGCAAGAAACATGCAGCCTGCAGCCGTAAGTATCCCGACTCAAGCCGTGATGCCACAAACTGAGCCCCGATTTAAAGACAAAGAAGCCAGCACCATCAATGGATTCATTGGACTACTAATCCACTTATCCCTGAGTGTATTCAATATACTGTTATTGGCCACTGGACCAGGGGCACTTCTTCTGATAATCACCGGCCCAATTTGGCTAGTATTGTGGAATTCTTACGTAATTGTGAATCCAAATGAAGCAGTAGTGACTCAATTCTTTGGACGATATGTCTCAACTCTAAAAACAGAAGGTTTCAGATTTTTCTTTAACCCTCTGTACAGCAAGTCAAAGATTTCATTCAAGATCAACAACTTCGAATCCAGCAAATTGAAAGTTAACGACGTTAATGCGAACCCAATCGATATTGCAGCTGTTGTTGTCTGGAGGGTCTATGATGCTGCAGAAGCAATGTTCGAAGTAGAGAACTACGGGCATTATGTCCAGATTCAAAGCGAAGCAGCCCTGCGTGAAATGGCTACGAAGTACCCCTACGATGCTATCGAAGAGAAAGATATTGGAGGAATCACACTCTCTAGTCACCAAGATGAAATCGCAAAGCAATTGCAACAATCTGTTGAGGCTCGTCTAGCAAGAGCCGGTATCCAAGTATTGGAGGCTAGAATCTCTTACCTCGCTTATTCTACAGAAATTGCACAAGCAATGCTACGCCGCCAGCAAGCGAGCGCAGTCGTTGCAGCACGTCGTGAGATCGTCGACGGAGCAGTCGGCATGGTCGAACTTGCACTACAACAACTATCTACCAAAGGAATCATTGAATTAGACGAGGATAAAAAAGCGACAATGGTTAGTAATCTGTTAGTCGTGCTATGTTCTGAGACTGATACAACGCCTGTCGTTAACACCGGAACATTGTACCAGTGAGGTTGGTTGAAATGAGAACAGCACCAAAAGTAGTTCTTGTAATAGGATTAGTTCTAACTATAATTGGAATTGTTGGTTTTGCAATAGGCATGGATAGCGTTTCAGAGATTGAAGAAGAATTTACCAAGTACGAGCTTGAAAATGTAACAAACGGAACAATTGTCATAGAAGACACAGACGGTTATGGAGACCTAGGCGTGACATTTTGGGTCAAGGGAGTCTACGAAGATGCGAATGAAAATGGCGAATGGGATGTCTGTGAATCGACGACAATAACAGTCCTATCCGCTCCTGAAGTCAACACCGAATGGGATGAAGACCTAAATGGTGAGTTCTATTATGAAGGAAATTATGATGCATACGGCAATGTCAGCAATTGTGACTCTAATTCTCTAAACAAAGTTCTGGACAGAGAAAGTGATGGACTAGTTAAGGTTGGAAGAGCGTGTTTAGCGTGTTATTCAGGCAATCTTACTTTCGAATCTAATGTACCTGTATGGGTAACCTATGATGATAAGTTAGCTGAAGAAATCATTGATGAAATCGGCGCTTTATTCCTTGGATTCATCGGTGGCTTTGGAGGATTGTGCTGTGGAATTATATTCCTGATTATTGGAATTATCATGGCCCTTACAATGAAGGATGATGGTCCTAAACAAATGATGTACATGCCACCAGCTGACAATCAATTGATTGCTCAGCAACCTGGAAGCCAACCAACCACCACACACATGTCACAACCAGACTTTGGAAACCCTCCTCAAGGCGGACTATAGGTGATTAAATGGAAATTCGACTAATCATAACTTCAGTGTTCTCAATAATGATTCTGCTTTATGTTGGTTATTGCTGGGTAAATCAAGGCGTGCATGCAAAAGGGAAAGGATGGGTAACAAGAGAATTCGCACCCAAGACATTCTGGTTTTGCATGATTCTATACTTAGTGATGGCAATAGGAATATTTGCGAATACTTTCTTTATGCCAAGATGATGGGATTGAAATGGAGAAAAAGAAGATTTTACTGCGATTAGATCCTAAAATCCACGAAGCCCTCAAGCGATGGGCTGATGATGAGTTTAGGTCACTCAATTCACACATTGAGTTCTTGCTAAAAAAATCGCTCAGCAGTAATAGGCGCACCGACGAGGATGAATGAAATCATACATAATTTGAAGTAGAATTTTACTGACAACACATCATGGGCGCTCAAAAGAATGTATTGGGACACGACATAGGAGAATGTTCCTGTAAGCCTCTTACAGGATGGTATCGTGACGGTCATTGTAATACCGATGAAATGGATAGAGGCTCGCATACAGTCTGCGCTATTGTTACCGAAGAGTTTCTTCAATTTGCAAAATCCAAAGGCAACGATTTGATGACACCGGCTCCGCATTTCAATTTCCCTGGTCTAAAACCGGGAGATTCTTGGTGTGTGTGTGCACGTACTTGGTTGGACGCTTTGAATCACGGGCAAGCATGTCCTGTTGATTTAGAAGCAACCAATATCAAGGCACTGGAAATCATTCCACTAGAACTCCTCGAAGACCGCGCAATCTGATTATTCACTCTCTGTATTTGCAAGGTACTTTTGAGCATCTTGCTTTAGGAAAGGAGTGTACATTGCAGGTAATACAAACAGACTAGATACCAATGCTAGAATGATTGCTACCACGAATACCTGACCGAATAATTGCAGCGGTACAAGTGAAGAGAAATTCAGAACTGAGAAACCACCTGCAGTGGTTAATGCCGCTCCGAACATGGCCCGACCGGTTGTTGCAACAGATTTTGTTGACCAAACTACAGGGTCAGCACTCGGTGCATGCTCTACTTCCTCCTCCAGTCTAGTCGTAAGGTGTACTGCATAGTCAACACCTAATCCGAGTGTGAGGGCACCAATCGTAACAGTTTGTGAATTCAATTGATATCCGGTAAGTCCCATGATACCATATACCCAAACAACGACAACCATCAATGGAATCCAAGTTACAAACCCTCTTGCAGCACCACGAATAACATCCTTCTGCCTCACCGTATTTATTCCAACTAGCATCAGTAAAATTACCGCAGCAACTGTACCAGTTGATATGACTGCGGAGTCAGCAACATCTGCAGTAACTTGTGCTAGAATTAGTGAGCGTCCAGATAATTGAACGGTGAAATCTCCACTACTGTCATCAGCAATCTCTGCAAGATTTGCGGAAAGTTCGGACTCAAAATCAGCGGTAGCTTGCCAATCCAAAGTCGCTGCTTGGAAGGAGATCACAGTTTGTGAAGCGTCTGAATTAAGATTGCCTGAAGAAATATTTCTTCCATCTTCTGTTAACAACCAAGTCTCAAGAGCAGCCCAAGATGATTCATCATCACCCAATCCACTCATCAAGGCATCAAGTTCGCTATTTGTTGTGCGTGAATCTTCTAGAACAGACCATATTCCAATAGGCAATCCCGTCGTTTTCGGATTATCTGATAACTCCAGTACAACACTATCATACAGCGCCCTACCGTCTTGCGAGATTACATCACCATCCAATACTGCATACAATGGCGAGGGACTACTCCGGAATTCATCAGCGATCAGTAAGAAATCTTGTACGACTGGAACCGAATCATCGAAATTGTCTCGGGTATCGAATCCTACCTCTAATTGTTGGAAACCGAGGAACATTGGGACCGATATCAAAATTGTAACGACTATCACTTTTTGTGGCACATTGACCAGTGAACCAATCCATGAAGACACCGGGCCAATGTCATTCTTGCCTGACTTTTGCAAAGGCAGTTTCTTTGGCGGTATAATCATCATTAATGCCGGTAATGCAGTAATACTCAACAGATAGATGAAGAACAATCCGATTGCGATTACGGTACCAAACGAGACCAAAAATTGCTGAGAAGAGAATCTGAACGATAGGAAACCAACCATGTCGGTAAAGATAGCAACCATCAATGCTGCAGAAGTGAGAATAGTTCCTTTGCGGATAGCGATTCTTCTAGCCTCGATTGAAAAATCTCTCAGGGTTTCTCTTCCCTGTGGGTCTGCCTTCTCTTTGTCTTGCAACTCCTCCCTGATTCTGGCCACTACGTGCAAACCATAGTCAACACCGATTGCCAACAGTAAAATTGGGATTGAGTTCATCGCTGCATTGAATACCATTTTCACACCTAAAACTGTGAGCAAACCAGCCATTCCGTATGTCGCTAAGATTGCAAACACAGTCAATACCAATACATTTGCAGTATCCCGCTTACTTCGGAACTTGGTCCATAATATGAAGCCAAGAAGCAGAAGACAGAGGGAGTTTAGAATTCCCAATTCTTTGCCGAGGTTTGCGTTTTGTCCAGTTGCAAATTGAGAGAAAGAGAACACAGAAATTTCCGAATCACCCGTTTCAGATTTCGCTTGTGTAGCTAATTCTTCTGCCCATTCACTAACCTTTTCTTGTACATCTCCAATAACTTCAACTCCGTGCTCACCTGGCTCGGTTACTACTACGAAAGTAGTCAGTACTGGGCCATCAGAGCCCCATGGATCGACAGAATCCTCAGCCGGTAAATTGGAAATCATCATTGAGCGATAATCAATAGATTGCATACCCATTAACATTCCAATCTTCCCAGAGATTGGTCCAGTTACAATTGCAATTTCACTGCTGTTTGGGCCCTGAATTAGATTGGTTAGATCAGTGGATAAATCTGACAATATTGATGTTATATTTGCCCCTTCATCTATTCTTTCGAGCCACAAGTTAGGGTCTTCTGGTTGCCAATTCCTCAAATCGGCAGCACTTACCAAACTTGGGCTTGGAATGCTTGCACTAACTGTGCTCAAGTTAGCAAGAGTGCCAGCTAGGCTCTCATTGTCCGAAGATGCAACTGCATCAATTGCTGATTGTAATCCAGAAATCCAAGATTCTGCCGTTAATGGATCTTGTAGACTATGCCACTGAATTGCAGCACTTGCCATCCCGCTGTTAGGCTGTATTCCGAACAGAGGATATTGATACTCCTGCAAGTCCTGATTTTCCAACAAAATCGCTTCTAATGTAGCGAGTTGCTCCCACGTAGATTCTTCGTACAAGTCTCCTGAATCGATATCGTCGATGAATCGGATGAAGTCAATTGAGGCTTGATATTCATCCTCGACCTCATTCAGCAATCTGACAGTCTCATTATCGGGGAAGAAAGCATCCTCACTGTTGTCGAAATTGATGAACATAGCATTAGGTGTTAATGAAAAGATGAATACCAATATGATTGCAATTGTCGTTTTTGGCCTCTCCGTACTGAGACTAGTCATACCGTCAAAAATTCTCTTCATACAATCGACCTATCATAAACCCGATTTATTCAATTATATTTGCTTGTTTGAAATCTAACTAAATTCACCCACATTTTGTTTGTTTACGAAATCTGCGAAGTCAAGAGACAATGCTCAATGTTACAGGTGCCGGGAGCGGGGCTTGAACCCGCGACCTTCGGATGTCTCAGACATGTGAAGGGGCTTTGGTACGTCACAAAAAGTTCCTTAGAACTGCCCTATGAGTCCGACGCGCCACCAACTACGCCACCCCGGCAAGCAATCCGCCCACCGTACTCCCCTCTTTGAATAATGCGGCCAATTTAAGTGAAATTTTGCTCACATAAATCCTCTCTAACAACCACAGGATTCATTCACTGGCAACTATCCGCACATCTGATGGTCGACATCAATACTGCCATGGCAGCGGCTGCCGCAGAAAGGCGAAACCGAGGCACTGGTGACAAGGAGAGAAAGAAAAATCGCTCTGGTGCAGACATGGGAATCGAGTCTTTTGACCCTGTCAAGCATGTATCTAAAGAAAAAGCTGACACTGTTTCAATGTGGCTAGTAATTTCTTTTGCAGCAACAATGTCGCTACTCATGCGATATGTTGCGATGCCTAATTCGCAGGACAATTCAGACCTACTTTGGTTCATCCCTATGATGGCAATTTTCTTGTTACCCTCAATTCACAGGGCAATTCTTCCTGAAAAGTTCGTCGAACACTACACAAAAGGAACCTGGTTCAAGGCATCGTTCTTGCACATCTTTACGTGGTTAGCGCTAACTTTCCTTCTATCTAATGCACCATTTGCTGACATTGTTGCACCAGAAGTTGACGATGGTTGGGGTATGATTTCTTCTAGTGAAGAAGGATATGATTTCACTAAATCATCAGACGGTGAGGTTACACTAACCGAAGGCTATACTGGATCACATTTCATCGTCTTAGCATTCAGTGATAATTACGATGCTGCTGATGCTGAATATGCTATATCTTATTCATGGCTTGACAAAAATGAAAGTTCAGCAAATAATTCATGGTCTGAAATAGAAAGTACCGATGCTACTGCTCTAGATTCAGTTCGAACTCACAAGGATATTGATTACCCAGTTGCAATTGCAATTCCTGAAGGTTTGGAAGAAGGAAGTTATGACTTCGTAATCAAGGTAACAGAAGATGGTGACCCTTGGGAAAACACTAGGACTGTAACAATGACTCTAGTAGTTGAGGAATTGGTTGAAGAAGACTCAACTGAGTAACTTTGACAGCCTTGCAGTCAGAGCGTCTAATTGGATAGCTTCCCCACCGCCTTCGACCAATCTAAAATCGATTTCAGCCATCAATTCCGTGAGTTCCAATTTTTGAATCTCTGATAAGAAATCAGCACCGTACAATTCGCGATGCAATTGGTTAACGAAATCTGTTCCTGCTAACCCGTACTTGTCCAATAACTCTCGCAATCTTCTGCGGGCGGCATGGAAACCGTCCTGCCTGCAAGCCATTAGGTACTGGTGAAGTGATTCAGGAGGTGCAGTTGCACTCGTCTCATAGATTAGAGATCTCGAGACATTTTTTTCAAGAGCTGCAGCGACTTGAAGGGCTGTAATCGCTTTTCTCAAATCTCCTTGAGAGATTCTTACCAATGCTTCAGCAGCCTCATCATCAAGTCCGACCTTTTCCAGACTAGCCACAGATTTTACCTGGTCTAATACATCAGCATCAGCTAGTGGCCTAAATCTGAATACGGCACATCGGCTCTGAATTGGTTCGATAATTTTACTAGAATAGTTGCAGGAGAGAATGAATCTGCAGGTTTGAGCGTATTGTTCCATAATTCTTCTCAGTGCACCTTGAGCATCATGGGTCAGGGCATCTGCTTCATCGAGGAAAATAATCTTGAATTTCGCATCGCCATAAGGCGAGGTTCTAGCAAACTGCTTGACCTTGGTTCGAATACTCTCCAATTTTCTCTCATCGCTAGCATTCATCTCCAACAAATTGTTCCTGAATTCTGGGCCGAAAACATCCCTTGTCAACGCCATAGCAGCAGTCGTTTTTCCAGTCCCGGGTGGACCAGCGAAAAGTAAGTGCGGGAAGTCTGCCAGGTTGGCATATGAAGCCAATCTTTGAACGACAGAGGACTGACCACGTATGTCGCCAACCGTCCGGGGTCGATGACGTTCAACCCAAAGTTCGCTCATACTGCGCAAGTCACAACAGGACGAACTTGAACCTTCGCTTTAGCAAAAAATACCCTATTTTGAATCGGCCACCCTACGGGTGGCCAGCCGAAAGGAAACTATACCCCCTCCTTCAGTGGGAGTGTGAGCCCCATGTCGACGAACAGCCGTGACCGCCGTAAAATTACGACTTCTTTGCTACTGGTTTTGATGTTTTTATTCGCAGATTTATCGCTGCCACAAGCAATTCCAAACTGGACAAACGATGAACTGGATGACACTGTAACCATCATGCAAACTACTTCAGCATTCAATGTCAGCAAAGACGCTGGAATCCTATCCTCTACTCCAAATTCGAATTACGGAACAGACGAAACCGCTACCTTGGGCTTAGGTATTTCCGGTGAGTCACGTATTCTGATTTCGTTCAACAATTCGGTTCCTAGTGGAGACATGGTCACTGATTCTATTCTCGAATTAACTTGTGGTATCGACCCGCTAACAATCAGTTCAATCGATATTTTTGCATCAAGATTGAAAACATCATGGGATGAAGCAAATGTAACTTGGACCAGCCCTGATGATGGAGACAATTGGGGACTATCTGGTGCTGATGATGATTCTGATCGTGACTCGTGGGAACCACCATTCTACGGATATGCAAACAACACATTTCAAATCAATGTAACCGCTATCGTCCAAGATGCTGTAATCAATTCACGAGGCTCAATTGACATATTGCTAGCGGCAACTGGTAGCGAATACACTTGCCACATGTCTGAATCAACAGACACTAACAGCAGGCCATCACTCTCAATTACCCACCAAAATGGAACTCATTCTAACGGAGGTAGCCTAGCACCAAACTTCGTAGATGATGGTTCTGCATTGATGGATGAAGATGAATTCCTTCTGAAAGCTGCAACGAATCCTGAACTATCATGGGATAGCATGTCCGGTAGCCATGCACAGGTACAGCTATCAAACAATATCGATTTCATATCTGATTCCGATAGTGCTTGGTATTACAACACTGTAGACAATTCTTCTCTTTTCACGATTAATGCTGGCACAGGTGAAGGGGCAATGACTGTACCTAACGGGCATGAGTTGTCAAACTCCACCACTATGTACTACAGAATGAGAGCGGTTGATTCCGCAGGAACAATCGGTACGTGGAACTCTGGATATTTCCACTTACCAGGACATTCTGTGTCTGAAGTAGACGGATACGGGCAGTTCACATTTAGTTTCGATGACTTAGGCTTAGTCGAGAAAACTATCGAGGATTCATTCATTGATTCAACTGGTGCTGTAAAGAATACTAACATGGGAAGTGAAGCAAACATTACTGTTGGTTCATCATCTTCAGCAGACCAATATGGATTGTTAAGATTGAATCTTGATGATGTAGGTATGCACCATAACTCTTCGATCGTTTCTGCAACTCTATCCTTGGACAGAGTTTCATTCAGCGGTTCAGCCGAGGTCAGTTTCCATATCATGGATGGAGAAGATTGGACTGAATCCGGTGTGACTTGGAGAAAATACGACGGTACGTACTACTGGGATGACGGAGGCAGAGTCCCTTCGATGTCAGTGGGTCAATTTGAAGGGGACCAATCATCATCTGCAATCGAGGTCAATCTCACTGCTGCAATTCAAAAATGGATTGACGACAATAATGCAGGTTCAACCACATCAGAATCGCTGGAATTGATGATGGTTGCATCCACTTGGGGAATAGAAGAATCATCTTCCAAGTTCGTCAACCTTTGCAGCACTGAAGCTACAGGTTGTGACCAACCAAAACTGGACATCACATACGACTGGGGGAGCAATGGGCCACCTGCTAGCCCTACTCATCTTTCGCCGACTGATGGACACTCAGTCTGGAACCTAACAGGTGACAATCTATCTGGAAATACAACCCCTACTCTATTCTGGGATGGAAGTATCTCTTGGACTGGAGACATGTTGATGCAGGTAGCCACAGACCAAGAATACAGAAACATAGTTCGCTCTTTCAACACTGCAACAACTTCGGAGTTCAGTGAAACTGACGGAAACTGGTCAGTTCCTGGTGACGATTCTTTGCAGGATGGAGTCATGTACCATTGGAGAATGGCACAGGTCGACTCTAGTTCTCACCACCACTCATGGTGGTCAACTTCTTCTTTCCTTGTCTCTGGATTAGAATCCGAATACTTGCAGGACGATGAACACCGCTTGAGGTTATCACATGGAAATGCAACCACGGCAGGCGACGCACCAAGTTGTGAGGACACTTACATTGACAGTGGAACACCTAGTAACAACTACAATGGTGAAGATGAGATGCAAGTCTCATACAACACATTCCCTTCAGAAACCTCTATTCTTCTAGGGTGTGACCTTACTAGCCATCTTCTACCTGATGGATACGCAGTGAAGACTGCTACGCTCAAGATGAGATTGGCAGACTATCCATCGGGAACACCAACCCTTGGGGCATGGGAAAGCAGACAACATAACTGGTCTGAATCAGCTGCGACATGGTCTACATTTGATGGCACCAACAGTTGGGGTACCAGCGGAGCAAAGGGTTGGGAGAGAGCTGGATTATTGGACACTGAATCACTAGGGAATTCTTACTCCGCAGGCGATTGGGTCGAGCTAGATATTACTCTAGCAGTTCAAAATGCAATGCGTGAAAACCGCTCGGTAGATTTGATTCTAGGAATCGTTGGAGTAGGCTCCGGCGCTGACAGAGACGCACTATTCTATCCTAACAGTGCGAACTCACCGAACAGGCCTGAGATTTCATTCGTTTATGTGCCAGGTTCTGACGCACTACCCTCCGAACCTGTTCCCCAAACGCCGTTGAATGGTTCATGGTCGGTTGAAACCGGAATCAATCCTGCACCAGATACCTCTCCACAGTTGACTTGGAACCTAACCTCAACAGGAGTTACTATTGGAGGATGGTCTATTGAGATGGATACATCCTCAAGTTTCGATTCACCTAACTTGGTAATGGCTACAAGTTGGACAGACACTGGATTTGATGTTACCAATCAAACATACGACATGACATCAGAATTGCAGACCGGAAATACATGGCACTGGAGAGTTAGAGCGACTAGCGCTACAAACCAAATCGGAAATTGGTCTGATTCATTCCACTTCTTGCTACCAGACATAACAACTTGGAGTATTGATTCGAATACTGCGGCTGTAGAGTTACACCACAGACAAGCAATGCCTGCACTAAATCTGCCTAATTTCATTGACACTTGGGTTGCGGACTCAGGCGTAGGTGCAACTTCTGACCAATCATCGTCTTCAACCTTCAAAGTTGGAACTAGTACCAGCGGAGAAAACGCCACTGCACTGATTAAGATTCCATTAACTGAATTACCAAACCCACAAAATGCGCACATTTCAGATGCTGTTCTGAACTTGTATGCTCAGTTTGGCTCTGATACAGGAAATGCAGTATCAGTACACCCTGCTCTAGTAGCATGGAATACCAGCGCTAATGGAACAACCTATGACGGCATCAACAATTGGTCTAGCCCAGGAGCTATGGGAGCAAACGACCGAGGCGCTATGTCTGATGTGCAACAGGGTGCATCCGCAGATTGGATGGAGTTCGATGTTACAGAATTGGTTCAAGACGCCTTTGCAAACGGTGAATCTCACCTCTCCTTGATGATTGTAGGTTCAATTGGAGAGGGGCAAACAATCTTCTCATCAACTGACGGACTTGCGAGCGAAAGGCCATGGCTAAATCTAACTTGGTCTAGTGGAAATGCATCGTCTCCTGAAGTTGCTGGAACAAACACTAACCCAACAATTGATGAAATCATTTGGGACACCTCTACTCACGCATTGCTTCCTGGAGCAACACCAACCTTCGCATGGAGCCACCCTAACGCATCAAACGTCGATGATTGGAGAATTTTCATCTGGGAAGATTACAATGACGAAAGAGCAGGTTGGACAATGTATGACAGCAGGGATTCTTCTGAAGGTTGGGACATTACCAATCTGACATGGACTTCGCCTGACGACCTATCAACCGGCGAATCGTACGAATGGTTCATTCAGCCAATTACTGACGATATTCTTGGAGCTAGAGGACAGGACACAATTTTCCACATACCTGCTGAAACTGGAAACAGTATCAATTCAACAGATGCTGAAATTACTCTGCAGGAAGGACAAATTGTCGAAGCCCTAGATTATCCTGCAATTTTCATGGACACTTACATTGACTCTGGATCAACAAATCAAGCATTTGAATCATCTCAGCGCCTATTACTGGGTAGGTCTAATTATTCATCTTCATTGAACTACAGGTCTGTTTCCTTGCTGATGGTTAATTGGTCAAGTATGCCAATTCCAGCATCGCATGAGTTCATCTCTGCCACATTGACATTGCACAAACTGAGTGGTGGAGAGGATGGACAAGAGACCGTAAAAATAGCTGTATGCGAAATGTTCGATGAATGGAATCAAAGCGCTACTTGGAATGGCCCTACAGGCAGCAATTCAAGTTACACAGAACAGGAGTATAGTGGAGGTTGCGATACCCCATTCGAAGTTACAAGTGTAGCGCATGATGACTATACTGTTGATTTCGACATCACCTACGCTGTCCAACACGCCCATGCAAATGGAAGTGATGAAGTAAACCTAGGATTCTATGTTGTAGTCAACACATCTGACGAATGGCATTTCGCTAGTAGCGACTACACACCAGATGAATCTAAGAGACCTGAATTAAGTCTAGAGTGGAGGACTGGGGCACAGTGGCTTCCTTCTAAGCCAACAAATCTTCATCCTCTAGATGGTGAGACTATTTGGGACGAGAGTGCGTCAAGACCGCGTGGAGCTGACAATACTACAATGAATTGGTCTTCATCTGTAAACAACGAAACGCGTTGGATTATGGAATACTCCACAGAGCCATCATTCACAAATGAAACTTTGACTCTCAACCATGATTTCACAGATAACGGAACATTCAATGGAACATGGGACATTTCCAACTTGTCCTTCACGATTGAAAATAACATTACTGGAGATTACTGGCTTTACTGGAGAGTAAGGGCTGACCAAGACCATCGACTTGGAAGATGGTCTTCAGTCCATGCATTCAGAGTTCCAAATGCAATAGGTAGCGATGATGGAGCAGGCAATAATACTGTTACTCTGTTCCAGGGTTCAGTGTTTGAGGACACAGGTGATTTACCAGGAGTTCCTGACGCTACTATAGATTCTAACCGACCTAATTCTGCACTTGGCGATAACGGCCAACTAGATTTGGGAATATCGGCAGCTGGTTCTGGTGAATCGAAGATTATCCTGACATTCGACTTGTCAGAATTACCATTCCCTGCAGCAATGACTCCTACCAATGCTTTGTTGGGGTTATACAGGCATAATGTTACTGGAACTTCATCTTTGACAGTTAGCGCACACGCATGTGATGCCTTTGCAGAAGACACCGTAACCTGGAATACTGCGCCTACATGTTCTTCGAGCGAAGTTACTCGCTCAACTATGTTGGTTACTCCTACAAACGGATGGCAAGTATGGGATATTACATCGCTAGCACAATCTAATGTAGCCGATGGAAATAATACTCTAACCATAATGTTGCAGTCTGTAGGAACTCCTAGCTCTGGACATTCCTTCCATGATAATTCGCATAGCCAATATAGGCCGAAACTTATCCTAGATTATGTTGATAACGTGGACGGAGTTATTCCACCCGGTCAACCAACTCTAACATATCCTGGAGACGGAGATATCCTATACAATACCAGTACTTGGGTTCTAGAGTCTTTAGACAAACCACAGTTGACATGGAATGCTGTAACTGATGCAACAGGTTACATTGTTACCATTGCAGACATCAATGGTGAACTGAAATACAAGTCATGGGAAGACAATGAAATCAATGGAACTACATTCACATTCAGTCAAAATCTGACCGCTGGACAAGTTTACACTTGGTGGGTTCAAGCAATCAATGGCTCAATTCCAGGCCCTTCATCGAGCCGCAGAGCATTTGCAATCGGAATTCCTGTAGACCATTCATACAACGATGACCACACTTGGACATATACATTCCAGACAGGAAATGAAGTCGCAGATTTGGGGCACACCAACATCAGAGATTCTTACATTGGAAGCGGATTTGCTAACACGAATCACGGTTCTGAATCTATGATGGTCGGTACAAATTGTGAAGGAGCAAATACCGAATGTCGAATGATCTTCGCTCTTGATAACAGCCAGATTCCTTTGCCAATGGCTGCCAAGATTCATTCGGCTTCAATTAATCTGCAAGTTGAATCTGCAGCATCAGGAACCATGACATTGAGTGTTCACAGACTACTAACTAACGCTTGGTCACAAGCAGGTTCTACTTGGAACAGCTCCTCTGCCGGAGTCTCATGGAGCGCTGGTGGAATGACCGCTGGTGTTGAATATGATTCGACACCTATCTCAAGTGTCACAATCAATTCTGGAACCACTGAAGTTTGGATGGATATCGGTCATTCTAGTATGTTGATGGATGGAGACCATGGTTGGATTGTAATTGCAAGCACCCCTGCAGGTTCACCTTCATGGGTTGAGTTCTACTCTAGCGAACACTCATTGGAGGAGAGGCCAAAGATTCTGATCAATTACACTGACGTACATTCAGTATCTATCTCTCCTTCCGGTTCAACAACCGATGCGGACACAACAGTTCAGTTCTCACACATTCTAAACGATGCACTGGGAGGAATGGTTTCCGAAGATGTTGTTTGGGATTCAAGTGACGGTACAATCAACTCGACTGGAGTGTACACGCCAATGTCAGTTGGAACACACGATATTACTGCATGTTTCGGTGTAATCTGTACCACTGAGAGCATTACTGTAACACCTGGAGCACCTGTAACTCTAATTGTAGATGAAATATCCAGCACAATAACAGCTGATGAATCATTCACAATTATGGCACATGTCGAAGACGCAAATGGCAACACTGTCCCTGGAATGACTATTACATACACACCAAGCAATGGAACAATGAGTGGAACTACATTCTACCCATACACTGCTGGTTCTCAAACCGTGACAGTTGGATGGAGTACTCAGACAATTGATGTTACAATCGATGTTGTTGGCGGTGCCCCAGTGTACTACGAGACTTCAGGATGTGAGGAAGTAATCCACGCTGGAGAAACCTGTCAACTCACTTGGACGTTACACGACCAATATGGAAATATGCTCAACCTCGAAGTTGGTGGAGGAATTACTTGGACCGTTGGCGGAGGAGTATTCACTGAAGCCAATGGAACATTCTTCGCTATGACTGTTGGTAATTATGTCATCAACATGTCTTCGACTGGAGGAATATACCACGAGATTCCAATTCAGATTACACATGGTGAAATGGCAAGCTTAGAGATTGATGCGTCTGACACATTCGTTACTGCTGATGATATCGTCTGGCTGAACACAACTCGAATCGACATAATGGGTAACCGCCTATCAGTAGTAATTCCACAGGAGAATTGGACCATCAGTGATGGAATGATTACTGCAGGTCAACCTGCAGAGTGGCATGCTCAAAGGCGTGGTTCTAAGACACTAACTGCAAGTTATGCTGGAATGGAAAGTAGTGTAGTTGTGCAAGTTAGTGAAGGTGCAATTACCGGTCTCGTTCTGGTGATTGATTCTGTAGATTCAACTGGTTCCCTACAGGAGATCACTGCTGATGATGAAATCACAATCAAGGTCAAGGCTGTTGACTCAGATGGCAACAGATGGACTGAGAATGTTGCATGGACAATTGAACACGTTCAGTACACTGACCAAAGTGTGTTACAAGAGATGACTTATGGTTCAACCACTATGTTCGTTCCAGTATTCGCATCAGATTCATTCTACACACTGCGTGCAACATACACGGATGCCAACATTACGATTGAAGTGACATTGGACATATCTGTTGACCATGGTGATTTGATCAGTGTATCTTTGATTCAACCGGTAGAATTGACTCAGAATATTGATGCTGACAACAGTTTGCAATTCCTACCTCAGTTGACTGATGGTGATGGTAATATCATCGACCCGTCAATCGTATCCTATACTTTGGAAAACACTGATTCGGGAGAGAAAACAAACATCACTTCAGTCATAGTTGGTAACTCTGGCATTTGGGAAGCATCGACTGTTGGTAATTGGTCAATCACTGCTTGGGCTATCTCAAGTAGTGGATACAACATCTCTGAGACAGTCACGATTTCGGTCGAACATGGAGATGCAGTCACCGTCGATATCGACGTTATTGCGAACTCTGCGAAAGCTGGTGACGTGTACACACTAACAATCACAGGTACTGACGCCGATGGAAACACATTCCTAGAGAGTGTTCTATGGACTCAGGACAACAAGGCTGTACCTGCTTCAACAATTGCGGGGTCTGGAGGAATCTACAACTGGAGTGCGACAACTGCTGGAGAGCACACATTCAAGTTCCGCTCACCTAGTGGTGCAGAGGACACATGGACAGTGACGGTTGTTCCTCATCAAACTGTCAGCAGAATCGAGTTGACCATCCTTGATGAATCCGTGCTTCAACTAGAGACATTCGATATTGAAGTGAGAACATTCGATGCTTGGGAGAATGAAATCCCAGTACCGCCAGAAACTCAAGTTAAGTTAACTGGCAGAATGACTGCTGAAGAAACCGAGAACGGTAAGTGGACAATCACCACCTTAGATGCAGAAGAGCAAACCGTAATGATTGCTGTTCACAACAAGGAAGTGTCAGACACAATTGTTGTCGAAGGCACTTTCATGGGATTCTTTGAAGCAGGAGGAACCTTGTATTACGCAGGAGGAATCCTAGCAATCCTAGTTGTAATCGTATTGCTGGTAGTGATTGTAATGGTTCTGCGCTCAGGAGGGTCTGATTACGATGACGATGACGACGATGATGACGACTATGAGTACGAAGAGGAAGAAACCGTGGCTCCTGCCGCTGCGGGACCTAGTGGACCACCAGTGGCAGCAGGTGGTCAAGAAGATTGGATGAGTGATTATCGCGTCGATGAAGATAACGTTGAGTGGGGAGAGGATGAGAACGGAACCTGGTGGTACCGTGACCCTGGAACTACTGAATGGAATGAATGGGCGGACTGAAAGAAACCTATACAATGGTAGAGATGAATGGAGTAAAAGGGGATTAATGTGAGAAAGGCTATTCTTTCCTTGCTAGTCATTCTGCTGCTCGTTCAAGTTGCTTCACCGGTTTTGGCATCAACTCCCGCAAGTATTGACATTGATTCACATCAACAATCAGTCAGTGCAGACCAAGCTATCAGATTTACTGCTGTTGTAAAGGATAGTTCAGGAAGCCCAATCAACGAGCCTATTACTTGGTCTGCGAGTTCAGGAACTATCGATTCGGATGGACTTTTCACACCGGGTGCAGTTGGTCAAACCATCATCACTGCTACAAGTGGAAGCGTAAATTCTACTACCTCAGTTCAAGTAACTGCAGGATGGCCTGTCGGAATTCAATCCGGGTTTAATTTAACCGAAGTCAGTATTGATGATTCAATCCAACTCAATGCAACATTGGTAGATCGTGCAGGCAATCCAGTTGCAGGTGATTTGACATGGAGATGCCAAAATGGAGAAATCGATTATACAAACATGACTTGGCAACCTGATGAAATCGGCAACGCAGTAATGAGAATCATCTACTTGGAATTGGAGATTCAAGTTATCTTCAATGTCATACCAGGTAGCCCGAGTACACTTGAAATCCCATTCGGATTGACTGTACAGAGTGGCAATACTATCCACATCATACCTGTGGCCAAGGATAGCTGGGGTAATGAAGTCGGGCTATCAAAGGCAGGAGATTTAACTTGGTTTTCTGAAAATGGTTCGATTTCACCAACCGGCGTTTATTTTGGAGGAGCCCCGGGCGTTTGGAATATTAGCGTCAATAGCTCATCAGGAGCATATGGTAGTGGAGTAATCCGAGTTCTACCGGCACAAGCAACCGGATTAGATATCGAGATGGATGTTACTCAAGCAAGAACCGGTTCTCCAGTAAATCTATCCGCTATCAGAACTGATGTCCTTGGCAATTCAGGTGAAATCCTCATTCCTCTATCTAACTGGACTGTTCCAACAGGATCTCTTTCCATGGATGGAGATTCAGTGGTTTGGATTCCTTCGAAGATAGGAGATTGGACTATTGGTGTCAGTGACCAAGGATTTTCTGCGACTTTACAGGTTAATGTAATTCAGGGGGAGATAATAGGAATCGACATCCTGTTGTCTGAAGACATTCTAAGGTCTGGAGAATTAATTGTAGCCTCAATTTCAGCATATGATGCAGCAGGAAATCAGCGAGCGGTTGATGGTGCCTGGAGTATCGATAGTGAATTATCTGCTGTCGACCAAGGAGATTGGATGCAACTAAGACCTGGACCAATAGGAAATTTCACGATTTCTGCAACTTGGTTCGACAATGAAACACAATTGGTCCACGAAGTTGATTCTTTAGTTCAAGTGAAATCTGGGGAACTTGCTAGAATCGTCCTTCCTGAAAGTGGCACTAGAGTACCATCAGATGGAGTCTTGGAATTACAACCTATTTTCGAGGATGAATATGGCAACGTCATCGATGAAGTATTGGTAACTTGGGTTGTTGATGATATTGACATGACTATGGAAATTCGTCTTGCAGAAAACCGCTGGGCTCCTTCTAGTATTGGAATGCACGAAATCCGAGCGATGGCACAGGGAGTTTTCGCCATTACGGATGTCGAGGTTGTTGCAGGAACAGCACGACATATCTCCACCGACTATGATGAAGGATTTGAAGTGGCAAGCGCAGAGGGTGTTGAGATAACGATATCCACCTTGGATGTACACGGCAATGTTGCTTTAGCCTCCGATATCGAATTTGAGTTTGAGGACCCTGAAGGAATTGTTTCACCATCCTCGAAAGGAGAAGGATACTGGGTAGTTACTGGAGGTTTAGCGGGAGAATGGAACCTGCGACTGACAACAGGTTCAGCAACCCACGACATCGCTGTTACAGTCACACCAGGTCAAGCGGTTAGGCTACTCGCAGAAATTCCTGAACAAAATCCTGAAGAAGGCGGTAGCATGATTATGAGAGTTTACGCTATTGACCAAGCAGGAAATCGAATTGAAGTTCCTCCTGAAGATGTCACTATCAAGTGCACCACTGGTTCTGTCAAGCATTTAGCTGGAGATACGTATGAGATATCAATCGAACAAGCCGGTCAATCACAATCATGCAATGCTTACTGGAATGACTTAGTCGCACAACGCTTCTTTGACGTTGATGCTGTATTATTTGGAGGAGGATTAGGAGATTCAAACACCGCTCTAACGATGGTTTCGATAATCATATTCCTCTTCATTGCAATAATGGTAGTATTGATTCGCAGATTGAAAGGTGAACAAGATGACGATGGATATTGGGATGATGATTATGACGAATATGAAGAAGACGACTCCATTCCAGACGAAACAGTTCCAGATGAAATCGAAAATGTACCTGCAGAAGTAAGTAGCGAACCTTCCAGCACTGAAACCGCGCCAGAGACTACTAGCGAATCAAAGGAAGACTTGCGTGCAAGGTTAGCAGCAGAAGCAAAGCGAACCGGAATTATGCAGGCTGCTCCGGGTACTGAACAAGGTAAAACAGGTTGGTACATTGATTCTGATGGTCAATTGACATCATGGCTTGTTAGTGAATCAGGTGAATGGACTCGAATGTCCTGATCATTCTTCACTAGAGTCAGCTTTCAATGATTGATTGAATTGGTAATGCTTTTTCCCGTAGATGTAGTATGAAGACAGTCCGATGATGATTGCGCCTAATGCGCCAATTATCGCTTTCTCACCCATAATGAATACCAAGTAACCACCTGTCAGAGTACCGATAATCTGAACCCATGGGAATAATGGAGATTTGAATGAAGGCTTGTACCAATCATGTTTTGGGTTTTCACTTCTCAGGATTATCACGCTAACATTCAATGCCACGATGACCATAATTTGGAATCCAGATGCTAGTTTAGCAACATCCTTCACTGGGAGCGTCAAAATACTGATTGCCATTGCCGCAGCAGTCAGAATAATCGCCCAGTGAGGAGTTTCGAATTTCTTATTTGTATCACACATTGTATCAGGTAGTAAACTATCTTTTGCCATTCCAAATAGGAACCTAGATGCTGCTAGAAGACCAGACAATGCTCCCGAAATCATTGTCAACACTGCTAACAGTGCTAGAGCTAATCCAATGTTAGTAGATGCAACAGCATCAACGAAAGCGAAGATTGGGTCTTCTCTAGGTGAGCCATCTGAGTTCAGCCACCATTCTCCATCGACCGCTGCCATCATAATGAAAGTAACAACAACGTACAGCAGAGTGATTAGTAGTAGGGATATTAGCATACCTTTTGGAAGATTCTTTTCCGGTTCTTTGACCTCTCCCCCAATCGCTCCTGCCTTGTAAATTCCTGCATAAGCAACGAAAACGAGTGCAGCTGCTTCGGCTACCAAAATTGGATCGCTTCTTGAAGTGTCTATTGCGCCATCCATTGGACGTGAGAAATCGAAGCTAGCATCAAACAACTGAATTACACAGATTATCAGTATTAGAGCGGTAGTTAGTGCTAGGATTGGAGTTTGGAATGCTTTTACTTTCTTGATTCCAAAAATATTGAGAATAGTAATCAAGACCAAGGCGACCATAATTGTAAAAGTAGTATTTGTTGAGACATTGAGATGGTTTGTTACAGCATACATGTAGGCTGAAAATCCGATAAGTGCAAATGCAGACTTCAACAAGAAAGATGCCCATAGTCCTAATCCACTAATCGTACCAACCAATGGGCCAAAGGAGCGCTCCACATACACATATGCGCCACCATTATCTGGCATTGCAGAGGCTAATTCAGACTTAGAGAGAGTTCCGGGCAGGAAGACAATTCCTGCAATCAAGAATGCCAACCAAATACCAGGTCCCATAACCGCAGCAGCAAATGATGGTAGAACGAAAAGTCCTGAACCAATGCTCGCTGCAACTGTTACGATGATAACGCCGATCAAACTGAGTGAACGCTCAATTTGGTATTTGACATCTGATACAACTCCAGAGATATCACCTTTCAGTAACTTACCAGTAGTTGATTTAATGTCCATAGAAAATCCTCCGAAAATTTCCGTTTTACGACAGATAACTCACTGTTATCTCCGGCCAAGCGACAATAGTAGTTATTGTTTATCACCTATTTCCGAAGGACATCCCCGAAAAACGGAAATCATGCTTTAGCGATGACTTTCATTTCCACAGCAATCGGTGTAGGCAAGGCCCTAATCGCAAGTGTTGTACGTGTGGGACCTACTTTACCGAGTGTTTCAGCCCAAACTTCATTGTAACCTGAAAAATCACGGTCCATATCAACCAAGAACGATGTTACATCGATCACTTTGTCCAACGACGAACCTGCTTCTTCGAGTATTCTTGCTATGTTGTCTACCACTGCTCTAGTTTGAGCTTTAATATCATAATTCAAAGGGTTACCATTTGAATCTTTGATAGGTCCACCCGGTATCGAATTGTCTCCTGGTTGCCGTGGACCGACTCCGGATAGGTAAATCAAGTCGCCTTCTCTTCTAGCGTGTGGATAAGCACCGACAGGTTTGGGTGCTTTGCTGGTATTCACTGCGTTTGCACCTTCAACAGGGTCATACAATGCAGGTCCAGAATTGATTGGTTGTTTGGGTTCTGCATCTTTATCGGAATCGAGAACATTTCTGTCCCCGCCATAGAAATCGACATCGTCCTCATCGTACTCCTTGTCTCCTGTACCATTTGATTCAGGGTTTAGAACGACAACTGCTGCACCTGCACCATGTATCGGTTCGTATGCTAGTACCTCTCCAGTCAGGTCATTGCGATTATCATTCATTGCAGAGAGCCACCACATAGGCTTGAATGCAACCACTTTCTTGACTCGAATCTGGTCGTGAATAGTACGGCTCAATTGTCCGACGTCTTCTAAGCGACCCTCTGAAAGGAACTCCAAAATCTTACGATTCCATTCGTCATCTTTCAGTGAGTGAATCCTATCTTCATGTGGCTCTATTGGTTCGGTGAACATTCTGTTTGATAGTGACATTACGGAAACCGCTACTGCTTTTTTCCCTTGAGCCTTTACAACATCCATACATGCTTTTGCTAAGACAGTTGTCTCAGCTCTGTTAGAGTATACATTGGTAGAACAGATTACCGCTGGTATTCTGTTGTCGGGATTTAGTAATTCCAAGGCAACGACCGAACCTACATCGACAGGGAAACCATGGTAAGAAACAGTTCTAGATTCAAGACCTCTGTTGATGTTTGCTTGGTTCCAAGCCTCCGCAAATTCTGTATCGATTCTCAGTGAATAGTGAATACTTCCTAAATCATGGAAATCAGCATCGACCATCACCCATTCAGGATTTGGGTCCGCCTGTATTTGATGCCCAATTACACTAGGCCATAGAGTAGAATAGACGATAATCAAATCAGCATCGCTCTCTTCAATTTGCCTACGTGCATCATCATAAGCATCACGAACACGTTGCCAGCCTTCATTCTTTTCAGGACATAGTACTGGATGTGGATGTGCTGGCACAATCAGTGATTTGACAATTTCACCACTCATTCAAGCACCCCAGTTTCGACATGGCCATTCCATGATTGCATTTCCTGTTCCAATAATCGTACCGTAGCCGTGCAGGATAGCAGGCTCACTTGGGACTCCCATTGCTGACAATAACCAAGTCAGTGCACCTCCGTCAGTTTCAGCAATTGCTTGCTCACAGAATTCAGGCATTTCATTGATTATTTGCTGAGACTTTCCTTCGCGCATCATCTCGATCATGCGCATGTCCCACAAATGCATTGCATGGCTAGTGATGTGCTCTTTGCTCATGTCTTCAGGTGGATTAGTTTCTGTTACGAAGTGGCGATGTGAGAGAGAATTACTCGCAATCAGCAGACACTTCTTTCCGCTTTCTTCAATCGCTTTAGCAGTGGACTTACCAAGTTCAATCATCATTTCTTGCATGACTTCCACAGAGTAGTATGACAAACTACGGTTTGATGAAATTGAAACAATTGGTTTATCCCACTCAGGCCTTACCATATGACAAGAAACAATTGTGCCATAATCGACTCTAAAATCAGGGTTAGTCATCATCTTGACAGACATTCCTTCTGATTTTGCTTGGTCGTGAATAGCCTTAGCTAATTCAACATCTATTGTTAAATCATAATTGAAACGAAACAGGTTAGGGAATACTGGGTCAACACTTTTGGAAGAGCATTTCTCCACACCAATGAAATGGGTACCAACATAGGTTTGCCAGTGCGGCGACAATATTACGATAACATCGTAATCAACATCCTTCAATGATTCACGCAGCCGTTCATAGCCCCATCTGAGTTGCTCCCAGCCACCTTCGGAGACTGGCTCATTTTGCTCTGGGTTCTCTGCATAAACCAAATGCGGTGGATGCGGTGCAAGGCAACCTGCAACAATTCCTCCCTTCGCCATAACGCGACCACAAGGTTCCGCATCTTCTATTCATCGGCGACTCTTGGGCCGCAACATGGGAGATAAGCCCGACATGAAGTTGCGCCACGTAGTTTGGCCTTCTCTATTCGCTATTGGCCTTGTTTTTGTCAGTGTAATAGCATTGGATGAAAACAAATTTCCACCTATGATTATCGCATTAATTGCTGCAGTCCTTACCGCACCACTCCTTGCCAAAATAACCAATGCAGGAGACATGAAGGAACACGCATTTGGAGTAGCAGTAGTATGTGTTCCAATGTCAGTGGCGTGGATTATCGGTCCGAATTACTTCAACATCGCAATCCCATTTTTGATTTGGATTTGGCAGTGTGCTTCTTGGTCAAAAAAGAATCATCCACCGTTTAGATATGGTATCTGGCATGGATTCGGGATTGCATCCTGTATCCTACCAGGTGCTATGTTAGTTGCAAACCTGGTCTAGTAAGATTCCTCTTCATTAGGGAAATCTCCGCCGCGAACATCTTCACAATATTGCTCTACTGCGCCAGTAATTTGGCTTTCTAAGTCGAGATATCTTCTTAGGAATCTCGGACTGAAATCGGTTGTTATTCCCAACATGTCATGTAAAACCAAGACTTGACCATCACAATCCTGTCCTGCACCAATACCAATCGTAGGGATCGATAGAGCATCACTCACTTGCTTGGCAAGATGAGCAGGTATCTTTTCTAGGACTATCGCGAAACAACCAGCTTCTTCCAACAGTTTGGCATCAGCAATCAACTTCGCAGCCTCTTCCTCTTCTTTTGCACGGACTGTGTATGTACCGAATTTGTAAATCGATTGAGGAGTCAGTCCCAAGTGACCCATTACTGGGATTCCTGCTGTCAATATCCTCTGAATACTTTCAACAATTTCAGCGCCACCTTCCAACTTGACTGCATGGCCGCCGGATTCTTTCATGATGCGGATTGCACTCTCTAATGCAATCGCAGAGTTTCCTTGGTAAGTTCCAAACGGCATATCTACGACGATTAGTGCCCTATCTACCGCTCTCTCGACACACTGCGCATGGTAAATCATGTGCTCAAGACTCATTGGTACAGTTGTGTCCCTTCCAGCCATGACATTAGATGCCGAGTCTCCAACCAAAATTACGTCAACTCCACCTCTGTCTACCAACTTGGCTAGACTGAAATCATATGCTGTCAGCATAGTGATTTTCTCACCTGCCCTCTTCATTTCCTGAAGAGTGTGAGTTGTCACTTTGCGAGCGTTTGCATGCACTGACATGAGTTTGCCTCCGACACTGCGACAGGTATCTCTGCCTTCAATCTTCCATCACGCAGATATTGACCGCTTCTGAGAAAAATCCGAGCGACCACATTCCACCTTCTCGGCCAACTCCGCTGTCTTTTACGCCTCCAAACGGAACTCGTAAATCTCTGTGCAGCCATGTATTGACCCAAACCATTCCAGAATCGATTTGCTCTGCAACTTTTCGCCCTCTTCCCTTTGACCAAACGCTACCTGCTAGGCCATATTGAGTGCAGTTTGCGATCTTGATTGCTTCTTCATCTGATTCAAATTTATGAATTGTAACTACCGGGCCAAATATCTCTTCGGTAGCAGTTCTAGAGTCATGTGAAAGTCCGGAGATAACAGTAGGTTCTATCCAAGCGCCCTGCTTGTTTGGAACACTACCACCGCTCAAGATGGTTCCACCTTCTTGTTTAGCTAATTCGATGTATGAAAGGACCTTTGCGCGATGTTCATCACTAATCACTGGCCCGATTTCAAAACTCTTCAACTCTTCTAGGTATCTCTCCATGAATTCGTCATAGATTGATGAATGAACCAAAACCCGTGAACCGCACAAACAGATTTGACCAGAATTGAGGAAAGATGCCCGTAAAACTCCGGGGACTGCGATATCTAAATCCGCGTCATCCAATACCAATGAAGCGTTCTTGCCTCCCAGCTCAAGACTCAATTTCTTGAACATAGGAGCCGCTGTTGCTGCTACAATCTTGCCCGTCGAGGTCCCGCCTGTGAAAGAAATCGCCCTAATTTCGGGGTGCTCTACAATCGCTTGACCAACTTCTGGCCCATATCCATGAACAATGTTCAAAACCCCTTCAGGAAGACCAATTTGTGCGCATATTTTCGCTAAGAAATGGGCGGTCAAAGGTGTGATTTCACTTGGCTTAGCAATAATGGCATTACCCATCAACAGTGCTGGAGCAATTTTCCAAGATAGTAGATACAGTGGAAGATTCCAAGGGGATATCAATCCCACTACGCCAATTGGTTTTCTCACAACGTAATTGGTTGCATCAGGCATCTGGAAAGTTTGTGATTCCATCCTGCGTCCAAAATCAGCAAAGAATCTGAAGTTGTTAACCGATCTATTTGCATCTACGTTCAGAGCTACATGATGCGGTTTACCTGTGTCCAGCGATTCTAATCGAGCAATTTCCTCGATTTGGCTCTCAAGTTCATTCGCAATTTTGTCTAGCCAATCACATCGCTGCTCAATGCTTAGCGCACCCCAATCTGGCTGTGCAGATTTAGCTGCCCCGACTGCGTCATCCACATTTTTAGTTCGAGGGACCTTTGCGATAATCGAGAAATCTAGAGGAGAAATATCATCGAAATCCTCACTGAGAGTTACGAATTTTCCTCCAATGTAATTCTCAACTTGGATCATGTATCCACCTCGTAATGCCATCGATCACGGTCAGGGTCCCACTCATCCCAAGTCGGGATTGTCTTCAACACATCATGCAATGAATCAGGCACTATACCTGGAACAATAAACGCCTTCTGACGCTCTAAAGGATACGGATTTCTCAGTTCAATACCTAGGCAGCCGAGTATTGCCCTGGCGACATACCATGTTGCTTGTGAGTTCCAACCATGAGCAATTTTTACAACAATACCCAACCCATTCGGGTAATCAGGATGCTCAATCGCCATTCCTAGAAGGCCATCTGCACCTTCTTTTGCTATGACTTTGCCCTTGCCGATTTTCAAAATTGTTGAATCTAATCTGTTGAAACCGCCAACTAAATCGGGATTTTTACACATTGCTTCCCAAATCCAATCTGAATCTTTATCCTGAACTAAGCCAGCATAAATCTTGGCTAGTTCAGCGACTGTATTGGAAACAGTAGGCAATCCACACCCGTCTTTGGCGATTCTTTGAGGATTCCAATCTTTACCTAGGAATCTTCTCAGTTGCTCCATGTATGCCTCAAACACTTCGTGGGTAGGAAGTGTGTATCCTGCACGATTCCATCCCTTAGCTCTACACCCTGCAAGTATTGCTGCGTGCTCTCCACTGCATGTGTGATACCAGCGTCTTGGCCTTCTGACTTGGCGGCCAAATTGAATCAGAGGAACGTCAACCGGAGTGAGCATCAGAGGCCACTCCGCTTCCGAAAGTAATGATTGAGCAGCAGCAACGTGTTCTGTATCTCCATTATGGCTGGCTACTGATATCGCTTTTTGCTCCCAAGAGCAATATTCCAACTCCTTAGTGAACGCTTTCAGCATGAATGGTTTCATCATCGACCTGCCATAACACAGAACATTTCCTCCGAACGAATGGATGACTTCATCTCCATGGCACCATGCAACAGCACCATGAATCGTGGTTTCAGAGACTCCATTTCTTCGATAATCAACCAATGGTTCCCACTCAACATCCCTGCCGGTTGGAATGCCTTCTATGTCTTCGCCAAGAGGAGAATCCGGGTAAATTGCTGAACCCGGCTTACCGGGGGCTACAGCAGAGTTCTTGTCATGTCTCAAGTCCAATTTCTCACCCCAGTAGTGGAACCACTTCACTCCACCAAGCTTCCATATTGCGCACGACTCTTGCACTGTCATGATTGAAGAAATCAAACCAACACATTAGACGGTCCTCAGGATGGAACCTTTCCAATACCTGCTTTGCTACTTCCTCAGGATTGCCAATGAGTGCATTGTCTGCAGCTCTTTCAACCTTTGAAGGGTCCAGAGTTCCCTCAAGTGCTTTCCAATATTCACCCAAAGCAAGACGGGCTTCATCATGAGCCGCCAAAGATTGTTCTTCAGGAGAGAGGCCTTCCTCTGCATTTAGGAAAACGAATGTTGTTCGAGGCATATCTCTTCTTTGCCATTCCCCGCCATCCTTGTGGAATACTTTGCTCATCCTTTCATGTGTTGAATCAATGACTTCAGGAGAGGTTATTGAGAGGTTGAAAACCTTCACTGGCATGAACTTGTTAACGTACTCTTGTGCTCTTGGGTCATGGGTTCCTGCAACTAATTCCAGTTGGTTCCGAGGCCAGTTTTTCGGTACGATTGAGATTTCCTCAAACTGATATCTCCTGCCAATTTCTATCTCATCAGGCTGGCCACCTGCAGCATTTTGAACAGCGTTCCAATCTTCATCGGAACGGAAATTCTCTCTTGACAAAACTGTTGAACGGATCTCATCGGAACTAATGGTGTCTCCTCGCAATAGTCGAAGGAATATTTCGCTTGCTTCCATGAATATTTGTCCACGCAGTGCTGGCCAAGCAGCTTCTTCAACGGCGTTTCTAGGAATTATTCCGTAAGGGCGAGCCATGAACTCAAATCTTCCGGCACTGAATCCAACGTGTAACTTACGATTGGAATCCATGTAAGATAGGAATTGAACAGTGTTAGCCATTCTTTCCGCTTGAGCAATAGGGCCCCCGCTTGCTAGAATACTAACTACAGCCGAACCTACATCGATTCTCTCTGTTCTCCTAAACGATTCCATAGCTAACTGGGGAAAATCTGTGCAAAGGCCAACTTCTCCTTTCCAGTGAGGTACCACTGGTCTTGAGTTACTTTGCTGAGTTTGTGTAGATAAATGGGCTTGTGCAATCCAAGCCACACCGAATCCTAAACGGTCTGCTGCTTCCAATTGCTCGTAGTAATTTGCGAACATTTCTGCTTCGCTGGGAGTGAATCCATTATGGTCTGGAGTTTGTGATATCGAGAAGAATATGTCGAACTCCATACAATCCCTCTCCCTAAGGGAGAGGGCCTCGATGTATCAACATCACTGTTGTGCGGTTAGTTTTGAAATGCGTTCACGCACAGGCTCAGGTACAATAGCACCTGCTTCCATGAATACCGTCATAATATCAGATAGCTGAACCATTGCTTCATCCGGTTGATTTGAAATTTCAGCAAGGTCTGCAAGACCCCATCTTGCGACCAAAATCCCGGATAACTCTTGCAATTCAGTAGCAATTTCCAATGACTCAATCAACAATGCTTGCGCTTGTTCTAACTCGCCCAGAGAAGAATGCGAATGTGCCAAATCTGCCAGCGCCTCCATCCTTTCGAACTTCTCGGTTTCCGGGATGATGTCTAACCTTTTTTGGAGATGGAGTTGACTTTTCTCAAAGTCTTCTTCAGATTTAGCAATATGTGCTAGTAATGCATGTCCGTAGATCATACCTTCCAAGTCATCGGCCTGTTCTCTCAATCTCATTGAGCGGTTAGCAAACAATCCTGCTTCATCACTACCAAGAGACATCAATGAAACGTGATGGAAGATACCTGCTGCGAGACCTGGAAGGCCGTCTTTTTCTGATTGAACTCCCAAGCCAATCAACTCATCTCTGCTAGCACCTTGATGTTTCAGCAACTCGAATTGGCACCAACCTTGGTCTTCAGGATTTTCAGAAACTTTCGCAGCATGGTCCAGTAGTCTGCCAACTAATGCATCTCTGCCTAACTCCCTAGCAAGGTCTACCAAATGTAATGCCAAACTGGTGTTGATGGAATCAATCAGTTTACCGTCGGCAAACATATCCATTAGTTCCTCTGCCTGAGCCTGAGTCATTTCGGTCATCATAACACCTCAGATTGAGCGCATTCGGCCACCGTCAACAGCAAGTGAAACACCTCGGATGCCGCCGGATATAGGCATGCAGAGGTAAGTAATCGCAGCTCCTGTTTCAAGTGGGTCAATCAGCCTGTCAATTGGAACTTGAGACATCCATCCATCGTGTATCTCTTCGATGCTTTTTCCAGTCTTAGAATTAATCGAAGATGCTAGAGAACCAAGACGGTCTGTATCTGTAAATCCGGGCAGGACATTGTTGATCGTGATGCAGGTTGGAAGTTCACGAGAAAGTGACTTTGCCCACGAGGCCATTGCTCCTCTCAATGTATTGGAAAGTCCAATGTTTGGAATTGGTTCTCTAACCGATGTTGAGATTATGTTGACAATTCTGCCCATCCCGACTTTCTCCATCAGTGGCACGACACCCCTAACCAATGTGTGTGATGCATGTAGATGTCTCTTGAATGGTGCTTCAAAATCTTCGACCTCATTGTCTAGCAGAGGCCCCCCTGGTGGACCTGCTGCATTGTTAATTAGGATGTGGCATTCTTCAATTGAAGAAATAAATTTCCCAATTGCTTCTTGATCTTCTAAATCAAGGCTAATTCCCGTATGTCCTTCACCTTCAAGAGTAGCAACTAAATCGTGCGGATTCCTACTTACTGCAGTAACTTTAGCACCAGCTTTAGCGAGCATCTTTGCTGTTGCTGCACCTATTCCTTTGGACGCCCCACATACAATTGCATGCTTTCCGATAAGCGCATTAGAGGAAAAGGGAAAGTCATCTCCTAGCCAGTCCATGTATACGCCAAGTAGCGCTGGGTATTGAACCTTACAACCAATCTCTAATGGTCTCAACTTGTGTTAACCAATCATCACTAGCAACATCAATAATTGAATAATGGTCTCCCGGCAACCATACTTTCTGGACTTCGACGCCCTTGGCTTTCATAGCCCTAGCATATGATTCTGATTGAATCCATGGAACGTCTTGGTCTGCCTTGCCGTGCATCAGTACAACAGAGGTCTTTGGAGGGTTGTCAACGGGATTTACTCGACGCCACAACTCCTCATTGCCCTCAGGGGCACAACCCATCCAACGACGCACTGCATCTCCACCATCAGATAATTTTGCATGATCTGCAGCCACAATATCTGCAATAGGCGCTTGTGCTATTGTTAGCCAAGGTTTTCTCTCAGCAACAGCTGACATCATCAATGCCAGATGGCCCCCTGCAGAGTGGCCCAGAATCATCGAGCGTACAATGTCTATACCTGGTAGAAGCGCAAGTTGGCCCCAAGCCCTCATTACATCAGAAAGAGTATCCATCCAGACACCTTCATCTCCATCTTCCCAGCCTTTGAATTCAATATTCCATGCAGCAATACCCTGTTCCGCCAAATCTTCAGCGATTGGAGCCATCAAATCAAGGGTGAATTTCTTTCTCCAGAAGCCTCCGTGTATCAGCATCACACATGGTATTCCCTCGTCCTTTTGGTACGGAGATGGTTCATCCGGCATGTACAAATCAGCAAACTGCCAATCTTCAGCACCCCACTGCATGCGGTCTACTGCCAATTTTACCAACTCAAGGTGTAACTCTGCTGCGGTCTCTTGGGAAGAGAACTGTTTCACGAACATTTCTGGAACCAGTCAGCACCATCAGCAAACGTGCCACTCCCAATCCCCATCCAGCGTGAGGTGGAGCCCCGTAGCGGAAACCATCTGTGTAGAATGTGAAATCCGCCGGGTCTAATTCCATGTTTCTCAAATTCTGTTCTAGAACGTCAACATTGTGTTCTCTCTGTCCACCACTCGTCATCTCGTCTCGGCCATAATTCAAATCGAATCCTCGAGACAGTTGCTCGCCAGTGGAACCAAGTTCCCCCGGTACATGATGAATGTAGAATGGTTTCATCGACATTGGCCAACGAGGCAAGAAGTGGAACCCAGGATACTTCGCTGCAATAATGTCGCAATGGGAAGACTCGATATCATCCCCCCATGTGATTTCAACACCAGCATCTTGAATCATCTTGATGGCGTCGCAATACTCAATCCTCGGGAATGGCAGGCTAGGGACTTCAACGGAAATTGGTTCGTCTCCTTGGCTCGCTCGGTATTCGTTGATGATGTCGATTTGGTCTTGGTCATTTTCTGCAACCGTCTTCCAAATGTGATGAATCATTCTTTCTTGAACACACATGACATCATCATCATTCATCCATGCTCCTTCAATATCGAAGGATATGAACTCGTTTAGGTGTCTGTAAGTATCGTGCTTCTCAGCACGGAATGCCGGACCAATTTCGAATACCCTTTCCATTCCTCCAAGCACAGTCAACTGCTTGTATAATTGTGGACTCTGGGATAAGAAAGCAGGAGTATCGAAATACATCATTGGGAATAAATTGGTTCCACCTTCAGATGCAGAAGCGATGATTTTTGGAGAGTTGATTTCCTTGAATCCTTCAGTAATTAGATGCTCTCTACCATACTGCAGAACTTTTGCTCTTAGAGTGAACATTGCGTTGACATGTGCTCTTCTCAAATCCAAAAATCGGTTATCAAGACGAGTATCAAGACCGATAGAAACAGTGTCTGTCACTCCTAGAGGGAGAGGAGTTTCTGCCTGTGCAAGAACTACAAATTTGGAAGCTACCACTTCATAGGAGGGCGGTGGAACTGGTTCTCCTTCGGCAACCTTAGGTGGGCGCTTTTGTGCTACTTCACCAACAATTTGAACTGTAGATTCGCGAGAAAGACCCTGTGCCACAGCCAATTCTTCATCGCTGATTCCACCCTGCTTTAAGAAAACCTGGACTTTGCCTGTTCCATCTCTAACATCCATGAAACAGATTTTGCCCTTGCCGCGGTTTGCTTCCATGTAGCCACAAATGGTTACTTCACTACCTACAAGGCTTGCTCCGTCGCTCTGAATTTGTCCAAGAGTGTGTGTTCGAAAAGCGGTTGGATGCCAAACTGTGTCTTGCGCCATGTGTGAGGGCGTGACACTTTCGGACATGAAGTCATCGCTGCCCAAAACACAGATTTGATAGAGGATAATAATGGCCGTTAAATTATGGCAGAGGAACTTTTCACGTCTGAGAGCGTAGCCTCTGGACATCCAGACAAATTGTGTGATGCAATTAGTGATGCCATCGTTGACGCTTGTCTAGCGGTTGACAGGAACGCAAGAGTTGCCGTTGAAACAAGTGTAAAGGGAGGCAAGGAGAGAGGAATAATTCTTCTTGCAGGTGAGGTAACACTCTCTGGAGAGCATCCAAACTACGAGGATATTGCTCGCAGAACTGCAGCAGCAATCGGTTATGATTCCCACGACATCGGGTTCGACACTACCACTAAAGAGAGGTGTGAAGTAATTCAAAAAATCACAGCTCAGGCCGCAAATATCAGCCAAGGAGTAAACACATCAGAACAAGGTGCGGGAGACCAAGGAATAATGTTCGGCTATGCATGTATGGAAACCGAAGAATTTGATGAACTTCAGGGTAGATTTTTCCCGCTCGCTGCTGCTCTTTCGCAAAGGTTGACACGAAGAATGACCAATGCACGAATGGATGGCACATTACCATGGGCTAGACCAGATGCAAAAAGCCAGGTCACAATCGAGTATGAAAACGGAGTTCCAAAGCGAATTCACACAATCGTTATTGCGATTCAACACGATAAAAATCTGAAGGACCAATTTGGAGGTTCTGAGGAGGAAGAGTTGGCATTCGTACGTGAAGAAATCAGAAAGCATGTTGTCGAACATGCAATTCCCGAAAATCTGATTGAAGAGCCATACAATTTGGTAGTGAATGGCACCGGTAGATTCGCAGACCCTGGAGGTCCTTACGCAGACGCAGGATTGACTGGTAGGAAAATCATCGTCGACACATATGGAGGAATGGGGCGACACGGAGGCGGCGCATTCTCCGGCAAAGACCCATCAAAGGTAGACAGATCGGCTGCGTATGCCGCAAGATGGGCCGCTAAGCACGTTGTTGCATCGGGGTTGGCAACTAAATGTGAAATCCAGTTATCCTATGTCATTGGCGTTGCAAAACCGGTTAGTGTTCGTGCAGAATCGTTTGGAACATCCTCTTTTACAGATTCTGAGTTAACTGCAAAAGTCAAAGAAGTATTCGATTTCACTCCAAAAGCAATCGCAAATGAACTTGATTTGTTGCGACCAATTTACTCCAGTACTGCCGCCGGCGGTCACTTTGGTAGAACTCCGGGCATTGATGGCGAATTCCCATGGGAGAAACTCATCCAGGCAAAAATCGATTCGCTTCAGAACTAATTCATGTCGGCCCTTAGGGCCGATTGGATGAAAAGTCAGTATTGAGTCGCAATAACCATGTCGCGCAGAGTAGATGCACTCATTTTGGTCATGATTATGGCTATTGCACCATTGGTCCCAATGGCTAGTGCTCACCCAAGCATCACACTTTCAACCGATGTAAGTCATGTGATTTTATCGCCCGGTGAGGCGACTAACATCACTTTGACCATTAACAACAATGGCTCATCGATTGAAACTTACTCAATCTCTGTTTCCGGTTTTGATTCAGTTTGGGAGGTCATCCCCGCAGATTCAAATGTCACTGGAGTGATTCCAACTCTGAGTGCAACAACGGACATAGCTATCAGATTGTCCACTTCTGCACTCCCAAGTAATTCTGGCACTCTCACGATTACTGTGACTGAACCAGATGCAAACATCTCTAGCACAGTTGGAGTCCAACTCTCAGTCTTGCCGCAGTATCTCCCTGCAATTGACACATCAAATGCAGGCGACAACGGACTAGTTGAAATGGCACCAGGTGACGAAACTAATGTCTCAATAATGGTGTCAAATAATGGTAATGTGGACGATACAATCCTACTTTCAGTCGGTCAAACCCCTGACTTGGTTGCATTCTGGTCAAACTGGACTTCTAGTGGAAACAACACCAATAACAACAG
>TARA_B100000674_G_scaffold463076_1_pt1 | contig 38585 bp, 30 predicted proteins | sample TARA_B100000674 | Tara Oceans TARA_B100000674 (sample SAMEA2622759) | marine metagenome | biome: marine biome (ENVO:00000447); feature: surface water layer (ENVO:00002042); material: "saline water (ENVO:00002010), including plankton (ENVO:xxxxxxxx)" | depth 5 m | reverse complement strand
CCCGGCCCGTGGAATCGTGCATGACCAGGTTACCATCCGGCAGATTGGTCATATCTCCCGCCTTACCGGCGCCCATATCCAGGAACGGCAGTATTTTGGTAATGGTTTGCTCCGAATTATTGGGATCGGTTACTTCTTCAGAATCCAGGTAGTACTCAATAGAGGCGACACCGGTTACTGCGTTGATGGCCCAACTGTTGGATGTACCCTCTGGATTACATTGATCATCACTGGGGATGTATTCGGAGAATACAATGGACTCAAGATAGGACGTAGCCCTGGTATCTGAGCGTCCACTGGGGTCTGAGCCGTTATAGTACAGATCCCGTATCCAGCCACTGATGCTGCTGCTATTGATCAGGGTAGTCAACGCGGAGGTGGTGGTCACGCCGGCGGGCCCATTTTCAATGGTGCCATTGGCGTACACATCGATCCCGGTGACGTCCTGCAGTTCGCTGGTGAGAACGGGGCCAAAGGTCAGCTCGTAGTTTGAGTCAATAGGTTCTTTCACCCCGGCGAAATACTCCTGCTGGGTGCTGGCACCATCACTGTTGATCAGCATGCGCCCGGTTCCAAAATACACCCAACGACGACCGTACACGTCCGATTTAGCCAATGGAGCCCCCATCACCGTGCGCTGGATATCGGTCAAGGTGCCAATGGCTGAGCCCGATAGCCAGGTGTCTCCCGTGCCACTGCTGTTCAGCTTCAGTCTGGCCACTTGCCCATCCTGCACCAGGCTGCCACCGGTGTTCAGGCCAAAGTACACGGCATCGTCCACATAATCCCGATCCCAGTCTTCAGCGGTCAGGTCGCCAAGATAGGCGTTACTTTCCAGTGTAATCGTTTTTGGCCATCCACTGGCCCAATCCAATGTGTCCAGATCCAGGTCAAACGCGTACAAGCGGGCATTTTGATCACTGGTGGCCGCATCCAGGTCGGTGGGGCCGGAACCAAACACCAGCAACCAGCGATTGACTGCAGGGGTTTCCCAGGAGCCTGAGGAATCAGCAACCCGATTCTTGATCAACGTTGGCTTGCCCAATGTGAATCCCAGGTTGGGGTGGCTGATCTCAGCAAGCAACGTGGGTTCCGCTTCCGGGTCAGTGACATCGAATACCATGACGCTGGGCCGGATCACCGTGTTCGCCCTGGTGCCATCCCGCTCGTTATTGGCATCCTCATCAACGTTGACGGTGAATGGCCCGCCACCCATGCGCATGGTGACCACCAGAATGGTACCCCAACCATCAGGGTGGGTAGCATCATCCGGGAAAATGTTCACATCAAAGGATTGCGGGGCACCGTCGATCAATGCCATATGGGTGTAATCCGCGTCCGCCACGAACTGCAGATGGGGTAAGGCTGCCCGCGGTATAAAAGACCACAGTTCCGCCCCCAAGGGATGGGCAACGGCACTGCTATTACTTAATTGAGTGACATAACCACGCTGTGAATCATCCCAAAAGCCGGCATTGAAGGCATGCAGCATGCCGTCGTTGCTGCCCACGTACACTACCTGACGGCGATTGAACTTGGCGGTCATGTAATCGGCGTAGGTATCATCACCATAGCGGCTGTAGTACACCTCACTGGGGCGCCCCACCACTACGGGAGTAGAGTGCACAATATCCGCCAGGCGCCATACCTCTTGGGTACCGTCCTGGTTGTAATCGATGGTGCGATTACGCAGGCCGGCAATCTCCTGGCCCCGAATCCAGTTAATGATGTTATTGCGTTCGCTCAGGGTGAGGTCAGGGTCTCCGGTTTGACCGGCAATATTGTCGTCCATGAATTCAATGTAATTAACTTCATTGATATCAGCAGTGGTTTGCGCAAGGTTGGCAGACGAACTTTCCAGGGCCAACTGCTTGCTGCTGTAATCATAGGCATATTCATACAGGGAATTCAGTGTGGCGTCGTCATCGTAGACGGTATCCGGGCCATTATTGGTATAGCTGGTATTCAGCGCCTCCAACAAATCGGCCAGAGTCGCATCCAGATCCGCGTTATCCACGGATGGAACCGCTTCCCGGGGCGCACCATCTTCAAAGGATAAAATGGCGGAGAGAAGGTCACTGCGCTCGGTTACCCCCATGCCCTCAATACTGTTGAGATCGTCTGACTCTTCGCCGCTGAGCAGTTCCGTGTAATCCGCCACGAAATCTTCAATATTGTTTATCCACTCATAGGCATTGGCCACTTCGCTGGCAATCTCTGCCGCATCATAGGCGTTCTGCGCGTCCGTTACGGCGGATTCAGCGGTACTCAATGCGGATTGCGCATCCGTCACCGCTGTATTGGCATTGTTCAACGCTGTCTGTTTGGCGTTGAATTCCGTTTGCGCTGCAGTTTGTTCACTGACCTGGGTGGACTGATTATTGATCGCCGCAGTCAGATTGCCATCCGCTGTGTTGTAGGCGGTTTGGGCGGTAGACTGATTGGATTCTGCCGTCTGCAATTGACCATTAATGGTATTGAACTCGTTGGTTTCGGTGGTTTGTGTCGTAATTGCAGAGTCCAACGTACCTTGCTTGGTATTCAGTACGCCTTGCTTGGTGTCTCTCTCAAGCTCCGCTGCATCACGGGCGGCCTCGGCGTCTTGATACACCTGGCTGGTAGGGGGCATGCCGGAATCAATCACTGTATCAAAGGCCTTTTGAGCGGCGTCCAACTCGTCCTGCGCGGTATCCAACTCACCCTGCGCGATATCCCGTTCCTCGGTTGCCGTTATTACAGCCGCATCTGCCGCATCCTTGTCGGCCAAGGCATCGGACCAGGGGGTTTGCAGGTCTTCAACCGCCTGGTTGGCTGCTGTGAGGTCGTCTTCCGCCTGGTCAAACACACTCTGCTTGTCCGCCACATCCTGGTTGGCATCCAGTACATCCTGTGTTTCTTCATTGAGGGTGGTCTGGGCAGTATTGTATTCAGTCTGGGCAGTCAATTGGGCAGCTTCGGCATTCTCAAAATCCTTTTGTGCTGAATCTCGGTCACTGATCGCTGACGTCAGTTCAGTTGCACGATCATCTTTGTCGGCTTGTGCGGTGGCTGCAGTCACGGTGCCGGCGTCCAAATCCGCCGTTAAATCCGGGTATTGCTCAGCCAGCTTGTCCAGCGCCGCCTGAATAGCCGATGTGATTGCGGCCAGGTTACTCAGATAGGTAGTGATCTGGTCATCCAGCGCGGTTAACGCATCGGCCACATCTGATTCATCAACATCAACTTCGGTTAACAAGCTGAGTTCCGTTGCCAAATTATTGGTATAGGTTGACACATCAACAGCGACAAAATCCTGCAGGGTGGAGCCATCCACACTGGTGTAAACCCGACGGCCACCGGTTGCGCTGCCATCGGCCGTTGCCGAGTACTCTCTCTGCGTCGTCACATTGGTGAGAGCCGCCAGAGTATCGCGGGCGTTCCAGATGGATTTTATGTCCTCAATTGCAGAAATCTCAGTACTACCGGTATCGATTACGATGTCGTCCGCAGAGGTGGCATCCTTCGTGGCCACAGTACTGATCATTCGATTGACGTAAGTGACCTTATCATTGGCGTTGTATTCAAACTCAATGATACGATCGGTAACGTAATCCCCCAACAGGCCATCTTGATTGGTGTCTTCACGCAGCTTGCGGTTCTCGTCAATAAAGAATCCATGGAGTGTACCAACCCAATTAACGGTATCCCCCAGATAGGTGCGAGAAGGGGTATACAGGGCCTGGAAGTCGGCGGAAAGACCATTGCCCCGGTTGGCAACCACCGCGGCACCGGTACCGGATGCACTTTTATTGATGATGTCCGTAAAGATGGTGTTGAGTTCACTGGTTAATGTGGACAGGTCATTAGCCACAAATGCTGTATCTGCGCCACCACCACCAAGGGCAATTTGCGTCAAATAGCTGGTCGCTCCGGACCCTGCACCAAAGCCAATCACATAGGTAATGACTCCCGCATCTTGCAATGCCTGGGCCTTCTCTCTTACTTCCTGAGTCAGGTCAGCCACTACCGCATCGGTACAAGTATTATTACGGTTAGCAGTATTGGTACACCAATTGTAGTTGTAGCCGCCGCCTTGAACACGATCGGATTCAAGACTTACCGAAGGCAGCCCATCGGTGATCAGAATGGCAAAATTTTCATTGGTACACTGACTGGCGGTCTGAGGCCATTGCAGGTCAGTTGCACTGATGGAAGGATCGTAGGTACCGCTAACCATGGTGCCATTGTAGTAGTTCAACGCACTTTGGAATATCCCTGCCAAAGGCGTACCGCCGGTATCAATTATCCGGCCATTAGTATAATCAGAGCTGGCATCATAATCATCGTCATCGTATTTGAACAAATCATAATAGCCGCTATCAGGGGCATCCTGCCTGACTTCATTCAGGCTCAACTTTTCCGCCAGCTTCGCGATCCTGGCCACCACACCAGTATCGGTGGAAGAACTGTCCACATTGCCAATCGGCACATGCAAATAACCGCGATCTATCTGTAGCTGGCGGCTATTCGTGTTCGGCACAGCTATGTTCGAGGACTCCCAGTACTGAGTGGGTGAAGTCCCATCGCGGAAGTATTCATTGGAGGGATCCGGCTGGAACGTCATTAATCCCATGTCTACATTATCGTCATAGGCATCCATCAGCTCGGCAATCGCCTGCCTGGCAATCACTGAGCGAGAAAGCGCGTAATTCTGGTTGTAGCCGGTACCCGCAATATTCCAACGCATACTACCGGAGGTATCCAGCATCAGTAGTACTTTTGGCTGGGATGTATTGATGGATGAAGTCAACAGTGGTGGCAGAGAATCATAATCCGTCGCCAGTCCGTCTGCGTTCGCCCATTGCAATGGCACACCCGCTCCCAGTGAGAGGAAGCACAGCGTAAGAACCTTGTTCATGACTGCTTTATTTACATCCCGTTTCATAGCTGTTCACCTGCTCTCTGTCGTACTACTTACTGATAACAACGCGCTTCAGTTCTAAATCGTTGGAAAAGTGGAAGGTTACCAATGCATCCTGCACCTCGTACCACTGATCAACGGGCCGGGTATCCACCAACTCCACACTGAACGGAATTTCCCGCAGGCCTCTTTCCGTATCCAGAGTGCGCTCATCCAAACGTTGATGTAATACCATCGTTGTGGTGACCTCTGTAGACTCCCGCGGCTTGCCCACTTCCAGCGACAGGCGCCTTTCTTCTGCGGCAGTCGCAAACACCGGAACCACTGCCAGAGATAACGCCATCATTGCGGGTTTTAGTAAACTTGAAACATTATTCATAACAATCTCCTGCCTCAATCCACTCGATAGGTGGACTGCAACATCACGCGTGTTTCGGGGTGGGTTCCATAACCCAATGCCGTTACCCTGTATATTCGTACCCAACTGGTGTAGTCAGGTGGTTCTGTATAGCTGGTGGGATCGCGGGGGCTGTAACACATGAACTCAATCAGGTATTTTGGTTTCTCTACAGCGGCAATAGAAACCGAGTAGGTTGCCGCCCCGGAGGCCCAGATGGATGCAGACTGCCATACCGGCGTACCCGAAGAATCCACCTCGCACATGGAGTTAGAGGCAGACGGGTAGCTGCCGCGAAAACACAGCCCCCCGGTACAGTTTGTTGTCCAGCACGGTGAACCGGAACTGCAACCAAGATGCGAATGATCCCAACCACCATCGTAATCATCCAGCCAACGCTCACCCTGCACCAAAGCCGCTTCTGCCATCTCAAATGCGATATCGTAATCCCGCTGACTGTTGGTCATCTTTTCGGTCATGGACACACCACTGATGGATGCGATTCCCACCACCGTCAGTATCAACAACATCACCAGGCTGATCAGCAACACACTTCCGCTTTGCTTTTTCATGATTAAAGCCCCCGGTTTCTTAATTTTACCGTGGTTGAATACACCCGGCGCACGTGTTTATCCGTGGGGGTATAGCTGGTGCCCAGGTAACTGAATGCCTGAGGCTCACTGGCCAGTTCAGTGAGAGATCGCAGCAACAACGTAATTCTGGCGCTTACAACATCCGTTTCCCATTCATCAGCAGCCACACCATCCGCGTCCACATAACGATCGGGGATGAAATCCCCATCTTTATCAAGACCATATTGAATTTGCATATTCTCCACCCCCTGCACCATCTCTTCTGCCGTGGTGGTTGAACCGCCTGTATCCAAGCTTTCCCGGTATAGCGAGGGAACACCGTTGGATGCCTCATCAATGTAGTACGCGTGGCCGATGGCCCGCATGAGAAAAGCATCGGAACCATAGGTATAACCAGTGCCATTGGCCGAGCATACAACCGGTAAGCCCAAACCTTTGGTGCAGTTACCCGGAGACACAGAGTTACCTGAGTTGTGGTTCACCTTTTGCGTTTGCGGTGCCGTTGTCTGGAATACTGCGGAATGGTGACAATCGCTGACAATCAGGATGGTGCCTTCGGTAAAATTATGCGGGCTTTCAACGCTGATGACAGCTGAGTTTGAGTTGTGCCCTGTCACTTGAAACGCGTTATCCAGGTCCGCCTTATGTATGGTGAAAACATCCGTTTTAGGTACGGAGTTTGGCAGTGTTGAGGTAACCGGCCGAGGGAAGGTAGCCGTTGGAAAATTATTATCATCACCATCGTATCCAAAAATACCTTTACCAAAATCCGTCACCCAACTGGCACCCGGATCATCCAGCACATTAGCAACACTGGAGGATCTGGAGGCACAACCATAGTAACCGGCCATGCGCAAATCTTCCGCCATAAAACCTACGGAAAATCGCGCATTTTCCTGAATCCAGGCCATCTCCTCATTAAGGTTGTACGCCTGCTTGGTGGTTAAAAATACCTGGATTACGCCGCCCATCAGAACCAGGCCAAGGACCATCGCGATCATCAACTCCACCAGGCTGAAGCCCTGGCTTTTTGACAACGCGTTCATTGCGTATGAGGTTCTCATATTTCTGTCCTCACACTCACTTCTCGCAGCGAGGATCCTGCGGTACCACCTTCCAAAGCGCTATCCAACTTCTGATCCGTAAAGCGAACGGATATGGTATAGAACGGTCGGCTGCCAGCATTATCCACGGCTATCTGTCCATCGCCCGACGGCAGGTTAACAGCGATCGCGTTTTTCCAGGCGGCAGCGTCAAACTTCGCCATTTGTGTGGGCGTGCAATCAGTGGATTCACAATCTGCCAAGGCCGTCACATCAGAGCCGTAATTCACCAGGTACTGAATTTCACTGCCTTTGTTGGCACGCATGCGATCCGTCATTTCATAGGCCATCATCAAAGCCTGAGAGGTATAAATGGATTCCTGACTGAACTGCAGTGCCCTGGTTTGCATGGCAACCACACCAAGAATGCCTACAGTGAGCACCAAAACCGAAACAAGAACCTCAATCAGGCCAACTCCTTGCTGCTGACCACCATTAAATGAACAACTTTTTATGAGCATGAGAAGTCAGTGCCTCCGTTATCTTCATGTACACCTGAACCGTCGTTGTCTATGGAGCGACGAGTGGATCCCGTAGCCAACAGCACAATACCTCTGGCACGTTGTGCGACACCTTCTGAATCACATAATTTGAATGTTCCATTAACACCACCGCTGACCAGACCCCGCGCCAGAAAACTAATACTGGTAGTGTTGCCGGTAAAGGTCAGACTGAATCCGCCACTGACCGCATCCCCCACCCGCACAACTTCATTGGCATCAACGGTATTGTCGCCATCCGCATCGTGATAAATTAACCAGCCATTGCCCCAGGTGCCGCTGCAGGTTGCCTGATCAGAGCTGGCACAAAACACTATCGTGTCATTGCGCTTCACCGCCTCAGACCGGGCCAGCCGTAAACCCTGATGAAATTCATTGATGGATGAAACAACCCGGTTCTTGGCAATCACATCCCGAAATGAGGGAATACCAATCCCCGCAATCACCGCAATCAATGCCACTGTGATCATGAGTTCAATTATGGTGAAACCTTGCTGACGCATGTCGCCCTTCCGCCTGTTTGGTTTTTAATCAATGTAAGCATAGGAGGCGTACGGGAACCTGCCGCTGAGCGGCGACTACCGGTAGTTTTTGGAGATCAATGGGATAGGTGTAGGTTGTTTTGTGAACTAATCCGCGAATTTAGGGAGCAGTGGTTCCAATTCCCTAATAACAAAAAGAGGGTTATAAAAACTGTGTTATAACAATCACTTAAAAACCTTATTAGGTTATTAAGTGATTGTCGCAGCCAGGCGCAACCGGTATCAGCGCAGCTCTTTGGGCATGGAAAATACGATGTTTTCCTCGCGCCCCACCAGTTCATCCGGTGTGGCGCCGCCCCATGCACGCAACTGATCCACCACCTGTGAAACAAGCTCTTCCGGCGCACTGGCGCCGGCCGTAACACCGATGGTTTTCACACCGCGTAGCCATTCCTCTTGCAGTTGCGCCGGCTCATCCACCAGAAACGCTTTGGCACCACAACGTTCAGCCAGCTCCCGCAGGCGGTTGGAGTTGGAACTGTTGGGTGACCCCACCACGAACACCACCTGAGTCTCCAGGGCCAGGGTTTTTACCGCATCCTGACGGTTCTGGGTGGCATAGCAGATGTCATCCTTGCGTGGCCCCTGGATGGCGGGAAAATGTTGCCGCAGGGCATCGATGATGGCAGAGGTATCATCCACTGACAGAGTGGTCTGGGTCACGTACGCCAATTTATCGGGATGGTTAACCCTGAGTTTGGCCACATCCTGAACCGTTTCCACCAAATAAATGTTACCGCCATGGGAAACATCGTACTGCCCCATGGTGCCTTCCACTTCAGGGTGCCCTTCATGGCCGATCAGCACACATTCCATACCATCGCGGGAATACTTCATGACTTCCATATGCACTTTCGTCACCAGCGGACAAGTGGCATCGAACACTTTCAGGCCCCGGTCCGCCGCTTCATGCTGTACCTGCTTGGACACACCGTGGGCACTGAATATTACAATGGCATCGTCCGGCACTTCATGGAGTTCATCCACGAACACGGCACCTCGATCCCGCAAGCCATCCACCACATACTTGTTATGCACCACTTCATGCCGCACATAGATGGGCGCACCAAAGACATCCAACGCCCGATTCACAATGGCAATGGCCCGGTCCACTCCGGCACAAAAGCCTCTTGGGTTTGCCATTTTGATTTCCATCATATGCCTCTTTGCAGCGACTACTGCTGGTTGTTTCGTATTGACGCTTGCTTCGAACTCTGCAAGCTGACTGCCTGGGACTGCGCGTCCACGACGTTGATGATTTCCACCTGAAAAGTCAGGTCCTTGCCGGCCAGGGGGTGATTGAAGTCCACCTCTACCAGATCCTCAGCAACACTTTTGATTACGCCCGGCAGCTCAGCCTTACTTTTATCGGCAAAAGACACCACCACACCCGGTTCCAGGGTCATGTCACCACTGAACAGGCCCCGGCGCATGCGCTGGATATTGTCGGGGTTGTAGGGGCCGAACGCATTGGCAGCCTCTAACAGCACCGAACGTTTGTCACCGGCTTTCAAACCGAAAATACTCTGCTCAAAGCCGGGCAGCAAATTGCCATCCCCCACCGTGAATGTGGCAGGAGCCCGGTCTTTGGTGGAATCCACCACGGCACCATCCAGCAACAATACCGAAAAATGCAGGGTCACTCGTTTGCCCGGGCCAATGCGTAATTCATTCATTTAGCAGATCCCGGTTTCCAGAACATCTCAATAATCATCATCGCCGCACCGACGGTTATGGCACTGTCGGCCACATTAAACGCCGGAAAATGCGCTCCTTGCCAATGGAAATCCAAAAAATCCACCACGTGGCCGTAGGCAACCCGGTCATACAGATTGCCCAGCGCTCCCCCCAAAATCAGGGCGATGGACGCCGCCGACCACCAATCGTTTTTCGGCAGTTTGCGTAACCAGATAACCAGCATGATGCTGACCACCACGGCAATACCGGTAAAGAACCAACGCTGCCAACCACCGGCACCCGCCAGGAAGCTGAACGCTGCCCCCTCGTTATAGGCCAGCGTCAGATTGAAAAAAGGCAAAATTTCCAGCCGCTCGTATTTTTCAAAACTGCCGTCCACCGCCAGCTTGGTAATCTGGTCAATGATCACCACCACGGTGGTGAGCCATAACCACTTCAACATGCCAGTGGCTGATTCTGCTTTGTCTTTAACGCTTTCTGTCATGGTGGTCACTGATTGTATCAACCCTGTTTCATTAACAAAGATGCCTGCAGTTTAACAGTAATCCCGTGGCTCTCCATCCCCGTCCACATTGTCCACACAACGTAAACACAGCTCAGGATGATCGCTGTTGGCGCCCACGTCTTCACGCAGGTGCCAGCAACGCACGCATTTTTGATGCTCGCTCTTTTTCACTTCTACCCGCAAGCCATCCACCTCGGTGATATCACCACCCTGATTCCACTGGTGCACGCGCACTGCGCTGGTGATCATGGCGAAACGCAGCTCATCACCCAGGCGATCCAGATCCTGTTTCAGATCCTCGCTGCAATGGATGTCCACTTCCGCCTCCAGGCTGCCGCCAACAACACCCTGCTTGCGGGCATCCTCCAGCTGCTTGTTCACCGCCGTTTTAACGCCTTGAATGGTCTGCCAGAAATCCGCATTCATGGGCTCACCGGCCGGCAGCTCAAACAAGCCTTCATACCAGGTTTCCAGATGCACGGATTCACTGCGCTCACCGGGCATAAACTGCCACAGCTCATCGGCCGTAAAGCTGAGAATAGGCGCTATCCAGCGCACCAGTGCCTCGGCAATGTGGTACAACGCGGTTTGCGCCGAGCGGCGGGCCACACTGTCTTTCTGGCAGGTGTACTGTCGATCCTTGATCACATCCAGGTAGAACCCACCCAGATCCACAACGCAATAGTTATGCAGTTTCTGGTAAATGGAATGGAAGGAATACTCGTTGTAGTTATCGATGATTTCCTGCTGTAATCTGGCAGCACGATGCACTGCCCAGCGATCCAGTGCCAGCATGTCCTGCGCTGCAACCCCATGCGCTTTGGGATCAAAGCCGTTGAGATTGGATAACAGGAAACGGGCCGTGTTGCGGATGCGGCGATAGGAATCCGCCGTACGCTTGAGGATTTCATCAGACACCGTCATCTCACCACGGTAGTCGGTGGCCGCCACCCACAAGCGGATAATATCGGCGCCCAGTGACTTCATCACTTTTTGAGGCGACACCACATTACCTAAGGATTTGGACATTTTCTTGCCCTGGGCATCGACGGTAAATCCGTGGGTCAGCACGGTTTTGTAGGGTGCGTCCCCCCGAATGGCCAAACTGGTTTTCAATGAGGACTGGAACCAGCCACGATGCTGGTCTGAGCCTTCCAGATACAGGTCTGCGGGCACACGCAGGTTGTGCCGCTGCTCCAACACGGAATAGTGCGTCACACCGGAATCAAACCACACATCCAGGGTGTCGGTCACTTTGTCATAACTGGCCGCATCATCCCCCAACAGCTCAGTCGTATCCAGATCAAACCAGGCATCCATGCCCTGGGCTTCTACTTTTTTCGCCACCGCCTCAATCAACTGAGCGGTATTGGGATGCAGTTCGGAAGTGTCTTTATGCACAAACAGGGCAATGGGAACACCCCAGGTACGCTGTCGTGAAATACACCAGTCCGGGCTTTGTTCCAACATGCCTTCAATCCGGGCCTTACCCCACTCCGGCAACCACTCCACTTTATTGGCGGCTTTCCTGCAGGCATCCAGCAAGCCGTTCTGGTTCATACTGATAAACCATTGCGGTGTGGCCCGATAGATCAAAGGCGTCTTGGTACGCCAGCAATGGGGATAGCTGTGGGTCATTTTCGCCTGCTGCAGCAGAGCATGATTGCTTTCCAGCAACTGCAGAATTCTCGGCTCCACTTTGTAGACATGTTCTCCGGCCACCAGAGGTGTTGCGTCGCCGTAGGTACCATCAGCGCCCACATAGTTAAGGGTATTGATGCCGTATTTCAAACCCACGTTAAAATCATCGAGGCCGTGATCGGGGGCGATGTGGACTGCGCCGGTACCGGCATCGGTGGTCACGTGATCCCCCATTACAATGGGCACCTCACGCTGAATAAAGGGATGCTTCAATTGCAGGTTTTCAAGCTCGGCACCGTGCGCCGTGCCCATCACTTCGAAAGTGTCCACGCCATAGCGCTTACATACGGCGTCTACCAGGTCGCTGGCCAGCACGATCAGCTCATCACCGCTGCCCGCATTCAGCTTCACCAGGCTGTATTCCAGATCCCGCGCCAGCGCCACCGCCTGGTTGGCCGGCAAAGTCCAGGGCGTGGTGGTCCAGATCACAACGGAAACCGGTAACGATGCAGAACCGATTCCGAATTTTCCGACCAAGGCATCCCCATCCAGGGGCGCAAATCGCACATCAACCTGGGTGGAGGTTTTATCCTGATATTCCACTTCGGCTTCCGCCAACGCAGAACCACCCACCACGCTCCAATAGACAGGCTTGAAACCTTTCACCAGGTGGCCGTTTTCCGCAATACGGCCCAGCGCCCGGATGATGTCAGCCTCGGTTTTGAAGTCCATAGTGAGATAGGGATTATCCCAGTCTCCCAGCACCCCCAGGCGGATAAAATCCTCACGCTGGCCGTTGACCTGTTTCATGGCGTAGTCGCGGCATTTTTTGCGAAATTCCGAATAAGGAACCTTGACCCCGGCCTTGCCGATTTTCTTTTCCACATTGTGTTCGATGGGCAGGCCATGACAATCCCACCCCGGCACATAGGGCACATCAAAACCACTCAGGCGCTTGGCGCGCATAATGGTGTCCTTCAGGATTTTATTCACCGCATGGCCAATATGAATATCGCCATTCGCGTATGGCGGGCCATCGTGCAGAATGAACTGAGGCCGCCCGGCAGTGATGGCCTGCACCTGATGATACAGATCCATTTGCTGCCAGCGTTTAAGCAGCTCAGGCTCACGCTGAGCCAGGTTGCCGCGCATGGGAAAAGCGGTATCCGGTAAATTCAATGTCGCTTTGTAATCGGCCATGAAATTCAATTGCCCTTTGCTTTTGGTTTCGCAAAAAAATGTTTTGCTGTTTCAATATCCTGGTGGATGGCCTTGGTAAGTGCATCCAGCCCGTCGAATTTTTTCTCATCGCGGATTTTATGGCGGAACATCACTCGCAGGTGCTTACCATACAGATCGCCCTTAAAATCCAGCAGGTGCACTTCCAGGCGCACCTGTTCACCACCCAGTGTGGGTCGGGTGCCCAGATTGGCCACCCCCTGCTGCACATCGCCCAGGCCCCGCACCTCCACCGCAAAGACACCGGTAACCGGCGTTCGCACCCGCTTGGGCAGCAGGTTGGCGGTGGGCACACCGATGGTGCGTCCTAATTTTTGCCCGTGTATCACACGGCCCGACATAAAGAACGGGCGACACAACATCACCGAGGCAGAATCAAAATCGCTGCTCTCAAGACATTCTCTGACCCGGGTACTGCTGACCCGTTCCCCATGCCATTCGAAGGTGTGAGTGTTTTCCACACTGAAGCCGTTTGCCGCGCCCATCTTCTGTAAAAAACGGAAATCACCGGCCCGGTCATTGCCAAAACGGAAGTCATCCCCCACCACCAGATGCTGCACCCCCATTCCCTGAATGAGGATGTTTTCACAAAACTCCCGCGCCGACTGACTGCAGAATCGCTGATCGAATTTTACGCAAAGCACCCGATCCAAACCCAGCTCTGCCAGGATTTCCACCTTTTCACGAAAGGTCATCAAACGGGCCGGGGCATCTTCCGGGGCAAAGAATTCTCGGGGTTGGGGTTCAAACACCATCACCGCAGACGGTACAGCCAGCGTCTTGGCCTTGGCGGTCACCTGACGGATGATGGCACGATGCCCGAGGTGAATCCCGTCAAAGTTACCGATGGTCGCCACACACCCCCGGTGGCGGGCCCGTAAATTGTGTACCCCGCGAATCAGCTCCATAACCCTGCCAATATGCCAAAAAGGCGAGCATTATAGCGGACTTGGACGCCGGATATAACTGCGTACAGGGCAATCCCTCCCTGCCGCCGGCGACATAACAGGCACTCACTCTAGCTGTCGGGATCTCAGATCCCCCATGCGCATCCCCAGCAGCAGCAATGCGCCGAAATACGCCGCCATACCCGCCAGGACCATCACCGCCAGATAACCACTGCGCCATTGCCAGCCCCAGGCCAGCCACTGCGCCAAATCCTTGTTCAGAAAGACAATAACAGCCACCATGACAGCGGCAGACACCACCAATCGCAGCACAAACAGCCACCAGCCCGGCTGCGCCTGATACACACCCTCCCGCCGTAATCCCAGCCACAGCAAAAACGCGTTCAGCAACGCCGACAGTGAAGTAGCCAGCGCCAGGCCCACATGGGCCAGGGGCACAATCAACGCCAGATTGAATACCATATTCGCCACCATGGCTTTTATCCCCACCTTGACCGGAGTTTTGGTATCCTGGCGGGCGAAATACCCGGGCGCCAGCACCTTCACCAGCATGAAGCCCAGCAAACCGGCACCATAGGCCTGCAAACTGAGGCTGGCCCGGTCCACATCCGCCGCGCTGAATTCACCATACTGAAACAGGGTCACCAGCAACGGTGCCGCCAGCACCACCAACGCCAGGGCCGCCGGCAGGCCAATCAGCAGCACCATTCGCACGGCCCAATCCAGGGTTTGCGAGAATGCCTCCACCGACTGGCTGGCATGCTTGCGGGATAAGCTGGGCAGAATCACCGTGGCGATGGCGATCCCGAACACCCCCAGCGGCAGCTCCATCAGGCGATCCGAGTAATACAGCCAGGACACACTGCCGTCCACCAGAAACGACGCCAGCACCGTATCCAGCAGCAGGTTGATCTGTGCCACCGACACCCCGAACATGGCCGGTAACATCAATGCCAGGATGCGCTTAACCCCGGGGTCAGACCAGCCCCAGCGGGGTACCGACAACAGCTGGATTTGCCTGACAAAGGGAAACTGGAATACCAGTTGCACCACACCCGCGGCCAACACCCCCCAGGCCAGGGCAATAATGGGCGGATCCATCAGGGGCGATACCAGCAATGCGGCGCCAATCAGACAGAGATTCAACAGCACCGGTGTAAAGGCGGGAATCGCAAACCGCCCGTAGCTGTTGAGCACGCTGCCCAGCATGGCGGTGAGGGATATCAGCAACAGGTAGGGAAAGGTGAGCCTGAGCATGTCCGACGCCAGATCGAACTTCTCCGGCATATCGTGAAAGCCCGGAGCAAACAGAAAAGTGACGGCCGGGGCAAACACCACACACATCAAACTGATCACCATCAGCACCCCACCCAGGGACCCCATGGTATAGCTGATCAGCAAGCGCACTTCTACCTGTTCGCGCTGACTCCGATACTCCGACAAAACCGGCACGAAAGCCTGGTTGAAAGCGCCTTCGGCAAACAGGCGCCGAAAGAAGTTAGGTATCTTGAAGGCAACAAAGAAAGCATCCGCACCGCCCCCGGCACCAAACACATTGGCCACCACCACGTCCCGCACCAGCCCCAGCACCCGCGACAACATGGTGAACAGACTGACAATCCCGGTGGAGCGCAACAATCCGCCCTGCTTACGCCCCGACTTTTCGTTCTTCATAGCTTGGTTTTCATCAATACTGGGTCTCCCATTGAGGCGGCCATTATACGGATACGCCGGAAAATCCGTATCCTTTGATTTAAATAGCCCATAGGCCTTGACACTAGGGGCCCGGGTGGGAATAATCTTGCGTCCTCGAATTCAAGTCGCTTAGCGTCTGATTATTCGACATGAGTTGCTTGTATTAGTTACTAATACAGTTAGACGTTCAAGTTACGTTACACGTTCAAGTTTCAGCAATTTTACTGATTATCGATAAGATAAGGAGCTAGACCTTGGCTAACATCAAATCAGCTAAGAAACGTGCACGCCAGGCTGAAAAGCGTCGCAGACACAATGCCGGTCTGCGCTCCATGGTTCGCACATACATCAAGAAAGTGGTTTCCGAAATTGCCACCGGCAACAAGGAAAACGCCCAGAAAGCCTACCTGGAAGCGGTACCTGTTATCGACCGCATGGTGAGCAAAGGCATTATCCACAAGAACAAAGCGGCTCGCCACAAGAGCCGCCTGAGCGCACAGATCAAGGATCTGGCTGCTTAAACGTTGTTCCTGGAACACAAAAAAACCGGCTTTAGCCGGTTTTTTTGTGTTCGGGCTCTGCATCAGAACACCACCATATTATCCCGGTGTATCAGCTCCTTCTCGTCCACATACCCCAGTATGGACGCAATGGCATCAGAACTCTTGCCCATAATGCGACGGGCTTCCTCAGCGGAATAATTCACCAGCCCACAGGCCACCCGCTGATTGTCCGGCCCCACACAGGACACCATCTCACCCCGGGAGAAATTGCCGGTCACATCCCGCACTCCCACCGGTAACAGGCTGACACCTTTCTCCCGCAACACCTTGGCGGCACCGGCATCCAGAGTCAGTACGCCACGCATCTGCAGGTGCCCGGCCAACCACTGCTTGCGCGCCGCCATGGGTGATTCATCCGCTGTGAGCAGGGTGCCCACCGCTTCTGCCTGCTGAATGCGGGACAACACGGCGGGCAAGCGCCCCCCCACTATGATGCTGGCAGCACCGGAGCGGGCCGCCAGCTGCGCTGCGCGTAGCTTGGTGGCCATACCACCACGCCCGAGGCTGCCGGCACTGCCGCCAGCCACACCCACCAGCGCCGGATCCGAGGCACGGGCATGGGAAATCAATCTTGCGGAAGGGTTGGTGCGGGGGTCGGCATCGAACATACCATTCTGATCCGTCAGAATAACCAATAGGTCCGCCTCCACCAGATTGGTCACCAGAGCCCCAAGGGTGTCGTTGTCACCGAAGCGAATTTCGTCCGTGACCACGGTGTCGTTCTCGTTCACCACCGGAACCACCCCGTGGGAAATAAGCGCCAACAACGTGCTGCGGGCATTGAGGTAGCGCTTGCGATCCGATAGATCGTCGTGGGTCACCAACACCTGGGCGGAATGTACATCATGGGCCTTGAAAGACTGCTCCCAGGTCTGCACCAGCCCCATTTGGCCCACAGCGGCGGCGGCCTGCAGATCATGAATGGCTTTAGGTCGCTGCTTCCAACCCAGCCGCGCCATGCCTTCTGCCACCGATCCGGAGGACACCAGCACCACCTCAATCCCTCGCTGACGCAGCTGCACGATCTGCTGCACCCAACCGGCTATGGCCAACTGGTCCAGACCCTGCCCATCATTGGTCAACAACGCGCTGCCAATCTTCACCACCCAACGGCGGGAAGCTGCCACCTGGCGGCGCACATTTTGGCTATTGTCGTCAGACATCGTATGTCATGCTCTCCAACCGGCTACACACCCGATCAGTGCGGTGCGTACACCACTTCCACATCGTGATCATCGTCGTCATCATCATCCGCGTCCGCGTTGCGCTGACGGCGGCGCTCGTGCTTGTATTCCTGAATCTTGAGACGGGCCTCTTCCTCCAGCCGTTGACGGGCTGCCCGCTCCGCCTCGGCAAACGCCTCATCCGCCGCCATGCGCTGATCCAACTCTTCCAGATGGTTCATGATGGCAAACACCAGCTCACCAGTACCCACGCCATTGGCGGCAGAAATCCGGAACACCGGCCCCTCCCAGCCCAGATCGTCAATGATCTCCTGGCAACGGGCCTGCGCTTCCGCTTCCGGTAACAAATCGATCTTATTCAACACCAGCCAGCGCTCACGGTCTGCCAGCGCCGGGCTGAACAATTGCAATTCCCCGGCGATGGCATCCACGGATTCCACCGGATCGGTTTGATCCCATGGCGCAATATCCACCACGTGCAACAGGATGCGGCAGCGCGCCAGATGCTTGAGAAAGCGGATGCCCAACCCCGCGCCTTCAGCGGCGCCCTCGATCAAACCGGGAATATCCGCCATAACGAAACTGCGCAGGCGATCCACCTTTACCACACCCAGATTGGGCACCAAGGTGGTAAAGGGGTAGTCGGCCACCTTGGGTTTGGCCGCGGAAACCGAGCGGATCAGGGTGGATTTGCCCGCATTGGGCATACCCAACAAACCGATATCCGCCAGCACTTTAAGCTCCAGGCGCAGATTGCGCTTTTCGCCAAGCGTACCCGGCGTGGTCTTCCTGGGGGCCCGGTTGGTGCTGGATTTGAAACAGGTATTGCCCAGCCCGCCGCGGCCGCCTTTCGCCACCACAAACTGGTCACCGGCTTTCAGCAAATCACCCAACACCTCTTCAGTGTCTTCATCCACCACTGTGGTGCCCACCGGCACTTTCAGCACCAGATCCTCACCACTGGCACCGGTACAGTTGCGACCGGAACCACCTTCTCCTCGTTTGGCCTTGAAAATGCGCTCGTAGCGGTAGTCCACCAGGGTATTAAGCCCATCGTCCGCTTGCAGGATCACGCTGCCACCCGCACCACCATTGCCACCGTCCGGGCCACCGAACTCAATATACTTTTCCCGGCGAAAGCTCAGACAGCCGTTGCCGCCGTCGCCAGCTTCCACCCGAATAGCTGCCTCATCGACAAACTTCATGATTGCTCCTGTGCATTCGCGTAACCAGAATGATTGAATTGTACTCCGACCAGCGGCGCCGTGCCCACGGCAGGATGCAAAAAGGCACAACGCAAAAAGCCCCGCCTTACGGCAGGGCTTAAGCGATCCTGGACGACAGCAGTGTCGTTTAGGCTACTGGCTCGATTGAAACGAATCTACGGTTCTTAGGACCTTTCACTTCAAACTTGACCACGCCGTCTGCTTTCGCATAGATAGTGTGATCTTTACCCAGACCCGTGTTGGTGCCAGAGTGGAACTGAGTGCCGCGCTGACGAACAATGATGTTACCAGCCTTGACCACCTGACCACCGAAGCGCTTAACACCAAGGCGTTTGCTCTCTGAATCGCGCCCGTTACGAGTACTACCACCCGCTTTTTTGTGAGCCATTGTGCTTCTCCTTAACTGTCTTAGGCGCTGATGCCAGTGATCTTCACTTCTGTGAAGTACTGACGATGGCCCATTTGCTTACGATGGTGCTTACGACGACGGAACTTGATGATTTTCACCTTGTCGCCACGGCCGTGGGTCACCACTTCTGCCGTCACTTTTCCGCCTTCTACAACCGGTGCACCGATTTTAACGTCGTCACCGTTGGCTACCAATAAAACCTGATCAAACTCGATGGCAGAGCCGGGATCGGCTTCCAAAAGTTCCAGCTTAACCACGTCGCCTTCAGCGACCCGGTGCTGTTTGCCACCACTTACAAATACCGCGTACATAGCTGCTGACTCCAACCGCTTTTCTAAAGCATCAGAATAGTGTGTCTTGTTCCGACTGACCACCGACGCTTTCTGTTGATAGGCGTCAGGTCACAGGGGGCGCAATTGTAAGGGAATCGGATAACCTGCGCAAGCCTAATCCTCGGGTCATTTTCACCACCCTGTACAAAGGCGGGACAACAAGTAAAATCAAGTCTTTAGCTTGACACCCCCGAAGCCCCACCATAGCATTCGGGGCGTTTTCACATTCTTACTGGTGTGGCCCTTTGCCACCCCCTGCCCAGGTCACTTTAGGTATGGATTTTAAAGCGATTTCCGCTGCTGTCGAGACCGATTTTCAACAGGTTAACGACTTTATTTTCAAGCAGTTACATACTCATGTGCCGCTCATCAAGGAAATCGGCAACTACATTATCGACAGTGGCGGCAAGCGCCTGCGCCCGCTGGTATGCCTGCTCAGCGCCCGCGCGCTGGGCTATGAAGGCCACCGTCATGTGGAGATCGCGGCAGTGGTTGAGTTTCTGCATACCGCCACCCTGCTGCACGATGATGTGGTGGATGAATCCTCCCTGCGCCGGGGCAAACCCAGCGCCAATGAAGTCTGGGGCAATGCGCCCAGCGTGCTGGTGGGTGATTTTCTCATCTCGCGCTCGTTTCAGATGGTGGTTAACGTGGGCAATATGCGGATTCTGCAAATTCTGTCAGAGGCCACCAACCTGATCGCCGAAGGGGAGGTACTGCAACTGATCAACTGCAAAAACCCCGATACCCGCGAAGATCAGTACATGGAGGTGATCCGCTACAAGACCGCTAAAATGTTTGAAGCCTCCGCCCAGTCCGGCGCGGTGCTCGCCAACCCGAAAGAATCCGTGGAGATGGCCTTTGCCCGTTACGCGGATCACCTGGGGCTGGCATTTCAATTGATTGATGACGTACTGGACTACACCGGCAGCGCCGATGAGATGGGCAAAAACGTCGGAGACGACCTGGCGGAAGGCAAGCCGACCCTGCCTCTGATATTCGCCCTGCAGCACGCCGGCGCCCCCGAGCAGCAGATGATCCGCAATGCCATCCGGACCGGCGGCCTGGAGGCCATTGATGCCATCACCCAGGCTGTAAAAACCTGCGGCGCTATTGATTACACCATTGAGCGTGCCGAAGAACAGGCACGCCTGGCAAAAAAAGCCCTTGGCCCAATCGAAGATTCCATATATAAAGAAGCCCTGTTAGCATTATGCGACTTGGCGGTTGCCCGTAATCATTAAACCGCAATCATGATCGGAGTGTAGCTCAGCTTGGTAGAGCACTGCCTTCGGGAGGCAGGGGTCGGAGGTTCGAATCCTCTCACTCCGACCATTTCCTTCTCCACACCCCCACCTGTTCCTGCCCAGCAGAGTTCTTCACCTGCAAATTTACCGCGTCAACCCTGTAACAAATCGCCCCCTCCCCCCCTCTACCTTTTGGTACGGCGACAATTAAGCGCTGACATATCAATCAAATATATAACTAAACCAAAAGGAGATACTCCGTGGGGTTATCAACTCGGATCGGAAGGATTTTGACCACTGCAGCACTGCTGTTTTCATTGGGGGCATGCAAGCTCAACGTCATCGAGGAGGAAGGGCCGCGCAGTGCGGAGTTCTCCCGTATTGGAAACAGTCAAACCATCGTATTTATCCACGGCATGTACTTAACACCGGCTGTCTGGAATGACTGGCAAAACTACTTTGAGGCACAGGGTTATGAGACCCATGCCCCCGCCTGGCCTCTGCACGAGTTCAGTGTAGAGGAGCAGAATCAACTGCATCCCAATGCCACGCTGGGCGAGCTTAGCCTGAAAGATGTGCTTAACCAGTATCGCGCGTTCATCAACACCCTGGATGAAAAGCCCATTGCCATTGGCCACTCGATGGGCGGGCTGGTTGCACAGATGCTGCTGGAGGAAGGCCTGCTGAGCGGCGCCATTGCCATACATTCGGCGCCTCCCTACGGCGTACTCAGTGCCGAGCCTGAGTTTCTAAAAGCGAACTGGCCCATGCTGAACCCATTGATCAGCGTGGATGAGCCCATTCAACTTACCCTGAGCCAGTTTCAATACGGTTTCGCCAACGGTATGGAAGAAAGCGAGCAGCAGGCCGCCTACGAAGAATACCTGGTGCCGGAATCACGTCGGGTGGGGCGCGCCACCACCACCAAGGCTGCGCAGTTGCAGTTTGATGTGGCAAGGGAGCCTCTGTTGCTGATTGCAGGAGGCATCGATCGCACCATCACTGCTCGCCTGAACTACGCGAACTTTCAGGCCTACAGAAGGACTCCGGCCATTACGGATTTCAGGCAGTTCCCCCAAAGGAATCACTGGACCATAGGCATGAGCGACTGGCAGTCAGTGGCAAATTATATTGCGCAATGGATCGAGGCCCAGCGCTAGGCACTTCACACGGGTTGGGAGTTCCCTAACTCTCAACCTACCCAGCCCCGCGCCGGCCTGCTAGCATTAAGTGAACCAATGCAGTCAGGATCAGTAGTAATGCGGGTATATTGCGGGATTTCTTTTCATGGATTTGGTCACCTGGCACAAGCGGCACCGGTCATTCACGAATTAACGCAACGGATCCGTATTGATTCACTCACGCTTCAATGTTGCGCACCACCTGGCGAGTTACAGCGCTGGTTCAGCTATCCACATCACCACGAAAACATTGAAACCGATGTCGGCATTCCCATGTTTGATGCCCTCACAGCGAATGAGGAAGCAACCTATCAGCAATACCAAATTCAACTTCAAGAGCGGCCACAGCGTATCAAGCGATTGGAAAATCTGCTGCGCAAACACAACCCGGATCTGGTGCTTTCCAACAACAGCCCGTTGCTATCCCGCGCCGCTGCCAATCTGGCAATACCCTGCTTTCATTTCTGCTCACTGAACTGGGCGGATATTTTTTGGGGCTACTGCCAGGGCAAGCCCAACGCAAATGAGATTTACCAGTCGCTCTGCTCGGATTTCAATGCCGCTGACGGATTTTTTCGACTGCCGCCTTATATGCCCATGCCAGGATTAACCAACCTGATCGATGTGGACCCGGTTTGCAGAACAGGCCAAACAAGAGATCTTATACGCGAGCTGCGCCTTGAAAAGCCCCACCACCTGGTATTGATATCCATGGGTGGCATGCCGTACCCGATTGACTTTTCAAACTGGCCCCGCTTCAAAAACACCACGTTTTTATACGGTGGCGTTTACAGCCACGAGCTGCCTCCAAACTTTTTGCATAGCCAGGAGCTGAACATCCCGCATTTGGATTTGATGTTCAATTGCGATCTGGTCATCACCAAACCCGGATACGGTACCTTTGTGGAGGCAGCCTGCAGTGGCACCCCAATCCTCTACCTACCAAGGAAGGACTGGCCGGAGGAACCCTGGCTGATCCAATGGCAACAGGACAAAACCTATTGCCAGGAGATCAGTGCTGAAAAACTAAGAACCGGCAATCTGCAGGAGGAAGTCAGCCAAGGTTGCGGCCAGCGCCGCGCTCCCATTGTTAAACCAACGGGAGCAACTGACATTGTCGACCACTTGCTGGCAACCTTAAAGCCTACCCAGTAAGGGGTGATCCCAACCTTACGATTCTGCCGCAACCCCAACTTGTCGCTGTGGCAACCAGACTGAAAAGGTGGTTCCTTTGCCGAATTCGCTGCAAACACTCACTGCACCACCATGCAATTCCGCCAGCTCTTTCACCAAGGCCAAACCCAAGCCGGTACCTTCCGGATTAAAGCGCTCCATATTGCCTACTTTTTCAAATTTATTGAACAATCGGCCGATATCCTTTTCCGATATGCCGATGCCTTCATCTTCAACCTTCAGCAATACACCAGCGATCCCATTGCGGGCATGGTCTACGAGAGAAACTGTGATATTTCCTCCGGCGGTGAACTTCACTGCGTTGGAAAGCAGGTTAATCACAATTTGGCGTACCCGTGTGGAGTCGGCCTGAATCATACCGTGGAACTGGCAATCCAGCCTGAGCGTATTCTCCTTGGCCAATGCCAGCGGTAAAAACTGATCCCGGGCGTTCATCAGCATTTCATCCAGCGGGAACTCTGAAACGCTCAGTTCCAATTTACCTAAATCCACCTTACTGATATCCAGCAGGTTATTGATCACACCCAACAGGTGATTGGCATTACGTTCCACGATGACCAGAGATTCGCGGCTACGTTCATCCAGTTTATGACCGGAACGACGCAGTACCCGATGGGTAAACCCGATCACAGAATTCAATGGTGTTCTCAGCTCATGTGACATGCTGGCCAGGAACTCGGTTTTAGCCATGCTGGCTTTCTCAGCAACATCTTTGGCAAGGGCCAGCTCCTGAGTCTTTAAACCCACCTGTGTTTGAATATAGCGCTGATGGGTCAGCATGGTCAGCAACACCGCTTCTAACAGCGCCACATACAGCAACCCACCGATCAAAATGGCATAGCTCTGCCAGGATGAAACCTTCTGCATGATGGCCGTGGTAGCCGACAACTCCAATCTGATCGACCGCCCCAGAAACTCGAACACCGTATACCACTCTGCCTTCTGGCCGGCCTGCTCGCCTTCATAGAGTGTCACCGGGGGGCCACCATCACTGACATCCAGCAAGCGGATGGCCGCCAGAAAAGCGGGATCCCGAATTGAGCGCAGTATAACCTGATCCACCTTGAAGATTACCTGCACCACCCCATTTACCCTTGTGCCCGTATACTCATAGCTCGGTGCCGCCATGATATAAGAGATTTCAGACTTCTGGTGCTGCACCAGGGTCAGCGGCTCACTGGCCAGGGTTTTACCCTGATCAAGCACCTGTTCCAGATCCCCGCGGCGATGCTCCAATCCCAGCACATTGAGCCCATGCACCCGCTCATTACCGGTAAAAGGATGGGTGTAGGCAATGGGCAGATAGCGGGGATGATCCCGGCTCACCAACATCTGCCCCTCCGTGCCGATTTCCCGAATCTCGAACCGGTGATAGCCCTGCTGACGCAGGGCTTGCACAAACGGGCCGCGCTCACTCTGTTCAATCAGGGGCAACCACTGCACCGCCAATACTGACGGGTGATCCTGCATCAAGGGGCGACAAAAAGTATCAAAGTCAGAAGCAGTAACGGCGTCACTGGCGGTAAAAAAACTGGCGGCAGCCGCCAGAATCACTTTCAACTCATTGATATTGAGCCGCAGAACCGCCTCATGCTGCTGCCCGATATCGGCGATAAGCGTGCGCCGATTTTCCTGTTCCAGGCTACGGACAAAATAGAATGACGCAATGACCAACACCAGAAAGCTGATGGGTAACAGTGCCGTCTGCAGGTTGCGTTCTTGCTGCGGGTTGCGATTGAACAACTGAATAAGAAAAGGTGTAACGACCAATGCGCCGACCGAATCCCCCACCCACCAGACGATCCAATTGCTTAACCAATATGACCAGGGAACAATATCAAACAGCCCCAACATGGTGGCACCGTTCAGGGAGTTCACCAGACAACTGACTGGCCCTGCCACCACCAGGAAACGCAAAATCTGAGAGCCGTTCGACAAGTCTTCCGGCAAAAGGGAAAAACGGGCCATCAGGAAGCGGGCAAACGCTGCCTGAATAACGGCGCCAATGCCGATGATCGCCGCAAACGACACCTGCTGCTGAGTGATATCGATGCCCTGATTGAATGAGGTGTAAACATTGGCAGCCAGCGCCCCCAGAAAGATACCGGGGTATATCATACGCCCATAAAGCAGTACGAAGCCCAGCGCCACGCCCGCCGCAGGCCAAACCGGGGTTGCATAATCCGGAGGGATCGCCAGCAACTCGGTACTAAGGGCAAGCCCCCAGTACAACAGCAGCACCAGCACATTTCTCAGGATGTTTTTATTCACTCCAGCAGCGCTCCAGCCCCAACGGATATGCACTAAGAATAGCAGCTAATAAACACTGTCGAGCCGATTTATACAGACCCGGCTGGGCCTGCAACAGGGATAATTCGGGCGGGGCGTTACTCGTTGCCCGCTTTCAGAGGGTAGTAGCCAAGATAGCGCCCGAGAACATTACGCAGCGCAAGAGTATCCACCGGCTTGGGTAAATGCTCGTCCATGCCGACGACACGGGCCTTCTCCTGATGTTCTTTCAGCACATGGGCAGTCAATGCGATAATGGGGATCGGTTTCAAATGTTTGCTGTTTTCAAACTGCCTGATCCTGGCCGCCGCGCTGTATCCATCCAATACAGGCATTTCGCAATCCATCAATACCACATCAAACTCGTGATGCTTTGCTATCAATAGCTCAATGGCCGCCTGGCCATTTTCACAAATGTGAAAGCCCGCCCCCAGCTTGCCAAGCAGCCCGGCAATAACCATCTGATTTACTTTATTATCTTCCACCACCAGCACCTGCCTGCCGCTAAACTGTGCGTCGATTGCATCAATCTCTTCAATATCGGGCAAGACTGGCTCCTCTTCCAACTGCAGGATCAACTGGTGTAACTGGCGGGGGGCGAACGGTTTTTGCAAACAGCCGATCATATCCTGATAGGCCATGGACTTGCTCTCACGGGCGCTCGCCATACTGTTTATAAAGATAAACTTCGGCGTTTTTATATCCGAACGGCTGCGCAGACTCAGCACAAAATCCAGTACGGAATCCGTGTAATCGACAATCACCTGCTGCACACCACTGCCCCGGCATGCTTCATAATGGATCATCTCAGAGGCCTCGCTCCATCCTGATGCCAGTAGCGGTTTCATGCCCCAGGCTGCGGTCTGCTCTTTTAAAACATTGGCCATAGCCGGCGAATTCACCATGATCAATACGGTTTTATTCTGCAACGGCGCCACCGGCAATACACAATTGCGAACGAATTTTCTGCTGGCACGACGACATTCAATACTGAACCAGAATCGGCTGCCTCTGCCAGGAGCACTGACTACACCAATCTCTCCCCCCATAAGCTCTGCCAGCTTCTTCGATATATTCAATCCCAGTCCACTGCCGCCAAAGCGACGATTAACGCTGAGATCAGCCTGGCAGAATGGTTTGAAGAGTCGGCCCTGGGCATCCTGATCAATGCCAATTCCAGTATCCACCACATCAAAACGCAACTTTTGTGCACTCTGATCTTTAATTGCGGTGTCCACCGAAACCCGCACGCTGACATACCCTTTCTGAGTAAACTTGAAGGCGTTCGCCAACAAATTCAACAAAATTTGCCGCAACCTGACCGGATCCGCTTTCACGTAACGGGGCGCATCAGGTGCAAACGAACACAGCAGATCCAGCTGTTTCGCTTCCGCGCTGGCTGCAAAAAACGTCACACACTCCTGACACAGTTGTTCAAGATCCACATCTTTCTTTTTCAGCTCAAGGTTGCCCTCAGCAATGTTTGCGTAATCCATGATGTCATCAATTATTCCCAGCAACGCTTTGCCCGACTGGGATATGGATGCCAGGTAGTGTCGCTGCACATCGTCCAGCTCTGTATCCAACATCAATTCCGACATCCCCAACACACCATTGAGCGGGGTACGAATTTCATGGCTCATGGTGGCAAGAAAACGGCTCTTGGCATCATTTTCCGTTTGCGCCAGCAACAAATCCTGGCGCGACTTGAGATCATCCACGGCGGACTGATATTTAAGTTCCAGGTAACGCTTGTGCTGTTCCCGAACTTTCATTTCGTTTTTAACTGCCTGTTGTTGTGCTTCCAGCGTGGCCCTGCGCTCTTCGTTAATGCGATCAGCCAGGGCAAATGAAAACAATAGTATTTCCACCGCTGAAGCCAATTGCACCGAATGATTAATCAGGGTGTTGCTGGGGAAAACACCAAACTTGCTTAACCCCGTTACAAACACCGAGGCCAGCAAAACCGTCCAGGCCAGAACAAAAAACCGCGCTGCCCGCACCCCCAGATGCATGAAATAGAAGCCACAGCAAATCACGATCAGGGTGGTTGGCATACCCACCATGGACACCAGAATAGTGGACATCCGGTATTCCAATATAAAACTGAAGGCAAACACTCCCAAGAAGCAAACAGCCAGGGCGACGAATACCCGGTAGATTTTTGGTGTGTTACGGCGGATATCAAGCAACGAGATAGCAAACAGTGTTCCCATCAATCCGAATATGGCCAAGGATGCAGGAATCACCACCGTATTCAGGGCGGGATAATCAGACCATAGAAAGCGAAACCCGATACCCTGTGCGGCAGCCACATAGCTGGAACAGCCCAGCGCGGCACCGATGTAATACAGGTAACTTACGTGGCGAACGCTCACATAGATGAACAGGTTATACAACACCATCACCACAATGATGCCGTAGTACAGCCCCTGCCCTACCATAATGGGCTGCTGGGCATCAAAGTAATGATCATAATCCCAAAGGGTTAAGGGCGCTCCCAACGAACTGGTGGAACGTATCTTCAGATAAACGTCCACCATGGCATCGGGTTGTAGTGTCAGCGGCACCAGGAAGTTGTTGGCGGCCACCGGGCGTTGCTCAAACGGCAGATCATCACCCAAATGCCATTCCTTCACCAGGTCACCGCGCTCCAACACAAAGACATCCACCCGATCCAGCAGTGGATACTGAACTTCCAATAAGGTATTTAACGAAGTGCTGCCGGCATTGTGAATGGGCAACCGGACCCACAGGGTATCTCGACTGTAACCAAAAAAAGGGGCACTGCTTTGCGTTTGAAACCAATCCTGTCGCCGCATTGAGCGCAAATCAGCGAGCATCAGATTATTGCTTTCATCGAGATAATATTCAGCCAGGGTACTCACCGGCATGGCGCTGAAACGAGCATTGAGATGGGCAACGGTTTTAGCGTGAGCGAGTTCAGTCAGCAGACAAAAGAACACCAGCAGGCAAGCTGAAAGCATTGCCTTTTGATTCATCCTGAGTCTATCCCTATAAGTGCTGTCCTTTTCTGAGCTGCCTGAAGCGTGCTGCAAGGGTGTCCTACCAGTCCGTCTATTTACTTGTCCGTAGTAACTCAATATAGACTAACCCAGCCTCACAATGTCCATATTTGAACAACTCAATTGGAATTTTATAGCCTAATTGACATCGTTCTCTGGCCTGCCTGCCCACAATTCGTTGTTACGTCAGCCCCAGCGGCGCAACAAGTGAGCACAACCATTTGATTATATTACGTTTAATGCTCGGCCCGGCTACATTGCCGTGTAGTTTGGCCCTCCGCCGGCTTCCGGTGGCACCCAGGTGATATTTTGAGTGGGGTCTTTAATATCACAGGTTTTACAGTGAACGCAGTTCTGGGCATTGATGCGAAATACCGGCTGCCCCAGCTCTTCCACCACCTCATAGACCCCGGCAGGGCAGTAACGCTGGGCCGGCTCTCCATAGGCTGGTAGATTGAATTGCAGCGGCACTTCAGGGTTCTTGAGTTGCAGGTGACAGGGCTGATCCTCACGATGGTTGGTATTGGACAAGTACACTGAAGAAAGCTTATCAAAGGTAATCAAGCCATCTGGTTTTGGGTAGGTCAGTGGTACTGCCTGGTCAATGGGTTTGAGGCTTTCATGATCCGCCTGATTATCTTTCAGGGTAAGGGGCAGACGCCCCCGCAACAGGCCGTAATCGATAAAGCTGAACGCTGAACCCAATAACATGCCAAAACGATGCATGGCAGGGGCAACATTGCGGGCCTGATGCAATTCGTCGTAGAGCCAGGACTGCCGAAACGCGTCCTGATACTCCACCAGATCCGCCTGGTTGCGGCCGGCAGCGAGGGCTTCCGCCACCACTTCGGCAGCCAGCATACCGCTTTTCATGGCGGTGTGGTTGCCTTTGATCTTCGGGTAATTCATGAATCCGGCATCACAGCCGATCAGCAACCCACCCGCAAAACTCAACGCAGGCACTGCCTGTAATCCGCCTTTGTTGATGGCCCGTGCGCCATAGGCGAGACGCTTTCCACCCTGCAATAAGGGTTTGATCAGCGGATGCAGCTTCCACTGTTGAAACTCATCGAACGGGCTCATCCACGGGTTGCTGTAATTGAGATCCGTGATCAGCCCCAGTGCAACCTGATGGTTTTCCGCATGGTACAGAAACGCGCCGCCTCCGCTGCCGCTACGGGCCAGGGGCCAGCCAAAGCAATGCAACACCTTGCCGGGCTGATGCTGCCCGGGATCGATCTCCCATACTTCCTTAATACCGATGGCATAATGCTGTGTGCCGCTGTTGGCATCCAGTTGGAAACGCTGGATTAACTGTTTGCCGAGATGGCCACGGCAACCTTCGGCAAACAATGTGTACCTGGCCCGCAGATCCACTCCCGGTTGGAAACTGTCTTTGGGGCTGCCCTGCTGATCCCGTCCCATATCGCCAGTGCGTACGCCCACCACACACTTGCCGTCATCCAATAGCAGTTCCGAGGCGGTAAACCCAGGGTAGATCTCCACCCCCAGCGTCTCCGCCTGCTGGGCCAGCCAGCGGCAGAACACACCCAGACTGATAATATAATTGCCTTCATTATGGATCATGCGGGCAGCAAGCCGGCGTGGGAAGCGCATGCTGCGCTGACCGGACAGCATATAATGTACTTCGTCTTCGGTAACCGGTACCGTTAACGGCGCTCCGCGCTGTTCCCAGTCAGGGAATAACTCCTGCAAGGCAGTGGGCTGCAACACAGCACCGGACAACGAATGTGCCCCCACTTCAGCGGCTTTTTCCACTACGCAGACGCTGATCTCAGAGCCTTGATCGTGTGCAATCTGCTTTAAGCGGCAGGCGGCAGACAATCCTGCCGGGCCTGCTCCCACGATCACCACATCGTATTCCAATTGATCCCGTTCCATCACGCTCTCCTTCCGTTTCTTGTGCTTTGGGCTGATGCCCGTTTACCAGAATCCAGAGTACTGCACGGCATGGCAGAACAAATCACCCCTGCAGGTGAAATCAAGGGGTGATATGGAGGGGTGATACGGAGGGTTGATATCAAGAGTGGGAAAGTGAGAAACAGAAGTGGAATTGAGTACCGCTGATCTAAGTGGATTTTACTTTCAGCAATACCTGGGTTCGGTTTTCCACCCCCATTTTTCCATACAGGTTGCGGATATGAACTTTGAGGGTATTGGGTGATATAAATAACCGGTCTGCTATTTCCTTATTGGTGAGGCCGTCACTGATCAACGCCAGCACCGCCTGTTCCCGCCGGGTGAGCGGCTCCACGGAGGCGGGTTCTTTGCTATCACTTTGCGTTGCGCCGGCAATGCCAGCCGGCGCCGGCGTTGCCGTCACTTCCTGTGGCAAACGGGAAAGCCAATAGGCCTTTTTCTGTCGGGCTCCCTCCTCCATCAACAGCCACTCATCGGCAAGCAACGCCCTGGCCTCTGACCAGTCTTCCTGCTGTATGCACAACTCCATGGCATCGGCGTAATAGCCGTTTTCCCGCAACCAGGCCAGCGCACGCCGGCCATACTGTCGGCGTTCCTGCTGGGGCCATTGTTGTGCTATCTGCAGCAGGAACTGCCGAAAAAGATCGTGGTAACGATACCAGGTACGATGATTATCCAGGGCCACCAGGAACAAATCACTGCTTTCCAGTTCTGTAATCAGTTGCAGACTGTCATGGCGCTGCCCCACCGCGTTACACAACCCGGCGCAAAACCGGGGTGCCAGTGCCGTCTGCATCAGAAATTGTTTTAACGGCTCAGGCTGCTTGCGAAAAACTTCATCCAACAGGTAATCCGACACGTGTCGATCCAGCGGTTGCTGTTGTAACAGATCTTCCGCAGCCAGAGTGTGGTTTTTCAACGATAAGGCCACCAGTTGTAATCCGGCCACCCAGCCTTCGGTCTGCTTGCTGAACCTGGCCAACAGGTCATCGGCGTGGTTCAGGAGCATGGTGTGGTGAAAGAATGCCACGCTTTCTCCGGGATCAAAGCGCAAGTCTTCGGCGCCCAGTTGCAGTAATTGACCGCTGGCCCGGCGGCGAGGCAAATTCAAATCCGGTTGATCCCGTGAAGTCATCACCACGCGCAGGGATGAAGGCAAATGATCCAGAAAGGTATTGATCAGGGAAAGCAGTTGCGCATTCTTTATATGGTGAAAATCATCCAACACCAGGGTGATGGGGTCATCGGACTGGTTGCGCTCACCCAGCGCATCCAGATCGTTCAGCAACGAGATCACCACACTGGCGTAGTTGCGTCGCGGTGATTCCAACCACACCGCTTGTGCCTCCTGACCCAGGCGAGGTTGTATTTGCTGCAGCGATTGAATCGCATATTGCCAGAACACTGTCATCACATCGTGCTCGGGCCCCAGGCTAAGCCAGGCAAACTGCTGCGGCTTGTGATGCAACCATTGGCTGACCAGGGTGGTTTTACCGTACCCCGCAGGTGCCGACACCAGCAGCAGCGAGCCACCGGCACTGGCCTCCAGGCGCTGAATCAGATGGGCACGCACCACGGCATTGGCACGTAACGGTGGCAGGTAAAATCGGGTTCTTAACAGCATAATGGGGCAACGTTATTCACATTGCCCCATTGTTGCAAAACCTGAAGTCAATTAGCAAAAGATTTAACTATGCTTCCTGCGTCTGACCGGTGGGTGCCGGCGTTTCAGCATTGCGCTCCGGTGGATTCAACTCATCCTCCCGGGGGAATTTAAGCTTGGCCCAACTCTGCGCGTAAATCACCCACATTAATTGCAGGCGCGCAATTTTCATTTCCTCAGTGTTGCCACTTACCTTCTCCGCCCGCAGCTGCTTGATTTTCTGTTCCAGTGCCATGCGGTGCTCATTGAGCCGTTGGCGAATTTCCTCACCGGACAGGCCTGCCAGGTTCATAAACGGGATCTGGAAATCTTCCGGAAACTCTGACATGGGGGACTTATTCCATTCCAGAATCGCCTGCCAGGGATACTGAGTGTAACGGCCTTGATGGCCACAGATTTCATCCAGACAGCGCACCACGTAGCGGAGCTTTCCTTTCTCCGACTCGGCACTGCGCTCTTTTACCAAGCGGGCTTCACACCCACAGGTACAGAAGTTTATCTCCGGCTTTAACTCGTAAATCGGGTTTTCGTTCGTGTCGTTCATATTATCCGCGAGTCTATGTAATACAACGATTTAATTTACCTGAGGCCCATGCGCGAGCGATGCTTCAGGTTATGCGAGACGTTCTAAACTTTCCAAAGTAGGAAAAAAAGTAAACAAAAATATCACCAATAGCCACTTTACTGTGATTTGGCTCTTTTTTGAAGAGGGAGGTACAATCTCCTCCACATTTTGCCTAATAATATTCTGGGAATCAGTGTGATGTCTTATTGGTTGTTCAAGTCCGAACCGGATACGTTCGGCATCGATGATTTAAAAGCGCGGGGAAAAAAAGGGGAACCCTGGGACGGGGTACGTAACTACCAGGCCCGTAACATGTTGAGAGATGAGGTTAAAAAAGGTGACCTGATCTTTTTTTACCATTCCAACACCAAAGTTCCGGGTATTGTCGGCGTTGCTGAAGTGATTAAGGACGGCTTCCCCGACCCTACCCAATTTGATCCCGAAGCAAAATATTACGACCCGAAATCCACACCCGACAACCCACGCTGGTACTGTCCCCAGGTGCGCTTTAAATCAAAATTCAAGGACACCATCAGCCTGGACGAACTGAAAAAGATTCCGGCATTGCAGGATATGGCACTGGTAAGAAAAGGTAATCGGCTGTCGGTAATGCCGGTTACCGAAGCGCAATGGAATTTTATTATGGGCTTGGCGCAGCAATAATCTGTTGCAGATACACCTTTTCGCTTACCAGATCCTGTGGCGAGGCAACACGATCCACAAAGGTCTTACCGATCAAGTGATCGTATTCATGTAAAAAGATTCTGGCCGGGAAACCGGTCAGTTCAAGCAAGCGAGACTGTCCGGTTCTATCATAAAACCGGACATCCAATCCTTCCGGCCTGGTTACCTTGCCCCGCAATCCCGGCACACTCAGGCAGCCTTCCCACAGGGCTGTGTGGGTTTCCGAAAGATTTTGGGGTTCAGGGTTGATCATCAACAACGGTGCCATAGCGGGTGCGTCCGGATAGCGGGCATTGGGGCGCGAGGCAATGATCATCATCTGCAACGGCACACCGATTTGCGGAGCAGCAATTCCCACACCACCTCGCTGATCCATCCAATACTGCAAAATATCGGCATAGGCCAGCGCCGAAGTCAGGTCAGCCACATCCACTGCGCGGGCCACTTGCCGCAGACGGGGATCACCCAGTTCTACGATCTCAAAATCATCCGGCTTCATAAACTAGGAAAACACTTTGCTCTTGGGCAGCTTGTTGACCAGGCTCAGGGGGTTGAGCGTAGGCAAATACACGCGGCGTGCGCTGCGTTGCAACAGGTCCAGCGAGTGCAACAGATCCTTGGCGGATCGGGGTGGGGCCATCTGCAACAGACCCAGGGTGTAGATGGCTTCCTTGGCCGCCCCCAGAACGGAGGAGGAAACGGCAAAATCCTTGAACAGCATGAACGTATCCAGGTCACCAAAGGTAACCACCTGGGGTTTGTTGGAAGGCTGGAATGCCCGCATGGCTTTGCCGGTCAAAAGGCGTTCGACATTCTGGGCAGCAGCCTTACCCATATCAATGGCGTGAAAGGCCTGCTTGGCCAGGGGCATGCCCTCCGGGTTGGCGGCATCGCCGATGATGAACACGTTTTCACGGGCTTCGCTCTGGAAGTAGGGATTCACCGACGCCCACTCATGGTTTGCCTGGGTCAGGTAACTGCGTTGCAGGAATCCATTGGGGGCGGCACCGGTTGACCAAATGGTGATATCGCTTTCAATGGCTCCACCATCGGCGAGGCATATGCCTTCGTGATCCACCGATTCCACTTTCTTACCCAGATGATATTCAACCCGGTAACCATCCGTATGGCTGCGAATCTTGCCATCCAGGTGCCCCGGGGAGCGGGACAGCAAATGCTCCGATCCGTCTACGATATTGAACTCGAATTGAGGCCGGTGGCGGTAAGCCCGCATCACTTCTCCAAACGCCTCAACCCCTTCAATGCCGGCACCCACCACCGTCACCCGTGTAGTCCGGTGGGACAGGGAGGCGCGGTGCAGTTTGCGCGCAATCACCTGGCACTGCTCAACACTTTTCATGGGCAGGGCAAACTGATCGGCCCCATCGACACCAAAGGTGTTGTTGACGCTACCCGTGGCAACGATGCAGACATCAAACGGCACTTTCATACCGTTATCCAGCAATACCGTGGAGGACGTCATCTCCATGGCACGGTTCATCAAAAAGCGGTGCCCCAGTCTACGCACCAGAATGTTGCGGTTGAGCCGTAGCTCGTCCCCTTTTTTTACACCGGAGATGATTTCATGAATATTGGGAAGCCACTCAATGTGAGGGCTGGGATCGATGACGGTCACGTCATAACGAGTGGATTTGAGTTGCTGGGCCGCGTTCAACCCGGCAAATCCACCACCGACAATGACGATTTTTGGCTTAATCTGTTTTCCAAACATGTTTTGGCTCCGCTAGTACCCGTGTTTCAGACACCGGCACCCATCCTTAGTCTGCGGTTGCGCATTCTATCGTAAAAGCAAACCCGCGCAATCAACGATTAAATGCAATCCTCTTGCCACGAATATTGGGGTTCACCTCACCGTTTTCAAATGCCATCTCTCCATTGACCAGTGTCGCCACAATGGACGATTTGAAGATGTACCCGGAAAATGGCGACCAACCGCACTTGGAATACAGTTTCTGCTCATCCACCACAGTGGGCGCATCAAGGTCCACCAGCACCAGATCCGCCCAATAGCCTTCCCGAATATACCCCCGCTCGGCGATCTGGAACAGTTCTGCCACATTATGGCTGGTCTTCTGCACGATCTGCTCCAGTGACAGGAGGCCACGATGATGGTGTTCCAACATGGAAATCAGTGCATGTTGTACCAGCGGCAAGCCGGCCGGCGCCTTGAAATAGCTGTTTTGCTTTTCATCCCAGGTGTGGGGTGCGTGGTCGGTGGCCACCACATCGATCACGTCATCCCGCACCGCCTGCAGCAGCGCCTGGCGATCGGTTGCTTTCTTGATGGCTGGATTGCACTTGATGAGAGCGCCTTTGACTTCATAATCCTCTTCACTGAAAAACAGGTGATGAACACAGGCCTCACCGGTTATCTGTTTATCAGCCAGTTTACCGGCCTGCAGCAAGGACAGTTCTTTTTCGGTGGTCAAGTGTAAAACGTGCAAACGGGTTCCAAACCGCCGGGCCAGGGATACCGCATAGCTGGAGGATTTGTAGCAGGCCTCCTCAGAGCGAATCAGCGGATGGCAGGACATGGGGACATCCTCACCGTATTGCTCGCGATACTTGTCTTCGTTGGCCTTGATCATGGGTGTATCTTCGCAATGGGTCACCACGATGGTGGGGGCATTGGCAAAGATGCCTTCCAGAATTTCCGGTTTGTCCACCAACATATTGCCGGTGGAGGCGCCCATAAACACCTTAATGCCACAGGCGGCTTTGGGATCGAGGTGTTTGATTTCCTCAAGATTATCGTTGCTGGCCCCCATGTAAAAGGAGAAATTGGCCAGTGACTTTTGTGTCGCCCGCTGGTACTTGTCTTCCAGTGCCGCACGGTTGATGGTGAGAGGGTTCACATTGGGCATTTCGAAGTAACTGGTAATGCCGCCGGCCACGGCAGCGGCGGATTCCGTGGCAATCTCGCCTTTATGGGTAAGGCCGGGCTCACGGAAATGCACCTGATCATCAATCATCCCCGGTAACAGGTGCTTACCGCCTGCATCCAGCACCCGGTCGGCCGCCTGAGCGGACAGATCCGCACCGACTCTGGCGATGCGCCCATCCTGCACCAGCACATCCAGCGCTTGAATCTTTCCTTCGTTGACAACGTTGGCGTTGGTGATTAACAGGCTGGTCATAAGGCAATCCTATACTCTATGGCTTTGTTTAGCAGAATCTGGCAGCGTATTATAACGGATTCACCCCTCCACATGACACCGGGACTTCTTCATGTCAGCATTGTTTGTAAAACACCTCACCGTTATCGACTTTTCTTATGTGCATATAACCCGAGGCATTTTGGGGGAAAGCTGGATTGTGGATGTGGAGCTGTACGGTGAGCTGGACAACCAGGGCATGGTGTTTGATTTTGGCCATGTGAAAAAGCAGGTGCGGGATGCGGTGGAATCCCTGTTTGACCACAAACTGGTGGTGCCCTCCGGGCTACCCCAATGGCAAACCAACACCACGGCACAGGGCCTGGCGCTGAGCTGGCAGGATGACCAGGGGCGAACGTTCTCTCACCTTTCCCCGGAGGAAGCGGTTCAACCGGTGAACGCTGACGTCATCACCACTGACGCACTGATTCCCCTGCTGGAGGATGTGGCCATGGCCGCGGTACCGGATAACGTATCCCGGGTGGTGATTGAATTGCGCCCGGAAGAAATCGCCGGCCCGTTCTATCACTACAGTCACGGCCTGAAAAAGCACGATGGGAACTGCCAGCGCATCGCCCACGGCCACCGCTCGCGTATCAAAATACTGCGCAACGGCAAGCGTGACCCGTTACTGGAAAAAGCCTGGGCGCTCAAATGGCGGGATATCTACATCGGAACCGAGGCGGATATGATCAAACGCTTTGAGGATAACGGCGTCGAATACTGCCACTTTGGCTATGATGCGCCCCAGGGCCGCTTTGAGCTGACGCTTCCGGCCGCCCAGGTGTACCTGATACCCACTGATTCCACGGTGGAGTATCTGGCTGATCACATCGCGGCAACCCTCAAACAGGATCACCCTGATCACCAATTTGAAGTGAAAGCCTACGAAGGGGTCATGAAAGGGGCAATCGCCCACCGCTGAGACAGCAAAAAAATCACTTTTTGGCGCACCCACCTTAAATAACGGCCCCATTAATGGGCGCATTATGGGTGCACTCTTTCAATCAAGCGGCTTTTTTACCTTGTTTTCATAGACTTGCATGCAAAAGCCGCCTTGGCATAACCCTTGCGTTGCCCCCAGCAGCGCTTTCTAGCCTTAGCCATACAAGAGCCACTCAAGAGAAGGGTAATGACCATGACACCGGAACAAATTGAGAAAGTACAAACCACCTTTGGCATGGTAGAACCCATCGCCGACCAGGCCGCTGGACTGTTTTATGGGCGCCTGTTTGAAATCGCACCGGAAGTGCGCCCCATGTTCAAGGCCGACATCAGCGAACAAGGTGCCAAACTGATGCGCATGCTGGGGATCGCGGTGCGCGGCCTGTCCAACCTGGAGTCCATTGTGCCGGCGGTGCAGAACCTGGGGGTTAAACACCTGGATTACGGGGTGAAGGAAGAACACTTCCAGCCGGTGGCGGAAGCGTTGCTGTGGACCCTGGAACAAGGCCTGGGGGATGCCTGGGATGAAGAAGCCAAGGTGGCCTGGACCGAGGCCTATGTCATCCTCTCCACCACCATGATCGATGCCATGAAAGCCGCGCAAACCAAGGCCGAACCTGTCAAACCCACAGGCTTCTGGGCCAAGCTGAAACACTTCTTCGCCCCCTCGCCTGCCTGATTACTCGCACCTGCGCCGACCGGAATCAACACTCCGGCCGGCCACCGTAGCCGGTGCACCCTGCCGGCCCCGCCGCTTAACTTCACCGCCCCCCGCTTATTTCACGTCCGCGTGAAAAACTGCCCCTTTGCGGCTTTAGACAGAGCCCATTCTTTTATACAATGCCCGGTTCACGCGCCAAAAGCGCTCATCGGGTCACCCCCGTCGTTTACAGTAGGAATCGAACACCCAATGTCAATTCAGATTACTTTGCCGGACGGCAGTGTCCGGGATTACGATGCCCCCGTAACTGGCCTGGATGTGGCCACTGACATCGGCCCGGGGCTGGCCAAGGCCAGTCTGGCCATGTACCTGAATGATGAACTGGTGGATTTGACCACCCCGCTGACCGAATCCTGCCGCGTAGCATTTTTAACCCGCGACAAAGACGCCGCCCTGGAATTGCTGCGGCACGATGCCGCCCATGTCATGGCACAAGCGGTCAAAGAGCTGTTCCCGCAAACCCAGGTCACCATCGGGCCGGCCATCGAGAACGGTTACTACTACGATTTTTTTCGTGA
>TARA_B100000674_G_scaffold495211_2_pt1 | contig 38992 bp, 39 predicted proteins | sample TARA_B100000674 | Tara Oceans TARA_B100000674 (sample SAMEA2622759) | marine metagenome | biome: marine biome (ENVO:00000447); feature: surface water layer (ENVO:00002042); material: "saline water (ENVO:00002010), including plankton (ENVO:xxxxxxxx)" | depth 5 m | reverse complement strand
CATTGTGTACTTGGCGAATTCGTCGGGGGTGAAGGTGGGAATCACCCGTGGTACTCAGCTACCGACGCGCTGGATCGATCAAGGTGCAGTGGCGGCGCTGCCGATTTTTCGGGTGAGCAATCGATTGCAGTCCGGCCTGGTCGAAAGCGCTTACAAGGCGCATGTGGCCGATAAAACCAGCTGGCAGGCGATGCTCAAGGGCACCCCTCCTGAACAGGATCTGTACGCGCGCCGCGACCAGCTCGCGGAAGTCTGTAGCGACGAGATCGACGCATTGCAGAAGCGCTTCGGTCTGCAGGCTATCCAAACCATCGATGATGCGGACGTTCAGCATATTCGCTATCCCGTGGTGGAATATCCCACCAAGGTGAAGTCATTTAATCTCGACAAAGTCCCCCTTGCAGAAGGCACCCTAATGGGAATTAAAGGTCAGTATCTGATCTTTGATACCGGTGTGATTAATATTCGTAAATACGGCGGTTACCAGCTGGAGTTGAGCAGTCCGGCTCTGTAGATCATCCGCCTTTGAGGAGAGCAGTATGCGCGACGCGCAGCCCAGTACGATTTACCTGAAAGACTATCGCGTTCCCGACTATCTGATCGACAAAACGTCCCTCAGTTTTCACTTGGGTGAGCGCTCTACCGAGGTAACATCGCGCCTGACAATGCGGCGCAACCCCGCCGCGGAGACGGCTTCGCAGAGCCTGGAGTTGCACGGTGCTGAGCTGGAGTTATTGTCACTGGCGATTAATGGGGACGTTTTACCCGAGGGCGACTGGGAGCAACAGGGCGAGCTGCTTTGTATCCATCGTGTGCCCGAGGCCTTTGAGCTGGAGTGCAAAACGCGAATATACCCCCAAAAAAATACCTCGCTGGAGGGGCTGTATAAATCCAGCGGTATGTTTTGCACACAGTGCGAGGCAGAGGGCTTTCGCAAAATTACCTATTATCTGGATCGACCCGATGTGATGTCGGTGTTCGATGTAGAAATTATTGCTGACGCGGATGCCTACCCCGTGCTGCTGTCCAACGGCAACTGCACCGCTACCGAAACACTCGACAACGGCCTTCACCGCAGTGTGTGGCACGACCCGTTTCCGAAACCCGCCTATTTGTTTGCCCTGGTGGCTGGAAAGCTGTTGCGTATCAGCGACAGTTTCACCACCATGAGTGGTCGTGATGTTGCCCTGCACATTTATGTAGAAGAGAAAGACCTCGATAAGTGCGATCACGCCATGCAGTCGCTGAAAAATGCGATGCGTTGGGACGAGGAGGTCTATGGCCGGGAGTACGATCTCGAGCTGTTTAATATCGTCGCCGTCGATGACTTCAATATGGGCGCGATGGAAAACAAGAGCCTGAATATCTTCAACACTTCCTGCGTGTTGGCAAAGCCGGAAACGACGACCGACGCAGGCTTTCAGCGTGTGGAAGGGGTTGTTGCCCACGAGTATTTCCACAATTGGTCTGGGAATCGCGTGACGTGCCGGGATTGGTTTCAGCTTAGTTTGAAGGAAGGCTTCACCGTTTTCCGGGATGCAGAATTTTCCGCTGACATGGGATCGCCGACCGTAAAACGCGTCGAAGACGTTACGCTGCTGCGTACCGCCCAGTTTGCCGAGGATGCGGGCCCGATGGCCCACCCCGTGCGCCCCGACTCCTTTATTGAAATCTCCAATTTCTACACGGTCACCGTCTACGAGAAGGGTGCCGAAGTCGTTCGCATGATTCATACCTTGCTGGGACCTGAGCGCTTCCGCGCAGGTAGTGATTTGTATTTTGCGCGCCACGACGGCCAGGCGGTTACCTGCGAAGACTTTGTTAAGGCAATGGAAGATGCCAGTGGCGTGGACCTAAGCCAATTCCGCCTTTGGTATTCTCAGGCGGGTACTCCCCAGCTTTCAGTGCAGGGCGACTATGATGCGCAGGCCCAACGCTACACGCTCAGCGTTACGCAGTCCTGCCCTGCCACGCCCGGGCAGGCGGAAAAGGCGCCTTTTCATATCCCTCTTAAAGTGGCCTTACTCGGCGAAGCAGGGCAGCTTCCACTGCAGCTTAAGGGGCAGCCACAAGATACTGAGACGGCGGACAACACTGAGATGGTGCTCGATGTTACCGAGGCCAAACAGCAGTTTGTCTTTGAGAATGTCATCGAGTCGCCGGTTGCCAGTTTATTGCGCGGTTTCTCGGCGCCAGTGAAGTTAAGCATGAATTATCAGCGTGCTGACCTGTTGCGTATCATGCAGAGCGACAGCGATGGTTTTTGTCGTTGGGACGCCAGCCAGCAGCTCGGGTTGGCGGAAATTCGCAATGCCCTTGCGGCGCAAGCTGCTGGAGAGGCCGCTGAGGTTGCGCAAGATTATCTGGATGCCTGCCAGCAACTTTTAGAGGACGCACAGCTCGACCCCGCAATGGTAGCGCTGATGTTGCAGTTGCCCTCGGAAGCGTACTTGGCAGAGTTGATTTCGCCGGTCGATGTGCATGCTATCCACCAGGCCCGTGAAGCCTTGCGCAAGGGTATTGCTACCGCGCTTGTTGAACCGCTGCAGGCGGCCTATCGCCGTTGTGCAAGTGATGAGGCCTATCGACCAAGTGCTGAGCAAATTGCTCGTCGAAGCCTGAAAAATGCGGCGCTGTCCTATTTGATGTATACCTCGCATGGGCCAGAAATGGCGCGCGAGCAATTTGAAACCAGTCGTAATATGACCGACCGAAGTGCGGCATTAAATGCGATTGTAAACAGCGATATGCCCTACAAGTCAGACGCCTTGCAGCGCTTTTATCAAGACTGGCAGCACGAGCCCTTGGTGATTAATCAGTGGTTCCAGGTACAGGCGATGTGCCGCCTGCCCGGCACCCTTGAGCGGGTAGTCGAATTGATGTCACACCCCGCCTACGATGCCGCCAATCCCAATAAAGTGCGGGCATTGGTGGGGGCGTTCTGTGGTCAAAATGCGGTGAATTTCCACAGCGAAGACGGCGCAGGCTATGCCTTTCTCGCCGACAGAGTCATCGAGCTCAATCAACGTAACCCACAGATCGCCTCGCGGTTATTGGGGCCACTGAGCAAGTGGCGGAAATATACGCCTGAGGTACAACAACGTATGAGGGGCCAGCTGGAGCGTATTCTGGCGGAGCCGGAACTGAGCAGCGATGTCTATGAGGTTGTGTCTAAAAGCCTGAAAGACTAGTACGCTATAAAAATTGATTTTGTTATAACAATATTCTCATTTGTTATAACTGACTGATTTTTATAGCTTTTTATTGTTTTTCTGCAATCATGTGGTAAAGTTGCCAACCGTAATATTGGCAGTGAAGACGATCATGGACATTGATATAGACACATTGAATGCAGAGCTGCGCGACCGGCCCGCGGAAGAGATTATCCGCTGGGCGGTATCGCTGGGGCAGCCGGCGATGTCGTCTACGAGCTTCTCGCCGAATGCCGCTGTGATGCTGAAGCTGATCACCGATGTGGATCCGAGCATGCCGATTGTGTGGGCCGACAGTGGCTACAACGTGCCGGACACCTATCGCGTGGCGGAAAAATTGATCAAGCTGCTAAAGCCCAACTTGAAGGTGTATATCCCTGAAATGACGGCAGAGCGCCGCAACGCCTTGATGGGGGGCATTCCACACCCGGACGATAATCCCGAGCTACATCGCGAATTTACGCGACAGGTGAAGCTTGAACCGTTTAATCGTGCTTTCGAAGAGATTAAGCCGAAAATTTGGCTCACCGGAATTCGAAAAGAAGAGACGGCGTTTCGTCAAAGTTTGGACGTTTTGTCCTGGGACGGGCGGGGCATCTTGAAAGTGGCGCCAATTTTTTATTGGACAGAAGACGACGTTCAGGCCTATATGGCCGAGCACCAGCTGCCCAGCTGCAAGCATTATTTTGACCCCACCAAGGTCGCGGAAAACCGCGAGTGTGGTCTGCATACCTCGGCGTGATCGAGGCTCGGGCTTTTTCCCGGCGCCGCATTTCGCTATGCTGGCGCCAAATTTTATAAGGGCCCCCACATGTATTCGTTGATTCGCCCCCTGTTGTTCCGCCTGTCAGCGGAGACTGCCCACAATTTTTCCCTAAAGTCGTTAGACCTTGCCCACCGCCTGGGTCTTACCGCGGTGCTGAGCGCTAAGCCGGAGTCGTGTCCTGTTGAGGTTATGGGTATTCGCTTCCCCAACCCGGTTGGCCTTGCGGCGGGTCTCGATAAAAATGCTCGCCATATCGACGCACTGGCGGCACTGGGCTTTGGTTTTATTGAAGTGGGTACGGTCACCCCGCGTGCCCAGCCCGGTAACCCCTTGCCGAGGTTATTTCGTTTGCCCGCCGCCCAGGCCATTATCAATCGTATGGGCTTTAATAACGACGGTGTCGATGCGCTGGTTAACGCCGTCGAGGCCAGCCGTTATGACGGTGTGCTCGGTATTAATATTGGGAAGAACAAAGATACGCCTGCCGAGCAAGCGGTAGATGACTATTTGCATTGCCTGCGCAAAGTCTATCCATTGGCCAGTTATGTAACGGTGAACTTGTCGTCCCCGAATACACCCGGGCTGCGAGACCTTCAATTTGGTGAACCCCTGCGCGAGCTGTTGAAGGCGCTAAAGAGTGCGCAAGCTGAGCTGGCAGCAGAGCACGGTCGCTATGTGCCGATCGCGGTGAAGATCGCACCGGATATGGCTGAGGGTGATGTTCGAGATGTTGCCAAGGCGTTTGTTGAAGCGGGCATCGACGCGGTGATCGCCACAAACACCACGATCGCCCGTGAGCGTGTGGCTGGGCTGCCCCACGGTGATGAGGCGGGTGGTTTGAGCGGCGCACCCGTGCGTGAGGCATCCACCGCGGTGGTGAGAATATTAAGCGACGAGTTGGCCGGACGTCTGCCCATCATCGGGGTAGGCGGTATTAGTGACGATGCGTCGGCGGCCGAAAAAGTGGCGGCGGGTGCGTCCCTGCTGCAAGTGTATACCGGGTTTATCTACCGCGGCCCCGCATTGATTCGCGATGCGGTGAGCGGCGCCAAGCGAGCGATCACTCGTGCCTAGTGGTGTGTTGGAAGCATTCAGTGTTGCGTTTACCACCTTTTTCGCAACAATCGGCCCCATTGATGTCGCGGCGATGTTCGCCATTTTCTCTGGGGACCTGGATGCGAAAGAACGCCGCCTGACGGCCATGCGAGGCGTGTTAGTGGCCTCGGTCATTTTGTTTCTTTTCGCGCTGCTCGGTGAGTGGATTCTGAGTATTCTCGGCATATCTCTTGCCGCGCTGCGGGCTGCCGGTGGTGTGCTATTGCTGCTGATTGGTATTGATATGGTGGCGGCAAATGGCAGCGGCGCCACCACAACAACGCGAGAAGAGCGGAAAGAGGCGGAAGCGAAGGCAGATATTGCCGTGTTCCCCCTGGCAACACCATTAATTGCCGGACCTGGAGCAATTGGCGCGGTGATTCTGCTAATGGCCCACGCCGAGGGAGATTATCTCCAGCAGGGGGCGGTGGCGCTCGCGCTACTATTGGTGTTACTGGTGACGCTGGCGGCGCTATTGCTGGCGAGCCGTTTGCAAACACTGCTTGGCGTCACCGGTATGCACATGGTGAGCCGTGTGTTTGGGGTTTTGTTGTGTGCCTTGGCAATGCAGTTTCTATTTGACGGCATTGCCCAAAGTGGTCTGTTGGGCGCTGTGTCAGCGCCCCAGCAGATTAGCGGCTGAAAGGCTGGCCGATCGCCACTGCCTCAGGGCCCTCAAAGCGAAGTTTGGCGCGTGCCATCGACACACTACACAGCGGTTTTTTCGGTAAGCCCAGCGCGCGCAAAGTCTTCGCCAATGAGTGCTCCTCGCCAATTCTAGGCGGGTTTCCCCCCATGCTGAATCGCAGGCCTTCGCCTTCGGTAATGCCCACGGTCTTCCAGGCTTTGCCGTTGCGCACGGCTAGCGATGGCGCTTCTTGTGCCGGCGCTTTGCTCTTTCCACCGGCTTTTGCACTGATTTCGAAGACCAGTTGATCGTCGTCGTTAAAGCGCGCGCGTGCCTCGTGCTCATTGAAGTGCACATCAACATCGGTAACCCATTTGGGAAAGCCCCAAATATAGCGCCCGGCATGGGTGGTAAAGCCTTGGTTTACCGGCATTCTGTAGACGTAGTTGGCGAGTTTGCCGCGCATAACGCGCCACATTGCGCCGAAAACCGGCAGTGGCTGCGACTCTCCTGGCGTTAGCACCGGGAAGACAATGGCCGCCTCGTTGTAGTCCCCCAGATCGTTTTCCCGATAATCCACGGCAAGAAGCTGCATGAGTGCTTTGCCAGGCCAGAGCTCCACCACTTTGAAACCGGTATCTGCTATCAATGCCTGCGCTTTTTGGCTGTCTACGGTATAGATGTTCATCAACATAGCGGCGTCGTTAACCAGCACAGGCAGGTCGACCTGCTTACCGTCAATGTCGTAGCAGCCGTCGCTAATGTGCTTGCATACATCGTCGGTGTGTTTGCCCTCAACCTCTTGTTCGGTTGCGTGGATAGCGGTGTCTTGCATGTCTTAGCCCAGTTTATTGTTATTTCGATGGCTAGATTGTAGCCAGTCGATGAGTGTTACGACATTACAGTGCTGTAATGGCACATTGTCGGAGGCTGTTCGCTATGCCGCAGCAGTGCAATAGGCGATAATAGTGCCGAGAGTCCTGTGCTCACACAGGTAGAGAGGATGCATTGATGGCTACAATTCCACGGTTTAAACCACTGATTCCCGAGCTTTCCGCTGGCCGCAATATTGGTATCGCGGAATTGGGGCTTCGCGGATCACTGCGGTTTGCGCAAACGGTCGCTACCGTGTGCCCTCAGGCGCTGAAATGGTTGCTTCAGTGGCGCCAGCCGAAACCGGCGGAGTTGCGCGAGCTGTTCGAAGCGTTGGGCGCTACGTACATAAAGTTTGGTCAGTTCATTGCGAGTTCACCGTCCATTTTCCCGAAAGATTATGTCGATGAGTTCCAGGCCTGCCTGGATCAAACCCCGGCGATCCCATTCACGAAGATCAGGCAGATCGTTGAACAGGAGCTGGGTTGCCCGCTGGAGGAGGTTTATCAGCGTTTTGATGAAACAGCGCTGGCGTCTGCGTCCATTGCGCAGGTCCATGCGGCAACCCTGAAAACGGGCGAAGATGTCGTTGTTAAAGTGCAAAAGCCAGGCGTTCGGGCTGTACTGACGACTGACATGAATACGGTATATGTGCTCACGCGGGTGCTCGAACTGATTGTTCCCAATACAGATCGCGATGCGGTGGCGGGGCTGGTTGCAGAGATGTACCAGTCGATGATCGATGAATGCGATTTCGTCAAGGAAGCGGAGAACCTTAACGTTTTTCGGCGTTTTCTAGTAGAAACAGGCAATGACCGGGTGACCGCGCCCAAACCCTATCCGAAGGCATCTTCTGCGCGCGTGCTGACCATGGAACGGCTATATGGTTGTGCGCTAACCGATCAAGGCCTTCTGGGCGGGAGAGACCCCAGTGAAGGGCTATTTAATGCCCTCAATACCTGGTTTGCCAGTTTGACTCAGTGTTCATTCTTCCATGCCGATCTGCACAGTGGAAATTTACTGCTGCTTGACGACGGCCGTGTCGGCTTCATTGATTTTGGTATGGTGGGCCGTATCCAGCCGGAGGCATGGCAGGCGATGTTTGCGCTATTTAACGGTGTAAGCTCGCAGAACTACCGAATGATGGCCGAGGCGATGGTGGCCGTTGGTATCACACGCGACGAGGTGGATGTAGAGGCGCTCACGCAGGATATTACCGCGCTATTTACCAACCTGAATGCGCTGGACCCCGTGCGGGTATTGGAGAACAACACGGGCGATGGTGTGAACGCGTTGTTGAGTGACTTAGGTGGTATCGCCAGAAACTACGGAATTCGTTTCCCGCGTTCATTCACGATGCTATTAAAGCAGTTCCTGTATTTTGATCGATATATGGAGTTGTTGGCACCCGGTGTTGATTTATTTCGCGATGAACGCGTGGATATGATGTTCAACATGTAGTGCCGCTAGCTAACGGTAAGGCTATTATCGGGTAGGTAGTACACACGATATTTTTTGCGCTGCCGCCGCTGTTAACTACGTCACATAAAAGGCCGAAGCAGATAGGCTTTGCGGGCAGTCATACGAGTTAACGGAAGGGAGGATGTGGATTGAGTCGCGGCTATCCAGTCCTCACGTTGAGAGCATCGGCATTAATCGCTCTGCTTGTCACTGTCGCCGTGCTATCGATTTTGCTCGTGTTAGCAAAGCAGCATGTCGATCCGGCGCAAATCACCGTTTTTTCCCTTCTTTCTTTGGCTCTCGGTTACGCCACTTTTTACGTTTTGAGTCGTCCCCATTTCTCTGCGTTGCTGCGTTTGGCCAACACCTTGCGAAATATTGAGCAGGAAAATGGCGTGGCACCTAGCTTGGAGGTCCCGAAGGGCGAGTTAAAGGAGCTGGGTGAGGGGCTGGGCGCGATGCTTGCCGCAATGGCCTCCAGAGAAGCCAAATTTGTTGCTGCGCAGCGTGAGCTCGAACTAAAGGTGAGTGAGGTTGCGGTAAGTAATGCTGAACTGGCGGCGACGCTGCGGCGTTTAAAGGCGGCGCAGGAGCAGCTGGTAACAACGGAGAAAATGGCGTCCTTGGGTGGACTGGTTGCGGGCGTTGCGCATGAGATCAATACGCCGGTAGGTGTTGGTGTTACGGCAGTGTCCAGTATGAGTAGCCGAATCATCGACGTGCGAAATAAATACCAGGCCGGCGAGCTGGGACACCGGGAGCTGAATGACTTTCTCGACAATACCCAGCAGCACTGTGAATTGCTGCTCAGTAATCTCAGTCGCGCGGCGGAACTTGTCAGCAGCTTTAAACAGGTTGCTGTTGATCAGAGTGCGGATGATCTGCGTGAATTTGATTTGGGGGTGTATTTGTCTGAGGTTTGGCGCAGTTTGAGCCCCCAGCTTAAGGGCACCTCGCTGCGCTACGACATGTCAGTTAATGATGATATCCGGGTGTTTAATTATCCGGGCGCCTTGTCTCAGGTACTGACTAACTTAGTGATGAACTCCATTACCCATGGCTATGAAAGAGGGGAGGAGGGTCACCTGCAGCTGGATGTTCGCCACGATGGCGGGGAGGTCGAGTTGGTCTATCGCGATGATGGACGGGGAATCGCTCCAGAGCACTTGGGGCAGGTCTTTGAACCATTCTTTACCACCCGGCGAGGCAGGGGCGGAAGCGGCTTAGGCATGCATATCGTCTACAATTTGGTAACTGGGCAATTGCTAGGCAGCATTGAATTGCACAGCGAGCCTGGTTGTGGTGTGGAGGTGAAAATCCGCTTCCCCGCGAATATCCACCCGGGAGCGCAAACTGAAAATGGATAAAAGCGTGTCGCAAGAAAACGATAAATTACAACTGGCGGCCGATAGTCCTGCGGCTAGCAGCAGACATAGTGACCCCTGGAAGTTGCTGGTAGTGGACGACGAAAAAGTCGTGCACTCAGTCACGCGGCTCGCCCTGGAAGATTTTGAGCTAGGCGGGCGCGGTTTGCAGATGATCAGCGCGTATTCGGCTGCCGAAGCGCAGACGCTACTTCAACAACACGACGATATCGCCGTGATCTTGTTGGATGTGGTCATGGAAACTGATCATGCCGGGCTGGAGTTGGCACGCTATATTCGTGAAGAGCTCGGCAATAACTTGGTGCGAATCATCCTGCGTACGGGGCAAGCGGGACAGGCGCCTGAGCACGAGGTGATTACGCGCTACGACATCAATGATTACAAGGAAAAAACCGAACTTACCCGACAGAAATTATTTTCCACCGTCTATACCGCCCTGCGCTCCTTCAGGGACCTCAGCGCGTTAGATAATAATCGACGCGGATTATTGCGGGTCATTGAGGCATCTGCGGCAATTTTTGAGCGCAGGCAAATGCATGCCTTTTACGACGGTGTGCTTGAGCAGATGATCGCTTTGTTATACCTAAATCGTGATGCGATGCTGATTCGTGCGTCGGGAATCGTAGCCGAAGCCAATGCACGTAAACTGCAGATACTGGCCTCGGCAGGTAAATTCACAGATTTTGAAGGCGAAGTGAGCTGCACTGAATTTGATGAGGTGACTCGTGAGCGCTTGCGTGCAGCGTTTGAGAAAAAGTCCAATAACTATGGCGACAATTACTGGGTGAGTTATTACCAAACACAGGCAGGAACCGAACAATTATTGTACGTTTCCGCGCGAGATAATTTTTCGGTTCCCGATATCCAAATGATTGAATTATTTGTAAGGAACGTCGCTATCGCGCACGATAACGTGGAATTAATAGACAGCCTGCGAGATGGAAAGGGCGATGACGGGAGTGGGAGATAACAGTGGCTATCGATGACCCCCTAATGCTGGCGGCAGACACCGCGATACAGGGTGAGAACCAGACACCCAATCAGGCATCAAAAACGTGGAAAATCCTGATTGTCGACGATGAAGAAGAAATCCATGTGGTGACGCGTTTGGCATTGCATGATTTTACCTTCGGCGGTCGGCAATTGGAGTTTATCAGCGCCTATTCGGGTGCTGAAGCGAAGACCATGGTTCGCGACAATCCCGATGTGGCAATTATTTTGCTGGACGTTGTGATGGAGACGGACAGTGCCGGTTTGGATGTGGCGCAATATATTCGCCAGGACCTTGGCAACCATTTTGTTCGCATTGTACTGCGAACCGGGCAGCCTGGTCTGGCTCCGGAAAGGCGGGTGCTGAAAGTCTATGATATCAATGACTACCGCGCGAAAACCGAGCTCACTCAAGACCGTTTGTTCTCGGTCATTTACACGGCGTTGTCATCCTATCGCGACCTGGTTTCCCTGGCGCGAAGTCGTCACCAGCTTATCGGCTTAGTCAATGAAATTGAGCAGTTGTCTCACTTGGCTGCAAGAGACCTGCAGGTGCCGTTAAACGAAGTAGTCGGTACGATCCGCCGCTTGTCCTCGCAAAAACAGGAGGCATTGCCTGCTGCGATTGCCGAGGATGTCATGGATATGCGGGAAAATATTTATGCGATGCAATCGGCGTTGAATAAGCTCGTTGCCCTGACGTCGGTTGGGCGTTTCAACGAGAGCCGCGAAACCGTAGACTGCAATGCGGTGATCCACGAGGTGTTGGTGAATCTCGATGCTGAGTTTCGCGCTAGCAGCGCCAATCTCCACTGTGAAACATTGCCCACGATTCACGCCTGCCACCGGCAAATGGTTCAGCTATTCCAGAACCTGATCAGCAATGCCATTCGCTTCACAGAAGGTCATGCACCGGACATTTATATCAATGCCGTTACCCACGAGCGGAACTGGTTGTTTTCGGTGACGGATACCGGTCGAGGTATCAGCCCTGAGCAGCACAGTAGCTTGTTTAACCTGTTCCATCGCGATAGCACCGAGGGTGTCTCCAAGGAATCTGGTGTGGGGCTGGCGATATGCGAAAAAATCGTGCGCTGGCACGGTGGGAAAATCTGGTTGGAATCTGAGGTCGGCAAGGGGTCGACATTTTATTTCACCATCCCTCTGAGCGAGTAAGGGGCGAGCGATGCGTGCTGACTGGATCGTTTCGGGCCTCTCACAGGCGATACTGTGCACGGATAGCGAGGTTAATATCTGTTATCTCAACCCCGCGGCTGAGCAGCTATTGGCGGTAAAGAGTAGCGATGTGTGTGGCAAGCCGGTCAGCGAAGCGCTCGGGTTAAAGGATGAGGCCGGCGGCATGTTAACGGCGGCCTCGCTGAAAGACCTGTGCTCGCAGGGTCATGAGGCGAGACTGCGTTTATTGGCAGATGGCGGTGCGCACGAAGCCGAGCTAGCGGCGGGTGTGTCGCCCGTCCACGATGGGGCGGGAGAGCAAGTGGGTTACAGTCTCATGCTTGCATCTCATACCTTGTCGAATCTCGACAACGCCGGTGCGGTGAGCCACCTCGACCCATTAACCTCTTTGGAGGGGCGAAAGGAATTCGAGCACCGCATTGATAACTTGGTGAATGATGCTGCCACCAGCTCCCGCACTCATGCATTGCTCTACATCGATATTGACCAGTTTAAGCTGATCAACGACACCAGTGGGCATGGCGCGGGTGACAACCTGATTAAGGTGGTTGGGGAGTGTATTCAAGATGAATTGTTTACCGGCGACCTACTTTACCGTTTAGGGGGCGACGAGTTTGGTGTGCTGTTGAGCAATGTTGACGCGTTTGAAGCACGCGCTATTGCCACGCGCTTGGTTAAGGCCGTTAAGCGCATCAATTTCAACTGGGGCAATATCAGCCACCGCGTATCGGTAAGTATTGGCGTTGTCCTTATTGACCAGTATTCCCTGGAACGTCAGACCGTGATGAGTCAGGCCGATGTGGCGATGTACTCCGCTAAGGATAATGGTCGAGATCGCGTTCACATATACGATGTACAAGATAAAAACCTTAGTCGCCTGCATGACGAGATGGATTGGGTGCACCGTATAAACGAAGCCCTGAGCAACGACGACTTTTGTCTGGTGCGCGAGCACATCGTATCGCTGGGTGATGACACCTCAGCGCTAAGCTATAGTGAGTTGTTGCTTCGCATGAAGTACAAAGGCGAGCTGCTCAGCCCGGGGCAATTCATGCCAGCGGCGGAGCGCTTTGGCCTTATGCCGCAGGTGGACCGATGGGTTGTCAATGCCGCCATTGCGTACCTTCGCGCGAATCCACAGTTAAAGCCTGGCGAAAATATGTTTTCGGTTAATATCTCCGGGCAGTCACTGTGTCAGGAAGCCTTCCTTGAGTTTGTCTATAGAAAACTTCGCCGTGGTCATGTTGATCCGGGGCTGATTTGTTTCGAAATTACTGAAACGGTTGCGATCACCAATTACTCAGTAGTGACACGCTTTATTGAGCGCGTGCATGAATTGGGAGGGCAATTCGCACTCGATGACTTTGGTACGGGCATGTCGTCCTTCGGATATCTGCAAGAGCTGCCGGTGGATTTTGTCAAAATAGATGGGCTCTTTGTCCACGATATGGACACCAACCCCGTGCACGAGGCCATGGTTCGATCTATCAATGACATCAGTCATGTGCTGGGCAAGCGGACTATTGCAGAGTTTGTCGAGCGAGAGTCAGTGCAAGACAAGCTGCGTGACTTAGGTGTCGATTTTAGTCAGGGGTATTTGCACGGTCGCCCAGCGCCGCTGCTAGATGGCAGGGCACAGGCCAATTCCTGATAAGCCCGGTTTGCCTGAATTTCCTGTCACAGTTTGCTCAAATGCCCGGATTTCTACTCCATTTCGGCTCTAGTTCACACTCTTTTGGCATGCTATAACTGTGCGTTATTGTGCAGTAACCTGATTTCCGGGGCGCTGTGTCGACCAAAGAGTGTAGTTATGCTGCTTTCCAAGCAATGCAAGTCATTGAGTAACAAGATTTTTCGTGCGCCGGGTACCGAGTACCTCGCCACGAGCAAAGCGATTATTGATAGCGCTGAAGTTTCTCCCGAAGGGACGGGAATGGAAGCAGGCGATGTCGATGCGATATGGCAGAAAGCCGAGGCTTTACACCGCAGCGGTATGCACCCGATGGTTAGCATGACCCTTCGTCGCAACGGTAAGCTTTTGATTAATCGCAGTATTGGCTACGCGCGCGGCTTGGAAAGCGGCGAACCCGAGGTTGCCGAGCTAAATACCCCCGTGTGCTTATTTTCCGCCTCCAAGGTGGTAACGGCGGTACTGATCCACAAGCTTGCTGAAGATGGACTGATTGACCTCCTCAATCCGGTCAGCCACTACATTCCCGAATTTGCTCAGGGCGGGAAGGCGAATATCACCATTTACCAGCTATTGGCGCATCGCGCGGGCGTTCCGGGTGTGCCACCGGGCACGCCAACGGAGATTCTTTTTGATCCGCAGGCCGCGCTGGAGAAAATCTGCGCGGAACCGGCCTTATGTGAAGACGGCAGGGTCGTTGCCTACCATGCAATTACCGGTGGTTTTGTGCTCGCCGAGCTTATTCGGATATGCACGGGCAAAGACATTAATACCTACCTGGATGAAGTGATCCGCAAGCCCATGGGCATGCGCTTTTTCCGTTACGGCCTAGAGGAAGCGGACCACCATCACGTCGCTGAAAATTATATTAGCGGTATGGCGAATATCGGCCCGGTAGGCCGGCATTTAGAGAAGGTGCTGGGAACGGATGTCGATTCCGTTGTGCATTTGTCCAACACTGCAGACTTCTTAAACGCGCAAATCCCAGCGGGCAACCTGTACGCAACGGCTGAAGAAGCCAGTCGTTTTTTCCAAATGCTGGTGCAACAAGGGGAATGGCAGGGTAAGCAGGTGTTATCGCCGCTGACAGTCAACCGCCTTACACGGGAGGCGGCGCGCCCACAATTTGATCGCTCGCTGATTATTCCCATGCGATATAGTGCTGGTGCCATGTTAGGTGGCCGTCACATTGGCGTGTACGGACGTAATACACCCTACGCTTACGGGCACTTAGGATTTTCTAATATCCTTTGTTGGGCAGACCCCCAGCGGGATATCGCGGTGTCCATTCTCAATACCGGCAAGCCCGTTGTGGGCAATCATATACTGAGCTTGCTGGGCTTGGTGGACGGAATCAGCACGCGTTGCGCGCCATGCAAGAACATGGAGATATTGAACAGTAAAATGCCGCGATTTTCGTTGAACACCTAGTCATTTTATTGTTCACCGACTCTGTTATTATTGTATAACTAACTGGCACTAGTGAACTAAGCATCAGTGCTGATACTCGGTTCGCACACAAGCTGCTACGGTGATGTGTGATTGCCCTGGTACACGGCCAAAACAGGAAGACCATGCCCTCTACAATTAAGAAGCTCGACAAGAAATTGCAGGAAGCCTCCAGCTTTGATGAGTGGAAGTCGCTGGCTCAGGAACACGATCGCAGCTCTGGTCGGGCTCACTGGAAGAAGATCGACAAGACTAGCTTGTACGATTACGCCTCGATTCGTTCTCGACTTGAGCGCCTCAGGTATTTTCGCGAGAACAACGACAATATTGGGCTGCTGTTCACCCTCAATGAAGGGATACACGGCAATATGGGTGGCATGGGTAAGCCTGTGCTGTACTCCCGTGCAAAATTTGGCACCAAGGAGCTGATTGGCGACTACGTCGATGCCATTGTCGATGCCCTGGATCACCTGAGTAATTTGGACTGTGATCAGCCCGGCTTTGTGGAGCGCTTGGACTTTTTCCGTCGCGCGAATAAGTGTTACGGAAAATCAGCCTTGATGCTCAGTGGCGGGGCGATACTGGGCAATTTCCACGTTGGCGTGGTTAAGGCGCTGATCGAACAAGACCTTTTGCCCGACGTTATTTCCGGCGCCAGTGCCGGCTCGCTGATCGCTGCCGTGCTCGGCACAAAAACTGACGAAGAGTTGGGGTATTTCCTCGATACCGATAACTTGTTGCAGGAATTGCGCTTAGAAATGGAGCTGGTCAACAACGACCTGTCCAGCACGACTCCTCGCATCAATCACCGCATGCTCAAGGAGAAGATCGCCAAGCTGGTACCGGATATGACCTTCCAGGAGGCCTTTGAAAAAACCGGTCGCCACATTAACATTTCGGTCTCGCCGTCTGATGTTCACCAGACTTCTCGCCTACTCAATGCGGTTGCCTCGCCCAACGTCTATATTCGCAAAGCGGTTCTCGCATCGTGTGCAGTACCCGGCGTATTTCCGCCAGTGATGTTGGAAGCGAAAAACGTCCACGGACATCCCCAGCCCTATTTGGCGACGCGCCGTTGGATCGATGGTTCCTTCAGTGACGACTTGCCTGCTAAGCGTTTATCCCGCCTGTACGGCGTGAACCACTTTATTGTCAGCCAAACCAATCCCATTGTGCTGTGGATGTTGCACGATGCGAAGTCGGATCAGGCGGGTGTCGTTAAGTCACTGCGGCACTTCACAATGCGTAGCCTTAAAGAGTGGTACAAGGTTAGCAACGGCCTGATTCAAAAATACTTTAAGTCCTCACCAAAGGTGCGACGGCTGGCGAATATGGCCAATGCGGTCATCAGTCAAGAGTACACAGGGGACATTAATATTATCCCGCGCTACCGCTTTTTTGATCCGCGCAAGCTTCTCAATGAGCTGACAGAGGATCAATTGCGCTTCTTTATCAAAGAAGGGGAGCGAGCGACCTGGCCGAAAATTGAAATGATTCGTACCAGTACCAAGATCAGCCGGAAGTTGGCAGATATTTTGGAACGCTATGAAGATGAAGAGATGGTGCGACTGGGTAAGAATCATCAACACCACCTCGGCGCAGAGATGCCGCGAAGCCGTCGCGCCTAAGTAATTAATCTCCCGCTAAGCCCCGCTTGAGCTTGAACCGCAGCGGGGCTGCTCGTACTATTTGCTCTCCTCAGGCCTGCCTAACAACGGAGAGTAGTATGGTCGAAGCTACAACCTTTACCCCCTATATATCAGCTTTTGGTGGCGCCTTAATTGGCTTGTCAGCCGTTTTGCTTATGTGGTCTGTGGGCCGTATTGCCGGGATATCCGGAATCGTTGCCGGGGCGGCCTTGGAACACGGTGAGGAGCGTAACTGGCGACTGATGTTCCTGCTGGGGTTATTCATTGGCGCGGGCGCAACAGCGGCGCTAAGTGGGGCACTAGACGATATTCAGCCCCTGGTGTCGACGCCGGTGCTGGTTGCCGCAGGCGTACTCGTTGGTGTCGGTACGTCTATGGGCTCAGGCTGCACCTCTGGTCACGGCGTATGCGGCATCTCGCGTTTTTCCTGGCGCTCGATTGTCGCCACGTGCCTATTCATGTTGAGCGGCTTTGTTACGGTATTTGTGATGCGCCACGTACTGGGAGAAGGCCTGTGAAGAATATTGTCATAGTGTTGGCGGGGGCCTTGTTTGGCGCCGGTATTGCGATTTCTGGCATGGCCAATCCGGCCAAGGTACAGAATTTCCTCGACCTCTTCGGGGTGTGGGATCCGAGTTTAGCCTTTGTTATGGGCGCAGCGCTTGTTGTTGCAACACCCGCCTATTTTTTCGTTTTTAAAGCGGGTAAACCGAAATTTGCTGAGCGTTTTCACCTGCCCGAACGCAAGGATATTGACCGCAAGCTTGTGGCCGGAGCCGTGCTGTTTGGCATGGGATGGGGCTTGAGTGGTCTTTGTCCCGCTCCGGCACTGGTAGCGATACTCAGCGGTATTGGTCACTTTGTTGTGTTTGCCCTGGCAATGCTTGCCGGCATGATCCTTCAGCGGCAGTTTATGTCGCGATAGCGCCTGTGGAAAGTGCCGGATTGAGTGTAAACTGCAGGCTCTTAAAAAAATAAGCGCCTAGCGCGATGGGAGTGCTCATGACGGTAAGTTTGCAATTTGAGCAGGATCTGGAAACGGTATGGAACCGGCTTCAAGACCCTGATTTTCGTGTGGAACGCAGTTTAGCGCTGGGTGAACTCAGCGCCGATTGCGAAATTGAGGATCACGGTGACACGCTTACCGTGCATATGACGCGTGAAGTGACGAGGGAGTTGCCGTCAGTGCTGGCTAAGGTTTTTAACCCGAAGCAAACGCTCAAATTTGTCGAAGAGTGGCAGGCCGATGGTGACGGATGGTCCGGTACTATTCAGATTACCGTAGATGGCCAGCCAGTGGTGCTGTCTGCAGAAATGTCGCTTCAGCCAAAAGGTAGTGGTTGTGAATACCGCGTCAGCCATCGCTGCAAGGCAAAGATCCCCCTGGTTGGCGGTAAAGTTGAGAAATTCGTCTTGTCCCAGACCGATAGCGGTGCGGTGGATGAGTTGAACTACCTCAAGTCAGATCTTGGCTGAGGCCTTCTCAGGCTGCTTGCTGGTGATCCAGTAATGCAGCCTGCAGATCCTGCGGCGCGCGCAGGCGTTTAATCTCTTCGAATAGCCCTGCGGCCTCTGGGTAGTGGCGGCGCAAATATCCCAGCCACTGCTTCACGGGCCCGCCAACATGGCGCGGCGCACAGTTGACCAGGCTGTCCTGAAATAGCTCGCGCACCATTGGAAATACCTGCTGCCAGTCTTTGTCTTGGTAGCCATCGCCGGTCTGCGCGGCTTTAATCGACAGGGCGAGGTCTGGGCGCGACAGAATTCCCCTGCCCAGCATAATATCGTTGCAACCACTGTCTTTTAGGCATTTTTCGGCATCTGTAGGGCTCCATATTTCACCGTTTGCGACAATGGGAATTGCGAAACGCTCGCCTGCCGGGGCGATTTCATGCCAGTGGGCGGGCGGCGTGTAACCGTCGTCGCGCGTGCGAGCGTGCACTGTCAGCTGCTGGGCACCGCCGTCCACAATGGCGGCGACGACATCCAAAAAGCGGCTGCGGTCGCGGTAACCCAGGCGGATTTTTACGGTCAAAGGACAGTGCTTGGGCAAAGCCGCTCGGATTTCACCCACGATGTTATGGATCAGCTCGGGCTCGTCCAGCAGCACAGAACCGCCTCGATGGCGATTGACGCATTTAGCCGGACAGCCGAAGTTTAGATCGACGCCCAGTGCGCCCAGCTCCGCCGCGCGCGCGGCGTTGTCGGCCATCGGTAACGGCTCGCTGCCCAGCAGTTGAACGTACACTGGAACGCCACTGGGGGTTTTGCCGTCGTGTTGCAGTTCAGGGCAGAGGCGATGGAACACCCTTGGCGGCAGCAGTTGGTTGGTGACGCGAACAAATTCGGTAATACAGCGGTCGATGCCGCCTGCGCTGGTCAGCAGTGCGCGCATGCGTGCGTTGACGACCCCCTCCATCGGGGCAAGATGAATTTGCATGGCGTGGATGCTCTGAGAAACGTAAAATAGGTGATCAATGTCGGCGCATTATAGCGAGCTTGCCGGCATCTTTGGGGAATTTACCATGGCAGTGACTAAACGTTCCGGCATATTGTCGATATTGCTACTGACCGTTATAGCCGGCGTAGTGCTGGCTGTGGTTCAGGCCTACTCGATAGCGCCGGATCCCGAGGCGCTGGCCGAAGAGTCAGAAATCTTTAACGCCGACGACGCGCAGTGGTTTGGTGAGGAGCCCGAGACCCGCAGAGTCGTCGTGGGTTTGGCCGTGCAACAAGCGCAGGGGGGCGAACAGGCCCTGGTTGCGGTTGACGGGCAGGAGCGCTTTGTGCGGTCGGGTGATACCTTGGCGGCGCCCTGTCTGCGCGTTGCAGAAATTCTGGACGCGAGCCTCTTGCTGGACAGTTGTGGGGCGTACCAGTTGTTGCCCATTGGCGGCAGTGGCTTCCACTATAAGCCGCTGGCGACTGGCAGGCCCCAGCCAGCAGCGAGGGTGGAGACCATTGATCTGCGTGGCAACAATGCTGTCACCACATTGGTTGCTGAATACCTTGAGCGCTTTTATACCTCGCCACTGTCGCTGCGCGGGGCGGTGAAAGTAGAGCGTAAGAAGTCGGACTCCGGTGAGCGGGAGTACTACCTTTACCCGGGCAAAGATGAACGCCTTTTTTCCCAGCTGCCGCTTCGTAGCGGCGATCGCTTGCACGCCGTCAATGGCATTGCGCTGAGCGATAGCGAGGCGTTGAGCGACTTGTATGAGCGTCTCGACGAGGTGGAGGCGATCACCATTACTTTGGCGCAGAATCAACAGAGCACCAAGATAGTATTGGTGTCCTTGCCGGCGACTGTTCAGGCAATGATTCGTCTCGCAGCCGAGTAGTTGCTTCGCAGAATTCAGTGCGCATTTTCTTGCGAAATGATTGACTTTCCTTAATATTTTGTCGGCCTCTCGGGTAGTATACTGAGCCAAACAATAGCGGCGACTCAGCTGCCCCGCAGCACTGTACGGAGAGAACGATGAGCGACTATAAAAAATGGGAATGTGTTATCTGTGGCTTCATTTATGATGAGGCAGAGGGTATTCCCGATGACGGTATTCCCGCTGGCACACGCTGGGACGATGTTCCCGAGGACTGGGAGTGCCCCGATTGTGGTATCAGTAAGTTCGACTTCGATATGGTTGAGGCTTAGCCACCTGCATCACCGACACTGCACTCTGCCGCTGATTTTCAGCAGAGTGCAGCACCCCTCAAAAATTACCTTCCACTGTGCGCCTCGCACATTGCCTCTGTTACACTAGGCCGGATTTGGCGCAAAAGCGTCGTTCAACTGTCCAAGACCAGAGGTAACTATGCAAATGATAAAAAAAGCCTTGTTATTATCTTCACTGTTGTTGGCGGCCGCCTGTGCTCCCGAAGTGGGTTCCGAGGCATGGTGCGCGGCGATGAAGGAAAAGCCCAAAGGTGATTGGAGTGTCAACGAAGCAAGCGACTACACCAAACACTGCGTATTTAAATAGTGATAAGCCTGTCCGGGCCGGGTAGCTTTGCCCGGTTTTGATGACGGTTTGATGAAAAGGGCATTGCAAGCCTGGCTGACTCAGGCTAAAACCTTGCAAAAGCGTCGTTCGTGGTAAGAAAAATGTCACACTGTTTCTCTACTATGCGTCGCTTAGCTACAACGGTAGGGATGATGTACAACTGTGGATAAATTGGCGGTAGTAAAAATTTTGCGTAGCTCCCAGTTGCGCTCCGCCATCAGCGCCTTGCTTTTAGTGTTGTTGATTGTGTTGCTGACCGAGCTATTTTGGAGTGTCGCCAGTATCTTGCGCACGCCAACGTTGCCCCCGGCCAGCGTTGCCACGGTTGATGTTGCGACAGGCAATGGCCCTGACTACAGTGTCCAGTCTTTGCTAGCCGTCCCCCTGTTTGGCGAGCCACCCAAGGCGGCGGTGGATGAACAAACGATCCAGAAGGATATCAAGCGCAGCCGTCTGAAAATTACCGTGCTTGGTGTTGTTGCCGGCAGCAAAGACAGCGGCGTGGCGATTCTGCGCCACGGCAGCAAGACTAAAGCCTACGGTGTGGGAGAAAAGATAGAAGTCGCCGGGGCCGTGAAACTGTTGGCGGTAATGCCTGACCACATTGTGATTGAGAACAACCGCAAGCAGGAAAAAATTGAACTGCAAAAACGCCGCGTGAGCCAGGGGATTAGCGCGACAGCCACTCCCTCAGCGGCGAACGGCGATGTGATCGACCTGAATCGTGCTGAAATTCGCGATCTTATCGGCGACCCGCGACAGACAATTCAAAATAGCCCGCTGCGTCTGGCGCGCTTTTTTGCCGCGAGCCCGGTAATGGAGGGCGAGCAGCTGATTGGCTACGAGATGAAGCCGGGGCGCGATCCACGCCTTTTTAAACTGCTTGATTTGAAACCAGGCGATGTCGTTTTGTCGGTGAATGGCCAGTCTTTGTCTGAGTTGCCGACTACCGAATTAATGAAGCTGATGGAAACCACGCAATCCTTCGAGCTGCTTGTGCAGCGCAACAATACGATTTTGAGCAAAAGATTGGATATATGAAAACTTTTCTCCTGAGCCTATCACTGCTGGTGGTACTGGCCGCGCCGCTGCAAGCCGCTTATGCCGAACGCTTCGAACTCGACATGCAAAATGTGGATATCGGTGAATTTATCGACACGGTTGCCAAATTGACGGGCAAGACCATTGTTGTAGACAGCCGAGTGAAGGGCAAGGTCAGCGTTCAGAGCCACAGAAAACTCGACGCCGATGAACTGTATCAAATCTTCCTGTTGCAGCTCGGGGTAGAGGGTTACTCTGCGGTTGAGGCCGGCGACGGTGTGCTCAAAGTTATTCCAAATCAGGCGGCGAAAATAGAAGGCATTGAGGTTCAGCGTTCCTCCGCCGCAGTGGGTCGCAGTGAGTCCATCATTACCCGCATCGCGCAGCTGCAAAATGCGGATTCCGACGAGCTGGTTAAGTCATTACGGCCGCTTGTCGACAATAAAGTCGGGGTAATCACCAGTTACTCCGATGCCAATATCATCTTGATTACCGATCGCGAATCCAATGTTCGCCGTTTGATGTCGATCATCTCGGCCGTTAACTCTGTCGACTCCCAGTTGATGGAGACCGTGGTGTTGCGTAATTCATCGGCGGAAGAGGTGGAGCGCGTTTTAAACAAAGTGCTGTCGCAACAAACGCGCAAACGGGGATCATCCAAGCCTGTTGTCGCGGCAGATCCACGGACGAATACGCTTATTCTGTTTGGTGACGACGAGGCGCGCAGTTACTTGCGCCGGCTTGTCGCTGACCTGGATAGCGAGGTGTCCAGCCAGTCAAATATCCGTGTTAAGTACCTGAAGTACGCCAAAGCGGAGGAACTGGCAAAAGTTCTGAAAAGCATAAGCGACACCATTGTTAAAGATGAGCAAAGCGCGGGCCGAAATGCGGCGCCGGGTGTATCTTCGTCAATTAACATTGAAGCCCACGAGCAGACGAACTCCATCGTCATGTCGGGTAGCCCACATATTATCTCTGACTTGGAAAAAATCATTCGCGACCTGGATATCCGTCGTGCCCAGGTGTTGGTCGAAGCCATCATTATTGAAGTGACGGACAGCAAGGCCAAAGAGTTAGGGGTGCAGTGGTTGTTCAGAGGGTCTCAAGAGGGCAGCACACCCGCAGGCGGCATTAATTTCGGCGGCGGTGCATCCGGTACCAGCGGCACACCGGGAATCATTAGTCTGTTGGCTGGCAGCGATGCTGCGGCGGCAGCGGCATCGACGGTCAAGGGCGCTGCCATCGGTCTGGGGAAACTGTCGGATGGCTTTAGCTTTGCTACCCTGGTCTCGGCGTTGGCGAGTGACTCAGAGTCAAATATTCTCTCTACGCCCAGCCTGCTCACCTTGGACAATGAAGAGGCATCTATTCTGGTGGGGCAGGAAATTCCGGTGATCACTGGTTCAACCGCCAGTTCCACAAATACCAACCCTTTCCAGACCATCGAGCGGCAAGAAGTGGGGACCAAGCTCCTGATGACGCCGCAGATTAACGATGGCGATGCTGTGCAAATGACCATCGAACAGGAGGTGTCCTCGCTCAGCCCGGCAACCAATGCTGCCGATGTTATTACCAATAAGCGCACCATTAAAACGACAGTACTGGTGAACGACGGCGCAACAATCGTGCTGGGCGGCCTTATTGATGATCAGGTCAATGAGCAGACGGCGAAGGTGCCGTTGTTGGGCGATATCCCCCTGTTGGGCAGATTGTTTCGCGCGGACAACACCAGCATGTCCAAGCGCAATTTGATGGTGTTTATCCGGCCAACGATCGTCCGTGACCAGGCAACACTCTCTGAACTCAGTGGCAGAAAGTACAACTTTATTCGCACCGAGCAGTTAGCTAAAGCTGCATCCGGTATTTCCTTGTTCCCATTCACCGAGCTATCGGTGTTACCAGAATGGTCCGGCCTGGAGCCGTCGCCGGTAGATTTGCTGCCTCGCGAAACCCTGGCTGAGCCGCCGGTTAAGGCATCGCCAGCCGCCGACACTGAACCCGCACCGCAGAATTCACCAGCGCCGCAACCACCTGCGCAGCAGGGCGCCGCTGCCAGCCCAGCAGAGGAAGCGCCGGTTACGGCCGAGCCCATAGAGTGGCGCAAGGACGAATGCAGTCGGCGGGTACGCGCTGGCTCGAAGATGCCGCGCCGCTGCGACGGCGCTGAGGATGGCCAAGCCTGATGTCGCGCCCGTTAAGTTACGCTTTTGCACGCACTAATCGCCTGTTAGTGGAGGACGGCGAGCACGGCCCTCAGGTGCTGGTTTGCCGCACCACGCCAGCGTCTGCCTTAGCAGAGGTTCAGCGCGCACTGAATACGTCTTTTTCAATGGCGCTATGTGATGAGGACGCGCTGCAAGAGAAGATTAACGAGGCTTTTCAGCGCCAGCAGGGCGATGCGATGTCGGCGATGGGCGATATCAGCGACGAAGTGGACCTTGACCGCTTGGCTGAGGAGATCCCCGAGTCTCAGGACCTGTTGGACGCGCAGGATGATGCCCCTGTTATCCGTCTGATTAATGCCTTGTTCGGCGAAGCGCTAAAGCGCGATGCCTCCGATATTCATATTGAAACCTACGAGAAAACCATGTCGGTTCGCTTGCGAGTGGACGGCATTCTTCAAGAAGTATTAACGCCCAACCGCCGCCTCGCGCCCTTGTTGGTGTCGCGCATAAAGGTGATGTCTCGCCTCGATATTGCGGAAAAACGCGTGCCCCAGGATGGTCGCGTATCACTGCGGATCGCCGGTCGGTCGGTGGATGTGCGGGTGTCGACCATTCCATCGAATTACGGCGAGCGTGTGGTGATGCGCTTGCTGGATAAACAGGCTGCGCGAATCGATCTTTCTCATTTGGGTATGCCCGAGAGAACGCTGGCGAAACTGACCGACCTGTTGCATCAGCCCAACGGTATTATCCTGGTGACCGGGCCGACCGGCTCCGGTAAAACCACCACGCTTTATGCCGGGTTGATGGCCTTGAACGACCGCAAGCGGAATATTCTCACCGTGGAAGACCCGGTGGAGTACGACATTGAAGGAATCGGTCAGACGCAAGTGCATGCCAAAGTGGGTATGACCTTCGCGAGGGGCCTGCGGGCGATTCTTCGCCAAGACCCCGATGTTGTGATGGTCGGCGAGATCCGCGACCAAGAGACGGCCGAAATTGCCGTACAGGCATCGCTAACCGGTCACATGGTGTTATCGACCCTGCACACCAACACCGCCATTGGCGCCATTACGCGTCTGGTCGACATCGGTGTAGAGCCGTACTTGATTGCGTCGAGCTTAAAAGGTGTATTGGCACAGCGCCTGGTGCGTCGTTTGTGTCAGTCCTGCCGCCAGCCAATAACGCTGGATGCGACGGAAGCGCGCCTGCTGGGCGATACCCAGTTAGAGGGTCAGCAAGCTTACAATGCCGGTGGCTGCGAAGCGTGCCAGCACTCTGGTTATCGCGGCCGCCAGGGCGTCTATGAATTGTTGGTGATCGACAGGGAGCTGGCGGAAATGATCCACAATCGCGCCGGCGAGCAGGAGATTCAGCGCTATGCCAGTGCCCGAATGACAACGCTGATGTCAGAGGGGCGGCGGTTGGTACTCGAAGGCCAAACGAGCCTCGACGAATTGTTGCGCAGCGTTCGCGAGGGTGCCGATGCCGGCCTTTGAGTACCGAGCACTCGACGCTGGCGGCGCCAGTCGCAAGGGCATCGTCGAAGCCGATTCGATCCGCATGGCAAGGCAAGCCCTGCGGGATCAGCAGTTATTTCCGGTAGAAGTAAAAGCCACGCGCGATAAATCTTCCGGTAAGGGCGGTCTGTCGTTGTCGCGGCCGCGCATCGGTATTGCCGATCTGGCGCTGTTCACCCGCCACTTAGCAACACTGATACATTCCGGAATACCGGTTGAAGAGGCCTTGGCGGCAACGGCAAAGCACAGTCGCAAAGAAGCGCTCAAGCGTATAATTCTGGAATTGCGTTCGCGGGTATTGGAGGGGCACTCGCTTGCCGATGGCCTGAACGATCACCCCCACGTGTTTAATTCTGTTTACCGTGCACTGGTCAGCTCTGGCGAAAAATCCGGTGATTTGGCAGAGGTGTTAAATCAGCTTGCAGAATACACCGAAGACAGCCAAAAGCTGCGGGGTGTGATTGTGCAGGCGGCGCTCTATCCCGTGGTATTGTGTTTTGTCGCCATCGGCGTCATTACCGCGCTAATGACCTATGTTGTTCCAAAGGTCACCGCGCAGTTTGAACACTACGATCAGACGCTGCCGTTTTTAACACGGGCACTGATTAGCATCAGCGACGGCCTCGCCAGCTACTGGTATGTGATGATTCTTGCGATAGCGGCCGTCGCGTCGGGCGTTTATCTATGGATGCGCGATCCGCAACGGCGCTTGCGAGCTCATCGCTGGGTATTGAAGGTGCCGCTTTGGGGACTGCTGATGCTGGAGCTGGACGCGGCGCGCATGCTGCGTACGCTGGCGATTTTGCTGTCGTCGGGGGTGCCGTTTTTGGAAACGCTGAAAGTGGCCTGTGCAACGCTGGGCAATGAGCATTTGAAACAAAGCATGGATCGCGTGCGCGAGCAGGTGCGCGAGGGCAAGAGCTTTAGCCGGTGCTTGCAGGATGAAGCGGAATTGCCCCCAATGGCGGTGTATATGATCGCCAGTGGCGAATCCAGTGGCGAGTTGGAGCAGATGGTTCAGCGCGCCGCCGCCAATCTGGAGCGCGAGCTTCAGGCTCGTGTGCAAATGTTTGTCAGCCTTTTTGAACCCCTGTTAATCGTGGTTTTGGGGCTGGTAGTCTTAGCGATCGTGCTGGCAATTCTGCTGCCGATACTGCAATTGAATAACCTTACTCAGTTTTAGGAGGTCGACGTGGAGTCGCGTGCATTGAGTTCTCGCCGCCAACAGGGTTTCACACTGTTGGAAATCATGGTCGTTATCGTCATCTTGGGACTCTTGGTGGCCGTTGTTGCTCCGAACGTACTGCAAAACCAGGATCGAGCGATGGTGGAGAAGGCCCGCGCGGATATAGCGGTGTTGGAACAGTCACTGGATATGTACAAGCTGGACAACCATGTTTATCCAACCACCGATCAAGGATTGATGGCGCTGGTTAAACGGCCTGAAACGGGCCCCTCGCCGAAAAATTATCGCAGCAATGGCTATATTAAGCGCCTGCCTGAGGACCCCTGGGGTAACCCCTATAATTACATCCAGCCTGGTGAGCACGGCCCCTACGACCTGTATTCCACCGGCGCTGATGGTGAAGAGGGCGGTGAGGAGTTAGCCCGTGACATCGTCAACTGGCAGGAGTAGTCAACGCGGCTTCTCTCTGCTGGAGCTGTTGGTCGTTATCTTTATTATTGGCCTGATGAGCGGTGTTGCCGTGCTGACTCTGCCCAGCAGAGGTGGCGAAGAACTGCTGCGAGAGAATCGCGCGGTAATTCTGCTGGCGCTGCGCACAGCAAGGGCAGAAGCGGTGTTTAGTGGCCGCAGTTTGGGCTTGTTGTGGGATGGCGATAAAGGCCGCTTTCTGAGCCGCAATGCCGACGGCTGGTCAGCCATTACCCAGGGGCCATTGGCCAAGCCTTTGGAGATAGACGACGACTTGCGCAGTGAAATCCTGTTAGCAGGCGAGCCATTAAATCTGCCTGAGGGTGATGACCGGCGCGTATTGACACCCCAGATACTGTTTTTGGGCGACGGCCAGACCAGTCCATTTCAATGGCGCTTATTATCTGCCGATGGCGGCTCTATCAGTGTTGATGACCGCTTGCGACCGGAGGCGGCGCGGTGAGGAATCAACGCGGGTTTACACTCCTTGAGATTATGGTTGCGCTGATGATTTTTGCTACGGCGGCGGTGGCCTTGAGCAAGAGCCTGAGCGAAGCGACCCTAAGCACCGGTGAGTTGGAGAAGCGCCAATTTGCCGACCTGCTCGCACAAAACCTGCTGATAGACATTCTTCGGGAGGGTTACGGGAACCGTAATCTGGGGGAGAAAAGCCTTGCGGGTTACGATTTTGTTTGGCGTCGGCGCTTGAGTGATACACCGGACCCCGCTATTCGCCGAGTGGATATCAGTGTTCAGCTCTCTGGCGACGAAGACACCTTAGCCAGCCGCAGCGCCTATATGCCGAAAAAGGTGGACCAGTAATGCGCAGGCAGGGCGGGTTTACCCTTGTCGAGCTACTGATTGCCATCGGCATCATGGCCTTATTGGGCGCGATGGCCAGCGCCATGCTGAATGGCGCACTGTCGAATCAAGAACAGGTCGCTAAGCGCCAATACCAGCTGGAGCGCCTTGCACTGGCCCTGCAGATGATGCGCCGGGATTTGGAGCAACTTACGCCGCGGATTCCCCGGGATGAACAAGGTGACGCGATGGGGGCAAGAATCGTCGCTGAACAGATTGGTGAAGACAGTGAGTTGGAGTTTGTTCACGGTGGCCGCCGTGTATTGCCGGGGCAGCGTTTAGCCAGCACCCTGGAGCGTGTGCAATACCGGCTTGAAGACGGGCAGTTGCAGCGCCACAGCGCGGGCGTTGCCGACCCAACACAGAATAGCCCCTGGCAAAAACGCGTGATGCTGGAGGGGGTGGATCGCTTTGTTGTCAGTTTTTATGACGGCAGTCGCTGGACCAATTTCTGGCCGCCCAGCACGCAGTTAAATGCCTTGCAGCCCAAGGGTCTGCGCGTCGAGTTGGATGTTGGCCCGTGGCCAGGCATCGAGATGAATGTTGTGCTGCCGGAGCTGGTGCCATGAATCTGCCGTCGACGCAGCGCGGTGCGGCGCTGCTAATGGTATTGCTGATGGTCGCCATTATGTTGGTGTTGTCAGTGAACCTGGTGGAATCAGTGCGCTACAGCAGTCAGCGGCTGTTGAATCAACGCTACATGGATCAGGCCTATTGGTATGCGTTGGGCGGCGAGTACATCGCTGCGAAGTCGCTGGAAGATGTGGCGGGCGAGGACGTTATCGCTCTGAATCAGAATTGGGCGCGCCGCGATGTTGTCTTCCCCGTGGAGGGCGGCTCTATCGCAGGGCTTATCGACGATCAGCAGGCTTGCTTTAATGTCAATCGCCTGCACCGGCCTGATGGCAGCGAACAGAGTGGCCAGAAGAGCGGCGCGCAACAAGTGTTTGAGTTGTTGCTGTTGAATGTGGACGTCGATGTGCAGCGCGCTGAGTATATCGGCCAGCGCTTAAGCGACTGGGTGGATAGTGACTTCTCGCCCGAGGGCCCTTTTGGGGCGGAAGATTTGAGCTACAGTGGTGAGGATTATCCCTACCTACCGCCCAATCAGGCCATTGATTCGGTGAGTGAACTGGGCTTATTCGCCGATTTTGACGCGGAGGAGCAGGAGGCACTGCGGCCCTTTTTATGCGCGCTGCCCGAGTTTGATACCCGCTTGAATATTAATACGCTGGGCGAGGAAGATGCCCCATTATTGGCGGCAGCTATTGGCAACCTGCTGGCCGTGGAGCAGATACAGCGACTTATTGCTGAGCGTCCTGCGGAAGGGTGGGCATCCGTTGAGAGTTTTATTGCCAGCTTGGGTCTTCCAGAGGGGCAACAGGTCGCCGCGGAGTTCCAGGCGGGGCTGGGGGTGAAGTCCAGTTACTTTCTCGGGCTGACCGATGTGTTTTACGAGCAGCGCCGACTGCGCTTATACAGTCGCTTTGTACTTCGCAATGGCAAAGCCTATGCCTATGCGCGGGAATATGGAGAAGTTTTTTGAGCGAACGATTACTGCTATCAATGCCGGCGCCCAATGAGCCTACAGTGCAATGGCTCCAGTGGGACACCGAGGCCGAGCAAGTGCTCGACAGTGGTGTTGTCGATGCGCAAGCCAGCGCACTTGCCGCACTGGCCGAGCGCTTCGCTTCGCTGCCTTGCTTTGTCGTGGTGCCGGGCGAGTGGGTGAGCTGGCAACAGGTTGTGCTGCCAAAAGGGGGCCGTGTTGGCTTATCGGCGCTACCATTTTTGCTGGAAGAGCAGCTGTGCAGTGACCTGGAAAACGTTCACCTGGCCTGTGGCGCGATCCGTGCCAATGAATCCACCGATGTGCTGGTGGTTGACCGGCAATACATGGATCTCTGGCACGGCCTGCTGGCCAACAGCGGTTTGAAAATTAAATCGGTGGTACCCGATTACGCCGCGCTGCCCGCCAATGTTGCGCTGATCGATGACACGCGAGCAGTTGCCCATATTGGGCAGCAGGCAATTGCCATCGCCAAAGATAACCTCAGCTACTGGTGGCAACTGGCGGCAGGTCAAGATACCTCCGCGCAAATATACCACCTGCAGGGTACTGAACTGCCTGCGGGTTTGAATGAGCAAGGCCAACAGGTCTTTGAACATCGCTTAGCGATGATTGCCAAACTGTGGCAGCCCTGGCCAATTAACTTGTTCAGCGGCGCATACGCGTTGCGCGATGAGAGTGCGGCGCAATGGAAGCAATTTCGCTGGCCAGTGCTACTGCTATTAACGGTGCTGTTCACCCATTTTATTCAGTTGGCCTTGGACGTTCGTGATAACCGTCGCCAGATCGAACTGTATGAGCAAGGCATGGTGGATATTTATCGCGATGTTTTCCCTGGTGCTCGAGTCGTGAACGCGCGTAGTCAAATGCGCAGTCAGTTGAATGCTCTGGAGGGCGTGCGCAGCGACAGTGACTTCCTTCCCTGGCTGGAGCGGATTGCCAGTGCCAGTAAAGGCAATGTATCCCTGCGTATTCAGCAAATGACCTATGCCAATAGCGCGATCAAAATTCTCGTCGAAGCAGACAGCTACGACGGCGTCGATCGCTGGGTAGCGGCACTCGCCTCTCAGGGTTTTGAGGTGGAGCGGGGCGCCTTTGGGCAGTTGGATAAGGGGATTAGTGGGCAGCTTGAACTGCGGGAGGCAGCGCAATGAACGCGTTGATGAATTGGTTTGAAAGCCGCAACGAGCGAGAGCGCACAATTCTGCTGGCGGGGCTGATTGCGGGTGTCCCACTGCTTATTTGGCTGGCCGTTTGGCAGCCTCTGATCAGTGCCAAGCAGCAGTCGTCTGAGCGATTAGAGCAGCGTCGAGAGGCGTATTTATGGATGCAAGATGCGGCAGCAAAAGTGCGCGCGGCGCAACGCAGTGGTCGTAAGGTCACAACGGTAACTGGCTCCACCCAGCAACAAATCACCAGCGCTGCCAGGCAATATACAGTTGCCATCAGCCGCATTGAGCCGCAGAGCGGCGGCCGCTATGCGGTGCAGGTTAGCAATAGCGACTACAACAATATTGTGCGTTTTATCGATGCTCTGGTCTCGTCGGGCATGCCCTTGCACACCGTCTCAATGAGCCGATTAGATGTGCCGGGTAAAGTGTCGCTGCGAGTGGTATTAGGAGGCGAGGCTTGAAGCGCTTAGCGATAATTGTTGTTTGCATACTGTTTTTTATCGTCGGCGTTGTTTGGCGAGCGCCTGCTTGGCTGCTAAGCGATGTAGCGGGTGAGCAGTTAGCTGGCGTTGAGCTGGGTGTTGCCAAGGGCTCGCTTTGGCGAGGGGAATTCAGTCATGTTGGTGTTCAGGGTGTCACGCTTCGCGGCGTAAGTTGGCAGCTGTCTCCTCTGCAGAGTTTTTCCGGCAAGCCTCTTGCTCTATCTATTGCTGAGCCCGCCAACGTGGCGTTAACGGCAGGTGTGAAGGGGGATGCCTTACTGATTTCGGGGCTGACTGCCACAGGGCGTTTGGCGCCTGTGCTCGAGGCGATACAGGTACCTGCGATGGGTTTTGACGGCGTATTCAATGCGCAGGCATCTGAGGCAAGTCTGACTGCTCAGGGGTGTCAGTCGCTTACCGGGAATGTGGAAATAGGGCAGCTAAGCGGTGATATCGACGGTTTGGAAAGCCTGGGGCAGATTCGGGCCGAGGTCAGTTGCGATGCCGGTAGACTGCGGATCGTCATCGATGAGGCGAATCCTCACCGCCTACGTGGCACCGTAACGCTTGATGCGCGCGGCGTACCTCGCGGTCAAATTAGTTTAACGCCACCACCGCAGAGTGATATTTATCGCAGCCTCAGCCAGATGTTCGGACGCCCGCGCAACGGGAAGGACTTCACGCTGCGTTTGTAAGGGATTGATCGTTATGCGGGCGGCTAGTCGCTTGCAGAAAGCCCACATTGGTTAAGGAGTTGCGAGCTTAGCGAAACATGCTCACGGTGGCTGGCTGTCACCGCCTTGAGCAGCGCGTCGCGCTCGGTTTGCCACTGACGGTAGGCGGCGGGCAGGGCGGTGTCGCCAAGATGCTCGGCTAGCGTGGTCTCGATAGCCCGCGTTGCCGTTAGCAGCGCGTGCTGATGACGATAGCTCTGCGCTGCGAGCACTTGAATCGAGCCGATAAACTGCCTGTGCAGCACCGCGGCGTAGCGCTGAGCGCGCGGCGTCGGTGAGCCTTGCAAGCACAGTGGTCTCCCATCAATACGTTGCTGAAGGAGTGCATTGGCCTGTTGCAGGCCGGCCAGTGCCTGGGCCTGGAAGTGCAGCATTTCACCGCCGAGCCCGGCGCGTAGCGTTTCCAGTATGGCGACAACGTCGGTGTGCGCGTCGAAGCCTTGCCCGCTCAACCACTGCTGTTGCAGGTGCTGCCAGCGCTGCAAAGCGCGAGTGGCCTGATCCTGAGTCGCATCTGGGTAAGCCTGGCGCTGGTCTGGTGAGCTGCTCCAAAGTTGGCGGTATTCACCGCCGCCGAGCAGTGCGTTGGCAAGCCGGTGGGCGAGTTGCTGCTGTTTGTGATCTCTCACCGCTGCCAGGGTGTTGGCGAGGTCGTTATCGTCTTCCGATTTCAGATAGGCAATGCAGGGTTCTACCTCGTCGAGAAATCGCAAGCTAAACACCAGGTCGGTGGCGCTATCGCGGTGTCGACCCAAAATACTATTCTGTTCAGCTAGCGTTTGCGACAGTGCGCAGCGGCGTAAACGCAGAAACTCCAGCAGGTTGATGTCGTCGCCATTGATCGGCAGCTTTACCGATGCCGGGTGAGGGTAGCGAGGGCGACTAACGCTAAGCGCCTCAGCCTCCCGCTCAAGCACTCGCTGTAATCCGTCAATATAGCGCTGCCATGCGGCGGCATGGGGGTCGTCGTGGCTGCTGCATGCGGCGACAATAGAAAAGGTCGCGGCCACGAGGCCGCGAAGGACCGCCCTCATTGACCCAAAATGGCGGTGACGGTATTGACGAGTTCCTCTGAAAGCGGCGTCACGGCCGACGGAAAGGTTTGGCCAATACCGGTTCGCGGGTCGAATACGGTCTTGAAGAAGTTCCAGCTTGGCGAGATTCCACTACTTTCCTGCGCGAGCTTTAGCAGCGGGTGGGGCGAATCGCAGCGTATACAACCGCGATGGAAAACAGGGAAACTCACACCAAAATTTGCGTGGCAGACTTTCGCTGTGCGTTTGCTGTCTGAATACTCCTGATTACCGAAGTCCGCCGTTGGTACACCGAGTACAAGTAGCCCTTGGTCTTTGTAGCGCTGGTATAGCGCTTCCAGGCCCTTAAATTGAGGTGTGTAGCCGCACAAACTGGCGGTATTGACGATGACGACCGCCTTCGCAGAACGAAGTGTGTCGCAAAGTTGCAATGTCCCCGCTTCGAGTGTTGCCAATTCGCTGTTCAAACTGGCCGGGCATTGCCAATGTTCCTCTGCGGAGGGCTTGGCCTGCACCGCTAGGCTGCCCAGCAGCAGTACGATGGTAGTGAGAAGTCTCCCTGGGCAGGCTAGCATATTGCTCGCTCCTTAAAATTCGGCATCTTCGTCGATGCTGCGATGGCAGTTCTTCGCTGCAGTCTGCGACTTGATTGGCACCGGTACAACCGCGGGCTTAACCGGCTGGGCCGCTTGCCACAATCGGATAAAATAGTCGCATAATCTATTAATCATTGTGTACCTCTTTGCTATCGGTTTGCGAGTTGTTACGTAGAGGTGTACGGAAGTTAGTGTAATTGCGATGTAAGGTGGCGCCGCCGATCACCGTGGGGAGGGTTATGCTGTCAAACATGCGCCTGGCTATGCTGGACCTAGAAACAACGGGTGCGTCTGCTTCGCGTGATGAAATCACCGAGATTGCGGTGATTATTCGCGACGCTGAAGAGCAAGATGCTTGGCAATCGCTGCTGCGTGTTGATCGCGACATTCCCTCTTTTATCCAGCGACTCACTGGCATTACGCCCGAGATGCTGGTCGATGCGCCCAGCTTTGAGTCGCTGGCGCCCCAGCTGATGGAATACCTTGACGGGGCTGTGCTGATAGCCCACAACGCGCGCTTTGATGCTGCATTCCTTAAACAGGCATTTCGACGCTTGGGCTTTGACTACAAACCCAAAGTGCTTTGCTCATTGAAGCTGGCCCGCAGTTTGTACCCAGATTGGCCGAAGCATGGTTTGGATGCGTTGTGCAGCCAAATTGGCTACGAGCGGGACTGTCGCCATCGCGCGATGGCAGATGTGCTTGCCATGAAGGCATTTTTAGAATTTGCGATCGCCGACCTGGGGGAGGAGCGGGTGACGGCGGAAGTGCACGCTCAGTTAAAAATACCGTCCCTGCCTGTGCATATCACCGCTGAAATGCTGGATGAGATCCCTGATCGGCCTGGTGTGTACCGCTTCTTTGGCGAAAATGACGCGCTGCTGTATGTGGGGAAAAGTATCGCTATGCGCAGCCGGGTGTTATCGCACTTTAGTGTGGGCGGCCGTCAAGGCAAGGCCATGCGCATGGCTCAGCAATTGCGCCGCATTGAGTGTAGCGAGACAGCAGGTGAACTGGGGGCATTGCTTCAGGAAAGTGCAGAGATAAAAACGACAATGCCGCTGCACAACCGCCAGCTGCGCCGCCAGCGTGAGCTCTGTGCTGCGAGCCTGCAGCCAGACGAGGATGGTTATATCGGCCTGCAGTTTTTAGCCGCAGATCAGCCGTTACCAGAGACGGAATTCTGTCTTTTTAAGCACCGCAAGCAGGCGCAGCAGTTGCTTCGTGACTTTGTCAAAAGCGATGGCTTGTGCCCACAGCGCCTGGGCTTGGAGCGAGGCGGCAGCTGCTTTTCATACCAGCTGGGCCACTGCGCTGGCGCCTGCTGTGGCGAGCAATCGCCAGAGCAATACAATGCGCTGCTTAAAAAGAAGCTTGCCCTGCGTTGTGTGGAGAGTTGGCCCTACGACGGCCCCGTACTTATTGTTGAGCCGAGTAGCGATGATAGTCGTGTCGACTGGCATCTGGTTGATCGCTGGCGTTATTTCGGTACTTTCAGCGATTGCCGCCCGGAGAGCGATGACTGCGAACAACGCGTGCTCGCGGCTCAGCCCTTTGACTACGATCACTACCGCATTTTGCAGTCTTTTCGTCAGCGTTTGACATGGCAGTCGCTAAAGCCGTGAAGCGCGTGCGCGGATGCCCTACAATAGCGCCATGTTTTTGCCTTGGTCGCCCTGCTGGGGTGCTCCTGAATTTTTGACTGACTTTGAAAAGGCCGATTATGAGCATTTCTTCTTTCCACCCCCCTGTGCGCACGTTGATGGGTCCGGGGCCCTCAGACGTTCACCCACGCATTCTTGAGGCACTTGGCCGCCCGACTCTGGGGCATCTTGATCCATTATTCGTCGGAATGATGGACGAGCTGAAGAGCCTGCTTAAATACGCTTTTAACACCGAAAACGAATTAACCTTGCCGATTTCCGCTCCGGGTTCTGCCGGTATGGAGGCGTGTTTTGTTAACTTGGTAGAGCCAGGTGATACCGTTATCGTTTGTATCAACGGTGTATTTGGCACCCGCATGCGCGAGAACGTGACCCGCATCGGCGCGACGGCGGTAACCGTTGACGGCGAGTGGGGGAAGCCTGTTGATCCGGCCCAGCTCGAAGAAGCGCTGAAAGCGCATCCCGAAGCAAAAGTCGTGGCATTTGTTCACGCAGAGACGTCTACTGGCGCCCTGAGTGATGCCAAAACACTTTGTGCCCTGGCGCGTCAGTATGACTGCCTGAGTATTGTCGATGCGGTTACCTCTCTCGGCGGCGTGGAATTGCGCGTTGACGACTGGGGAATCGACGCCATCTATTCCGGCAGCCAGAAGTGCCTGTCGTGTACGCCAGGTTTGTCCCCAGTCAGTTTTAGTGACGCTGCCATTGCGGCCATCAAGGCTCGCAAGCACCCCGTGCAGAGCTGGTTCCTGGATATGAACCTGATTCTGGGTTACTGGGGAGAAGGCGGTAAGCGCGCCTATCACCACACGGCGCCTGTCAATGCGCTGTATGGCCTGCACGAGTCGTTGGTCATGCTGCAGGAAGAGGGGCTGGAGAACGCGTGGGCTCGCCACCGCCGCATGCACAATGCACTCGCTGCGGGCTTGGAGAGTCTCGGTATGCGTTTTGTTGTGGATGCCGACAGCCGCTTGCCGCAGCTGAACAGCGTGTACATCCCAGAAGGGGTGGATGATGCGGCTGTGCGTCAGCAATTGCTCGCCGACCACAACCTGGAGATCGGCGCCGGGCTGGGTGACTTTGCAGGCAAAGTATGGCGAATTGGCCTGATGGGCTACAGCGCACGGATGGAGAACATCGAACTGCTGCTGGCGTCATTGGCCGAGGCCATGCAAGCCCAGGGTTACGACTGTGACGCCCAGGCAGCGCTCGCGGCAGCACGCGCGCAGGCCTAAATTCGTCTCGGTTTATGCCGATAGTGCTCAACACAGATTCTGCTAGGCTTGAGGTGAAAAAATCGGTCTACAGGAGTTTGTCGCTTGAGCACTAGCGGACAATTTATCGAACAAATTCGCGCAGATCTGCTCCGCGCCATCGAAGACGATGCGGTAAGCCTGCCTACGCTTCCCGAGGTCGCGCTGGAAATTCGTGAAGCGGCCAGTGACCCAGACGTTGAGATTCCGATCCTGGCGGCGATCATCGAGCATGACAGCTCCATCGCCGCGCGTCTTATCCGGGTTGCGAATAGCTCATTGCTAAGGGGCCTTGAGCCCACCTACGATGTGAAGGGTGCGATTTCGCGAATCGGTCTGGCCTATACCTCGACCATGGTTACGACCCTGGCGATGCAGCAAATCTTCCTGTCGAACAAAGATGCATTGAACAAGCGGATGCGCGCAGTGTGGGTGCACAGCGCAGATGTTGCCGCCATTTGCCATACCCTGGCGAAAACACAGCGTCACCTGAAACCAGAACTTGCCACGCTTGCCGGTGTGATCCACCAGATTGGTGCATTGCCTATTCTTTCCTACGCCGTGGGGCGGGGGGTGATCCGTGACCATCCGCAGTTGCTCGACCAGGTGTTGATTGCGCTGACACCGGAATTGGGGCGGGTCATTCTTGAGTCGTGGGGCTTTCCCGACGAGCTGGTGATTGTCCCCGAGGCGCACCTGGATTTTAGCCGTCACTTGGAGCGGCCCGACTACGCTGACCTCGTCACGGTTGCCAATTTGCACACCTACGCCGGTACAGAGCACCCCTTTGGTCAAGTTGAATGGGCGGGCGTTGCCGCCTTTGAGCGCTTGGGACTACCGGTCAATCCCGGTGAGATGGACGAGAGCTACCAACAGCAGATCGAGCAAATGCAGGACCTGCTTAGGGCTTAATGCTACCTTGGCCTAGTCTTTTGGCTGGGCGTCGAATTGTTGCCCGTTCACCTCGCGGCTGTCGTCGCTCATCAAATAGAGATAGAGCGGCATAATGGCCTCGGGGGAGGGGTTATCGGTCGGGTTTTCACCGGGATAGGCGCTGCGGCGCATTTCGGTGTTCGTGGCCCCTGGGTTAATACTATTCACCCGAGTGCCATTTAAGTCGTATTCCTCGTCGGCAAGAATTTGCATCATCGCTTCGGTGGCAAATTTTGAAACCGAGTACGCGCCCCAGAAAGCGCGCCCTTTGCGCCCCACGCTCGATGAGGTAAACACCAGCGATCCATTTTTCGATGCTGCGAGTACGGGTAACAATGCTTGCGTCATCATAAACTGCGCGTTCACGTTGACCTGCATAACTTCTTCCCAGCTGTCCAGCGTGGTTTGGGCAAGTGAGCGCCGCTGGCCGAGAATGCTGGCATTGTGAAGCAGGCCATCCAGGCGGCCGAACTCCCGCTCTATGGTGTCGGCCAACTCCTGGTAGTCGTGTGCAGCGGCGCCCCGCAGGTGCATGGGGTAAATGGCGGCTTGTGGCGCCGACATGGCTTCGATTTCGTCGTACACCGCTTCGAGTTTTTCTATGGTTCTGCCAAGCAAGATGACCGTGGCACCGTGCTTTGCAAAACTCAGTGCTGCCGCGCGCCCGATGCCGTCGCCGGCACCTGTGACCAAAATAACTTTATCTTTCAAACACGCTGCATCGGCAGTGAAATTTACAGGTAGGCGTTGTGGCACGGATTGTCCTCTTAGGCTTGCAGTTGCTGAAGGGCGTCATCAAGTTGTTGGGCGTGGTCGATAATAATATCGGCCTTCCAGTCGCCAATATCCTCTCCCAAAGGGACATAGCCATAGCGACAGGCGATCGTTTTCATGCCGGCATTGCGTCCCGCATCAATATCGCGGCGGTGGTCGCCGACATAGATGGCTTCTGAGGGGCGAATACCGAGGTGCTTACAGGCCAGGTACATCGGCTCTGGATGAGGTTTACGGTTGCTCACATCGTCCGGGCAAACCGCGGTCGCGCAGCGACTGGTCAAGGCCAGCTGTTTCAGTAGCGGCGTGGTAAAGCGCGCGGGCTTGTTGGTAACAATGCCCCAGGCGATGCCGCGGCTCTCTAATTTTTGGAGCTGGCCCTCCATGCCGGGAAAAAGGCTGGTTTCCTCTGTCAGAGAGGCCTCATAGCGGTCTAGAAAGGCGTTCAGAAGTGGTGCAAAAGCCGGGTCTTCTGGCTCGAGCCCAAAGCCCAGTCGTACCACCGCGCGCGCGCCTTCAGAGACGCAGCACCGCACTGAATTGTAGTCTTGCAGCGGTCGCTGATGCTCGGCTAACAGGCCGTTGAGAACGCGGGTAAAATCGGCCGCGGTGTCGAGCAGGGTGCCATCAAGGTCAAATAAAACGGCTTTTAGCATTACAGCGACTTCTTAACGTGAACCATATAGTTCACATCGACATCGTTTTCATTCAGGCGATAGCGCTTGAACAGCGGGTTGTAGGTCAGCCCGGTCATGTGCTGTAGCTGAAGATCATTTTCTCTCAGCCAGTCGGCCAGTTCAGAGGGCCGTATGAACTTGCTGTATTCATGGGTGCCTTTGGGGAGCAGCCCGAGAATATACTCAGCGCCGACAATGCTGAGCGCAAAGGCTTTGGGGTTGCGGTTTATGGTTGAAAAATAGAGGTTGCCACCGGGTTTGCATAGTTTGGCGCAGGCGCGGATGACCGATGCTGGGTTCGGCACGTGTTCAAGCATTTCCAGGCAGGTGACGATGTCGTAGTGGCCGGCCTGGTCTTCGGCGATTTCTTCTGCGGTGGCCTGGAAGTATTCAACCTTGGCGCCCGACTCCAGTTGATGCAAGCGTGCAACGCTCAGCGGCGCCTCACCCATATCGATACCGGTGACTT
>TARA_B100000674_G_scaffold227466_2_pt1 | contig 39249 bp, 45 predicted proteins | sample TARA_B100000674 | Tara Oceans TARA_B100000674 (sample SAMEA2622759) | marine metagenome | biome: marine biome (ENVO:00000447); feature: surface water layer (ENVO:00002042); material: "saline water (ENVO:00002010), including plankton (ENVO:xxxxxxxx)" | depth 5 m | reverse complement strand
CCAGAGGCTGAACCAGAGGCTTAGGCTGCAGAGCCAGAGGCGGCGAAGAAAACCCAGCCAAGAAGAAATCGTAAGAAGTCAACCGCACATCGCTCAGCGATGTTGCATCTAACAGAACTAGCAAGCTAGGAGAAAGAAATGGCAACCACCGAAGAGATCATCGAGGCAATCGGCAACATGTCCGTGCTCGAACTCGTCGAACTGAAAAAGGCATTTGAGGAGACATTTGATGTCACCGCAGCTGCCGCAGCGCCCGTCATGATGGCGGCGGCTGGGGGCGGCGACGCCGGCGGCGCAGCCGCAGAAGAGAAAGACGAGTTTGATGTTGTCCTCACAGGCGCTGGTGACAAGAAAATCCAGGTAATCAAAGAAGTCCGCGGCCTTACTAGCCTCGGCCTCAAAGAAGCCAAAGATCTTGTCGAAGGTGCACCAAGTAACATCCTCGAAGGAGTTTCCAAAGAAGACGCCGACAAAGCCAAGGAAGCTATCGAAGCTGCCGGTGGCGCCGTCGAAGTCAAGTAAGACTGTTAGTCAGTTAGCGACTTTCAGCTTGTTGAAAGCTGAAATGGCCGCTAGCCTGTGCGCTGTCGTGGCTCTGGTGTCGTCTCTTATAGAAAACACTAAGAGTTCTCGCGCGCCCCTGCTTCTGACGACCGTTGCCCACGGTCGCAACTAAAATATTTTTAGGAGATCCCGTTGTCTTCTCGCGCTGCCCGGGAACGGTATTCATTTGGCAACCTCGAAGAGGTACTGCCACTACCGGACCTAATCGACGTACAGAAAAAATCCTTTGATCGCTTCCTCGCGGATGGGTTGGCAGAAACCTTCGCCGATATAAGCCCAATCAGTGACTTCACAGGGAATCTCGAACTCGAGTTTGAGTTTGATAGTGAAGACGAAGACCTCAAAGGCCCTCCCAAGTTTTCTGAGAAAGAATGCAAAGAGAAGGACCACACTTACTCCGATCAAATCTTTGTTCGGGCGCGCTTTAGGAACGCCAATACAGGCGAAATAAAAGAACAGACCGTCTTCATGGGCGATTTTCCGAAGATGACGGATAAGGGCACGTTCATCATTAATGGAACTGAGCGAGTGATCGTCAGCCAGTTGGTTCGGTCGCCCGGTGTCATTTTCCAACCGGGAGAGCGCTACCGGCTTCGAAACATGCAAAAGCACCAGCTGGTCACCGGAACAATTCACCCATACCGGGGCGAGTGGATCGAATTTGACGTAGAACACAAACCCGGGAAGGACGTCACGGCGGGCGCACGCATTGCCCGCAAGCGTCGGTTAAGTATTTTCACCATTCTCCGAGCGCTTGGATATGACGAAGCGACGCACCCAGGGTTTCTAGAACAATTTGTCCAACACTTTGACTTTCTTGAAGGCCAGTGGGAAAACGAGCGCGACAAATGGGCTCGTAGCGATGAAGATGCTCCTGTTGCTCCGACCCAAGAGGAAGCTCTCATCGAAATTTATAAGCGTGCACGTCCAGGTGAACCGCCAACGGCAGAAGCGGCAGCTAACTACTTCAACAACGCTTATTTCGACGACCGCCGATATTCGTTATCTAAGGTTGGTCGCTACAAATTAACGAAGAAGTTAAGTGCTGAAATCGACAAGATTGAAGACCTCTTCGGTATCAAATTGGAACGACCCTCGGCTGACTCGCAGGTCCTCACACGCTCAGAGGTCCTAGCTGCTATCAGTTATCTGCTTCATTTGGCTAATGCGGAACCCGGCTACCGGCTCGATGACCAAGACCATTTCGCCAACCGACGCATCCGATCTGTAGGCGAACTGATCCAAAATCAGGTCCGCATAGGTCTCAGCCGGATGGAACGAGTTGTTCGAGAACGAATGACCACGCAAGACGTTGAAGCAATTACTCCTACAACGCTGATCAATACTCGGCCAGTGACAGCGGCAATTAAAGAGTTCTTTGGTACGTCTCAACTCTCGCAATTCATGGATCAAGTCAACCCTTTGTCTGGGCTCACCCACCGACGGCGCCTGTCAGCATTAGGGCCGGGAGGACTTTCACGCGAACGTGCCGGATTTGAGGTGCGAGACGTGCACTTCAGTCACTACGGACGAATGTGCCCAATTGAAACTCCTGAAGGTCCGAACATTGGACTTATTGGCGGTTTGGCTACCTTTGCGCGAGTAAACGAGTTCGGTTTCATCGAATCGCCGTATCGCGTGGTTACCAAGGGAAAAGTGACGGACGAAATCCGTTATTTGACTGCCGACGAAGAGGAAGAGTATGTCGTGGCGCAGGCCAACGCCCCTCTCAACCCCAACAAGACCTTCAGAAACCCCAGAGTGCTAGTTCGTAAGAGCCCCCAAGGGGCCAGCTTGGCTGATCTAAAGCTTCAGATGGAACGCGATACCTACTTTGCGGCTACCACTGAAATTAGTTACGTGCCAGCGGACGAAGTCGACCTGATGGACGTGTCTCCCAAGCAGATTGTCTCGGTCGCAACGGCGCTAATCCCGTTCCTAGAGCACGATGACGCTAACCGCGCCCTGATGGGAGCCAATATGCAGCGTCAAGCAGTGCCGTTGATCCGTGCCGAAGCGGCTTACGTAGGAACCGGAATCGAAGCCCGCGCTGCCGGTGACGCCGCGGACGTTGTTCTCGCTCGCGAAGACGGAGTCGTCACTGAAGTAAGCGGAACCTCGATTACCGTCGAATACAAGAAAGAGGGCTCGGTTAGCCACCAACTACTGAAGTTCGAGCGATCGAATCAAGATACTTGCATTAACCAGAAGCCAATCGTTCTAGAGGGAGACAAAGTCAAAAAGGGTGCGATCTTGGCCGATGGTCCTTCTACGGATAATGGCGAACTGGCCCTCGGAAAGAACCTCTTAGTCGCCTACATGGCTTGGGAGGGATATAACTTCGAAGACGCGATCATTATTAGTGAACGCCTGGTCAAAGATGACGTACTTACTTCAATCCATATTCACGAACATGAGATTGATGCGCGCGACACGAAACTTGGCCCTGAAGAAATTACGCGTGACATTCCCAACGTCGCTGACGATGTTCTCGCCGATCTAGATGAACGGGGCGTCGTCCGAGTAGGAGCAGAAGTTGGTCCTGGCGATGTTCTTGTGGGCAAAGTGACCCCCAAAGGCGAGACGGAATTAACGCCGGAGGAGCGCTTGCTACGCGCGATCTTCGGTGAAAAGGCACGAGAAGTTCGCGATACCTCCCTCAAAGTCCCACACGGCGAGCGAGGAATAGTCACCGAAGTTCGCGTTCTTCAACGAGACGAAGACGAAGAACTCCCGCCTGGAGTTAACGAACTGGTACGCGTTTACGTAGCTCAAAAACGCAAAATCAGTGTTGGTGACAAACTTGCTGGTCGCCACGGCAACAAAGGCGTCATATCAAAAATCCTTCCAGTGGAAGAAATGCCCTATTTGTCTGATGGCACTCCAATTGACATCATTCTTAGCCCGCTTGGAGTACCCAGCCGAATGAATGTTGGCCAAGTACTTGAAGCTCACTTGGGCTATGCAGCGCGTTGGGGATGGGAACACAACGGGCAAACGGTGGGAGCTGAACCAGTCTCCAACACAGCTCGCAAAACTCGACCTCGAACCGAACCCTCGGTTTTCGTAGCAACTCCAGTATTTGATGGAGCTGCCTGGGATGAGGAAGATCGAGCGGGAGCACACCCAACGATTCAAAAAGCACTGGAGAACCTTCGACCGGAGGCGTCATCAGGTGAACGGATGATGACAACGGCTGGAAAAGCGGTGCTGTACAACGGTCGGACTGGTGAGCCCTATGACCAACCAATCATGGTTGGTTACAGCTACATCCTGAAGCTCGCTCACCTTGTTGACGACAAAATTCACGCTCGTTCAACAGGACCCTATTCCATGATCACCCAGCAACCACTGGGCGGCAAGGCACAGTTCGGCGGTCAACGCTTTGGTGAAATGGAAGTCTGGGCGCTAGAGGCGTATGGAGCTGCCTACCTTCTTCAAGAACTCTTGACCATAAAATCTGACGACACTCTCGGCCGTGTGCAGGTTTATGAAGCAATTGTGAAAGGCAAGAACATCCCCGAACCTGGAATTCCAGAGAGCTTCAAGGTCCTGATCAAAGAAATGCAGGCCCTCTGTCTAAATGTGGAAGTTATCTCCCTAACCGGAGATGAAATTGACATGCAAGGACTTGATGAGGATGTCTTCCGTGCCGAAGAGTCACTCGGAATCGATATCAGCCGCCCTGAGCGAGGAACCGACGAGGAAGACGAACTCCGGAGGCAGCGGATATGAGCGCCTACATATCTCCACGCAACCAACCCCGAATTGAGAGCAGCAAATGATTGACGTTAATGAGTTCTCAGACATCCGTATTGGTCTAGCAACTGCCGATGCCATTCGAACCTGGTCAAATGGGGAAGTCAAAAAACCCGAGACCATCAACTACAGAACCCTAAAGCCTGAAAAAGATGGTCTTTTCTGCGAGAAGATCTTCGGCCCCACGAAAGATTGGGAATGTGCTTGCGGTAAATACAAGCGCGTCAGGTTCAAAGGCATCATCTGCGAACGCTGCGGTGTTGAAGTCACGCGGCAAAAAGTTCGAAGAGAACGGATGGGGCATATTGAACTTGCCGCACCAGTAGTCCACATCTGGTACCTAAGGGGCACCAGAAGCTGGCTCGCCTACTTGCTTACCGGCCTAGAAATTCGCGAAGAACTAAAGGCTAAACAACTTGAACGCGTCATTTACTTTGCGGCGAATCTGGTTACGTGGGTCGATGAAGACAAACGCCACGAAGACCTACCGCGCCTTGAAGTCGAAATGCGAGAGGAACTCGATGTCATTCGCGAAGAATTCGATGACGAAATTGCGGAACGTCTAAAGGAACTTGAGGAAGAAGTAACACAACTCGAAGCCGAAGGTCTCAAAGAAAAAGACCTGAAAGCCCGTAGACGCGAGGCTGATAAAGACATTGAGGCTCTCAGAGCAGAATGCGACGAGGAACTGGAAACCGTAGAACGCGCGTTTGACGAATTCCGTGAACTACACGGTCGAAAAATCATTGAAGATGAACTTCTTTGGCGCGAGCTAGATGACCGCTACGGTGACTACTTCGAAGGCGGCATGGGCGCCGAAGCAATAGCCCAGCTAATGGATCGAATCGACTTCGATGACGAAGAACTTCTGCTCCGCGAAGCTATCGAAGCCGCCGACGGTCGACGACCTCTCTCAGCACAACGCAAACAAAAAGCGATTAAGCGGCTCAAGATTCTGAGTGCTTTCAACCGTCGAAATCCGAATGACCGAAGGATTAATGACCCACGGGCAATGATTCTTGACGCAGTACCGGTTATTCCTCCCGACCTGCGGCCGATGGTTCAACTTGACGGTGGCCGTTTCGCAACCTCGGACCTAAACGACCTCTACCGACGCGTCATTAACAGAAATAACCGGCTGAAACGGCTCCTAGATCTGGGCGCGCCAGAAATCATTGTGAACAACGAGAAGCGGATGCTTCAGGAGGCCGTCGACGCGCTATTCGACAATGGTCGCCGCGGTCGGCCCGTAACTGGACCAGGTAACCGCCCCCTGAAATCCCTGTCAGACATGCTGAAGGGCAAGCAGGGTCGCTTCCGGCAAAACCTTTTAGGCAAGCGGGTTGACTATTCAGGACGATCCGTCATCGTTGTTGGACCCACCCTGAAACTCCATCAGTGCGGTCTTCCCAAGCTGATGGCGTTGGAGTTGTTCAAACCATTTGTCATGAAACGTCTTGACGATATGGACCTTGCACCAAACATCAAATCGGCCAAGAGAATGGTCGAACGTCGACGGTCCGAAGTTTGGGACGTGCTCGAGGAAGTCATAAAAGAGCACCCCGTCTTACTTAACCGAGCACCAACCTTGCACCGCCTCGGCATCCAAGCTTTCGAACCTGTATTGGTTGAAGGTAAAGCAATTCAAATTCATCCTTTAGTTTGCGCTGCTTTCAACGCCGACTTCGATGGTGACCAGATGGCTGTGCACCTTCCGTTGTCGTCCGAAGCGCAAGCCGAAGCGCGAGTTCTGATGCTCTCAGCCAACAACATTCTGTCTCCAGCTGACGGTCGACCTATGACCGTTCCTAGCCAAGACATGATTATCGGCGGCTACTACCTGACCGAAATGCGCGGCGATCCTGATGCCAAAGACCTTCCGGTCTTCAAGCACTTCCACGAGATCGAACGTGGCGTCGCACTCAACCAACTTAACCTGCATCGACCAATAGTTTGGCGAACTGAAGCTTTAGCTCTTGAGGATGAGAGCGGCTATCACGTAACTACGCCTGGGCGGGTATTGTTCAACGGCGCCCTCCCAGACGACTTCCCGTACGTCAACAGGGCAGTCAAAAAGGGCGACATGGGAGACATCGTCGGTGATCTTTCCGACGGATGGCCAACCAATGAAGTCGCTACATCGTTGGATCGAATCAAAGACCTGTCCTACGAATACGCGACCCGATCAGGATTAACGATCTCGATCGATGATGTTCGCACGCCCCCAGACAAAGCAGAAATTCTCGAACGTTATGAGGGCGAAGCAGAGCGGGTAGAAAATCAATTCCGACGAGGAATTATCACTGACGGAGAGCGCCGACAAAAAGAAGTAGAAATCTGGACGTCGGCCACCGAAGAAGTGCGAGCTTCCCTAGAACGTGAACTTAAATCGGTTATGTTCAACCCGATTGACATGATGGTCGGTTCAGGCGCGCGCGGCAACATGATGCAAGTTCGTCAAATTGCCGCAATCCGAGGCCTAGTGGCCAACCCACGTGGCGACATCATTCCGCGGCCAATTAAGTCCTCCTATCGAGAGGGCCTAGCGATGCTTGAGTATTTCATCTCCACGCCTGGAGCCCGAAAGGGACTTGTGGACACGGCACTGCGAACAGCGGACTCCGGATATTTGACGCGGAGACTTGTCGATGTTGCTCAAGAATTGATCATTAACGAAGAAGACCCCTTCGAACGATCCGGACCAGTGCTTGGTCTCTGGCTCGAAGACATAGAGCCAGATACACCTGACAAGCGCACCTACTTGGAAACGCGGCTGTTTAGCCGTTGCTTGGCCCAAGATGTCGAACTCAGTGACGGAGTCATGGAAGCCGGCACGCTGATAGGCGACGAAGAACTCGAGATACTGCGAGACGATCCGAAAGTTACGCGGGTTCAAGTTCTTTCACCGCTGACCGATAACTCCGAGTTCGGTGTATCGGCCAAAGCCTACGGTGGCTCCCTCGCAACCGGAAAAATGATTGAAGTTGGTGAAGCAGTAGGCGTAATCGCTGCTCAGTCGATCGGCGAGCCGGGCACACAACTCACAATGAGAACGTTCCACACAGGTGGTGTAGCAGGTAGCGATATCGCCGGAGGTTTGCCACGAGTTGTCGAACTGTTCGAAGCCCGCCAACCTAAGGGTAAGGCAACTCTCGCAACCCGCTCCGGCGTAGTCAGAATCGGAGACGATGATGGTCGAGGCCGCGAAATTGTGGTGGTCGGAGACGATGGTGAGGAAGAAACCCACACCGTCGCGACTATGGCAAGGCTCGCAGTCGTTGACGGACAAGAGATAAGAGCGGGAGACCCCCTAGTAGATGGACCGCGCGATCCGAAAGAACTCTTGGACATACGAGGAGTTCGAGAGACTCAGCAATATCTGGTAGAGGAAGTTCAAAAGGTTTATCGCGAGCAGGGTGTATCCATCCACGACAAACATATTGAACTCATCATCAGGCAAATGACTCGACGAGTTCTCGTCGGTGAACCTGGCGAATCAGTCTTCCTGCCAGGTGAACAAGTTGATCAACGCGTGTATGCGGAAGTAAACCGCAGTCTTGTTCAAGAGGGACAGCGGCCAGCCGAAGCACGACCAGTAATTATGGGAATTACCAAGGCATCACTAGCCACTGATTCTTGGTTGTCTGCCGCCTCTTTCCAAGAGACGACACGCGTCCTCACAGAAGCAGCTATTGAGTCGAGACGCGATGACCTCAAAGGCCTCAAGGAAAACATCATTATTGGCAAGTTAATTCCTGCTGGCACTGGCCAAGGCCGCTATCGAAATATTGATACAACAGCGCCTGACTATGAGCCGATGGAATTCTTCACATCCGACGATGACCTAGACCCGGCTGAGTGGCTGGCAACCATAGGTAGCGAAGACGGCGGAGAAGTCGTCGGACTTGGTGACGCGGGATAACTGAGAATCGCATGCGAATAGCCGTGGCAGGCGCCTTTCTGGCGCTCAGCCTCGGCGTCGCAGGCTGTTCGCGGGGCGGCGCGGAAACAGACCTCCAGGATCCCGAAGTAGAAGTAGACGAACCTGACCGCTCGATTACAGCAACTCAGCTTCTCGAAACAACTGATTGGCCCCAAGGAGCAGAACTCGTTCCGCTATCCCTGACGGCCCTGCGACAACTTCAGAATTCGATCTTGGGTGACATCGAGATGGCCCGTACCGTCAGTGATGTAGCGGCGGCAGGTCTTTTGTGGGAATCAGAAGCAGCGGGAGCAATCCTTCTGATCGGAGTCGCCGATCCTGTAGTCGGAAACATGAGCTTTGTGGAGGGATTGCGACAAGCTGCGATGGATAACCCCACTTCAACGCGGTGGGGCGCATTGATCGGCTGGATTTCAAAGTCGGACAGAGACACTCTAGCGATGGTGCCCATAGGGCCAGTTGTAGCTTTTGTTACGGCGAAAACGCGGTCCGATGCTGATCGGATTCTGATTCCACTTATTGAGCAGTTCGTCAGATACTCAACCAGTTAGTGTCAAAGTCGGCCTGAGAACAACGTGATAATGACGCGAAGCTGAGAAACCTGCCCTGGATTGGACTTCAGGTTGTCTAGGTGGCGCGCGAGTCGTAGCATTATGAGTCGGTCTTTATCCCACTTGGAACAACAGCGTTGTTTTCAAGGGATGGAAATCGATCCCGTTACGTAGGCCATAGAGCCAGAGGTATTTGGTGCCAACAATTCAACAGCTGGTCCGCAAGGGCCGAAAGTCAAAACCAACCAAAGCTAAGACACCGGCACTCAAGGGCTCTCCTCAACGCCGTGGTGTATGCACCCGTGTATATACGCACACACCCAAGAAACCCAACTCGGCTTTGCGCAAAGTAGCGCGTGTGCGACTGACTAGCGGTATCGAAGTAACTGCCTACATCCCGGGTGAAGGACACAACCTTCAAGAACACAGCATCGTTTTGGTACGCGGTGGACGTGTTAAGGATTTGCCAGGTGTTCGCTACAAAGTTGTTCGAGGATCATTAGATGCCTCAGGTGTCGCCTCGCGAAAACAAGCTCGTTCGCGCTACGGCGCAAAGAGAGAGAGTTAATATGCCTCGTCGTGGTGCCGCCCCAAGGCGGGAGCTAGCAGCTGATCCGGTCTACGATTCCACCCTTGTCACCCAGGTGATTAACAAGGTTCTCCAGCGAGGCAAAAGAGGTAAAGCCGAGCGGATCGTTTACGACGCCCTGGATATGGTGTCAGAGAAAACTGGTGGCGAAGGGCTCAGCGTTCTGAAACGAGCGGTTGATAACACCAAACCTCAACTTGAAGTGAAGAGTCGCCGCGTCGGTGGCGCAACATACCAAGTTCCCGTCGAAGTCCGTCCTCGGCGAGCTAACACCCTGGCGATCAGATGGATTGTCGACTATGCCCGAGAACGCCGTGAACGGACGATGGCTGAGCGACTTGCCAATGAACTTCTTGACGCTTCCAATGGAACAGGATCTGCGGCCAAACGCCGAGAAGATACTCACCGGATGGCCGAAGCCAACAAAGCTTTCGCCCACTACAGGTGGTAATAAAACCCGCCTGTGTCACCACATAAGCCCGAACAAACCGGCACACTGGATGTCGGAGATGCCCTTTCAGCATCCGCAACTTTTGTCCCTGTAAGACCTTAAACCCCTGACCCGAAGAGACTGAAGCAGATTTCTCATGCCACGCACTCATGCCCTTGACCGCGTTCGAAATATTGGCATCATGGCCCACATCGACGCCGGAAAGACCACGACAACCGAACGCATCCTTTATTACACCGGAGTGAACTACAAAATCGGTGAAGTGCATGATGGTGCCGCAACCATGGACTGGATGGAACAAGAACAAGAGCGGGGAATCACCATCACCTCTGCCGCTACAACCTGCATGTGGAATGACCACGTCATCAACATCATTGACACTCCCGGGCACGTTGACTTCACGGTTGAGGTCGAACGGTCACTACGTGTGCTCGATGGAGCGGTAGCTGTCTTTGACGGCGTCGCAGGCGTAGAGCCCCAGACTGAAACTGTTTGGCGCCAAGCTGACAAATATGGCGTTCCCCGCATGTGTTTCATCAACAAGCTCGACCGTACTGGCGCATCGTTTTATGATTCCTTAGCTAGCATTGTCGATCGCCTAGACGCCAACGTCGCTGTGCTGCAGCTCCCAATCGGATCAGAAGCTGACTTCGCTGGGGTTGTCGACCTTGTCGCCATGAACGCAGTTGTATGGCAAGGGGAAGACTTAGGTGCAAGCTACGACGTCGTAGATATTCCCGAAGATATGCAGGGCGAAGCCGAGGAATATCGAGCCAAGTTGCTCGAGGTCCTCGCCGACGTTGATGAAGACATCATGCTCGCCTACTTGGAAGGTGAAGACGTCGACGAAGACACCCTCCACAACGCAATCCGTCAAGGAACTATCGCCAACCAAATTGTTCCGGTGCTTACCGGAACGGCCTTTAAGAACAAAGGCGTCCAACCTTTGCTAGACGCTGTTACCCGTTACTTGCCCTCCCCGTTAGACATACCCGCCATTGACGGCACCTCCCTAAACGGCGAGGAGACGCTAGAACGGCAACCGCAAGACGATGAGCCGTTCTCAGCGTTGGCGTTCAAAATTATGACCGACCCCCATGTCGGCAAACTCGTTTATTTCAGGGTGTATAGCGGCAGCCTCGAAAAGGGCGGACAAGTACTCAACACCACCACCGGCAATAAAGAACGCATCGGCCGGATCCTGCAAATGCATGCCAACAACCGCGAGGACCGCGACGACATTCAAGCAGGTGACATCGTCGCAGGCATCGGCCTAAAGAACACCCGCACCGGCGACACTCTCTGCACTCCGGATAAACCCATTGTTTTGGAACAACTCACCTTCCCCGAACCAGTTGTCCACGTGGCGGTTGAGCCTCGATCAAAAGGGGATCAAGACAAATTAGGCAAAGCACTCTCAGCTCTGTCCGAAGAAGATCCAACATTCCGAGTACAGACCGACGAAGAAACCGGCCAAACAGTGATTTCAGGTATGGGTGAATTACACCTTGAAGTCTTGGTTGATCGAATGCTTCGAGAATTCAAGGTCGACGCCACTATCGGCAAGCCCCAAGTCGCCTACAGAGAAACAATTACTAAACCAGTCGAAAAGTTCGAATACCGTCACATCAAACAAAGTGGTGGTTCAGGACAATACGCGGTCGTAGTCATCAACCTCGAACCCAGCGAAGCTGGCGAAGGATACGTCTTTGACGACACCATTAAAGGTGGAGTCATCCCAAAGGAATACATCAGTTCCGTAGATGCCGGCCTGCAATCATCAATGGACAATGGACCCCTAGCGGGCTTCCCAATGGTTGATGTCAAAGTCTCGCTGATCGACGGGTCAACCCACGACGTCGACTCATCAGAAATGGCCTTCAAGATTGCCGGCACAATGGCAATGCGCGAAGCGGCTCGAGCAGCCGGACCAGTGCTCCTAGAACCGGTTATGTCCGTGGAAGTCGTAACGCCAGAGGACTATATGGGTGACGTCATTGGAGACCTCAATGCTCGACGAGGGCGAGTTGGACAGATGGAAAATCGCGGAACAGCACAAGTAATTGACGCTGAAGTGCCGTTATCGGAGATGTTCGGTTACGCTAACGACCTGCGTTCGCGTACTCAGGGCCGAGCTACCTACTCGATGCAGTTCGAGAACTACCAGCAAGTCCCGCCCAACATCGCCGAAGAAATCGTAAAACGAATCCGCGGCGAGTAACAATCACTACCAACTAAACGAATATCGATCTCAAAAAAAGGAAGACACCGGAGAGAAATCATGTCCAAAGAGAAGTTTGAGCGGACTAAGCCGCACGTGAATGTGGGAACCATGGGCCATATCGACCATGGTAAGACCACATTGACTGCTGCTATCACCAAGGTCTTGGCAGAGGCCTCGGGCGGTGAAGCAACAGCGTTCGAAGATATTGATAAGGCACCCGAAGAGCGCGAGCGTGGCATTACGATCTCGATCTCCCACGTCGAGTATGAGACAGACAACCGCCACTACGCGCACGTTGACATGCCAGGCCACGCTGACTACATCAAAAACATGATCACTGGTGCAGCCCAAGTTGACGGCGCTATTCTCGTGGTATCGGCTGCTGACGGCCCCATGCCACAGACACGAGAGCACGTGCTGTTAGCTCGCCAGGTTGGCGTTCCTTACATCGTGGTCGCTTTGAACAAAGTTGACATGGTTGATGACGAAGAACTACTCGAACTCGTCGAACTTGAAGTTCGTGAATTGTTAAACGAATACGAGTTCCCGGGTGATGACGTTCCAGTCGTCCAAGTATCTGCTCTAGGCGCACTAGAGGGCGCCGATGGAGCAGCAGACAAGATTTTGGAACTCATGGCAGCAGTCGATGAAGCTGTGCCTGAACCCGATCGTGACACTGACAGGCCTTTCTTGATGCCAGTAGAGGACGTATTCTCCATTACAGGTCGAGGCACGGTTGTGACCGGCAAGATCGAAACCGGCGTATGTAACACCGGTGAAGAGATCGAAATCGTCGGTATTCGAGACACTCAGACCACCACAATCACTGGTGTTGAAATGTTCCGCAAGATTCTCGACGAAGGCCAAGCTGGCGACAATGTGGGACTTCTTTTGCGAGGCATCGATAAAGATGACGTAGAACGCGGACAAGTCTGTTGTGCCAAGGGATCTATTACCCCGCACACCAAATTCGAAGCCCAGGTTTATATTTTGACAAAAGAAGAAGGTGGCCGTCACAAGCCGTTCTTCTCAAATTACCGACCCCAGTTCTACTTCCGGACTACCGATATCACCGGAATGGTTGAGTTACCGTCAGGCACAGAGATGTGCATGCCAGGCGACAACACTGACATGACGGTCGAACTGATTAACCCGATCGCTATGGACGAAGGTCTTCGATTCGCGATTCGTGAGGGTGGCCGCACCGTTGGCGCAGGTCGAGTTACCAAGATCCTCAGCTAAACAATGGCCTCTTCTCAAAAGATCCGCATTCGCTTAAAGGCTTACGACCACGACATCGTGGACCAAAGCACCCAAAAAATCGTGGAAACGGTTCTTCGGACTCAAGCGAATATCAAAGGTCCTGTGCCTTTACCGACCGAAAAACATCGATATACAGTTGTTAGGTCACCGCACAAAGACAAAGACTCTCGAGAACATTTCGAGATGCGGATCCACAAAAGGCTCATCGATATAGTTGAACCTTCACCGAAGACGGTCGATTCACTTCAACGCCTGGAATTACCCGCTGGTGTTGATATCGAAATCAAAATTCAGCAGGGTTAACAACAGCTCTGCTCTAACCGAGGTGGTGATTTAAGTTCCGCCCCGGTATCGTTTATCCCCCGCGTGTCTAGCGTTTCAGACACACGAACCGACGTCCGGCAAGGCCAGCCTTAGGGTTGGAACCGGTCGGCACAACCTAGTTTCGCTCCGCCGGCTTTGCCGAGCGGAGCGTTCGCGTGAGTGTTGGCCAATTGCCTCCACTTGGAAGAGAAAGACGTTGAACATGGCGAATAAGGCGATCGTCGCCACAAAAGTGGGGATGACCCAGTTGTGGGATGATGACAACCAGGTTGTGCCTGTCACCATGCTCCAAGTTGAGCCCTGCCGCGTTGTACAGGTCAAAACTGATGAACGCGACGGGTATACGGCAGTCCAAGTCACCTTCGGTCAAAGAGATGCGGAGAAACTCACCAAGCCTGAAGCAGGCCATTTCTCCAAAGCAGGGGTCGATCCCGGCCAACGTCTTGTTGAGCTTCGTCTAGACGATGTCAGCGAAATAGAAGTGGGCCAAGAGTTTGCTGCCGATCTGCTCGAAGCTGGAGAAAAAGTTGACGTAACTGCGGTATCCAAAGGTAAGGGATTCGCAGGAGTTATGAAGCGTCACAACTTCAGTGGCCAAAAAGCTAGCCACGGTGCCCATAGGGTTCACCGAGCACCCGGAGCAATCGGAGCTTGCGCAACCCCCTCAAGAGTCTTTAAAGGCACCCGAATGGCTGGACGCATGGGCGCAGAAAAAGTAACCACCCTGAACCTGACCGTTGTGGAAGCTGACGCCGAGCGTGAACTCCTGCTCGTCCGTGGTTCAGTCCCCGGTCCCAAAGGAGGCGTCGTGGTAGTCCGCGATGCCGTGAAGGGCTCATGATGACCACTACTGTTGATCTCAAAACCCAGGACGGTGGGACCGCGGGTAGCGTAACTCTCGATGCTGAGCTCTTCGGCATAGAGCCCAACCTTGCTGTTCTCCACCAAGTCGTGACAGCACAACTAGCGGCAAGACGAAGTGGCAGCGCGAACACAAAAACTCGTGCTGAGGTGCGTGGCGGCGGCGCAAAGCCCTACCGTCAAAAGGGAACTGGTCGAGCCAGGCAGGGGTCAATTCGTGCCCCGCAATTCACTGGCGGCGGCATCGTGCATGGTCCAAAACCACGCAGCTACCGGAAAAAGATAAATAAGAAAATGAATCGCCTTGCGTTGTGCTCAGCTCTTAGCGATCGAGCCCAAAGCGAACGAGTAGTAGTAGTCGATCAGTGGCAATTCGCTGCGCCAAAAACTAAAGATGCAGTATCCGTTCTGGAAAATCTAGAACTAGGTGGCAAAATCATGATGGTTGTAGCACCTACCGACGACACTGCAATTCGGAGTTTCAGAAACCTCCCTTCAGTGCAACTAGTCCAAGCCTCAGAGCTCAACGCATATGACATTCTCTGCTCTGACTGGCTCGTCTTCACTAGCGAAACGCTCCCGGGGGCATCATCATGAAAGACCCCCGAGACGTTGTCATTGCCCCAATCGTTTCCGAGAAGTCGTACGAACAGCTAGAGCAGAACATTTACGTCTTCCAAGTCCACACTTCGGCATCTAAGCCGGAAATTCGACATGCTGTCGAATCGATCTTTGACGTCACCGTTACCAAGGTCAACACGCTCAACCGCAAAGGAAAGGTCCGTCGCAACCGACGCAATAACACGCTAGGTAAAAAGCCGGACACTAAGCGGGCCATCGTCACCCTTGCCGAGGGTGACTCGATTCAGATCTTTGAGACATAGTCATGGGAATTCGCGTACGCAAGCCGTCCAGTCCGGGTAGACGTTTCCAAACCGTCTCTGACTTCAGTGAACTCACCACCGACCGTCCCGAAAAATCTCTGCTTGCCAAGAAACACTCCACTGGTGGACGAAACAACAACGGCCGAAAGACCTCCCGTCACCGTGGAGGTGGACACAAACAGCGCTACCGCATCATTGACTTCAAGCGTGGCAAGGATGGTGTACCTGCCACTGTTGCAAGTATCGAATACGATCCCAATCGCAATTGCCGCATAGCACTGCTGCATTACCACGACGGAGAAAAGCGCTACATTTTGGCGCCCGCAGGCCTTGAAAAGGGCGACAAGCTCGAGAGCGGCCAACATGCCGAAGTTCGAGTTGGTAATGCTCTGCCCCTCCGCTACATGCCAGTAGGAACCACCATCCACAACATCGAGTTAAAGCCGGGTGCAGGAGGCCAGATGGCTCGATCTGCTGGAGCCGGTGTACAACTCGTTGCAAAAGAAGGTGCCTACGCGACGGTGAGGCTTCCGAGCACCGAAATGCGCCGCGTACCGATCGACTGTCGTGCCACTGTGGGCTCAGTTGGTAACGCAGAAGCAGACCTCGTAAAGATAGGCAAAGCAGGCCGAAACCGATGGAAAGGCGTTCGACCTCAAACTCGCGGTGTGGCCATGAACCCAGTGGACCATCCACTTGGAGGCGGTGAAGGGAAAACCTCTGGCGGACGCCATCCTGTGTCCCCTTGGGGCAAGCCCGAAGGTCGGACCCGCAAAAAGAACAATAAGTCCAGCGACATGATTATTCGCCGTCGCCGTACCAGGGGATCGCGGAGGTAAACAATGCCACGTAGCTTGAAAAAAGGCGCGTTTGTCGACGACCACTTGTTGAAAAAAGTCGACGCACTCAACGAGAGCGGCGAAAAACAAGTCGTCAAAACCTGGAGCAGGCGCTCCACAATCATCCCTGAAATGATCGGTCACACAATTGCCGTTCACGATGGACGCAAACACGTGCCCGTCTACGTCACCGAATCGATGGTCGGTCACAAACTTGGCGAGTTCGCTCCATCCCGAACTTTCAAGTTTCACGCTGGCCAGGAACGAAGTGGATCCTGATGAGTGGGCTTATTGACCTCGACGAAGTAGCGGGAGCGCGATCAACACACAAGTTCGCTCGTCTGTCCGCTTCAAAAGCCAGAGTCGTACTTGATCTCATACGCGACGAAGATCTCGATCGCGCGCGTGAGGAGCTCCAATTCTGCGATCGCGGCGCAGCAACTGTCGTTTCGAAGGTTTTGGAGAGTGCCGTATCCAACGCTGAAAACAACGAACGACTTTCCGCTGACGAACTATACGTTGCCGAGTGCTGGGCAGACGAAGGACCGACCTTAAAGCGGTGGCGTCCACGAGCTCGCGGTCGTGCCACCAGGATTAACAAGCGCACCTGTCATATCACCGTGGTAGTCGCTCAACTCTCCGAAGAAGAACTTGAAATGCGAGCGGCACAAATGGCTGCGTCCGGACGGAGGAGCGCCGACGCTGATCGAGCGGCTCGCGTAGCGGCAAGTAAAGAAACTGAAGAAGAAACACCGTCGGATGATGATGAGATGGTCGAAGAAGAGTTCGATTCGACCAGCGCCGAATCCGATGAAGAAGTAGCAATCGAACAAATAGAGAATTCTGATCAAGACCTCGAACAGGACAATGAAAGCACCGACTCTCAATCCAGCGACGAGGCAGAAGTCGAAACACCAGATGACAACACCGAAGTTGACCAACAAGACGAGAAAGAGGCCTAACTGTGGGACAGAAAGTTAATCCCTATGGCTTCCGCTTAGGCATCACCACCGACTGGAAGTCACGCTGGTATGCCGACAAGGACTATCAGGACTACATCATTGAAGACTGGGAAATCCGCAACTTTTTGCAAACAGAACTTCCTCACGCTGCCATTAGCAGAATCGAAGTAGAACGTACCCGCGATCGTTTGCGAGTCGACGTCCACACTGCCCGACCGGGGATCGTAATTGGTCGCCGTGGAGCCGAAGCTGATCGACTCCGAGAAGGGCTAACTAAAATTTCGGGCAATCCAAAAGTTCAGCTCAACATTCAAGAAATTAAACAACCAGAACTCGACGCCGCACTTATCGCCCAAGGCGTCGCAGACCAATTAGCTGGACGAGTTGCGTTTCGTCGAGCGATGAAACGCGCAGTTCAAAACGCACAAAAAGCAGGAGCCTTAGGCATCCGAGTGCAATGTTCCGGACGTCTAGGCGGATCGGAAATGGCGAGAACTGAGTGGTACCGCGAGGGTCGAGTGCCACTTCACACTTTGCGCGCTGACATTGATTACGGATTCCGTGAAGCGAGAACGACCGCAGGACGCATCGGGGTCAAAGTCTGGTTATACAAGGGCGACATTTTGCCCTACAAAGTCTCAGCCGATGAACGCATCAGCAGAGAAGCGGCAATGGCGGTGGGCGAAACATCGGGATCAGCTGAACATAACGCCCCAGTAGTTTCCTCTGGCGGTCGACGAACAGAGGGCACCGAAGATGAAATTGAAGATCCAGCACCACTAATCAAAGAAGCTGACCCAGAGTTCGAAAAACTCCTCGAAGAGGAAGAGCAAATCGAACGCGCAACCCGTGAACAAAGTCAAACCCCCAACTTCCGACCGGGAGACGACTAAATGTTGATGCCGAGAAAAGTCCGACACCGTAAAACTCACCGCGGTAGAACCAAAGGTCGCGCTAAAGGCGGCACCACCATGAATTTCGGTGACTTCGGCATACAAGCCTTAGAGCCGGGATGGATCACTGCTCGCCAAATTGAAGCTGCGCGTATCGCAATGACCCGGCACGTGAAACGCGGTGGCAAAGTCTGGATAAATATTTTCCCAGATAAACCCGTAACCGCTAAACCTGCGGAAACACGTATGGGTTCAGGAAAAGGTAACCCAGAGCGTTGGGTAGCCGTCGTTAAACCTGGCCGAGTTATGTTCGAACTGGGTGGTGTCGACCCAGAACTTGCTCATGGAGCTCTAAACCGCGCCATTCAGAAGCTTCCGATCAAAGCGCGAGTAGTGAGTCGCGAGGAGGCGATCTAATGGCCGCAGCAGCAGAACTCCGCGAACTGGCCGACGATCAGCTTTTAGATCAACTCGGCGAATCTAAACAAGAACTTTTTAACCTGCGTTTCCAAATAGCTACAGGCCAACTAGAAAACTCAGCCCAAATCTCGCAAGTTAAACGAAACATCGCCCGAATAAACACCGTTCTCAGAGAGCGAGAAATCGCAGCTGCCGAGGCGACCACCGTGGAGGACAAATAATGAGCGACACTGAAGTCACCGCAGAAGAACGGAAACGACGCAAGACTCGAGAAGGGTTAGTCGTATCAACGTCCATGCAAAAAACAGTGGTTGTCGCCGTTACCGAACGGGTTCGCCACGCCCGCTATTTCAAGACTGTTCAACAAACCAAAAAGCTCTACGCCCACGACGAAGAGAATGACGCACGCCTCGGAGACCGAGTTCGAGTTATGGAAACTCGGCCGCTATCAAAGAAAAAGCGCTGGCGTCTCGTCGAAATCGTCGAACGAGCACGTTGATTTCGGAGCCAATGAAGTGATCCAGCAAGAATCTCGACTCAAAGTCGCCGATAACTCAGGTGCCAGAGAAGTTCTCTGTATTCGCGTCCTCGGTGGCACAGGACGACGCTACGCGTCGATAGGCGATGTCTTCGTAGCGACCGTTAAAGATGCCATTCCCGGCGCTGGCGTGAAAAAAGGTGACGTTGTTCGCTGTGTTGTAGTCCGAACACGCAAAGAATGCCGCCGTCCCGATGGTAGTTACATCCGATTTGACGAAAACGCCGCTGTGCTTATCGATGACAATCAACAGCCTCGAGGAACACGCATCTTCGGACCTGTGGGTCGTGAATTACGAGACCACAGATTTATGCGGATTGTTTCCCTAGCTCCGGAGGTCCTCTGATGAAAATCAAAAAAGGCGATCTCGTCCGCGTGCTTTCAGGCAAAGACAAAGGAACTGAAGGCCACGTGATGTCAGTTGACTCTGAGAACAACCGCATCACTGTTGAAGGTGTTCACACAGGACGGAAACATCAGCCCCCCACGCAAACAAATGACCAAGGTGGAATCATCGATATAGCACTGACGATCAACGCATCGAATGTTGCAGTTGTGTGCCCTAAAACCGGCGACGCAGGACGTGTGGGGTATCGCCTCGAAGGCGACACCAAAGTCCGGTACCACAAAAAGTCTGGGGAGGAATTGTCGTGACCGTAACGCTCACTGAACCCCGCATGAAAGTGCTCTACCGTGAGACAGTTCGAGATCAATTGCAAAGTCAACTCGGTCTTGCCAACATCATGCAGGTACCGAAACTCAGCAAAATATCTGTTAACGCTGGTGTCGGAGACGCACTCGTTAACCGTGCATTTCTAGATGGTGCAGTTGAAGACCTAACGAAGATCACCGGCCAAAAGCCAGCTATCACCCGTGCAAAAAAATCAATAGCTGGGTTCAAACTTCGCGAGGGAAACGCTATTGGTGCAAAGGTAACCCTCCGCAACAACCGGATGTGGGAGTTCTACGACCGCCTTGTCAGTCTCTCAATTCCCAGAATTCGCGACTTTCGCGGGCTTTCACCTCGTTCCTTTGACGGTCACGGCAATTACACCTTTGGAGTCACAGAACAACTGATTTTCCCAGAAATCAGCTATGACTCAGTGAGCAAAATTCGAGGCATGGATATCACCCTTGTGACATCCGCTACAAACGATGAACATGGCCGAGCGCTGCTTACAGCGCTCGGATTTCCGTTCCGAACTGAGGGGCAGAACTAATGGCCAAAAAGGCTCTTCGCAACAAACAACAACGCACCCCAAAATTCAAGGTCCGCGGTTACACACGTTGTCGCCGTTGTGGTCGCCCGAGGTCGGTGTATCGCAAATTTGGGCTCTGTCGGGTTTGCCTGCGCGAGATGGTGCACGCAGGAGAAATTCCAGGCGTAACTAAGGCGAGCTGGTGAGGGGAGAATCACAATGACGATGACCGATCCAATCGCCGACATGCTTACTCGTGTGCGTAACGCTCACCAGGGCTACAAAGACGAAGTTAAAATGCCCTCCTCCAAATTGAAGGAATCCCTAGCGGCAATCCTTAAAGCTGAGGGTTATATTTCCGATTTTCAAATTGCTGAAGCAGACGATCGACCTGGTCAGACCCTGTCGATCCAACTTAAGTACACACCCGATCGCAGTCGTACCATCTCGGGTCTTAAACGAATATCCAAACCAGGCCTGCGGGTATACACCAAATCCGACAGCGTCCCTCGAGTCCTTGGAGGACTCGGGATTGCCGTCTTATCCACCAGTAAAGGTCTGATGACCGACAGAGAAGCGCGTCGCAATCACGTCGGCGGCGAAATCCTCTGCTATGTCTGGTAGGGGGTACTTATGTCACGAATAGGTAACGCTCCAATCACAGTTCCAGATGGTCTATCTGTCGAAGTGTCATCAGGAACAGTAAAAGTTTCTGGAAGCCAGGGAGAACTGAGTCAAGAGATCCCGGAAGGCATCGAAATCGAAGTTCAAGATTCAGTCATCACAGTCAGTCGAAGTGATGACACCCGACAACAACGCTCTATGCACGGGTTAGCGCGTTCACTTGTTAACAACATGGTTGAAGGCGTAGCTAACGGCTACATGAAGGAACTGAACATTGTTGGTGTGGGCTACAGAGCTCAAGCAAAAGGCAAAGATGCCCTAGAGCTAGCCCTCGGATTCAGCCACCCGGTAACTGTAGAAGCCCCTGAGGGCATCACCTTCGAAGTACCTGAGCCAACGATTATCAAAGTCTCGGGAATCGACAAACAACTCGTTGGGCAAGTAGCGGCTGACATTCGAGCATTAAAGAAACCTGAACCATACAAAGGTAAAGGCATTCGGTACGTCGACGAATACGTAATTCGTAAAGCCGGCAAGGCCGCAAAGTAGGTAATGACATGACATCACGCAGCGCCCAGCGCCAACGACGGCAAAGACGAGTCCGTAAAAAAATCAGCGGAACTACCAACCGTCCTCGATTGAGCGTTTTTAGATCCAATAGACATATCTCGGCTCAGATTATCGACGACGAAAATGGCCGAACTGTGGTTGCAGCTTCAACATCAGAAGCAGATATGCGTGGTGCTACCACGAGCAATAAAGAAGCAGCCACCAAAGTAGGTCAACTGTTGGCTGAACGTGCGAAAGCTGCAGGAGTCCAATCAGTTGTATTTGACCGTGGCGGAAATAAATATCACGGTCGTGTAGCGGCCCTCGCCGATGCTGCCCGTGATGCCGGGCTGAAGTTCTAGGAGTATTTCATGACGGATGCTAACGAAAATCAAAATCGCCGTAACGACGATCGAGGAAACCGCCGCCGAGATGATCGCCGCCGAGAAGACAACCCGCGCAACAGTGGAGATGACGGGCTCCGAGAATCACGAGTGATCGACATAAATCGAGTCGCCAAAGTTGTTAAAGGCGGCCGACGCTTCTCTTTCACAGCACTCGTCGTTATCGGTGATGGTGCTGGTCAGGTAGGTCTGGGCTACGGAAAAGCCAAAGAAGTTCCGCTCGCCATCCAAAAAGGCACCGAAGAAGCCAAAAAGAACTTGTTCCGGGTACCACTGGCGGGTTCAACAATTATTCACCCCATTCTCGGAGAAATGGGTGCTGGCCGTGTCCTTCTTAAACCAGCAGCTCCTGGTACCGGCGTAATCGCAGGGGGTGCTGCCCGAGCCATCCTCGAAGAGGCTGGAATTAGCGATGTGTTAGCAAAGTCGCTTGGATCCTCAAACCACATCAACGTTGCCAAAGCGACTATTCAAGGTTTACAAGGCCTAAAGCGGCCTGACGAAGTCGCGGCGCTCCGCGGGCTTTCAGCGGAAGAGTGCATACCAGCAGCTCTGCTAGCTGCGTATAAAGAATCGGAGCGAGAAGCTCGCCAACCCAAACCGGCCGCAGAGGTAACCTCATGAGTGACCTAGTAGTCAAACAAGTTCGCTCAGCTATTGGTTCCAAACCGAAGCACCGAGGAACGCTTCGAGCTCTTGGGTTAGGGCGGATAGGCAAAACAAACACCTTGCCCGATCGCCCCGAGATACGCGGGATGATTCACAAAGTCGCCCACCTCATTGACGTGCAAGAAAGCTGAATGACAACCAATGTTGAAACCACACGACCTACAACCAGCCCCAGGCTCTAAGAAACGACCCAAGCGGGTCGGACGTGGCATCGCGGGAAAAGGCGGTAAAACAGCAGGGCGCGGAACTAAAGGTACGAAAGCCCGAAGCAAAGTTCCCGTATGGTACGAAGGTGGGCAGCTGCCGCTTCAGCGTCGTCTTCCCAAGATGAAAGGCTTCACTAACCCCTTTAGGGTTGAGTATCAGCCAATAAATTTGGACACAATTACGGAGTCCGAACTCACTGACGTCACCCCCGAGGCTCTCCTTGAAAAAGGTCTTGTATCAAAGGGTGCGATGGTGAAAATCCTGGGGCGCGGCGAAATTAGTCGCCCAGTAACTGTCAAAGCCCACGCTGTCTCAAAGAGCGCTGAAGCTGCTATCACAGCTGCAGGGGGCACCGTAGAGATCTTGCCGCCTACATTTAAGGGACCGCGTCCTCCGGCACGCGGCAACCAGCACACCAACCGGTAAACGAGGTTCACCTTGCTCGGGAGCATGCGCAACATATTTCGTGTTCCAGATCTTCGAGGAAAGATCTTGTTCACTGTCGCGATCCTTGGCGCCTATCGACTCGGATCTCAAGTACCTGTCCCAGGTATTGACTTCGACGCGATTCTGTCGCTCCGAGAACAAGCTGACCAGACTGGTGGAGTGCTCGCCCTCCTCAATCTATTTTCGGGCGGCGCGCTCACAAACTTCGCCATCTTTGCACTAGGGATCATGCCGTACATCACGGCGTCAATCATTATCCAGATCCTGACCGTGGCCATCCCACGCCTTGAACAACTCCAGCAACAAGGTGCAGTGGGGCAACGCAAGATCACTCAATACACCCGATACCTCACCCTCGCTATCGCCTTCATCCAAGCAACCGGCATCACTTTTATTTTCGGCCGAGGCCAAGGTACGGCGCTAGGTAACACCAGCGCAGTAATAGTTATTCCGGACTTCACCTTCCCACGAGTATCACTAGTGATCCTCTCCCTTACCGCCGGAACAGCTCTCCTCATGTGGATGGGTGAACTCATCAGCCAACGCGGTGTTGGAAACGGCATGTCGTTGTTGATTTTCGCGTCAGTGGTTTCGACCATTCCATTCGACGGGGCCCGCTTGCGAGCAGTCGAAGGCAACTTCTACCTCGGAGCGGCAATAGTTGTTGCTATAGCCATGATGGTTGCGATCATCTTTATTGAGCAAGGCCAGCGCCGTATCCCCGTCCAATTCTCGAAACGCCAAGTCGGCAGGAAAATGTACGGAGGACAAAACACCTACATACCACTGAAGGTCAACCAGTCCGGCGTTATCCCAGTCATTTTCGCAAGCTCCATACTTTTCCTCCCAATTTTGTTATCAAATGTCGCCAATTGGGGGTGGCTGCAAACCTTCGTGAACGACTATCTCACTCAGCCAGACAGCATTGTCTACATCCTTTTCTTTGGCATGCTCATTGTCGGCTTCGCCTATTTCTACACTGCGATCTCCTTTGACCCCGTGCGACAGGCTGACAACATCCGTAAACAAGGTGGCTTCGTGCCCGGTGTTCGCCCCGGACCGCAAACAGAGCGCTACCTAGCCAAGATCCTCAATCGAATTACTTTGCCTGGAGCGCTCTTCATAGCTTTCGTCGCATTGATCCCTACGGTTCTGCTGTCTCTTACAAGTGACTTAGGAGCAATGGGTGGCGGCGGAGCTGCTATTGGCTTTGGAGGCGTATCGATTCTCATAGCGGCCGGCGTAGCGCTGGAGACCATGAAGCAAGTAGATAGCCAGTTGCTTCAACGCAACTATGAAGGCTTTCTCAAGTAGCTCAGGGCGTATCCAATGACTCGTTTAGTGATTCTAGGAAAACAAGGCGCCGGGAAAGGTACCCAATGCGCGCTGTTAGTAGAGCATTACGGGATTCCTCATATCTCTACTGGGGACATCCTCCGCGCAGCTGTCGCTGAAGGCACCGAGTTAGGTCTCAAGGCGAAGGAAGTAATGGAAGCCGGGGACCTGGTATCGGATGATCTCATCCTTGGAATCGTCGAAGAACGTCTCGCCCAACCGGACGTTAACAACGGCTTTCTCCTGGACGGCTTTCCTCGAACTGATGTCCAGGCCAGTGGTCTGATGGAAATGCTCGCTCCCGAAGGTATCGATGTCGCTATCGACATCGAAGTTCCCGATGACGTAGTCACCCAACGGATGCTCGCACGAGGTCGAGATGATGACTCGCCCGAAGCCATCGCAAGACGACTGGAGCTATACCAGGCCGAAACAGCTCCCTTGCTCAATTTTTACTCTTCGCAAGGAATTCTGGTCTCAGTTGACGGCTTAGGAACTGAACAAGATGTGCAACAGCGCATTGTCGACGCAATTGAAAGTAGGCGCTAACTATGGCGCTGAGATTGGTGCCTGAAGGCCCTCCCGGTATGCTCATTGTTCGGCTTGTTGGTCAACCCAACTGCGCCGCGTCCGCATTCGGCCACACGACTGAGGTGTTGTACACCTCGTGGCCCCAGGAACAGGTATCCCAATGAAGGTTCGACCCAGCGTCAAAAAGATGTGTGACAAATGCCGAGTTATTCGTCGTCATGGTCGAATTCGAGTTATTTGCAGCAATCCGCGACATAAGCAGCGTCAGGGATAGGAGTTTTTGGATATGGCACGCATCGCAGGTGTAGACATCCCAAGAGAAAAACGCGTAGAAGTAGCCCTCACTTATATCTATGGCATTGGACGTACCAGGTCCTCAGATATATGCGAAGCGCTCAATATTGGCCGAGCTACCCGCGTGCGCGACCTCACTGATGAAGAAGTAGTCAAAGTACGCAACTTCATCGACGAGAACTACACAGTTGAAGGAGACCTCCGAAGAGACGTAGCCCAAGACATCAAACGCAAAATCGAAATTGGCTGCTTCCAAGGAATCCGGCACCGCCGTGGCTTGCCTGTGCGTGGGCAACGCACCCATACCAACGCTCGTACACGCAAAGGTCCACGAAAGACTGTGGCGGGCAAAAAGAAAGTCCTTAAGTAGCCACCGGGCAAGAATCGAACTGAAAGAAGACCATGGCTAATCCCCAACCAGCAGCACGGCGTCCCCGTCGTAAAGAGCGCAAAAACGTCGGACATGGCGTCGCGCACATCAAAAGTTCTTTTAACAACACCATCATCAGTTTTAGTGACCAACAAGGAAACGTTGTGTCATGGGCTTCAGCCGGTAACGTCGGATTTAAAGGCTCAAGAAAATCCACTCCATTTGCTGCGCAACAGGCGGCAGAACAAGCTGCCCGTAAAGCCATGGAACATGGAGTACGTAGAGTTGATGTCCAAGTCAAAGGACCGGGATCGGGTAGAGAAACCGCGATTCGCTCGATTCAAAACACCGGCATCGAAATTACAGGCATTAAAGACATGACACCTGTTCCCCATAACGGTTGCCGACCACCGAAACGACGGAGGGTCTGAGGGATGGCACGATACACAGGACCTAAAGCGCGAGTTTCACGACGTCTCGGTATCAATGTTTGGGGCACCTCAGGGGAGACCAAGGCCTTAGATAGAAGGCCGTATCCGCCAGGAGAACACGGTCGCGGTCGTAGACGTAGCCAGAACTCTGAGTACTTGGTCCAACTCCAAGAAAAACAAAAGGCCCGTTTCACCTACGGAATTACTGAGAAGCAGTTCCGTAACACCTACGACGAAGCTGCCAAACAGAGGGGCGTAACAGGCGAAAATCTATTGCGCCTGCTGGAGCTCCGACTGGACAACATCGTGTATCGCGCCGGATGGGCCGCAACCCGCCCCCAGGCGCGCCAGTTTGTGAGTCATGGACATATCAATGTCAACGGTCGACGGGTCAATGTGCCTAGCTTCCGTGCACGAAAAGATGATGTGATTGAGTTGCGGCCGAAAGCCCGCGAAATAGTTACCGTTCAATGGAATCTCGACGTCCTTGATCGTGCCGCTCCAATGTGGCTCGACGCGGGCGACGGTGGACAACAGGTCACCGTAAGAGAACTCCCAACCCGCGAACAGATCGAAATTCCTGTCCGCGAACAACTCATTGTTGAGTTGTACAGCAAGTAGTCCACCCCCGGCCCAATGGAGATATTGTGAGCATGCTCACCATGCAGCGCCCAACAGTCGAAGCACTCGGAGAAGAGCAAGATAACCGGCAGCGATTCGCTATCGGACCTCTCGAACCCGGATTCGGACACAGCATCGGTAATTCCCTGCGACGCACCCTGCTGTCGTCGGTACCCGGTGCAGCAATTACTCAGGTTAAGTTCGATGGAGAAGCAGCCCTTCACGAGTTTGCAACGATCGAAGGCGTCGTTGAGGACGTTACCGACCTGATCTTGAACCTAAAAGACGTTGTTCTTACTTGCGAGAGCGATGAGCCTGTGGCTGTGCGGGTCGACGTCTCTGGTCCCTGCGATCTCACCGCCGGAGACTTTGATTGGGGAGCTGATGTGGAGTGCATGAACCCAGAGCTCCATATAGCTACGCTCGGTCAGAGCGGCCGACTTGGTGTCGACCTCACCGTCCAACAAGGACGCGGGTATCTATCATCGGAGCATCAAGACAGCAGTTCCACGATCGGTGTGATCCCCATTGACGCACTGTTCAGCCCCGTGCGTCGCGTATCAATAGAGGTCGAACCGACTCGAGTTGAACAGTCAACCAATTTCGACCGTCTCATTCTTGATATCGACACCGATGGAGCTATGAGCCCTAGAGACGCTCTCGCATCGGCGGGTGACACGCTCTGCAGCCTTGTCGGTCTAATAGCGGAGCTGACTGAGGAACCTCTCGGACTTGAAATCCAAGAAATCGCAATTGTGGAGACCACCTCTCCAGAACTTGAACTTCCGATCGAAGATTTGGACCTGAGCGAGAGACCACGCAACTGCCTAAAACGAGGGCAGGTTAATAGCATCGGCGAGCTACTTGAAAAGAGCATCGACGACCTAATGGCGATAACCAACTTCGGACAAAAATCTCTTGATGAGGTCATACAAAAGCTTGATGAGCGAGGTCTAGCTCTCAAAGGTATGGCCCCCACGATTCAATAGGAGCAACTCCATGCCCACCCCGAGGAAAGGCCGTCGACTCGGCGGCAGTTCAAGTCACCAACGCTCCATGATGGCTAATCTTGCCGCGTCGTTGTTTGCGGCTGAGGCCATAGAAACAACCGAAGCAAAAGCTAAGGCACTGCGCCCCTACGCCGAAAAGCTCATCACCAAAGCTAAGAAAGCGAGTGCGGGATCCAACAGTCTCCATCGTCACCGACAACTTGTTTCAAGCCTTAACGGCGATCAAGAAATGGCGCAAAAACTCGTTGATGAAATTGGGCCGAGGTACGAAGATCGCCCCGGTGGATACACAAGGATTCTTAAATTAGGACCCCGCCAAGGCGACAACGCGCCAATGGCACTCATCGAGTTGGTCTAACCCTCTGTGGACTCGGCTGTGCCGGAATCGTTCGCAATAACGGCGCTTAGAGAATTTGACACTCCAACCATTTGCAACGCGATAGAAGTCATAGACCCCGACCGGCGCACGCGTGGATTCACCACGAAGCCTTTTCTGTGTCATGATCCGTCGCTGCCGCCCATTGTTGGTTACGCGCGGACAGCAACAATCAAAGCAACTGAGCCATCAGGTCGCAGCAAAGCCGAGGACCTGGCTACGCGCATCGGTTACTACACACATATCGCAGAAGCGCCCGGCCCGACGGTTACCGTGATCGAAGATATTGATGAGCAGGTTGGGTTCGGCGCGCACTGGGGCGAAGTGAACAGCAACCTGCATAAAGGATTGGGGTCAGTTGGGGTCATAACCAATGGCTCGATCCGAGATGCCGACATGTGGGCGGAGGGATTTGGAGCCCTGGCAGGTTTTTACAGTCCATCTCATGCCTGGGTTCACGTAGTTGATTATGCAATCCCCGTCACAGTTCATGGGATGGCGGTCTCCCCAGGCGACATTGTTCACGCCGATCGCCATGGAGCCGTTGTGGTACCTCCATCGGCGGTTTCAGCTATCGCCGCTACGGTGAAACGTCTCGAAACTGCAGAAGCGAAGTTGATCGAACCCTCTCAGCAACCTGGGTTCAACATTGAGCAATTAATCAAAATTCTCGACCCCGAGGGACGAGATCACTAACCCACATCATTCATTAGCGGATACTGGTTCGGTGTCTCTTCCCGAACGAAGAAGAGTTCCAGGTCGGGCATTGGTAAAGCCGCCATCTCGAACCGCGTGCTCACCATTGATAAACACGTGATGTACGCCAACGGCCTCGCTATACAACCTCCAGGCGCCACCAGGCAGATCTTCGCGAACCTCGATTTCAGCTGGCGCAACTTCGGCGGCGTCAAAAACCACTAAATCAGCCCACCACCCTTCTTCAACCCGTCCCCGTTCTTTAAGTCCATAAAGGCGAGCCGGAACGTCAGTGAGCTTGTTTACTGCGCTTTCTAAACTCAAAAGGTTGCGATCTCGAGCGGCCGCCAACATGTAGGTGGAGTAGTTGAATGTCGCCAGAAAGTCTAAATGAGCTCCAGCATCGGAAGCTCCAATGAGGCAGCGATCGTCGTTCCATAGAGCCTGCCGCAAAGCCCAAGACTCGTCATTGTCTCCCGCAGCTGGCGGATACAAACCGGTCTTTAGATCATCTTCGACCACTATTTCACACAAGGTATCCCACGGGCTTTTGCCCGTCTCATCAGCGATCTCGCCAATAGTTCGACCTTCGAGGTGCTTCAAACTTTCCTTAGTTACTTCGCCGACCGTGAGGCGTTCCCAACGGGCGACCCCTCGGAAAGCACTGGGTTTCTGAGCGTCTTCGTCCAGGGCTTTGCGACGCTCAGGGTCGGATAGCAAAGCTATCTTCTCTTCAGCCGGCAATGCCATGGGTTCGGTCCATCCGTAGAGAGTGTCAAGCAAAAATCCACTTTCAAAACACAAACGACTGACAGCGGGCATAGGTGCCGTTAATGCGATCACTCGACCCCCTTGACGGGCTGCGTAGTTCGAAGCCTGCAACTTCTCCTCTATGAGGTCCGCCTGGCGCGCATTCACAAAAATTACGTTCCAGTTCAGTGGTTTGTCCGCAGCGACCGACATGTCGGTAAGCAGTTGATAAACCTCGTTATCGAATCTTTCGATTGTTGGGATGAATTCAAGAGCCACTGCATCAGAGTCACGAAGTACCGAGCAGAGCTCAATAAGCTCGTTCTCGGAGGCGTGGCGAGAGGGTACCGCTTCGCCGTCAGCGTCATTGTGAGTTTTGGCCCACGAAGAACTGAACCCTAAGCCGCCGGCAGAAATACTCTCAGCCAACAGTTCTTTCATGGATTGAAGCTCGTCTTCCGATGCGAACTCACCCACGGATCGCTCACCCATAACCGTTCTTCGCAGAGCGCTATGACCCACAAGGAACCCAGCGTTTGGCATTAGAGTGCCGTCAATTGCGTCAAGATACTCGCCGAATGTCCGCCAATTCCAAGGAACTCCTTCTTGTAGGGATGTCAGTGGCATACCTTCCACTCTTGCCAACATCTCCATCATGTACTCACCGTGTTCGGCCTCTAACGGTGCGATAGTGAAGCCACAGTTGCCGCTGATCACTGTCGTGACGCCATGTAGTGGCGACGGAGACAAGGTGGTATCCCAAAACACTTGGGCATCGAAATGGGTATGAACATCAACGAATCCCGGCGCAACTATTAGCCCCGCGGCATCAATTTCGTTTTCACCCGGTTCGGTCACCTCGCCGACGGCCACTATGCGCCCTTCGCTGACTGCTACATCAGCAACACGACCAGGATTCCCAGTACCGTCAATTACCGTCCCGTTGCGAATAACTAAATCAAACATCTTTTCCCTCCCAACCAAATATGAAACTACCTTCCTAATGATGACCTCCGCCCGCACTCTGCGAATTGACCTTTCCTATAAAGGCACTGAGTTTCGTGGATTCGCTGAAAATCCAGGGGTTCGTACAGTTGGAGGCGAACTGCGTCAAGCACTTGAAACAGTGCTTGGAGAAGAAATTGAACTCACGGTTGCGGGTAGAACCGATGCGGGGGTTCATGCCCTGGGGCAAGTGGTGTCCTTTCAGACTACGAATGAAGGTGTCGACCCCGACCTTCTTCGCGACTCGTTGAACGGGATGTGCAGTTCTGACCTTCGGGTACAGGCTGTGACTCTCGCGGAGGCAGATTTCAATGCTCGATTTTCCGCGAGTAAACGCACGTACCACTACAACATTTTGAATTCCCCGACAGCAGACCCCCTCCACGCCGACGTGGAATGGCATATCGGCCCACCACTTGATGTCGACGCGATGAACGACGCGGCGAGCCGGTTCATAGGAGAACACGACTTCACGTCATTTTGTCGTCGACCTAAAGACAGACCAGACGAACCATTAATCCGACGAGTTGTTACCTCCGAGTGGATTTGGATAGCGGAACAAAGACTTCGATTTGTCATAGAAGGCAATGCCTTTTGTCATCAAATGGTGCGTTCCCTAACCGGATTTTGTGTCGCGGCAGGCTTTGGGAAGCGGTCGGCGGATGAATTCGAAGCCGTCGTTCGGGCCAAAGACAGATCAGCTGCGCCTCCCATTGCGCCACCACATGGGTTGACTTTGATGCAGGTGAGCTATCAGAAAAGCGGATAAATCTTCAGATAAACAAGAAATCACTCAACGCTTACGTTTGCCGTTTCACTGTGACGCCCGTAGCCTTATTCGTCGGCCACTTAACACCAGCGGCACCCCAAATATCCAACGAATTATCTATCCAGAGACACGAGAGGTTGACGCGTAATGCGTACCTATTCACCTAAAGCGAGCGAAATCGAACGGCAATGGTTCATCGTTGACGCAGAAAACCTGGTGCTTGGCCGTATGGCGACTGAAGTAGCACGAGTGCTACGCGGAAAACACAAGCCCACCTTTGCTCCTCACCTTGACTGCGGGGATCATGTCATCGTCATCAACGCTGCCAAAGTGGTGCTTACGAACGAGAAAGCTGAGAAGAAACTCGTGCACAGGCATTCCGGATACCCAGGTGGCTTGAAGACGCAAACCTACGCTGACCTCCTAGACCGGCAACCTGAAGAAGCAATCCGACGAACAATAAAAGGCATGCTTCCGCGCAACCGCCTTGGCGCTCAAATGCTCACCAAACTGAAGGTTTACGCAGGTCCTGATCATCCCCACACCGCTCAACAGCCAGAAACTCTTGCTCTTGATAACGCCGTAGCAAAAACTTGAAATTGAAAGATAAATGACTACTCCACTCACCCAAACCACAGGTAGACGCAAAGAAGCGGTGGCCCGTGTTCGCCTTCGCCCAGGCACCGGCGTAATCACATGCAACAAACGTTCTTTTGAGGACTACTTCACATCATCGGTTCACCGCCTTCTTGTGACAGAACCCCTCCGTCTGGTTGAACAATCAGAGACCTATGACATCGACGCCACACTTGACGGTGGTGGCCCAGCCGGTCAGGCGGGTGCGCTAAGGCTCGGAATAGCAAGAGCTCTGATTGACATCGATCCTGAGCAACGAACGACCCTCAAAGCGGCAGGTTTGTTGACGCGAGATGCTCGTAAGAAAGAAAGCAAGAAATACGGTCTCAAGAAAGCCCGTAAGGCACCGCAGTACTCCAAGCGGTAAATCTCGAAGGAGTCGACATGACGTTGTCATTCGGCACCGATGGGGTCCGTGGCCCGGCGCCCGAGCTCCTTAACCCAGCATTTGTCACATGCCTCGCGATAGCGGCTCGTGAAGTCTTGTCTGCTGATAAATGGATAATTGGACGTGACACGCGTGAGTCGGGAAGTGTGCTTTCTGATGCAATGCTCGCCGCTCTGCAACTCGAAGGACGACAGTCTGCCACCGACGTTGGAGTGGTTCCCACTCCCGTCATTGCCCACCTAACAAAAGTTGAACGGTGCGCCGGCGCTGTCATATCTGCCTCACATAATCCTTGGACAGACAACGGCGTCAAACTGTTCGCTCCCGGCGGTAGAAAACTTCACGATCAAGAACAAACAAATATTGAGATTCGTCTTCAGCAACTGCTCGCAGACCAGTCCATTGCTTCTAGCCGGACCCAAGTGGCGTTCCCTCACCCTGACCCGATCACTTCGTGGAGTGAATCGATACACCGAGCTCTTGACAGTCGAACTCTAGAAGGCATGCACATAGTCGTTGACTGTGCGAATGGTGCTGCATCTGACCTCGCTGGCCCACTTTTTATCGAGCTGGGAGCTCAGGTGGGAACAATTAACGCAAGCCCGAACGGAAGAAACATTAATGAGAATTGCGGATCGACAAACCCGACACAGCTCAGAGAAGCAGTTCTCACGTCACATGCCGATCTGGGGCTTGCGTTTGATGGTGATGCTGACCGTCTCGTAGCGATTGCTTCCGATGGCACAACTATCGATGGAGACAGACAGCTCTGTCTCTTCGCTAAAGACCTGGCTCAACGAGCTCAGCTTCGTCACGGAAACGTTGTCATCACCGAAATGTCTAACCAAGGGCTTCGCGAGGCGCTGCACGAGGCTGAGATATCAACTATTGAGGTGCCCGTAGGAGATCGAAATATTCTCACCGAGCTTGATGCTGGACGAGCAGCGCTTGGGGGCGAACAGTCAGGGCACATCATTTTTTGGGAGCATGCCACGACCGGTGATGGCATGCTCAGCGGAGCTCTTCTCGCCGATCTCATTATCCGTTCAGAGCGGTCGAGTGCAGAACTCGCCAAAGATGCGATGCGCCAGTTTCCGCAGGCGCTCATCAACGTGCCAGTCAACGAGCAGACTTCAGAGCTACCCGCCAAAGTCCAGGAAGTGATACAAGAAGCTGAAGACCGCATAGCGAATCACGGGCGAGTACTCGTTAGGCCAAGCGGAACTGAAGCGGTCATTCGGGTCATGGTCGAAGCCTCCGAAGAGCGCCTGGCGCAAATGGAAGCACAGCGACTGGCATCTCTAATTCAAGCTGCGATCGGGTAACCGCGAATAACAAGACCTAACCCGCCGCTACCCTCAACGGTATGTGCGGCATTATCGCCGTCCTCCGAGGACCCGACCAGAGGCAATCTCTTTCTGCTGAAGACGTTCTTGCGCGTCTCGCTACAGCAGTTGAAACACTGCGATCAGCTACTACTGACGCTGAACAGATGTCGACAAAAACCCTCGAGGCAGCAGAACTCCTAGCGTCGATAGATCAAAGTTTAAGAAGCGTGCCGGGCGTCCGCCTCCTCGTTTTTGATCGCGCCGTTGCGCTATCGGTCGAAGGTGAACTCCGTCAAGCAGCTGAAGCTCTGGAAGCGATCGATAACCAGCTCGACGAACTTACTGATGAACTCGAACAAGTAAATTCTTCGCTGATCGCAGTTCGCGACGCCCTGTGGGCGATAGAACGAGACCGACTTCGCACAGCGGAAGCCATAATTGATCTCGCTAGTGGCAGCCCAGAACCTCATTCTTTGACAGGACTTCTGTCTATCCAAACAGCCCTGTCTGCTCTTGATCGGTTAGAGGTCCGAGGGCGCGACTCAGCGGGAATCGAAATCTTCATAGCCAACCACGCGCTTCCTCCCGCAGCTCTCGAGGGCCATCGATTTAATGACACCGTTCTCCGATCAGGTGCGATCCGTGACTGCGATGGTCATATCGCATTCGTCTACAAAAACGCCTCAGAAATAGGAGAACTTGGCGACAACACCCAAGTGATCAGATCAGCAATACGTGATGATGAGCTACTCCACCAAGCGATGGCTGCGCCCTTGGCTCAAGTCATTGTTGTCGGGCACACCCGTTGGGCGAGCGTAGGTGTGATATCGGAGGCGAATGCGCATCCCGTGGACTCACAACAAATCACTGCTAATGATCATCCCCATGTAGCAGCCGTTCTCAATGGCGACATAGACAACTACATGGACCTCACTGAATTACGGAATCTAGAAATTGCGCCTGAAATAACAACTGACGCCAAAGTCATTCCCACCCTTCTCAGTAACCAACTCGCTGGCACAACCAACCAGATAGAAGCATTCCGAGCTACGGTGTCCAACTTCGAAGGATCAATGGCAATTGTGAGCCATAACGCGGAACAGCCTCACAAGCTGAGTCTTGCCCTTCGAGGCAGCGGTCAGGCTCTGTACGTGGGTTTAGCTGACAACTCATACATAGTCGCAAGTGAGCCATATGGAGTAGTTGAGGAAGCCGACCGATGGATCCGAATGGACGGCGAGCGACCAGCGGACCCCCAACATCCGATAACTAGCGCCGGACAAATTGTAGAGCTCGATGGAGAATTCGCGGGAACTCTTGCTGGTATCACTCGAGTTGCCTATGACGGAACCCAACTGCCCCTTGACCCTGCGGAAATAACCGAAGCCGACATCACTACGCGAGATATCGATCGTGGTGATGCACCTCACTATCTCCTCAAGGAAATTGCAGAAGCACCTGAGTCAGTGCACAAAACTCTCCGAGGGCGCATCCTCGACTCAGACAACAAACTGAAGGTCCAACTGGGATCCGAAACCATCCCGGAAGCCATACGCAAAGCGTTCCATCACAAAGAAATAAAACGAGTCGTTGCGATTGGGCAAGGCACTGCCGCGGTGGCCGCTCGAGCAATTCCCCAATTTTTGAATCCCCTTCTTACAAGCCAAGAAATAACAGTTGAGGCTCAACTTGCTACTGAGCTCAGCGGCTTTTTGATGGCTGAGGACATGTCGGACACATTGGTAGTAGCGGTGAGTCAGTCAGGAACCACCACCGATACCAACCGGACTGTGGACCTAATCCGTCAACGAGGCGGCCACGTCATCGCAATAGTCAATCGTCGAGGAAGTGACCTAGTAGCCAAATCTCATGGTGTTCTTTACACCTCAGATGGCCGAGACGTCGAAATGTCAGTCGCTTCCACCAAAGCCTTTTATGCGCAGGTCGCGGCCGCTGTATTGCTTAGCAGCGCCCTCGCGAATCTCATCGATGAGGAACAAAACCAAACAGATCTGCTATCAGCACTTCAGGCACTTCCTCAAGCGATGAGGGAAGTATTCGGTACCAGGTCAGCTATTGCGACTGCAGCCCAACGCCACACACCACAAAAACGGTACTGGGCGGTGGTAGGAAACGGACCTAATCGGATTGCAGCTAACGAAATCCGTATCAAACTTTCTGAACTTTGCTACAAAGCCATCCCCGAAGACGGCACCGAAGACAAAAAACATATAGATCTGTCCTCCGAACCACTCATCTTTGTGTGTGCCACCGGCCTGAGTGGCTCCAATGTTGACGATGTGGCCAAAGAAATCGCCATTTACCGAGCGCATAAAGCCACACCAATAGTTGTCGCTAGCGAAGGAGATACCCGTTTCGAAGCCGCAGCAGAACTACTTAACGTGCCTCAACTACACCCACAGATCGACTTCATTCTTGCGACAATGGTTGGTCACTTATTCGGATACGAAGCGGCGTTGGCCATTGACAACCAAGCGTTACCCCTCCGACAAATGCGTTCAATCCTTGACGACATAATCGCAAAGGGAGAGCTGCCTGAAGGCGGATTCGAGGAATTACAAGACCAATTAGCGCTCCCCGCAAGCCTCTTCTTGGATGAGCTGCGAAGCTCCGGCTACGACGGACATTTGGAAGCCAGCACCGCATCTAAAGTCGTCACCATCTTGAGATATGTGACAGGTGTCGCGTCGTTAGACAGCTATCAAATTGAAGTTGGAAAAGTTGGACGCCCGGGAATAGTCATTGACGACCTGAACGCGGCCCTCACCAAGGCAATTGACGAACTAACTAGGCCGATCGACGCAATTAAACATCAGGCAAAAACAGTCACGGTTGGCATTTCGAGAACAGACGAAACGCTCCTCCAATCAGTGCTCGCTAAAGCTGCTCTCGCTGCCGGCACCCCCAGAGACCGCCTGTCCTACCGAGGTCTCCGAACGTTGGCCGCCCTAGATGCCTCAGTAATTGAGATAACAGGGTGGACCCGCTACCGAATCGAAGGCGACGTCACCCAAGACGCAACAATTCAAGTCATTGACCGAGGTGGCATCGCATCGGGTATCGCGTCGAGAACTGACACCGATCCAAGCCTAAGAGGCGGAAAACATCGAGCCGCCTTTGAAAAAGAAATCACTGTCGGCTTAGGTAGCGACGGGCGCAGCGTTATCCACGTCCCCGAAGTTAAAGACAGCCAAACAACCGGTCTCACTCTTCTTCATTGCCGATTCCACGACCGACTTGATACCCCGGCGATCCGCGCCGTAATGCAGGGCTACCGCGGTCGATACGGCGCCCTCAAAGATGCTGTTACAGAATCGCATCCCTCATTTCGCGACGACATCCTCTCCACTATCGACGTCGTTGAGCTGCTCACCAGCCCGGTGTATGTCCTAGCGGAGCATTGGACAGCATGATTGGTATTGGCGTAGATCTCGTAGATGTTCATCGATTTCGCACCGTCCTTCAAAGACGCGCACAAATCAGTGAACGATTGTTCACAAAAAACGAACTTTCATACTGCAACTTGGCAACTGACCCAACCGAGAGACTGGCAGCGCGATTTGCAGCGAAGGAAGCAGTAATGAAAGCCCTGGGGGTAGGTCTCGGAAGCATTCGCTTTCGCGAAATAGAAGTCACTAAAGACCACACCGGTCGACCTGACCTCAAGCTTCACGGAGCAGCAGCTCAACTCGCACAATCCAGCGGCGTTCACGGCTGGCACATATCCCTCAGCCACACCTCTTCCCTGGCTGAAGCGTTCGTGATAGCGGAGTAAAGAAAACGTGCTACCAGTAATAACTCCAGAAGAAATGAGAGTTATTGACGCTACGGCTCCAGAACCAGAACAACTTCTCATTGAACGTGCCGGCTACGCAGTAGCAAACGCAGCCCTACGCATGTTGGGAGGTGGCTACGGACGGCGAGTCAACGTCATAGCCGGCAAAGGGAACAACGGACAAGATGGTTTGGTAGCTGCCCGGTTACTTCGACGCCGAGGAGTACGGTGCAAACTACACGAACCAAATTCCGAACCTACAGCTAGGGCAGATCTCGTCATTGATGCCGCCTACGGCACAGGGTTACGAGATACATGGAAGCCACCCACCCAACCCACGTGCCCAGTGTTAGCTGTGGACATTCCCTCCGGTGTCGACGCGCTCACCGGAACAAATAGTGGCTCCCTACAAGCTGACCGAACCATTACCTTCGGTGCACTCAAACCCGGGCTCATACTCGAACCAGGCGCAAGCCAAGCCGGAGAAGTCGAAATCGCTCCGCTTGGTCTTCAAATCCCCGCCTCCAAAATGAACCTCATTACCGACCAGGACCTGAGTGAACCTCTGTCGCAACGGAGCGCAACTGATCACAAATGGACCAACGCTCTACGAATCATCGGGGGCTCACCGGGTATGACGGGAGCAGCAGAATTAGCCACACATGGTGCCTTGCGAGCAGGATCCGGCATAGTTGTCGTCTCTTCGCCCACAGCGGACTTATCACGCCATGAACTCCCAACCGAAGCGGTTACCAAACCGCTTACAGAAACCGAATGGGCCACTGAAGCTCTAGCTGACCTAGAACGCTTCGCCGGGCTGTTGATCGGTCCGGGCCTGGGATCAGACCCCCACACTCTCGCCGAAGCAGCAAAACTTATAGAACAAGCCCCAGTGCCGGTGATTATTGACGCTGATGGACTCACAGCCGTCGCGACACATCCTCAATGTATAAAGAACCGCCGCCACCCCACAGTGCTCACCCCTCACGACGGAGAATTCAAAAAACTTACAGGCGCGTCTCCAACCAGCGACCGATGCGCTGACGTCCGAAACGCTGCGAAAGATTGCGTGATACTCCTCAAAGGCCCGACAACCATCGTGTGTGACCCCAATGGCGACCTTACGTTCATACGAAGTGGCGACCAGCGCCTCGCCACCGCTGGCAGTGGCGATGTATTAGCAGGCATCATGGGGGCATTAATCAGCTACCCCCAAACACATCTTGCAGCGGCAGCAGCAGCCCATTGGCACGGCCGTGCCGCTCAGCTCGCCAAACCCGGCATGACAGCTAGCGACTTACCCCCCTTGCTCCAACCGGCCCAGACAGTGATGCTCTCATGACCGACACCCGACGCCCCACATGGTGTGACATCGACCTCAACGCACTTGCGCACAATTACACAGCTATCAAATCTCATGTCGGCACCGCTGAAGTGATGCCGGTGGTCAAGGCCGACGCCTACGGACACGGCATCACCCAAGTGGCACAGCGACTCCAACAACTCGAGGCACCATGTCTGGCAGTTGCATACGTAGAAGAGGGAATCACGCTTCGAAAAAACGGAATTACCACCCCGATCCACGTGCTTGGGGGAGCAGTCGAACGTCAAATACCTCTATTTATTGAACATGACCTAACTTTCACCGCACCCTCGGTAGACAAGCTCAAACAAATCAACGAAGCAGCCGAAGCAGCCAAAACCATTGCAAGGGTCCACCTCAAAATCGATACAGGCATGGAACGGATC
>TARA_B100000674_G_scaffold74771_1_pt1 | contig 39669 bp, 27 predicted proteins | sample TARA_B100000674 | Tara Oceans TARA_B100000674 (sample SAMEA2622759) | marine metagenome | biome: marine biome (ENVO:00000447); feature: surface water layer (ENVO:00002042); material: "saline water (ENVO:00002010), including plankton (ENVO:xxxxxxxx)" | depth 5 m | reverse complement strand
TTTTTTTTTCACTAATAAATATTTATTACCGTTAAAAGCCCAGCAAATTAAAGGGTTGAGGCATTTTTTAGTAGCTTTAACTTTTTTCGCATCGGTTAAATTCGAAGCCTAAACTCTTTTATTTATTTTTGATTTATGCAAGATTTTATCAACCAACTGAACTCGGTTCAACAAGAAGCTGTTCTCTCAACTGAGGGGCCCAATATGATATTAGCCGGAGCTGGATCGGGAAAAACAAGAGTGCTCACATACAGAGTTGCTCATCTTCTCAATAAAGGAATAGATTCATTTAATATTCTGGCTTTGACATTCACAAATAAGGCAGCAAGAGAAATGCGAGAAAGAATTGAAAGCATAATTGGTCCAGAGGCAAAAAATTTATGGATGGGGACGTTTCACTCCATTTTTGCAAAAATATTACGAAATGAACACGAAAAAATAGGATATCCATATAACTTCACAATTTACGACACTCAAGATGCCAAAAATTTAATTAAGTCAATAACAAAAGAATTAGGGCTTGACGATAAATTGTACAAATCAAACATGGTGTATAGTAGAATATCCGCTGCAAAAAATAACCTTATTTCGGCGACAGCTTATTCTAACGATGCATCAATTTTATCGGAGGATAAAAGGATGGGGAAACCTGAAATAAGACGTATTTATAGTATATATGAAACAAGATGTTTAAAAGCAGGTGCCATGGATTTTGATGATTTGCTTTTTAAAACCTATGAAGTTTTCAAAAAATTCCCAGATGTTTTATTAAAACATCAACAATTATTTAAGTATATTCTTGTTGACGAATACCAAGACACAAATTATGCTCAATATACTATTGTTAAAATGCTTGCAAAAGCTCATAATAATATCTGCGTAGTTGGTGATGATGCTCAAAGCATTTATTCTTTTCGAGGCGCAAACATTGAAAATATTCTAAACTTTCAAAAGGATTATTCGAATACTCAATCCTTTAAACTAGAACAAAACTACAGATCTTCCAAAAATATTGTTGCTGCGGCAAATGCCGTAATAGCCAAAAACAAAGATCAATTTCAAAAAGATGTATGGACTGATAATGATCAAGGTTCCAGAATTAAAGTGGTTAAAACCAAAACAGACAATGAAGAAGGTAAAGCTGTTGCAAACAAAATATTAAATCTTAAGTTGGAAAAACAACTGGAAAATCAACAATTTGCGATTTTATATAGAACAAATGCACAATCAAGATCGATGGAAGAGGCTTTGAGAAAACTGAACTTACCTTATAAAATATATGGAGGGTTATCGTTTTATCAGAGAAAAGAAATTAAAGACTTACTTTCTTATTACCGAATGACCTTTAATCCAAATGATGAAGAAGCTCTGAAAAGAATAATAAATTACCCAACCAGAGGAATTGGAAAGACAACTCTTGACAAATTGATTTTAACGTCTAACAAAAACAATAAAAGCATTTGGGAAGTTATTTCCAATATTGATTCTTATGAAACAGGAATAGGTAATGGCCCTAAATTGAAAATCAAAAACTTCGTCACTATGATCTTAAGTTTCGGAAGTGAACTTTTTCGAAAAAATGCTTTCGATTTAGGTCAACACATCGCTTCTCATACTGGATTATTAAAGGATTTGTATGACGATAAAACTCCTGAGGGCATTTCAAGATATGAAAACATTCAAGAACTTTTAAATGGTTTGAAACAATTTTCAGCACAGGAAGAATCATCCAACACCCCATCAAAAACTTTGGATAAGTTTATGGAGGATGTTGCATTACTAACAGATGCAGATAATGAAAATCAGGACGATTACAACAAAATATCTTTAATGACTATTCACAGTGCCAAAGGGTTGGAATTCCCTTATGTGTTCATCGTTGGAATGGAAGAAAACTTATTTCCTTCTCAACTTTCTGTAAATTCAAGATCAGAACTTGAAGAAGAAAGACGTCTGTTTTATGTTGCTCTTACAAGAGCTGAAAAAGCTGCATACTTAAGTTATGCTCAAACCAGATTTAAATTTGGAAACATCACCTATGCAGAGCCAAGCAGATTTATATCTGAAATTCCATTAGATTATATAGAGATGCCAGAGGTTAACCCGCCTCGAAATTATGCGGGAACTCGCCTGGCAGAAAGCAACTCTTTTGTTAGTCGATCACCAATCCCCCCTGGCAAAAAGCTTGTTAGCCTTGAAAAGGCTGAAAAACAAACACAAACCAGTAATACAACTGAGACAGCAAAAAGGAGTCCAGTCATTAAAGAAGGTCAAACTGTTGAACATCTGAGATTCGGTCGTGGAAAAGTAATTTCAGTGGATGGAATTGGACCAAATAAAAAAGCAGTAATTTCGTTTGGAAAACACGGCCAAAAACAAATACTTTTGAAATTTGCCAAACTTAAAATAGTTGGGTAGCTTTAAAGTTTATACAAATTAACATATGGACTACAATACCACAAGATCTTCTCTAGTGATTCCTGAATACGGAAGAAATATTCATAAAATGATAGAACATGCGATTTCAGTTAACGACAGAGATGAAAGAAATCACATTGCTCGATCAATTGTTAAAGTCATGGGACAGGTTAAACCTCAATTCAAGGAGGCCGATGATTTTATTCAAAGTTTATGGGATCATATGATTATCATTTCTGATTTTAAATTGGACGTTGACTCTCCCTACCCCTATCCTGATAAAGAAGAGCTTGTAAAAGCTCCAAAGAGAATGACTTATCCGCAAAATAAAATAAGATTTCGTCATTACGGAAGGTCCATCGAGAGCTTCATAGCCAAAGCATGTGAAATGAAAGATGGTAAAGAAAGAGACTCTTTCATTTACTACATAGCAAACATGATGAAAAAAAATTATCTCCTATACAACAGAGATAGCGTCAACGACGAATTGATATTTGATCAATTGAAAACTTTGTCGAACGGAAAATTAAAAATGCCAGAAAATCAATCTTTGAAACACGCTGGCGCTTTAGTAGGAAAAAAATCACCCAACAACAAAGGAAGTAATCGAAGACAATCGAACAATAAAAAAGGAGGAAAAAGATCATTTAAAAGAAGATAAAATGGAAAGTTTTGTAATTAACGGAGGAAATAGATTAGAGGGTGAAATTATTCCACAAGGAGCCAAAAATGAAGCTTTACAAATTTTATGTGCGGTATTGTTGACTCCAAAAAAAGTTACAATTACGAACCTACCTAATATTGTTGATGTTAACAAGTTAATCGACCTACTAAAAAGTATGGGCGTTAAAGTAAGTAAACTCAATGAATTTGATTACGAATTTCAAGCTGACGACATTAATCTGGACTATATGGTATCAGATGATTTTAAAGCAAAAGGTTCTAGCTTGAGAGGTTCCATTATGATTGTTGGACCTATGTTGGCTCGTTTCGGAAAAGGATACATTCCTGCTCCAGGTGGAGATAAAATCGGACGAAGAAGAGTAGATACTCATTTTGTTGGTTTTCAAAAATTAGGTGCAAATTTTGAGTATCAAGCTGCAAGTAAGTTTTATAAAGTTGAGTCCTCAAAACTCCAGGGTTGCTATATGCTTTTGGATGAAGCATCAGTTACTGGGACTGCTAATATAGTTATGGCTGCAGTTCTTGCTGAGGGAAAAACTCAAATTTACAATGCAGCTTGTGAACCTTATCTACAACAATTGTGCAAAATGCTCAATAGAATGGGAGCTAAAATATCTGGTGTGGGATCAAATCTTTTAACTATTGAAGGGGTTGATTCTTTAGGAGGTACTGAGCACAGAATTTTGCCGGACATGATTGAAATTGGTTCTTTCATTGGAATGGCTGCAATGACAGAATCAAATATTACTATTAAAGACGTCTCCTATGAAAACCTGGGTATTATTCCAAACACCTTCAGGCGTTTAGGTATTCAGATGGAACTTGTAGGTGACGATTTAGTAATTCCATCTCAGGAACAATATGAGGTAGAAAAATTCATCGATGGTTCAATAATGACTATTGCAGATGCTCCTTGGCCAGGTTTTACGCCTGATCTTTTAAGCATTATGCTTGTAACAGCAATCCAGGCAAAAGGCTCAGTTCTTATTCATCAGAAAATGTTTGAATCAAGACTTTTCTTTGTAGATAAGCTAATTGATATGGGAGCACAAATTATTCTATGTGATCCTCACAGAGCTACTGTTATAGGAAATAATAAGCAACAACGTTTAAGAGGAGTCACAATGACCTCTCCTGATATCAGGGCAGGCGTGTCTTTACTCATAGCTGCTTTATCGGCGAACGGGACATCAACAATAAATAATATAGAGCAAATTGATCGAGGATATCAAAACATCGACACTCGATTAAGAAAATTAGGTGCCGATATTACACGAACCAGCGAATGAAAAACTTAATACTCGTTTTTATTATCATTTTTGGGTTCTCATGCTTCATCGAGAAAAAAGAAAAAGCAAAAGAGGGACTAAATATTGGAAACATTGCACCAAACCTTAAAGGTCCTTCTCCAAGTGGCGACACACTAAGTTTATCAGACTTGAGAGGTAATTATGTTCTAATAGACTTTTGGGCATCTTGGTGCAGACCCTGCAGATATGAAAACAGAAATCTAACAAAAACCTTTAAACACTTCAACAACTTTGTCTTTCCGGTAAAAAAAACATGGACGGGAAAAATCAAAACAGTAAGAGGATTTAAAATCTTTAGTGTTTCGTTAGATGCAAGTAAAAAGTCATGGGAACGAGCAATTGCGCAAGATCAACTTAACTGGCCATGGCACATTTCCGACTTAAAATTCTGGAATAGTGAACTTGCTGGCAAATACAAAATAACCAGTATTCCCAGTAATTTTTTAATTGATCCAAATGGAAAAATAATAGGGAAAGACCTGAAAGGAAATAAATTAGATCAGCTTTTAGAATCCATTAGGTATAAAAAAGATTAAAGCATTGCGCAGTAAAATCTGTCCTTTTTTTATCGTAATTTTGCCAAAATTTCAATAGCAAGAGTTAACTTAATGTCACATTGTCCTAAAAAATTGACAAAAACGGTTTGGCAAGGGTATTGATATTTATTTAAGTAAAATAATTTACCAAACAAATAATAAATGGGTAATAAAGAAGAAAAAACAGAGAAGAAAGAAGTTAAAAATAAGGAAGAGAAAGAAAATTCCAGCTCCAAAAATGAAACCAAAGAGGTTTCTACGGAAGATAAACTTCAACAAGCAGAAGAAAAGTTTTTAAGAATTTTCTCAGAATACGAGAATTTTAGAAAAAGAACTCAAAAAGAAAAGGCGGATCTCATTTCAGGTGCAGCTGCAGATGTTTACAAAGTAATTCTTCCAATACTGGACGACTTAGATAGAGCAAAAGACAATATTGAGAGAGCGGAAGATGTAGCCTCTTTAAAGGAAGGTTTAGAATTGATTTTTGACAAGCTGACCAAATCGCTAAAATCAAATGGACTTGAATTAATGGATGTAAAAGAACAAGATTTTAATGCCGATGAGCATGAAGCTATTACAAACATTCCTGCCCCATCTGAAGAACTGAAAGGAAAAGTTCTTGAAGTCGTAGAGAAAGGATATACTTTAAACGGAAAAATAATTAGATTTCCTAAAGTAGTTGTAGGAGCATAAGATAAAAGTTATGTCAAAGAGAGATTATTACGAAGTATTGGGTGTAAGTAAATCGGCCGATGATAAAGAAATCAAAAAGGCCTACAGAAAGCTTGCTATAAAACATCATCCAGACAAAAACCCAAACGATAGTGTTGCCGAAGAAAAATTCAAAGAAGCCGCTGAGGCATATGAAGTTCTCAGCGATGCTCAAAAAAAGGCACGTTACGACCAATTTGGACACGCTGGTTTAGGAGGCGCTGCAAGTGGTGGTCACGGAGGTTTTGGTGGAGGAATGTCTATGGAAGATATTTTTGAAAACTTCGGAGATATTTTTGGAGGTTTCGGTTTTGGTGGTGGAAATGGAAGGTCAAGAGGAAGTAGAAGAGTAAACAGAGGTTCCAACATTAGAATTAAAGTTGCATTAACCTTAGAAGAAATTGCAGAAGGAGTTGAAAAAAAGGTTAAAGTAACTAAGGATAACGTTTGCGACAGTTGCAACGGGTCAGGAGCTGAGGGATCTAGTGGTCATTCAACTTGTGGCACCTGTAACGGGACAGGTCAGGTGACTCGAGTAACCAATACTTTTTTGGGCCAAATGCAAACATCATCTACTTGTCCAACCTGTAATGGTGAAGGAAGTGTAATTACTGATAAATGTAAAAAATGTAATGGTAAAGGTGTTGAAAGAGGTGAGGCTGTAATACCCATTAATATACCCGCAGGTGTAGAAGATGGTATGCAGCTTCAAGTAAGCGGTCAAGGGAATATGGGTACTCGTGGCGGTGTTGCCGGTGACTTATTGGTTGTAATCGAGGAAAAACCCCATGAGTATTTTCAAAGAGAAGGACAGAATTTACATTATGATCTCTTTGTAAACTTTGCGGACGTTGCACTTGGGACACAAATTGTAGTTCCTACTTTAAAAGGAAAAGTTAAAATAAAACTTGAAGAGGGAACACAATCAGGAAAACTCCTAAGACTAAGAGGTAAGGGTTTACCTAGTGTAAATGCTTATGGCACTGGTGATATTATCGTCAACGTTAACGTATGGACACCTCAAAAACTTTCATCAGAAGAAAAGAAAATACTTGAGAAATTACGAGAATCTGAAAACTTCATCCCTAAACCAGGTAAAAAAGATAAAGGATTTTTCGAACGCGTTAAAGAATATTTTAATTAAAAAAAAGCCTCTTGAAAGAGGCTTTTTTATTTTATCTACAAAACTTTACTTCTATTTTTATTAATTGATCCGTTCTCATAATAATTGAATCGAAATAAACTTCGTTTTCTTCAATTAAATCTTCCCGCATTTTCTTTATTTTAGTTCGTTAGGAATATGGCAATTAAATACATTATAAAAGCCCAAAAAGTTGTAAAAAGATACCACAATCATACAGCTTTAAATAAAGTCAGTATAAAAATACCTAAAGGATCTATATACGGCTTACTTGGACCAAATGGAGCTGGAAAAACAACCTTCATAAGGTTGATTAATCAAATATCAAAACCAGATAAGGGAGAAATCTTGTTTTACAACAAGCCTTTGAGTGAAGAACACATACAAAAAATTGGTTATCTACCTGAAGAACGAGGTTTGTATAAAAAAATGAAAGTTGGGGAGCAGGCCATGTACCTTGCTCAGCTCAAAGGAATGTCAAAAACTGAAGCACAAAAAAAACTTCACCATTGGTTTGACAAATTTGACATTCTGGATTGGTGGAATAAAAAAGTAGAAGACCTATCAAAAGGTATGGCTCAAAAAATTCAATTTATTGTTACCGTAGTCCATGAGCCTGATCTTTTGATTTTAGACGAGCCATTTTCAGGTTTTGATCCGATTAATACAGAATTAATCAAACAAGAAATACTTGAGCTAAAGGAAAGAGGTACGACAATAATTTTTTCTACGCATAATATGCAAAGTGTAGAAGAAATTTGTGACTATATAACTTTAATTAATCAATCTGAAACGGTTATAGAAGGTCCCATTGAAGAAATCAAAAAGAAATTCAGTAAAAACACCTTTGATATCCATTTCATAGGTAACATGATTACTTTTACAAATGCCCTCTGGACTGGCTTTGAACTTTTGAAAAAAGAAGAAATTTCTAAAACGGAATTTAAAGTAACCGTTTGTCCAACAGGACAAAACTCAATAAACGAGTTAATCAAAAATATAGTACAGGGTTGCGAAATAAAATCTGTTTACGAATCTTCTGCAAAAATGCATGATATTTTTATTAAGGCAGTTGCAGAATCTAATGAGCCTAATGATACAATGAATAAATCAAATTCAAATGAGTAAACTAAGATTAGTCCTTAAAAGAGAATATAAAACCAGAGTACAAAAAAAATCTTTTGTTCTCCTATCTATAATTTCTCCATTTATTATCGCTGGTCTGGTTATTGCGCCCATTATTATTCAAGAATCTACTTTCAGGCAAAAAACAGTATTGATTGTTGACAACACTCTTACTTTAGGAAATTTATTGGAAAACAATAAAAGCTCAAAATACTTAAAATACATAAACATGCCGATAGCTTCAACAATTGAAGAAGTTGCCGATAGATATGAAAATTCAAAAGACACACTTGTTCTTCATTTGAATAAAAATTTTGGAGTGGTTTCAAATAGTCCCGGACAGCTATATAATAATGGGCATCCTGGCCCAGGGGTAATAAAAACTATAAAGAATGATTGTTTTGATCTCTTTAGAAAAATTCAAGTATTCAGATTAACCAACCTAAATCTTGAAGAAATTGATAATCGTCTTGGAGATGCTTGTAACATTCAATACGAAGGGGTTGGTGTGAACCCAGAGGTAAAATCATATCTATCTTTAGCAGTAGGCCTTTTAATGTATCTTCTTGTCTTGATATATGGCGTTCAGGTTATGAAAGGTGTATTAGAAGAAAAGGCTAATAGAATTATTGAAATCATTTTATCTTCTATAAAACCTGTAAAATTAATGTGGGGAAAAATTATAGGTATTGGTTTAGTTGGAATAACACAATTCTCAATAATAATATTTGCTGCAATAATTATATTCAGTATCGTTCAATCCGTCTTGGATATTGATGCCTCCGCATTGGTAAATGACCAAATAATGATGATGGATAGCGAAGGTAAATTTATAAAGGCAAATTTACCAACTTTAACACCCGAACAGATCGATACTGTTTATGCGATTGAAGGATTACAAGCTTTTCTTCCTACATTCTTACTAGTAATCCCCTTCTTATTTATTGGTGGTTTTCTTCTATACGCTTCATTTTTTGCTGCACTTGGTTCCGCTGCAAATCCTGATACGGAAATACAGCAATACATATTACCTATTACCGTACCGATAATTATTAGTATGATTATTGCTTTTACAATTATGGAAAATCCAAATTCTGAATTGGTTTATTATACCTCAATGTTTCCATTGACATCTCCTGTGGTTATGGCCTCACGATTACCCTTTATGAATTGGGAAACGGATTGGTGGCAATTAGTAATTTCAATTGTTTTATTGTTTGGAACTGTTTGGCTGAGTACTCGATTTGCTGCTAAGGTTTATAAAACAGCCATTTTAATGTACGGTCAAAAGTTAAGTTATCGTAATATTTGGAAGTCGTTTAAACAAAGTAAATCATGAATGTTGCAGTAATAGATATCGGTACAAATACTTTTAATTTATTAGTTGCTCATAAGCCAAACAGAAGACTTATTCCACTAGCCATCCATAAAGAATTTGTCTTTTTGGGACAAGGAGGAATCAATGACAATAAGATTCAAAACGATGCAATCCTGAGAGGTTTAACAACGATTAAAAAATTCAAAAAAATCAGTGAAGAATGGGGTGTTTCCAAGGTTATTGCTGTTGCCACCTCGGCTGTTAGGAATGCTAAAAACGGAAACGATTTTGTAAAAAAGGTAAAGTCGCTCACAGGCATTGAAATAAAAGTCATTAATGGAAATCAAGAGGCTCAATATATTTACAATGGTGCAAAAGAAGCTACAAACTTCGGGAGCAATCCAGTTTTATTAATGGATGTTGGAGGAGGGAGTACCGAATTCATAATTTGCGACAGGCATCAAGTTTTTTGGAAAAAAAGTATTGAGGTAGGTGCTGCAAGATTATTTGAAAGGTTTCACAAATCAGATCCTATTCTTGAGCAGGAATTAGATGCCATTGAAAATCATCTCGAGAATACATTGAGTGAAGTAATTAAAACTGCTCATGATTTTGAAGTTGAAATTTTAATCGGTTCATCCGGGGCATTCACGTCTATGGCTAAAATGATTGCGAGTAACTTAAACGAACCTGAAAAGCTTATTCATTCGACAGAGTATGAATTAAACCTTTTGGAATTTGAAAAAATCAAAGAAAATATTGTTCAACTAACTCTTGATGAACGACGAGAATTACCTGGCTTAATTAAAGAAAGAGCACCTATGATTGTTGTTGGCACGATGCTTGTTGATTATGTTCTTAAAAAGTTGCAAATTCAACAGTTTAAGCTGGCAAGATACGCCTTGAAAGAAGGAGTAGCAAACGAATTTTTAAACTGTTTCACACATTAAATAAAACAGGAATGGGAAAAATATTAGTAATTGATGATGAGAGACCAATAAGAAGAACACTTTGTGAGATTCTTGAATTTGAAAAATTTCAAGTCGATCAGGCTGAAAACGGAGAAGACGGTTTAAAAATGGCCCAAGAAAATGAATATGATGTAATTCTTTGTGATATAAAAATGCCTAAAATGGATGGTTTGGAAGTTTTAGAAAAAATCCAAGAACTTACCTATGATCCTGCCATCGTAATGATATCTGGACATGGAACCATTGATACTGCTGTTGATGCACTTAAAAAGGGTGCTTTCGATTACTTACCTAAACCTCCGGATTTGAATAGGCTGTTAGTAACCGTTCGAAATGCAATGGACAAAAAAGAGCTTGTTCAGGAAACTAAAGTTTTAAAAAAGAAACTGAATAAGGTTAAGTCCGCTAATATCATTGGAGAATCAAAGGCAATTAAAGATGTTATTGATGTAATTAACAAAGTAGCAAGTACAGATGCTAGAGTGCTGATTACAGGAGGAAATGGCTCAGGGAAAGAACTTGTTGCTCGTCAAATACACGAAAAAAGCATAAGAGCTAAATCACCATTAATTGAGGTAAATTGTGCTGCGATACCTTCAGAACTTATCGAATCCGAATTATTTGGACATGAGAAAGGAGCATTTACTTCTGCTCATAAACAAAGAAAAGGAAACTTTGAAAATGCGAATGGAGGAACACTCTTTCTCGATGAAATTGGGGATATGAGTCTATCTGCACAAGCTAAAGTTTTAAGAGCTCTTCAAGAAAACAGAATTACTCGAGTGGGTGGAGAGAAAGAAATAAAGGTTAATGTTAGAGTGGTTGCAGCAACCAACAAGGATTTAAAAGAAGAAATCGAAAAAGGTAATTTTAGAGAGGATCTATATCACAGATTGAGTGTAATTGTTATTCAAAATCCATCCTTAAATGAACGAAAAGAAGATATTCCTCTTTTAGCCGAATTCTTTTCCAAGCAAATTTGCGAAGACCACGGAGTTGCTCTAAAAAAAGTAAACGATGATGGAATCAAAGAATTGCAAAAAATTAATTGGACAGGAAATATAAGAGAATTTAGAAATGTAATGGAGCGATTAATTATACTCTGTAATAATGAAATAACTGAAAAAGATGTAATTGACTTTGCGAGACCTCTTAGTCAAAGCTAAAATCAAAACATCACCATGAAAAATATCAAACTTATTTTATTGGAAATGTATCAATAAATCCAAATCTATTTCTTTCAAAAATTTGCTAATGTGATCTCATTGCCTTAGCTTTTGTTGAAACACATTAGTAACCAAGATACTTTGAATTCGTATTCAAATAGCCTGAATAACATTTTATTAAAAAACAATTTTCTTAATTTCGCTAAGAGATGTGTGAAACAAATCTTCTTGAAAAAGCTGAAATGTATTTAAAACTCTGCTACAGAGAATTAGATAAAGAACATTTGTATGAAAATCGATGGAATGAAGTAAAAAATTCAATCAAGGATAACGGAACCTACCATCTTTTAGATTTTGAGTTAAATTACGGTACAAAAGTTGCCTGGCGCAATTCCAACAAATGTATTGGAAGGCTTTTTTGGCGAGCCATGGATGTTTTTGATGAAAGAAATTTAAATTCTGAAGATTCTATTTTTGAAGCACTTTTTAGACATATTGAATCTTCAACCAATGGCGGTAATATAAAATCAACCATTACCGTTTTTAGTCCAGAAACAGAAATCATTATATGGAATCCTCAACTGTTGAGTTTTGCAGGTTATCAAAATTCTGATGGAACGATTATAGGTGATCCAAAACAACTCGAATTTACGAATGAGTGTATAAAATTAGGTTGGAAGCCTAAAATGGGAAAATTTGATATTTTACCACTTGTTATCCAAATTGGTAACGAAGCTCCAACTTGGCGCGAAATACCTCAAAAAATAATCAAAATTATTCCTATTGAACATCCTGAAATAAAGTCTTTCCAGGATTTACAATTACAATGGTATTCAACTCCAATTATATCCAATATGATTTTAGAAATAGGTGGTATTGAATTTAAAGCAGCTCCATTTAATGGTTGGTATATGGGAACAGAAATTGGTGCACGAGACTTTGGCGATGAAAAACGCTACAATATTCTTCCTGAAGTTGCTAAAATAATGGGTTTAAATTTTAGAGACAAAAATAGCCTATGGAAAGATAGAGCAATCGTTGAACTCAATTATGCTGTTTTATATTCATTTAAAAAATCAGGAGTTAAAATTGTTGACCACCATACTGCATCAAAACAATTTATGCAGTTCATAAAAAAAGAAAAGAAGGAAGGTCGTGAAATAACAGCTGATTGGTCGTGGATAGTACCACCAATATCAGGCTCAACAACTGAAGTTTTTCATACAGAAATGAACAACGATGTAAAATCCCCAAATTACTTTTACAGAATTGAACCTTGGGAAGCTACTTAAATTTTGAAATACTTTCGAAAAGTAACCAAGGGCTAAACTAAAAAAGCCTGCAAGAATTTTTCTTGCAGGCTTTTACTGTACCCGGGGCGGGACTTGAACCCGCACGGCCGCAGTGGCCACAGGATTTTAAGTCCTGCGTGTCTACCAATTCCACCACCCGGGCAACTTATAGTAGATTATATATTTTATAAAGAACTCTTAAGTTTAAGGTGGGCAAAGATAAGTAAACTTACTACTTACGACAAAATTAATTCTAATCTTTTTTGATGAAGTCAACGGTTCATAGAATTCATAAAATTTGTCTTTCCGTCTTAATTCAATCCATTTAAAGAAATGTTTCTGCTTTTTTCAAAGCCTTTTCCAATCCTAAAAGATCTTTTCCTCCTGCGGTTGCATAAAATGGTTGACCACCTCCTCCTCCTTGAATTTCTTTTGCCAAATCACGAATTACAACACCTGCATTTAAACCTTTCTCTTTTACTAAACTCTCACTGACTACAACCGTTAAGTTTGGCTTTCCTTTAACAGATGCACCAAGAACCATAAACAAATCATCTACCTCTGATCTCATTTGAAAGGCCAAATCTTTAATGGCATCAGAAGAATCTAAATTAATTTTTGAAGCTATAAAATTTATTCCATTTATATTTTTTACTATTGTAAGAAGTTCAGCTTTTAAATGTATTGCCTTGTCTTTTAATAACTTCTCTATTTGTTTTTGAAGTTCTGAATTTTGAAGCAAAACACCTTCAAGATGTTTTGTTAAATTTTTTGGATTCTTAAATAGAGTTCTAACATCATTCAATATAGAAAGTTCATTACTAATATACTCATCCGCCTTTGCTGATGTTATTGCCTCAATTCTTCTTATTCCTGCAGCAACAGCTGTTTCGGTAATAAAAATAAACTTTCCAATTTGTGAGGTTGAAGAAACGTGAGTACCTCCGCAAAGCTCAACCGAATCACCGAACTTTACTACTCTAACTTTTTCACCATACTTTTCACCAAACAAAGCCATAGCTCCTTTAGCTTTTGCATTATCCATCGAGCAAGACCTGTCCTCTTCCAGTTTAGAATTTTCTCTAATTAAGTTATTCACCAACCTTTCGATAGATTCAAGTTCTTCACTAGTAACTTTTTGAAAATGAGAAAAGTCGAATCTTAGATTATTCTCATTTACTAAGGATCCTTTTTGTTCAACATGATCCCCAAGAACTTCTCTCAAAGCATGATGAACTAAGTGCGTTGCAGTATGATTAGCATTAGTTGCCAATCGTTTATTTTTATTTATTACAGACTTAAAAATTCCAGAAGGGTTTAGTGGAAGTTGTTTCATAAAATGAAGAATAACCCCATTTTCTTTTTTCGTATCTTGAATCTTAAATTTTTTATCTCCTTCTATTAATACTCCCGAATCACCAACCTGACCTCCTCCTTCTGGATAAAAAGGGGTTTGATCGAGCTCCACTTGAAACAAATTTTGACCTTTTTGTTTTACGCCTCTATATCTTAATATTTTAGATTCTGCCTCATAATTATCATATCCTATAAACTCACCTTCTCCTTCATTCACTACAACCCAATCCTCTACCTCTATGGATGTAGCCTTTCTTGACCTCTGTTTTTGGGCTTCCAAGGCCTTTTGAAAACCAGTATGATCCACTAAAAGACCTTTCTCTTTGGCTAATAATTCTGTTAAATCAATAGGAAATCCATACGTATCCAATAATTCAAACGCAAAATCACCTTTGACTTCATTTGAAGAAGATTTTACATATTGATTAAACTTATCTATTCCTTTATCAAGAGTCCTCAAAAAGTTTTGTTCCTCTTCCTTGATTACCTTTTCTGCAAGATTTTTTTGTTTTTCCAATTCAGGAAAAAATTCTCCCATTTGATTGGAAAGAACACTTACCAGTTTAAACATAAAGGGTTCAGAAAGATTTAATTTAGAGTAGCCATAACGAACAGCCCTTCTTAAAATTCTTCTTATAACATAACCCGCTCCATTATTTGATGGCATTTGTCCGTCGGCAATTGCAAAAAAAACAGCTCTAATGTGATCGGCGATAACTCTAATTGCAATATCTGTTTCTAATTTTTCTGCTGAAGTATATTTAACACAACTGATTTCAACAATTTTATCAATTAATGGAGTAAAAACATCAGAATCATAATTGGACTTTTTACCTTGAAGCACCATAGCTAAACGTTCAAATCCCATTCCAGTATCTACATGTTTAGCAGGAAGTTTTTTTAAATCTCCTGATGCCAGTCGATTAAATTCCATAAAAACTAAATTCCATACTTCAATTACTTGGGGGTGGTCTTGGTTTACGAGTTCTTTACCACTTATTTTCTCTTTTTCTTCTTCAGATCTTATATCCACATGAATTTCAGAACATGGTCCACAAGGACCAGTAGCTCCCATTTCCCAAAAATTATCTTTTTTGTTCCCCATTAAGATTCTGTCTTGTGGAACTATTTTTTTCCAATAATTATAGGCTTCTTGATCAAAATCCAGTCCTTCTTCTTTTGCCCCTTCAAATACAGTCACATACAGTGAATCCTCATTTATTTTACAGGTTTCTGTCAAAAACTCCCAAGCCCATTCAATCGCTTCCTTTTTGAAATAATCTCCAAAACTCCAGTTTCCAAGCATTTCGAACATGGTATGGTGATAGGTATCAACTCCTACCTCCTCAAGATCGTTGTGTTTTCCCGAAACACGTAAACACTTTTGACTATTACAAACACGTGAATGTTTAACTTCTGAATTACCCAAAAACAAATCTTTAAATTGATTCATTCCCGCATTTATAAACATTAAGGTTGGATCATCTTTCACTACCATTGGGGAGGAAGCTACAAATTCGTGCTTTTTTTCTTTAAAAAACTCTAAAAATTTTTGACGTATCTCTCTCGCTTTCATAACCTGTTTTTATATCTTATTAACACTTCAGAATCTCGACTTATTTGACAACCCAATTGATTTGGTTATCTTTGCACCTCCCTTATAGGCGTCAGAAATCTGATTTATAGGATTCAAATGTTAGTTTTTAATGTGAACAAATTGAACATCTATAAACTTTTTCGGGTCCAAAGGTAATAAATATGGATAAGAATAATTTTAAGTTTAACGATAAAACCCTCGAATACGAAAAGGTTGAAATTTCTTTTGTAAAACGACTGCAAAAGGCTGGGCTTCATCTCGGCGTGTCGTTAGTTCTGGCTATTGTAATAATAGTCTTTTCTTATCCTATTGTAGCTCGATACAGTGAAAAAGAAAAAAATCAGGAAATCGAAAAATTACACAATACTTATTCGAACTTGAATAAACAAATTCAGGAAATTTCTCTTGAACTTGAAGTTTTAAAAATGAGAGACGATTCTATTTACTCTGGAATTTTTGGAGTTTCTCCCGTATCAAGTAGTTTAAGAATTGGAGGAACAGGTGGAACTGATGAATTCTCTCATTTAAGAGGTTTTAGCAATTCTGATTTAATGCTTAATTCAGCGAAACTGCTAAAAACTTTGGAAAATAAAGTACACATCCACAAAAAAGCATTTGATAGAATAGATAAATTGGCCCATACCCGATCGGAAAAACTCGCTCATATCCCAGCTGTTCAACCCATTCATAATCACAATTTAATTCGAACTGCATCCGGTTATGGTATGAGGATGCACCCTGTTTATAATGTTCCGAAAATGCACTACGGTATAGATTTCACTGCAAAAACAGGTACCGATATATATGCCACAGGTGATGGAACTGTTGAGAGAGTTAGAAATTCCTACACTGGATATGGAAAACATATAATTATTAATCACGGTTTTGGGTACAAAACACTATACGCTCACATGCATGAATTTTCTGTTAAGAAAGGTCAAAAAGTGAAACGAGGTGATGTTATTGGAAAGGTAGGAAACACAGGTACTTCAACCGGTCCTCATCTTCACTATGAAGTAATTCGAAACAACAAGAAAATCGATCCTTCAAACTTTTTTTTCAACGACTTAAATTACGACCAATACCAAGAAATGATTAAAATTTCAAGTCAAATCAAAACCTCTTTGGACTAATTTATTTTAACTCAAATCAGATTTTCCGATTCGTAATTTGATTTCAACTATAAATTTATATATTCGTCTATAAATTTAATTCCGTGGGTTTTCAAGAATACGATTCATTAAAGCTTTATTTCTCAATTGGCGAGGCAGCTGAAATACTAAAGGTAAACACATCATTAATTCGGTTTTGGGAAAAAGAGTTTGCAATTCTTAAACCCAAAAAAAATAAAAAAGGTAACCGTCAATTTACTAAAGAAGATATTGAAAATTTAAAAATGATTTATCATTTAGTTAAAGAAAGAGGTTTTACACTTCAAGGAGCAAAAGAAAAACTAAAAAAAGGGAAGGTAAGCACCAAAAAAGAAGTGGATATTGTTGAATCCCTAGAAAACGTTAAAAGATTTCTGCTCAATTTAAAAAAAGAGCTTTAAGTTTTTGTCCTCAAGCCTTTACTTCTCCTTTTAATATTAATTTTCTTGAGTCTTTGAAGCCACAATTCCTGATAAAATCTGCTGTTGTATGTCAACAACAGATGAAGGGTTTGGATTCATAAAAATAGTATTTGCTCCTTTCTCACCTAATTTGGCAACTGTATCATAATGTTGAGTCATATAAAGCATACTCATCACGGTTGTACCAGAAACTTCATCACCCAATGCAGTTTTCACCTCTTGAATTGAATCTTTTATTCCTCTGGCAATTGCAGTCCTTTGGTTTGCGATTCCCTCTCCCTGTAACTTTTTACTTTCAGATTCAGCCTCCGCTTTTTTTACAGCCATTATTTTGTCGGCCTCCGCTTTCTCTTTTGCGGCTTCTTTTAATCTTTTTGCCGCATTAATCTCATTCATACTATCCTTAACCTTAGGATCCGGATTGATATCTGTAACAAGTGCATTCAAAATATGAAAACCAAATTCGCCAATGGTTTCTTGCAAGTCTCTTTTTATTCCCTTTGCAATCTCTTCTTTTTTGGAGAACACATCATCTAATATAAGTTTCGGTACTTCACTGCGAACATTATCGTATACATATGATTTTATTTGTTGATCGGGGTCGTCCAATTCATAAAAAGCTTTCCTTATTTGCTCTTTATTATTGATAATGTAGTACTGGATTGAAACTTCAACGAAAACAAAAACATCATCACTTGTTTTGGTTTCAATACTAACAGGTAATTCACAAGTTCTCAAATTTAAAAGACCTGCTTTGGTGTCTAGAATTGGGATTTTAAGATTTAAACCTGCTGTCCTAACAGAATGATATTTACCAAATCTTTCGATTACAACCGATGTTTTTTGTTTAACGACAAAAAAAACGCCGTAACAAAGCAATGAAAACAAAACAAATCCCGACGCATAAGGGAACCATTCCATAAAACTACCCATATCTTTTTTATTAAATTAAAGTACTTATTTCTTCATCAATCTTGCCAAGAACATCTTTAAGGTGCTCAGGGTTTTCATTAAAGTGATTACTATCTACATCTATTATTAATAACTTTCCTTCACTGTATTGACTTATCCACGCCTCGTATCTTTCATTCAATCTATTTAAATAATCCAAGCGAATGGACGTCTCATATTCTCTACCTCTTTTTTGAATGTTGTTCACTAAATTGGGAACACTAGAACGAAGATATATTAACAAATCTGGTGCTTTAACCAAACTATTTGTTAAATCAAAAAGCTCAATATAATTATCAAAATCTCTTTTAGACATTAAATTCATGGAATGCAGATTCGGAGCAAAAATATATGCATCTTCGTAGATTGTTCTATCCATAATCACATCTTTTCCTTTTTCTCGGAAATGCATGATTTTATTAAATCGATTTTGGAGGAAATAAATCTGAAGATTGAAGGACCACCTTTGCATATCTTCATAAAAATCATTCAAATAAGGGTTGTCTTCAGTATCTTCATAATGAGCTTCCCAATCATAATGTTTGGCAAGCAATGAGGTCAAAGTAGTTTTTCCAGAGCCAATGTTTCCTGCTACAGAAATTTGCATAATCTAACAATTTAATTTTCAGTATGTGTTCCTTAATTTCAACTCGAAAAAGATGAAATTTATTTGCTAAGACCGTAAATATAAAGTTTTTCTTGAGTTAGAAGGTAAAATTGAGACTTGTAAAGTGCAAAATCGTGAACATTTTTTACTGGAAGGCTAAATTTTGATTGTTCTTGAAGCAAAATATCGTGAACGATTAGTGAATCATTACGCACAAACCATATGCTGGAATGATTGTAATAAAAATTAGTTGAAACCTTCAAGTTGATTGTACGGGAATAACTCCCAAAAAAATCAAACTCCATTATACCTTTCGAGGAATCGCAAACGAAAACCTTATTATCAATCTCTTTTAATTGTGTAGGAGACCAATTTAAACCCGTTATGTTTATCAAATTTCCTGATGTGGAAATAAGATTCATTTTAGCATCAAATTTTTTCAACGACTGATTATATTGATCAAAAACCCAAAAATTATTATCCTTACTTATTCCTACAGCCTCAACCAAAGGAATGTCTACTTCATCAAGGTTTAGCTCATCTGCAGAGGGAGATAGTGTTTTATCCAAAAATTGAATTGTGTTTAATGATTTATTAAATGTCAATATTTTCAATGAATTTTGAGGAGCCACAAGATCAACTTCAGCACTCTTTTCATTGAATATGTATAGAGTATCAAGTTGTGCATTGTATCTGATGAGCTGCTTTTTTGAGTTGACCAAATAAACATCTCCATGCTCATCGACCTCAACAGAAGTAAATTCCCCTGCCAATGTATTTTTCGACACCCAATTGGCGCCTAAAAGAGCCCCTGTTAATAAACAAATTAAAAACCTCATTCTAAAATTTTTAAAACCTCTTCAACATATTTTCTACTGTTACTAAGTCTTGGTACTTTATTTTGTCCCCCCAACTTTCCCTTAGATTTTAACCAATTATAAAATGTGCGTTTAGGAACTGACTTTAAAACAGGCATACCCAAAACAAGGTCTTTGTGTCTTTTTGCTTCGTAATCAGAATTCAAACTTTTCAAAGCATTATCAATCAATTCCATGAAGTAATCTAGATTTTCGGGAGATTTTTCAAACTCAATCAACCATTCATGAAATCCATTTTGAGCCTTTTTTAGAACAGAAGGAGCTGCAGTCCATTCATTTATCTCTGCGCCGGTTTTTTCACAAGCAATACTTAATGCCTTCAAGGCATTGTCAATCATAAGTTCTTCTCCAAAAACATTTATGTAATGCTTTGTGCGTCCGACTATTCTAAATCTAAATGGATAAATTGATGTGAATTCAACTGTATCGCCAATTTGATAACGCCACAAACCAGCATTTGTTGAGATTACTAAAGCATATTTTTCGCCAATGTTAACTTGACTCAACGATACAACATCAGGTTCATCCTTTTCCCATTCAGATTGAGGAATGAATTCATAAAAAATACCGTAATCTAACATCAAAAGAAAATCAGAAACTTCTTTTTCATATTGAATACCGAAAAACCCTTCACTTGCATTATAGGTTTCAAGATAATTCAAGCGTGGAGCCATTTCTTGAAAACGAGATCTAAAAGGATCAAAACTTACTGCACCATGCATATATAACTCTAAGTTTGGCCATACCTCGTCAAGTGAACTCGATTTTGTAATATCGAGAACTCGCTCAAATAATATTTGTGTCCAGGAAGGAACACCTGAAACAGAAGTGATATTTTCTGAAATAACTTGTGAGGCCATTTTCTCAATTTTTTCTTCCCATTCGTCCATTAATACTATATCTTTTCCTGGGGCTTGTTGTCGAGTAATCCAAAACGGTAGATTCGATATTAATATTGCCGATAAATCTCCGGTATAAGAACCCTTGACATTTGGATTCATTTGACTACTACCCCCCATTGTTATTGTCTTACCCGTAAAAACCTGCGTATTGGGCATCCAATTACAAAATATAGACAACATATCTTTACCTCCCTTGTAGTGACAATCATACAAAGACTCCTCACTTACAGGAATAAATTTGCTTTTGTCGTTTGTTGTTCCTGAAGATTTTGCGAACCACTTTATTTCCGATGGCCACATAATATTTTTATCTCCATTTCTTAATCGAAATATGTCTTGCTTTAAAGACTCATAATCTTGTAAAGGAACTCTATTTTTGAATTCTTCATACGATTTAATTTCTTCAAATTTATACCGCTGACCCCATTCGGTATTCTTGGCTTTTTCCAATATACTAAGCAAACAATCTTTTTGAACCTCGTTTGGGAATTTCAAAAAGAGTTCTATTTGATGAATGCGTTTCTTCATCCGCCATGTTATGAGTGAATTTAAAATTGCCATTTCCTTAGAATAAGGAATAAAAGTAATATTCTTTATCTAAAAATTTTAATCAATTGAAATTACATAAGGAAGTCTCACTTGGGGCTTTGAAAAAGTTTGAAAAAATCCCGGATTTTGAATCATGTAATTGTAATTTGAAAAGGGCGAAGGTAAACTCAATTTAGTTTGAGCTGATAATTGAGAGGCTATAATTTCTATTGTAGTTTTTTCTTTTGGCAAATGAACCAAATTATAGTTAGTAATTCCAGCTGAATTTGCAGCAATTTCAACAGCTTCTTCTAGCCCCCCTATCTTATCAACTAAGCCCATCTCAAGAGCTTGGCTACCCGTCCAAACTCTTCCTTGAGCTAACTTTTCAACTTTTGAAGCGCTTAAATTTCTACCAACCTGTACTCGTTCCTTAAAAGTCTCATAAACAGCATATATACCTTTTTGTATTCTTTTTCTTTCCAGTTCTGATAATTTCCTGTCGTAAGAAGGAAAATCGCTCATTTCGTTTGTTTTCACCTTTTCGATTTTCACTCCTATTTTCTCGGTTAGTTCTGATGCATTGAACAACAAACCAAAAACACCAATTGAACCAGTAATTGTATTTTTTTCAGCAAGAATAGTATCTCCTGCACTAGCCATATAGTAGCCGCCTGAGGCTGCATAATTTCCCATACTTATTATTAGCGGAACTTTGTTTCCGATTAATTTTAGCTTTCTCCAAAGATTCTCAGATGCCAAAGCACTTCCCCCTGGTGAATTAATTCTTAAGACTACCGCTTCAACATTTTCATCTTTAAGAATTTTATCTAGAATTTTACCATATTTTACATAGGATATATCAGACTCTGAACTTTCATCAACAATAGCCCCATCCGCATTTATGACTACTAACTTTGATTCCTGAAAAGAAAGATTTGTTTTTGTTTCATTGTAGGATTCAACTGAAATTAAACTGGACTTTCCATTGGCTATAAAATCTAATTTCATACGAATTTCATCGGAATATTTTATACCGTCAATCAAACCTATTTTATGTGCTTCTATGGTAGTAAGGTAACCTAAACTATCTGCTGCGAAACGCAAATCATTTAAAGATATATTTCTTTCATTACTTACATCTTCATTTATATTAGACCACAAGTCATCAAGTAACTCCTTAATTTGATGCTCATTTTCTTTACTCATTGAATCCTGTATAAAAGGCTCTACTGCACTTTTATACTTTCCTGCTCTTAGGGGTTCAGCCTCAATACCAATTGTTTTCATCATTGAATTGAAATACATGATTTGAGCCGATAACCCTTTCCATTCAACACCGCCCATTATGCTCATGTAAATAGAATCGGCCGAAGATGCCAAATAATATCCTATTTGAGATAACCCATCCGAATGAACAATCACTTTCCGACCCGTTTTTTTAAATTTTTCTAATGTTCTTTTCAAACTTGAGACATTAGCTAAACTTCCTTTTAAGTCTCCTATTTCAAAAAGTATGCCTTTGATAAGAGTGTCATTTTGTGCATTTTTTATTGCCCTCTGAATTGACATTAAACCTACACCGCAATTCGTTGATTTTGACAAATTCAACTCTGAATTACTTACTCGATCAACAAGATTCCCTTTTAGGTTTATATGAAGAAAGGAATTGTTTTTGATTTCAGTTTGATCCGAACTGCTCATCACAAGAGCAATTAGAACCGAAAAACTCAGAACCGAAAAAATGATCAACGCTATAAAGGTCGATAATATATTTTTTAAAAATTTCATGTTAGCAATTATTCAAATATACAATCAGATTTGAAATATATCTTTGTAAAATTACACGAACGGCATAATTAAAATGTATAAAACGGTATACTTAGGTTTAGGCACAAACTTAGGCAATAAGTTAGAAAATCTTAAAAATGCCCTAGACGCTCTTAAATTACAGTTCGGAACTCCTTTACAAGTTTCTTCAATTTATGAATCTAAACCATGGGGATTTGTCAGCTCTAGCTCATTTTTAAACTTAGTTGTTAGCTATAAAATCCAACAAAAACCCAGGCAGACTCTTAAAATTTGTCGCTCCTTGGAAAAAAAACTAGGGAGAAAAGAAAAAACAAAAGAGGGTTATGAATCGAGGATAATTGATATTGACATACTTATATTCGGAAACTTAATTGTTCAGGATGATGATTTGAAAATACCGCATCCCGAAATAAAAAAAAGATTGTTTGTTTTAGAGCCACTTATGGAAATTTGCAGAGATGAATACATTTTTAACGAATACAACATTTTTCTCACCCGAATTAAAAAAGAGGAAAAAATAAAAAAAATAAGGTTTCCTGAACTTTTCTAATGAATGTTCGTAAGCCAACAAAATTATTATTTAAATAATCGTCAAATAAATGTTTAACATTTTGATGAATAACTAAAAACTATTTATAATTGCATTAAATTAAAATCGAACTTATACTTATCACGTTATGAAAATTACAAAGTCAATTTTTGGTTGCGGTATGGCATTAGCTCTGAGCACCAGTGTTGTTAACGCACAGGATACTTCTGAAGAAAGTGCACAACTTCCATTGTGGATGGAAAATATATACTTAGGAGGTTCTATAGGGGCCACTACAGCAATCACTGACGTAAAACAATACGATTTATACCCTGTACAAACCTACAGAAATGAAGTTGGTTTCGGAGGAGGTGGATACATTGGATACACAGTGAATTCAGCTTTTTCGGTTGAAGGTCAACTGCACGGAATTGGCGTTAACGGTACAGATAGAGAAGAATATGAGTGGTTTACAGGGGCAATCCTCGAACCAAGTTTGAATTTAAAAGTTAATTTCACTAATCTTTTCTTCACCGGATACAAAAGCCAAGGGAACTTATCCATAAGTGGATATGCAGGTGCTGGTTTAGCTATGTTCAGAAGTAGAAGATTTATTTTTGGAGAAGGAGATGTAGATTTGGATGCAATGAGAGCCTATCAAGGTTATGATGCAAATGGTGAAAAATTAAGTAGAACAAAAGAGATTTCTATTCCATTTGGACTTCAAGTAGCGTATGATTTAGCGCCTCAGGTTGGAATCTTTTTCGATCAAAGAATAGGATTTGTTAAAACTGATAAATTAGACGCTAAAGTTGCAGGAAGCGGTGCTGGTGAGTACTACACCTACACAGGAGTTGGTCTTAACTTTAAACTTTCCGATAAAAAATGGATTAGGCCAGAAGCTGAAATGCATGATAAGTTAGCACAAGTTGATTCTCTACTTGATGGCTTTAAGGATACAGACCAGGATGGTGTAATGGATTCTTACGACAAAGACAACAAAACTCCAGCAGGAGCAAAAACAACTGGAGACGGTATGGCAATGGATACTGATGGTGATGGAGTAGCAGATTACATTGATCAAGAAAGATTATCTGTATGTACTGAAGTAGACGAAAACGGGGTTGCTCTGGACAGCGATGGAGATAACGTTCCAGACTGTAAAGATGTTGAACCTAACACTGAAGATGGTGCTCAAGTTGACATTAATGGTAAAACCATTAGCGCTGTTGCAGGCATTCCAGCAAGCACTGAAACTGGAGCTGATGTTGGATTACCATCAATTTACTTCTCAACAGGTTCTACTAAACTTGGATACAGCAATTACCCGGCTCTTACTGAAGTTGCTAAATTCCTAAAGAAGAACAAAGATGCTAAACTTACTGTTGTTGGGCATACTGATGCAACTGGTCCAGAAGATTTCAATAAAAAACTTGGAAAAAGAAGAGCTCAGGCTGCTATAGATCACCTTGTGAAAATATACGGAATAGACGCAAGTAGATTAACTGCAGTATCCGAAGGTTCAACTAATGGAATAGCTTTAAGTGATTCCTCGAGAGCAAACAGAAGAGTTGACTTCTTATTTGCAAAATAAAATTAAACGTGATACTAAAAAGCCCTTCGAAATTCGAAGGGCTTTTTTTTTGAACAATTTTTTAAATTTATTTTAACTTGTTAAAACACTCCCAAACAACAATTCCCGCGCAAACTGAGACGTTTAATGAATGTTTTGTTCCAAATTGAGGAATCTCCAAACATCCATCGCTCATATCAATAGTTGTTTGCTCCACACCGTTTACTTCATTTCCAAAAACAATTGCAATTTTTTTACAATCGAACTTATGAAATTCGTCAAGTAAAGTAGCTCCTTGTGCTTGTTCCACTGAAAAAATCTGGTACCCTTCTTTTTTTAATGACAAAATCACTTCTTTTGAATTTGAATAATACTTCCATTCAACAGACTCAGTAGCACCCAGGGCTGTTTTTTGAATTTCTCTATGAGGTGGTTTTGCTGTTATACCAACTAAGCATATTCTCTGAACATTGAATGCATCACAAGTTCTGAAAATTGTTCCTACATTATTCAAACTACGAATATTTTCCAGTACAACTATTAAAGGGATTTTATTCTGTTTTTTAAATTCAGTCACTGAAACTCTGTTCAATTCGTCTAATTTCAATTTTCTCATAATAAGGTTTTCAACAACATGTGAATATCTAAGCGATTAGATTTTAATAAAGAAAAAGCTCATTTTGTACCTTTATTCAAATCCCTTTTTTTGTGGCTAAAAGTTCATCTAAACTAAAACCTAAAGATACGCCTTTGATGCGTCAATATAATGAAATTAAAGCAAAGTACCCTGATACATTGCTCTTATTCAGAGTAGGCGATTTTTACGAAACCTTCAACGAAGACGCCAGAAAAGCATCGAAAATTTTAGGTATTGTTTTGACAAAAAGATCAAATGGAAGCTCTGATGATGCTTTAGCTGGTTTTCCCCATCACTCCTTGGACATTTATTTGCCAAAACTGATTAGAGCAGGATTGAGAGTAGCCGTTTGCGATCAGCTTGAGGACGCTAAGGCAACTAAAGGAATAGTTAAACGTGGTGTTACGGATTTAGTAACACCTGGCGTTGCCATGCATGATCAAGTCCTTGAAAAAAAAGAAAATAACTTTTTAGCCGCAGTTCATTTTGAACGAAAAAGAGCGGGTATAGCTTTATTAGATATTTCTACAGGAGAATTTTTTATTGCAGAGGGATCTTTCGATTATGTGAAAAAAATTATAAGCAATCTTTCTCCCAATGAAATTCTGTTCAATAAGCCCAAATACAAACTTTTTATCGAAAATTTTGGAGACAAATTTTACAGCTATGGTATTGACGAATGGGTATTCAATTTAGATTTTGCTAAAGATAAAATTAAGAATCAATTCCAAATCAATTCCCTCAAAAGCTTTGGAATTGATAAAATGCACTTATCGGTCATCGCATCAGGCACCATACTGCATTACCTTGAGGAAACACTCAACAATAAAACAGACCATATCAATGGAATTTCTAAACTCGATCAAGACAAGTACGTTTGGTTAGATAACTTCACAATAAACAGCTTAGAACTTATTTCATCAAACAATTCAGACGGCACCTCCCTAATTAACGTAATTGATAAAACATTAACCCCAATGGGGGGTAGAATGCTCCGTAAATGGATTATTCTTCCATTAAAAGACATTGATACAATAAATCAACGCAATTCAATTGTTGAGGAATTCTTAAACTCTGAGAACACGAGGTTTCTTGTCAGAGAGCGATTAAAAGAATTTGGTGATATTGAAAGGATTCTATCTAAAATTTCTATTGGTAAGGTATCTCCACGTGAACTAATTATTCTTAAAAATTCTATCCATGCGACAAATGAAATTGTCGATCTAATACTGCCAATTAAAAGCACCAAAAAACTTATTCAATCTATCTCTTCCCTTGATGAAGTTATCCTTAAAATAGAAAAAGAAATTTATCCAGATGCACCGAGTGTAATTGGTAAAGGAAGGCTAATCTCTGATGGTGTGGATAAACAATTGGATGAATATCGGGAAATAGCCAATAATGGTAAAAATATACTATTAAATTTACAACAAGAAGAGATTAAACGAACGGGTATATCTTCCCTTAAAATTGCTTTTAATAATGTTTTTGGTTATTATCTTGAAGTTAGAAACACACATAAAGAAAAAGTTCCAAAAGAATGGATTAGAAAACAGACTCTTGTTAGTGCAGAAAGATATGTAACTGAAGAGCTCAAAGAATTAGAAACAAAAATTTTATCCGCAGAAGAACAGATAAACAGATTAGAGTGGGAAGTTTACAACAAAATAATAGAACACATAAGTCAATTCATCACTCAATTACAAGGTAACGCCCGAGTTATTGCAGAATTAGACTGTTTATTAGGCTTTTCAAAAATTGCAAAAGATTTTAATTATTCAAAACCAAAACTCAATAAGTCACTAGCCATTGACATTAAAAGTGGAAGGCACCCAGTTATTGAAAGGAATCTTCCATTGGATGAAGAATACATTAGTAATGATGTCTATTTGGACAATTCCTCTCAACAAATTATAATGGTTACAGGTCCAAATATGTCTGGGAAGTCTGCTCTTTTAAGACAAACTGCACTCATTACTCTAATGGCTCAAATGGGAAGCTTTGTTCCAGCTGAACAAGCTTCCATTGGTTACGTTGACAGAATCTTTACCAGAGTGGGAGCTTCAGATAATATTTCAACAGGAGAGTCTACTTTCATGGTTGAAATGAACGAAACATCAAATATTTTAAATAATCTCTCAGAGAGAAGTTTAATATTGCTGGATGAAATAGGTAGAGGAACCAGTACTTATGATGGTGTTTCCATAGCTTGGGCTATCAGCGAGTATATTCATCAATACCCTTTATTTAAGGTAAAGACACTGTTTGCCACTCATTATCATGAGTTAAATGAAATGACAAAACAATTCCCAAGAATTAAAAATTATAACGTTTCAGTAAAAGAAATTGATAACAAAATTCTTTTTATGAGAAAGCTTGTTGAAGGAGGAAGTGAGCATTCCTTTGGTATACACGTTGCCAAATTAGCTGGCATGCCTAAAACAGTTATTGAAAGAGCGAATGAAGTTTTATCCAATTTAGAAACAAAAAGAAGCACAAAAGCAGAAAAAACACATTCAAATGAAAAGAAAAAAGGGTTACAACTTAGTTTCTTTCAACTGGACGATCCGGTATTAGAGCAAATTAGAGAGGAGATTAAAGATTTAGATATAGATAAACTTACTCCTATTGAAGCTCTATTAAAACTGAATGAGATAAAAAAGTACGTTGGAGGCTGAAAATTCAAAAAAAACTTATTTCACAATAAACTTTTCTGATGAATCTCCTAATTTAAGCGTATAAAGTCCAGGAGGTAATGAAAAAGTATCATATCTGTAATGATTTTCTCCGAGATTAAAATCCTCTAATTTATCGTAAAAAACTTCTTTTCCCATAACATCAAAAACTCTTATCTCAATGCTTTGAATTTTATTGGTTGAAAAATAAACATTTATGAAATCATTAACGGGATTCGGAAATAACGTCAATTTTTCAAGGCCATTAATTTCGTTGTTCGATAATGCATTTGTAGTAAATTTATAACTCACCAGTAAATGTTCAAGGCTCCATTCCGGAACTGGTACAATTCCTGGAAGTAAATAGTATGCCTCCGTATGCATATTGTACCGGATATATTTTGTAAGAGTATAACTACAAAAACCTGATGAAAATGGCCATATTTGTCTGGGCGATTCTGATTCATTTTGCTCACGAGTTAATAATAAAAATTCATTAAAATTATCAATAGTATCATTTAAATCCCACTCATAACCCGGATGAAACCGAATATATACGCCATATCTTTGGGAAGATTTAACACTATCATTCACATCAATGCCTTTGAATTTTACAAAAAAATCATCTGCGGTTGTGCTGTCAGAGGAAGTCAATAAAATTGTATCTGTTCTAAAAACCTGGCCTTCATCTAATTTATTTGTGTAACGATTAGTATGATACAAGCTTTGATGCAAAAACTCTCCAAAATCTGCTTTATCATTATCGTTTAAATCGTAATAGCTCAATAAACTATCCGGTCTGCTTTTTATGTAATCAACAAACATAGTATCGATAATTGAGTCTGAAGTGTTTCTGGTATATACATATGGTATTTTTATTGAGTCTATGAGAATATCTGTCCACTGATCTGCCCATTGACTAGGGGTTTTAGAAGGATTAATGATATCGGCCATCCCATGAATAAAAGCATGGTAAGGTTCCTGGGTAACCGGATCTATCCCTAAAATGATTGTTGAATCGGGGAAAAGACTTACTAAAAGAGCTTTCTGTCCCCAAGGCTCACTTGATAAAGGGGGGATTTCTCCAAGGTTAATTAAGTCAATTACAGTTGTAAACCAAGTTTCCCCATATTGTTTAAATTGAATTTTTTCTTCTGAGAAATTAACGTATTTATGTAAACTTAATTTAAGATGATTTTTATCATAGGTAATAGGTTTCTGTGCGTTTAGCCAAAAAGAAAATAACAAACAGAATGATACAAAAGATATCTTCATACAACCAACTTACCAAAGTAAGTTAATCATTTAAAAATCAGTTGTCAACGACAAATAGAATAGGTTTCTTTGAATAAGACCATCTTCAACTCCCCATGCCCAATCTGCACGAATAAAATAACCGATTATTGTTGTCCTAAGTCCAATTCCAAAACCTCCTACAACAGGCTCTTTATTTGTTTTTAAAACAACCTCCCCAGTTCTTGCATCGCCTCCAATTGGCAAAATTTGTTGATTCAAAGAATTTGAATCCATAAAAGGGCTTAATCCCGACCATGCTGTTCCCAAATCTCCAAAACCCAAGACTTGAAAATTGTTTAAAAAGTCTGAATTAAAAGGGCGAGCAAATAAAAACTTTACAATGGGCCATCTTATTTCAGAATTTAATGCGATAAAAGCACTCCCATTTCGAGCATTTTGAAAAAATCCTCTCATATTTGTCGCTAGGGTTTGAAAAGCATAGGAACTTCCATTTGGCAGTTTACTTGGACTAAGATTTGAATTGAATTGAGGTGCTGTCCAAGAATCGACTCCCCCCAGATAAAACATTAATCGATTAGACCCAATTGATGAACCTCCTGCAAACCGATTTGCCCAAATTAAACTCTTAAATATCTTTTTATAATGACGTATATCCGCCCCATAAGTCAACATTCTATTTTTAAATTGAGGCAACTCTTGATAAATTTCTGTAAAAAACTTAAATCTTAAACCACTGTAAAGATTAATGCCCAAAGCTCTTGTGTTATCAAAAGTATAATCTAACCTAATATTTGGCCAAAACTGATGTGATATTGGTAATTCAAGTAGTGAGATTTCCTTACTTAAAGGAATAAATTGATCATAACGTATTGAAAACGTAGTTGAGAATCGGTTTACCATAGAAAAAGGATAAACAAGCCTATAAATACCTTCGTAGGTTACATTTTTTATGAATGTTTTAGTTTCCTCTAAATCGGTATGGGTTGCTCTGTATAAAAGGTACTGTTTATCAAGCCTTTTTTCTCGATTGGTGTAACTTAAAAAAAACTCATTACTGAAAAAATTAGAAATTCTAAAACCTCCTGTTAGCAAATGATTTTCCAGTAAATCAACGGCGGAATATTTCATAAAACCATTCATTCCCGGCATAGGGTAAGATGACCCACCAGAATATCTTTGGTATTGAGGATTTAAAAATCGATTATCTAAATCCAATGATATCTCAGCAGTCCTAAACAAAAGTTCATAATTTCTCTGTTTAACTTTTGGAGCAGCAGAATCAGACGTTGGAAAATTATTGATTTTGATGGATTTAAAGGCCGTATTTGAACTAGATTTAACAACCTTAACAACTGAATCTGTATTCTTTTTATCCATTTCATTTCTGAAAACATAATAATCAGTAAACAAAAAATCTTCGTTTAATTTCATTTTTTGTTTTATACTGTCAACTGTTAAGACATGAATTATTTTATTTTCACTTTTTGAATTTAAAGTGGTTTTTTTTATCAATTTAACAAAATTCGTAGGTTTTAACTCCTTCGTCTCCTTGTTCAATTTAGACAAGCTCATGACATGCCTTTCAGAGGGCTTAAATATTCTTGCAACCAGATTTCCGTTTGTTGAGTGAAAAAGAATATTGGATTTATAATTTGTTAATGGACGTTTATCCGCAAAAAAACGATAGTGAATAGTTGTATCTACAAAGGAAATTGTACTGTCTATTTTGGCCTCCCATTGATTTATTATTCCATTTTCGTCACTTAAATATTGAATTGTATTCCAACCTGTTGAAATAGGTTGTTCTTCATTAAATTGAGGAGAATTTGTTATTCTAAATAACACCTGAGGCATAAACTTAAAACTTTTTTTGCGAGAATAATCGTAGGAAAAAATGTCTGATGAGTACCCGTAAACTAGGTTATCATTTCCATCTACAAACATCGAGTCGTTTTGACGATTACTTGAAAAAACAATGATTTGATCATTATTTAAAAAAACCGGATATCTATCGTCATAAAAATCATTTGTAATTTGCTCTCTTGCACGACTCATTATGTCCAGAACGAAAATATCTGTCTTTCCATTAACAACAGCTGATAAAGCTATTTTTTTTCCAGAAGTAGAAAAACTAGCTTCTAAAACCTTTTCTACTTGAAATAATTTTGATTTTATTTTTTCTTTGGACCTGACATTATAAGTTAACCAATTCATCCCCCCCTCGGATTCATAAAATACATTCAATAAATCTCCTCGGGGATGCCAAGCCAAAACAGGGAAAGTAAAATCCGGCAATACATCAATCTTATGACCCAGCTTTAATATACATTTTTTCCTTCCATTGGAAAGATTTTGGATAATAACTTTTTGTTGACTAAAACGATTTGTAACAAATGAAACGAAATCTTCTTTTTTGTTTATTAATAATCTCTGATATTCAAATCGTTTTTTTAATTTCCGCCTTCCAATGTTATTACTGTCTATTGGCAATTTATCCATGTCATCTTTCATGAATCTAAATTTGAAAAATAAGCTCCAGTCTGAAATTAAATTTTCAGAACTTATCCCTAAAATAAAAAGTATTCCATCAGAAAAATTACGTTGTATTTTAGACATGTAAAAAACATTTACTACCGCCTCCTCTCCGTATTTATCTGCGATGTAATACCAAATAGACTGCCCTGCCAGAATTGCATCCTCTTTACTCAGCCAATTAAAGTTATCGAAATTTTCAGTATTAAATTTGGCCTTTAATTTACCATCTGCTTTAACGCTCCATTTTTCTGATAAAAAAGCAATTAACCCTTCATAGTACCAATCTGGAAAATTTATTAGCGCTTCATTCTTAATTTCATCAGAAAAATCATCGCCGTATAAAATTTCATCCAATAATAATCGTGCTATTCCACTCCTTATTTGACGATCGAAATTTTGGTGATTGCCATCAAAAAATAAGAACACCTTACTCCCAAGAACACGAGCAAAACCTCCAGGATTTAGGGCCTCATCAGGATAATTACCTATATTACTTTCTCGAGATTGATTTTGAGTATTGTATACAATAAATTGAATTTTCTGTTTTAATTTATATTCAAATTGAAACTCCAGTTCCTTCAATTGCAAATGAGCCGACCTTGCAACATAGTCTGCAAGATTTTTACCTTGCTCAAAAAAATAGATGTTAAATTTTTCATATGTGTAATGACTCCAAAAATAATCAGAGTATTGAACTCTATTTTTTCCAAAATCCATTCGCGTTCCATTGTAAAATTGTGCAGAGGAAGAAATCGATACAAAAAGAAAAACACAAGTTATGTTAATGAGAACCAAACGCATTTGTGTTCTAATGTAATAAATAAGATTTATAATTCTTATTACCATATAGGGTAATTAAGCCTTAACTTTGTAAAATGATCTCCATTGAAAAGTTTACATTCAATCCATTTCAGGAAAACACTTACATCCTTTTCGACGAAACAAAAGAGTGTGTAATAATAGATCCGGGTTGCTACCAAAGGGATGAAAAAAATAACCTTTTAAATTTTATAAAAGATAATAAACTGAATCCCGTTCAACTTTTAAATACTCATTGTCATATCGATCATGTTCTTGGAAATTATTTAATTTCAAATAATTATGATTTAAAACTAGCTGCACACAAACTAGAGGCTCCTGTTCTAAAAGGTAGTGCTTATTGGGGTTCACAATATGGAATCAACGGGGATTTATCTCCTGAAATTGAACTCTTTTTAGAGGAAGGAGACCAAATTGAATTTGGAAACTCTCAATTGGAAGTAATTTTTGTTCCTGGACACTCCCCTGGTCATATTGCTTTTATAAATCATGAACAAAAATTCATCATTAACGGAGATGTTCTATTCCAAGGTAGCTTTGGAAGATATGATTTACCGGGTGGAAATCTTAAAACACTCTCAGAAAGTATTCAATCAAAATTGTTTAATCTACCTGATGACTATAAGGTTTATGCTGGACACATGAGTGAAACAACAATAGGCGAAGAGAAATACAGTAATCCCATCCTGCAAGTTCCAATTTAAATATGTCAATAATGAATCAGAATAAATCGAACGAATTATACAAAATTTCATCCAAATACTTCCCCGGTGGAGTTAACTCTCCAGTCAGAGCATTCAAAAGTGTTGAAGGTACTCCTTTATTTATTAAAAAAGGGAAAGGTGCATTCATCACTGATGTAGACGGCAATAAATTTATTGATTTTTGCGCATCATGGGGACCACTAATTCTCGGTCATAATCATCCAAAAATCAGAAAAGCAGTTGTTAAAGCATCAAAAAATGGACTTTCCTTTGGAGCTCCAACTCTTCAAGAAAACGAACTGGCAGACTTAATCATTAAAAACAACAAATACCTTGAGAAGATAAGATTTGTAAGCTCTGGTACTGAAGCAGTTATGAGTGCCGTTCGACTTGCCAGAGGATATACAAAAAGAGAGAAAATTATAAAGTTTGAAGGGTGCTATCATGGTCATGTTGATCACTTACTAGTCAAAGCTGGTAGTGGTTTAGTCACTTTTGGTTCATCTTCATCCGCAGGAATTCCCGATGCTTTTGTTCAGGAAACACTCGTTCTCCCATTAAACAATAGAAAGGCTGTAGAGGAAGCCTTTAAACAGTATAAAAATGAGATCGCTTGTATTATTATAGAACCCATACCTGCTAATAATGGACTCTTATTGCAAGACAAAGAATACCTTCAATTTTTAAAAGAGACTGCAAATGCGAATGGATCATTGATTATTTTCGACGAAGTCATTTCTGGTTTTAGAGTTGGTTTTGAAGGAGCAGCGGGTTATTATGAGATTCAACCTGATATAGTAACCTATGGTAAAATTATGGGAGGAGGTATGCCTGTTGGCTGTTATGGAAGTTCTGCAAAAATAATGAGTTCAATTGCTCCTGATGGCGATGTTTATCAAGCAGGAACCTTGAGCGGGAATCCCGTTGCAATGAGTGCAGGAAAAGCAGCTCTGACTGTTTTAGCAGAAGAAGATTTCTATCAAGATCAAGAAAAAAGAACACAGGTTTTTGTAAACAAGCTTAAATCACATATTTCCAAGAAAGGTTACAATTTATATATCTCAACAATAGGATCAATTTTTTGGATGGTGTATGGAAATAATGGTAAAATTCAGGCTCCTGACCAAATTAATGACGAAGCTGGAAAATACTTTAAAGCTATTTTTAAAAAATTACTGAATCGGGGTGTTTATCTCGGACCATCTGGGTATGAAGTAGGCTTTATAAGCTCGGCACATTCAACTAAAATCTTAAATAAAGCTGCCGATCAAATCATTGCTGCGTTGGATGAAGTCGACGTTGAAATCGGATTAAAGTAATCAATTGATATTTATAAAAAAAAGAAACCCCTTGTTTTAAAACAAGGGGTTTCTTTTTTTTCGTTTCACAACCTATTTGGTGACAACAACTTTTTGCAGGTACTTCACTCTGTTGTGGGTTACCTGTATTGTATAAATTCCAGAATTGTACTCGTCAAAACTTTGAACGATTTTACCGCCCCCAGATTGAGTCGTTGAGAAGATTAATGCACCTACATTATCGAACAATTCAATTGTGTAATCTGCCGTTACTCCAGTTGGAAGATTATACGTTACATTATCTCTAGTGGGATTGGGAAATACTACTAAATCTTTAACATCGTATCCTTGTCTATCATCAATACTATTGATGTTTGCATCATCCTCTCCACCATTGAACTCGACAGTATCACCCTCTGCTGTTACTCCTCCCTCAGTTGTCAATACTGCTCCTGCATTATCCGAATTGGCCTTTGCAGTTAAATGCACTTTGACCAATTCTCCATTTCCAACCAATTCTTGGTGATCGTTTCTTGTTTCAGCAATATAAATTAGCCCTTTTATTGAATCATAGTAACCAAAGGTTATTAAATCATCATCTTCGGTTCCCAACCAAGAATCTGAAAAATCAAAAGTAATTGTTCCAAAGTCAAATAAATTAGGATCAAGATCTATTTCAAATCCTACTCCGTACATTGAAACATCAATTGTATCGGGTATGGAAACTGTTAAAACCGCTGTTTCTCCAACATCGATATCGTCAACATCCCAATCAATAGAGAGCTGATTCGTAGTATTTGCTCTTGGTTGCCAAAAATGAGAATGAGCGAAATTCTTTTTTATGACTAGAATATCGTCGATATCGATTGTTCCATCTCCGTTTGCATCACCGTGTTTGTTATTAACATCTCCCCAAAGGATAGAAGACCAATCTTGTGATTCGTATCCTTTCCATTCAGAACCTGACTCTTCCCGAGCAGGACCTGTTTCTCCAAAATGTATTCCTATGGGTAAAATGTCATAATGATTAGCTTCTAAATCTAGGTTAGCATCTCCTGGCCAGACACATCCAATCAAACATTTATTTTCAAGAGCATTACCTACTCTAATTTCTTTACAGAAAGTTCTCACACAACCGGAGTCATTACTTACTGTTAAACATGCAGCATAGAAACCAGTATCAGCGTAGGTATGAGACGGTTGGAATTGCATTGAAGTGATAGAATCTCCAAAATCCCATTTATAATCAGAAATTTTTCCTAATGACTTGTTATCAAAATGAGCAGTTTCAGTAACTGAATTTGCATAATAATCAAATTTTGAAAAACAAGCATTTGACACATCTCCAACTGAAATAATTTGACACTTGGTCTCCTGACCTCCATTATTATTTGCAACTGTTAAACACACTTCATAAAAACCATCTTCTGAATATTCATAAGTAGGGTTCTGATCAACTCCAGCAGAATCTGCATCTCCAAAATCCCAATACCACGAAGTAGGATTTCCAACAGATTCATCCTTAAAATGCACTTTATCATCTGTTGAATCTAAGTAATAAGAAAAGTCTGCTTCAACATACTCATCAATATCATCTAAATCCGTTATTATTGAAATAAATTCGCAATATGTGTTAAAACATTGAGAAACAGAATCAAATACGGTTAAACAAACCTCATACACTCCATCGTTTTCATAAGTATACTGAGGGAAGGAATCATTCGAATTAAAACCATCATTGAAATCCCAAATCCAACCCGTAATATCTCCTTTTATTTCAGGATCAAACTTTACTGTTTTTCCATTAACAAAGTATTCAAAATGAGCATCACAATAAATTGTTGTGTCATGAATAACAGGAATATCAACACAAAACTCATCCTGACATTGTGAAATAGAATCAAATACAGTTAAACATGCACCAAATAACCCACTCCCATTAAAATCATAAGTAGGGTTCATTTGATAACTTGTAGAACCATCACTAAATTTCCAGTAAGAATTGGTGAATTGACCTGTTGAAATATTATTAAATACTATCTCAGTGGCAGAAGTGGGGCAAAAATCAAATTCAGCATGACAATCCGCTATAGTAGTATCTATAAATAATTCTACATTGTCACAAACATAATCATGACAACCTGAAACTGAATCATAAATGGCAAAACATACATTATGAAATCCTCCATTTGAAAATAAATGAATAACTTCATCTTGATTCTCATCAAAAGTTCCATCACCAAAATCCCATCGACTATTTGTATATGAACCTTGGGCAATACTCTTAAACTTAACTAATGAATCATTTATCGGGAAATATTCAAATTTAGCATGGCATTCAACTTGATCAGAATTTTCAGAAATTACAACTTCTTCACTATACGATGATTGACAACCAGAAATACTATCCCAAATCATTAGAGAAACATGATAAATACCTTCACTAGGATAATTTCCTATTGGATCATTGTGGTGCGCAAAAACGCCATTACCCAGATTCCAATGAAGATTTGTATAATCCCCAATTGAAACATTTTGAAATTTAATCTCACCATTGACCAATTGGATTTTATCAAACTTAGCTTCACATAAAACATCAGTAGTATCTTTTAAAATAATTACTTCTTTACAAATGTTATCCTGACATCCTGTTATACTGTCCCAAATATCTAAACAAACTTCAAATACACCTGAGTTATTGTAAACATGGTCAGGATTTAAAGCATTAGAAAATGTCCAGTCTCCAAATTTCCAATGAGCATTAGTAGAGTTACCCAAAGAGGTATTCTCAAAAAGCACTTTGTCATGCAATACCATAAATTTGAAATCAGCAGCACAATTATTATCCAGAGAGTCTAATTGGATATTCACCTCATCACACAAAGATGCGTGACAACCAGAAACTGAATCAAAAATATTTAAACATATTTTATAAAAACCTGAATTTAAAAATTCATGTGATGTACTATTATCATTTGAATGATATCCATCACCAAAATCCCAATGAACATTTGTATATGGACCATATGAACGATTTTCAACATGAATAAGTCCATTATTATCAAAATAAAAATCCATTTTTGCCTCACAAAATATCGACGTAGTATCAAGGTTAACAGCAACCGTTTTACAATATTGATCTTGACAACCTGAAATTGAATCATAAACAGACATACAAACTTCATAATGTCCTGAATTTTCATATTGATAGCTAAATTGCTCTTCATCTTTATACATTCCATCTCCAAGAGAAAAATGAAGATTTGTATATGAACCAACAACTTTAGAATTAAATATTACCTTTCCATTTTCTTCTTTAAAGAAATCAAAATCAGCTCGACAATTTACAACGTTAGTATCAACAATTTCAACAATTTTACAAATTGTATTAAAACATTCAGAAACAGAGTCAAAAACACTTAAGCAAACTTCGAAATGCCCAAAAGAAGGAAATTCAAATTCAGCATCATAGGTTCTTATTATATTTTCTCCTCCATTAAATTCCCATTTATAATTTGTGAAATTTCCAGTCGATTGATTTGCAAAAACGAACTTCTTAGGTCCAATAGGGAAATAATGAAAATCTGCGTGACAAAAAACATCACTCGAATCTTCTAAAACTGTAATAGTCTGACAATATTGAGCAACGCATTGAGTGATGCTATCAAAAACATTGACACATACGTCATATGTACCAGGTTGAGAATAGTTTTTAATTGGGTCCGTCAAGTCGGAATGTGTACCGTCACCAAAAACATAGTGAATATTTGTATAAGTCCCCTGTGACTCATTTGTGAAAGTAACTTTTTTGCCATCTACTTCATAACCATACTTTGCGAAACAATTGCCTTGATTATTATCACCAATAATTTCAACAGGATTACAATATTGAGCTTGACATCCAGTAACTGAATCGTGAGCGTTAACACAAACGTTGTAAATTCCTGGACCAGGAAACTCATGAATCGGATACATTTCACCCGATTGTAGTCCATCTCCAAATTGCCAAAAACCTCCAGTTAAATTGGTTGTTCCCGATAAAGCAAACTGAACTCTATTCTTATTTAAAGAATCAACAACAAAGGTAAATGCAACTCCGCATGCATTTTGTAAACCAACAGGCACTTTTAATTCAACCTCACTGTTACATCCTTCACCAGTAACAGATAGTTTAACTTTTTTATCTCCCGGAGAAGAAAATTCAACATCAACTGTTTCACTCGTATAAGTATAATCGTTTACATCCCAAACATAAGACAAGATAGCCCCTGAAGATGAAGCAGATTCAGAACTGAAAGAGTATTTAAATGAATTATCTGAATTCTTCTTAGCCCAAATTGAAGCTAAACACCCTTGAATAGGCAATAATTCCTCATGATGATGATCATCAGTATCAGAGGTGTCAGCATCTACATTGATTGGAATACATAAAGTATCCTTACACCCATTTTCTGTCTCTATACCCAAACAAAGTTGATGGTTACCAACTGGACCGAATTGATACTGATATTCAGATTCTTGACTCTCCACACTCTGATTCAAAATCCACACATGTTTTATAATTGAATCACTTGCAGTAGATGTAGAAACAAAATTTATAATTGTAGAATCATTTTGATCCACAGAATCTGAAAATTTTGCAGCACAATCATCAGTTTCTTCCTCTTCATTTGGAACCTGTATGTACTCATAAGTAGTATCCAAACAATTGTTTGCCGTAACTATTATTAATCGAACAACCTTTTGTCCACCATACTGGTACGTAT
>TARA_B100000674_G_scaffold165904_1_pt1 | contig 40006 bp, 57 predicted proteins | sample TARA_B100000674 | Tara Oceans TARA_B100000674 (sample SAMEA2622759) | marine metagenome | biome: marine biome (ENVO:00000447); feature: surface water layer (ENVO:00002042); material: "saline water (ENVO:00002010), including plankton (ENVO:xxxxxxxx)" | depth 5 m | reverse complement strand
GAAGTGAGGCCCATGATTACTCTCCTATCGGGTTTCTTTTATGCCATAAACTGACATGTGAGCGGAAAAGCCTTGTGCGTATGATCGAGAATTGATGACTGACGTTGTTGGGTATGTTTTAATAGCATGGAACGTTTCTCGTTGATCTTGTCCATCCATGCCTACAACATCGTTTGTGCCAGCAGCACTTTTATCTTTTGACGCTATAACTTCTACTGCTCCGTCTGCATCCGTTAGGTCATATTTAAGGATACGTCCATTGTTTGACACACAATACATGTACAAATGATTTTCTACGAGATACATTGTATAAACAGCATAATGGTTGGGTATGTAACCTTCTGGTTGCGCTGGCGTACAATTATTAGTAAGTGAGTGGCCTGTACCGCCGTTGCCTAACCCTATTCTGGCAACACCATTACTTGTTTCAATAATTGGAGATTTCCACCCAAACCATTCGTCTAGCTGTTCTACCGTCGCATATCTTCCGTTGTTTGGCGCTCGTTGACCGTGATCTACCACTAAGAAATTTAGCTGGTTGCCATTTTCGTCAGCGATTACAATTACAAGTTTTTGTGCTGTTGAGTGCCAATCTGCAAACATATGTTTTTGATATGCACTACCATTGGAATAACTATTACTTAATGTTTTTGGGTTGCCGCTATTACTGTTGGTTTGAGAATCAGCTATTGCCCAAAAATCTCCAGCATCAGCCGTAAATGAAGACGCTGTGCCAGCCGCAATGACTGCTGACTTACTTACCTTTTGTGCTGTAAGTTTAATATTATTATTGCCATGACCCGAAGAAGTAACCCAATACCCATGTGTTGGAGATGAGTTAGTCCAAAACGTTCGAGCATAACTACTCATCATGCGGTTGCCTTGCCCAGAATCAGCACTATTTGTGACGATTTGCATATAACTATTGCCAGTAGCACCTGAGTATCCTAAATGAGCTAATAGTTCAATATTGCGAACATAAAGATTATTATTAGCACCCATAAAATTTAATTGCTCACCGTCCCAATGAGGTTGAGAATAATATTGGCTATTCCAATTCTGAAAACCTAGTTTGTTAGCGCTGTTATCTGAAGCTACGGCCCATGAGTAAGTGTTGTAATAACTGGAATTACCCTGTCCAACAATCATATTGCTACCGCCGTTTGGACCAGCCGTTCCGTTAGGGTTCAATGTTGGCGTTGTGAGTAACATCCATTGATAACCATAATTTTCGTTCCACTGGTAAGCAATGCTGTAGTTGTTCGAGGTGTACGATCCATTGCCAAAATTATCAGTCCAAGGACTGCCAGTTGCAGTAGACCAAGCAAAATTATCATAATGCACAGTCTTAATTGTTTTTTCTAACGCACCGCCAAAAGTAGGTACGGTTGTTCTGTTGTAATTACTTTGCATAAAGTTTCTGGCACTATTGTTAAAATAGCCATATTGGTAATGATTCCACGTTGCAAACTGTATATCCCAATAAGCAGCCGCTTTTACCGTAGGTGTTACCCTAAACGTGTGGTTTGGTGGAATGATTAAACTACCGCTCATGCCCGACGTTGAACCGCTAGCAACGGTTCCTATATTTGTAGGATAAGTGCTTATATCAGAAGTAGCGGCCAAGGTTGCTTTCAACTCTACTGGATTTGCCGTGTTGGATTGCTCACAAAGTATATCTTTTATGACAAACGCTGTATTGGCGTCAGTAGCAATGTCGAATGCTGTTCCAGCCGCAACGTCGCTTGTTGAAAAGTTTTTGAAACCAATTTTTTCTAAAGTATCTGCCATGTGTACCTCTCTATATTGACAGCTTCATTACTGTGGCTGCGCCAGTAGGTGACGCAACAGATGATTTTGGAACCCATGTAGGTGCAGATCCCGTTCCGTTAGTTTGTAATATGTAACCAGATACGCCAGCCGCTAAATGTGCGGTTGTATCTGTTGCACTCTGATACAAAATGCCATTTGCGGCACCACCAGCAACATTGCTAGCAGTAGTAGATATTGTAGGCTTGTTTGTGAGGTCGTTGTAATCACCGCTTGATGCGACTGCGTGTAAACCTAAATTGGTTCTTGCTGTAGCCGCATTTGCAAGATCACTCAAATTTAGTGCGGCATCGAGGAAATTGCTGTCAGCAGTAGCTTTTAAATAGTAACGTCCGTCCGATTCGGTTTTAGTGTAGAAGTTTGACAAACTAAAGGCACCATAACCCACAATATCTACCGTATCACCAGCAGCCGCACCTGATGCTAGCACAATATTAGCACCATCTGTTGCCGTAAAATCAGCAGGCATAAGTTTCAAACCATTAAGATATACGTCTACATATCCGACATCATATATTGACGCAAAACTTGTCTGGTTTGCTGTAGCTGTATAGCTGTTTCTATTTGTTGTTCCGTTAACAGCACTTCCTGCAGCCGTCCAACCACCGCTAGATGTACGAACAAACATCTTGTCAGACGTACTATTGAAGTACAACGCTCCTGTTACAAGTGCATCACCGTCATTATCTACGGTAGGTGCGCTACTTTTTGCACCCAAATAACGATCATCGAAGTTGTCAAATGAGTTTTGAGCGTTGGTGGCCGCAGTTTGTGCGTCTGTTACTGCTGTTCCTATGCTATTAGCGGCATTTGTTGCCGTCGTTGCGTGACCTGATGCCGTTTGCGCTGATGTAGCAGCGTTACTAGCAGATGTTGAGGCATTAGACTCGCTCGTTGAAGCATTACTCTCGCTAGTCGCGGCATTTCCGGCACTTGTACTTGCATTTGATGCTTGAGTCGTGGCAATTCCCGCTTGTGTCGTTGCTGTGTTAGCCGCAGTCTGCGCATCAGACACACTTGTACCGATTGTGGCAACGTCATTAGCCGCAGAGGTAGCTGAAGCAGAAGCATTTTGCTCACTTGTTGCGGCTGCAGACGCAGATGCCGAAGCATTTGTAGCGGCTGTTTGCGCGTCAGTTAAAAAAGCAGGATCAAAAACACGAATAAGTACACCTTGTGCCGATACCTCAAAACCGTGATTGCTATAAGTTCCTGCTGTAACGCCAGTTGAGTTTAGATCAATACTTATATTACCACTAACACCGTTACCATTCTGGATAACTAACGTGGGAGTTGTGGTTATAATCTCACGACCAATAAAATTATCACCACTTTTTGCAAGAATACCAGAAGCAACACCCGATATACCACCTGCTTGCAGTGTCGAACCATCACCTAATGTATTGTATATTTCGGTAAAATTAGCATTAATCTTTTCGGCAGCTTCAAAAAGGCTATCACCGTCTAGCGTACCGGGATCAAGGTTGTCGATTATCTGTTTAGCCACACTGTTCTCCGATGAATTTACGATAACATCTTACAGTAAAAAAAATATTAATACGCACAATTACTCGTTGCTCTCACGTATTACTCTAGCAATGTCGATGTTGGCAAGATTCGTATTAGAAATGTACCGCCAAAGCACGGCACCATTAGGACATTCTACTTGGAACACGGTTTCGTAGAAACCGACTTTTATTATTCGCGCCTTTTTGCCCTCTAAGATTACTTCTTGTCCTGCGGCCCAATGCTCAGAACAAATAAATTTTACGCCATATATAGTGTTGGTAATGAAATCCTTAAGCGCAAAGCCTAATAACATAGCTATACTTATACCAATCAAAGGCGTAGCTAACTCTGCTATGTCAAAGGAGATTCGGTTTAACTCATTTAACTCCATTTGGGCCTCAAGGCGTTTTTAAAAAATTTTTTTTGGCCCTTAGAAACTTAACTATTGTGTGTGTTTAGGTGGAGTCGTAGAGAGTTGTTCCTGTTTTTCTAACCCCCCTCCCTTCATATACACTCACTGAGGCCGACCACCCTAGCCCAGATCTATATTGACACTCACTCCCCCTGAGTGATGTACGTGCTTCTTGTCTGCTGCTCTTAGTCCCATGCGGTCTAGAGTGTCTTTGGCTGCAGCGAATCTCACTTTGTCCTCATCTGCGGTTGTCATTAACTCATCGATAGTACTCACTGCCTTAGACACCATGTCTGTACCTAGCCTAGACATCGTTGCGTGTTTAATGTACTCCAAAATCACTGTGTTTTGCATCAGTTTATGTGCTACTGAATTAGGTCGTTTCGCCTTACTTCCTGCCAATCTTACTGCTTCACTACGACTGCGCACGTTACCGATTGCCATGACATCCGCAAACCGTCGCTGGAACGGTGTTAACGTCTTTCCTATGTCATCCAATGTACGCTGTTCTTGTGCCGTCTGCGCTCTAAACTCTGTTATCTCACTCATGGCTTCTCTCTTCCTATCACTGCATACGCCAAATGCTTTAGATATATAGACGCTCACTCAGATGTGTGTCAAATCACTTTTTATTACACCACAATATCAAGCACTTACTGACGCACACTACCTATCACACTACGTCATTGGCTACTCGACTACGTCACTAGCACGCTCCACCTACGCCACAACGCGTTTGTTACCCGATAGCGTAGGCTTCGGTATTGTCGCGCTCGTTCCGATTAACGTCTGCGTTGCCACAATTCCTCGAAAAACTATACATACTACTAAATCTTCCCATTATACACTCCGCTCACGTCTTGGATCAATAGGGTCGGCACTCTTCAGACCTAAGTTCCACTTACACCAAAAGGTGTAGTTCCACATAACGCCTTGCAGAGACCTAAACGCAGTTTACCCTATTGACACGCCTCCGCTTCGTGGATCTCGGGAAGAAAAGACGTAGCATGGTGTTACGTCACAACATAGGAGTTACAAAATGTCTTACTTCGTACTTGGTCTTCTCGTACTTCTTGCTATTCCCACTATCGTCGGCATCGCACTCGTCGCGCTCTCTGCTATGTGGATACGCAACCTATCACGCCAACGTCGTGTCACTCAGTGGGTCGACAACGCATACCCTGACAAAGACTGTATCATACGTCAGTGGTGTCTCGACAATGCTAACGACATCTCCCCTATCATCAACCACAAGGAGAAACACTAATGGACAGCATACTCTCGATATTTGTCGGCATCTGGTTCGTCGTCGCTTCGACGTTCCTCTTCTATGCTATTATGAACCTCGTTGCACCAAGCATCGTCAACTTAACATCTAACTTATGGAGTAAATTACATGGCATTTTCACTCGCTGAAATACGCGCTCATTATCAGGAAGTTGTATCAGACACGACCGACTTCCTATCACCACGCAACACCGTCGACTTTCTTGACACAGTTGCACACGACTTCGTAACAATCTTTGACACATTGGAGAACGACAATGACCAGTAACCTTGACAACTCAATCGTCCCTGTAGAGGTAGAGGCCGCAATAGAGGACAACATCCGTACAATCTTCGACAACCTTGCCTCACTTGCAGATAGCGTCGACACGCTGTACTACGTCAACACGCAGGACGGCAACAGCTTCAACCCAGTCAACAATATCGTCGCATACGATATGTTGTCCAAAATGCTTAACGTCGCACACACACAAATACACACTGACACGCCTGCATGGTCTAAGCGTCCACCTACCATCAAACAGATGCTAGACATGAACCGTCAGGCTATCTTGCGAGAACGTGCCAAGATCACTAGCAACCTAGAGATCGACCGCTCTGTACTCACTGCGATTTACGAACGTCAACAATCTGCGTCATATCGCGCTATCATCTACACCACAATCCTCAAGCTTGGTAAGCCGTTGTTCGCTCGACTTGCCGACAGACCGTGGACTCCGATGCCTGTGCAGTCCACACCGCCAGCGCCTAACGCACAAAAGTTAGGCAACGAATGTGACTTGCTCGACGCTCTCATGTCCGACGTTGACAAGTTCCTCAATCCAGACCACGACAACCCAGACGTTGCAACGCCACCCGTTGCCGACCCTGCGTTCTAATAACCACGTCCTAGGCACGACGATAAACTGCCTTCCTATCATCGCGAAGCGATGTGACACCTCCCCTCGAAGCGGGGCGGGACTGGGGTTGGAACAATCAAACCGCCCCCCTGTACTAACTAACCACGGAGAGCTTATGGAAATACTTTGCATATCGATAACAATCTACATTCTTGTAGGTATATACACACAACTAATAGGTTAGGAGCCACTATGAATTATTTACACGCAGACTTACCAACAACACACAAAAACTTTACTTATTATTCTGGCAACGATGCTGACTTTCCGATTGATGTGCTGCCACTATATAGTCGTTCAACTGCCACTGGCGAAGAACGTGAATTAGCTGCTCGTCATGCAAGAGTAGTTGTACGCACTGACACCAACGAACACTTAGGCATTGTTGGCCCTCGCACCATGCCAATACCATATGCTCGTACAATGGAGGCCACTGACTGCGTGTTAGACGATGCTGGCTTTCGTTACGAATCTAAGACAAAGGTGTTCGACAATGGCTCTACAATGCGTAGACAGATTACCTTTCCCAACATAACAATCGAGCCTGCTGTTGGCGATGTTGTTTGCTTTCAGATCGACCACTTTGACAGCTATAACGGCAAATGGGCTTTGCAACTAAATGCAAGCGGTCAACGTCTTGTATGTCTAAACGGCATGACACAACCTGACTACTATGTTCGTGCATACACACGACACACAATGAACGCTGTACTCAATGTACATCAGTTTGCTGATCAACTACGCGAAGGTATTGAGAACTTCAAGGAATCGAACGATAAATACCAGCGTTATTACAATACACCGTGTCGTTATGAAGAGTTCGAATCTCTGATGCGCAAAACTATTGCATATAACAAAGAGCATGAGTCAGACGAAAAACGTCCTGCAATCAGCAAAATGCGTATGGAACAACTGAACGAGTGTTGGGATTCTAACACTGCAACACTGGGTCATAACTGTTGGGCTGCTTACAATGCTATGACTGAGTGGGCTACACACGCCAAAACACGCGGTCAATCACACATGATGGAACGTAAACGCAACGCAGAAGTTGCTAAAGTGTTGCGTCATCCAATGTGGCAAAACATGGTAAACGAAACAACTAACCTAAGGGTCATATAAAATGCAACCATCTTACATGCAACCACCATCATTTACAGTCACAGTAGACTTAACAACAACCTTCACGTTTCAAATATCTGCTAAAGATTATCTCCATGCACAGTATTATGTAGATGATTTACAGCTCGACGAAATCAATCGGTTACTCAAAGACAAGTTGCTATATGGTGATGACGTCGATCAAGAATTTGAAATAACCAGACTAGAAGAGGACTTCTAATGACTATTGATATTTTCACTAATCACCAATACGACCGTGTATCAACACACGTAGAATACCAACCAAAAGCATATTCAGGTGAACTTGCGCCCGCTTGTGTATTGCTCAAGTTTGTAGGCGCTAACACTCATGTTTACATGACAATGGACGAGGTTCGACGCCTTGCTGGTCAGCTTGTCGAAGCCTTGGAAAAACACACCGAAGAAGAGGAGGCTGCATAATGTTTTTCATGCTTGTCTGTGGGTTGCTTGCTGCTTGCGGTATGCTTTTTCTGCTTGCCAAGCTAAATATCAAACGAGTGTTGTACTTTGATGTTGCTATCGACATCATTGTTACAATCTCATTACTTGTCATGTTTGCTGGCACTTTTGCAGGCATGATGGCAGGCGTTGTAGGTGGTGCCGTCGTGTCTGTAGTCTTGTTCATCCTAAAACGGATTATAGGCTCAGAACGCCCAACATTCGACAAATGGCGACTACGTTGGGTTGCTGTGCCACCTAGATAATGTGCGTACATAATTCACTGTCTATTGATATGTTCACCGCATGGACACACCAATAGACGAAAAAGTATGCGATAAATGTGGTAGGCCAATGAATAATACTGGCAAACCACATTACGTTCACGGTCATCTGCAATGCCAATGCGGCAAAAATATAGATGAGTGTTGCCAAGGTGATCGTGCAAATGAACTTGACGATTAGAAAGGTGTCCTATGCGTATTTTTTCTGCCCGTGTCGGCGTATTCATGTGCCTTCACGTTATCACTGTACTACTCGCACTTGTAGTATGTATGATGGGCGCGGTTAACCCCACGCTTGTAACTTCTTACTTTGCTTTCCCAATCTTTGCGTTGTTCATGTGGCTTAACTACAAGCTATCCGGCTACATAACACGCAAATGGTTTACGGAGGAACAATCAAATGGCTGATGTTAACAACCCATACTCACAAATATTTTTCCGCACTGTATTGCCGTTTATACAAGCGCGTGTCGCGCGGTGGGAAGGTGGCGTTGTACACCACCCTGACGATCCCGGTGGTTTTACGAGGCGAGGTTTATCTACAGTGTATAATGACATGACACAAGACGAAATCATGCACATGACTAACGAAGAAGTTGATCTTGCCTTATGGAAAAAATACGGCAATCCATACAATCTATGGTTATGGTCTCCCGGTTTGGCGCTTGCGTTTTACGATTGCTCTGTTAATCAAGGACCAACGGCTGCAGTCAAAATGTTACAGATTGCACTCAACAAATATCATAAACGATGGTACAAGCCGCTTGTTGTTGACGGCATATATGGCAGTAAAACCGAAGAAGCTATATTGTTGTACCAAGAAAAATACATACACAGTTATGGGTTCAGTAAGTTAGTGACTGAGTTTTGTGCGTTACGCATGGAAAGATATGGTAGAAAATACAAGGACGCGTTCATGCTTGGCTGGTCTAACAGGTTGATGGACATTGCGTATTATGCCTATCAGCTAGAAGACGAGTGGCAAATGTGTTTAGGTAATGCAGACAACTTCAAAGGACCGCTTTTGCATTAATGGCTTACTTTATGGTGACTTACGGAGAAGAAAAAGAGCCACACAAGTTTGTTTTTATTGCTGAAGACTTCTACAGCGCACTTGCATTGTGTAATTTAAACATTGAAAACTTCATAACTATGGAAGAAGTAGTAAAAATTGACGAAGATGAGGCTGGAATACCCATTTTTGACCGTCCAACCTACCATTAACGCAAAAAAACTTGCCAAATAACAAAAATTAACGCATTTTGTGTACATGAGTGAGCGTTTAAATGCCGAAATAGTCGCATACTTGCCGTTCATTAGAAAAATCTTAGCGGCAAAACGTCACTCTATTGGCTTAACACAAGACGATCTCAACGAGCAACTAGGTTATGCAGACCGTTTGGTAAGCAAATGGGAGTGCGGGGATCGTAACCCTAGCACGTTTGCGTTTGAGTGTTGGACAAACACCCTACAAATTGATTTAACTGATTTGCTCCGCGAAAGTAAGGAGCAGTATGAAAATCATTATGGGAATAGATCCGGGATTAACAGGTGCAGTAACGACAATACAATACGACACGATGACTGTATTGAAGAGCGACGATATGCCTGTGCTTGTGAACCAAATTTGCCCTTATTTGCTAACTGAGGTTATAAGTCGCCACGCTAGAAGCTATAATATAATTAAGTATGTAGTCGAAGACGTACACTCGATGCCAAAACAAGGTGTTGTTAGCACATTTAAGTTTGGCAGAAGCAAAGGAGTCATCGAAGGTGTGTTGGCTGGTTTACATAAACGCACATCTTACGTGTCTCCTGTTACATGGAAAAAACATTTAAACTTAACAAAGAAAGGCAAAGAAGCGTCACGCAATCTTGCTACAAAAGTGTTTCGCACTGACGAACACTGGCCTCTTAAAAAACATAATGGTCGTGCAGAAGCGGCACTTATAGCTTATTATGAAGGGAAAATACGATATGAAAAGGAGCAAACCTGATGCAACAAGACTTGACGAAGATTGGCAACCATCTCCCACATATATCACCAAAATCGCAAACAAACATCCCGCCCTCGACATCGAATCAGAGTTTATCAAGTTCCAAGAATACTACATCAACCTCACTACAGCCAAAGCCTACAAAGTCAATTGGAATCTCACCTTCCAAAAATGGTGTATCAACGCTGACAAATGGCAAAAAGAAGAACTGGCTAACAAAAAGCCAACTCCCCAAACTGGTGACGAGCAACGAGAGGCGCTTAATAGAGCGTTTACTTCAATACAAAACAGTTCAGTCAGTAAGTACATTAACTAATGAACAATGCGAAGAAATGTTGCATCAAGTTGCTGTGCTGCGGGAACGTTTGGAAAGCTTTGAAGGTGCTACAGCAGAAGAAATAGCTGTGCTAATGCACAATCTAGCATTAGTAATACGTTCTACCCTGCCGGGAGCAGACGAACCCAATGTGGGAGACCGAGAAGCCGTACTAAAACATTATGCGTCAACGTTAAGCGCTATTCCATTTCCTATCTTACAACGTGCGTTCCAACACTTGCGCAAAACATGGAAATACAAAACATTTCCTAAAATTGCTGACGTACTAGAACCAATCAACGAAGAAATGCAGGAGATAGAAACAATGTACAAAAGCTTGCAACATTTAGAAAAAATACTCAATGTCCGCTTACACGGTTTTCGGGTGTCCTCCTAAACTCCTTCATACCTGATGCAGTGCGTATGCAAACAGGGGAGGGTGTGGAAACCATCCAGAGGGTAGCGGAACCCATCAAAGTAACAAAAAGAGGTGTCTTGCAATTTTTATACGTCCCGAGGCTGAGTTATGGTTTATGCGTATATTTATTTGTTAAGATCGGAGGACAGTCTGTTGTGGTCACGACAGATCATTAAAAGATTCAAAGACACCATCCGACCAACTAACCAAGGAGCCAACTATGAATACATTCGACAAATTTTTCCCACCAAGCAAACGCAAACAACAAGCGTTCAATGAACTGTCAAAACTCATGCGTTCGCATACTGTAACTACAACTGCTATGCTACGTGCAGCCGACGCATTACGTGAAGCACAACCAGCTACGCGTAAAACTATTGAAGACGGTTTGTATCATTTCACAGAAGCAGCACGTATAGAGGCAGATCAAATAGACGCCATATTGGAAATATACGAGGTAGACGATGAAGATAACAAACAAACACAATCTTCCACCAGTAATAATTGACTGGATCGAAAACGCTAACAAAGAAAGACAACTTCAAGTTGAACAAGGTGACTTTACTGTTACACAACTGTTGTCTAACCCAAAAGAACAATACTTACTTAGTCGCAACCCTGACATTGAAGTAGACGCATCAAAGTTTATTGCGGTGTTGTCAGGTGAGGCATGGCACACAGGCATTGCCGCTAACAGTACAAACCGTAGGTTTCACGGTGCGCTTGTAGAAAAACGCTTTTCGATCAAATACCATGGTTGGAAAATTACAGGTCAACCTGACGTTGTCGACGGTGACTATCTTATGGACTACAAAGAATCGACGGTCGGTCGTTTTGCTAAAGGTGTACCACAAGAATACGAAAACCAACTTAACTTTTACCACTACATACTTAGTTCTAACGGAATACATCCTACGTTTATGGGTATATGGGTGAAGTACAAAGACTATATGCCTAGTCGCGCTGGCACTAATCATTACCCCGATGCAGCCATGCAATACTTTCCTGTGCAAATATGGGATTACGACGAACAAGATGCGTTCATTAAAAGTCGTATCGAAGCACACGTTGGTAATCTTAACTCGCAACTAGATAAAATGGATATGCCACAGTGTACTGATGAAGAACGTTGGTATTCAAACGAAATACACGCAGTAATGAAGAAAGGAGGTAAACGGTCATTACACAATGCTGCAACTCACGACGATGCACAAGCATGGATTGATGGCAACAATACAAGAGTCAAAAAAGACTTGCTAACAATAGAGCATCGACCCGGAGTTTATCGCAAATGTGAAAATTATTGTTTTGCAAATAGTGTTTGTGATCAGTATAATAACCAATAGGAGAGAGCCATGAACGGAGAGTTATTTCACGCGGCGAAAGCTAATGCTGGCAAAGGCGACCCTGCCTCTGCAGAAACCGCACAGCTATTCGACAACAAGAAAAACAATGCCAAAGCTATAGCAATGAAAGTTGTACGTTGTTTGCATCAGCATCAACAAGGACTTCCTGCTACGCTTATAGCTAGAGCAATCAGAGAACCACGCGAAAATGTCCGTCCACGTTGCTCCGACCTAGTACGTGACGGCATCTGCGTTAAACATCCTACACAACGCTACTACAATGAAAACAAAAAGCCAGAACGTATATATGTTTTGAAAATCCATTATGAAAGGCTGTACAATGACTAATGAAACATTTGTAGACAATATCAACGCCAACAAAATCAAGCGTATGCTTGCTGCACCTTTTGCTGACAATCAAATACGTTATCGTGTCGGCAGTAAAGGTCGTGACAACAGTGCTATGATGCTAGCATATGTCGATGCACGTATGGTTCATATGCGTCTTGACCAAGCAGTAGGCCCATTTAACTGGTCTAACGACATACGCATTGTTGGCAACTCTTACATATCCGACATTACAATTCACTTCAAAGACCACACTATACGTCGTTCCGACGGTGCTGACGCTACGCAAGTGGAGCCAGTTAAAGGCGGCATTAGCGATGCGTTCAAACGTGCTGGTGTATTATTCGGCATAGGTGCTTATCTGTATCGTATGCCTAACATCTTTGTGCCAATGAAACAGAATGGCAAATATCCTACAGACGAGGGCTTGGATATGTTGCGTAATGCACATAACAATCTTGCAACGCAATACAACAAGTATCTCGACAAGTATTTCGGACAGTTAGGTGCCGATGTAGAGAAAATGTTAGCTAACTCCGACGGTTAACATTTAGTCCTCGGCAAGCATCTCTCCAAAACCAATGCTTGTCGGGGGCGACAATAATCGTTTGGATGACAAACGCAACCAAGAAAGGAAATAACATGACTATTAATATTGCAATTGTCGGCGGTAATGTTGCTGCCCCACCAGAGTACAAAGAAATGCCTAACGGCGATCCTATTGTAAACTTCACCGTTGCTACATCGTACAAAAAGAAAGACGGTGAGCGTATACCAACGTATCACAAATGCGTAAGCTACAATGCTGGTATAATTAACTACATGAAAAAAGCTAATGTAAACAAAGGTACACCATTAGTTATATGTGGTGAGCGTACTATGCGTAGTTACGACAAAGATGGTACTAAACAATACATACATGAGTTACAAATACCTAATTATGGCGGTAAGATATGGGTTATCAACCCTCGTAGCGGTGAGATGGACACAATAGGAGGCAACAATGGACAAGAAAACGTTAGTGGACAAAGCGGAGGAACCTCTGCGGGACACATCGATGACGAGATCCCTTTCTAATAGAGTGTTTGTAGTTCCGCATGTAGAGGGTTATCCACCAGAAATCAATCTTTACTTTGGCATTGATCGTAACGTAGTATATCTTCCATTCCAACCAGAGGCAGGACTTGTGCTTGCCTCGCAAATCCTAGAAGCATCAAAGGAATATTTAGAATGGCTAAAGTCGAATACTACGGAAGAGGTGCCAACCCAAATAGAAGACCCTCCGAAACCGTAGAAATAGAAGGTTTTGCATTTACAAGATCATGGTGTCCACAAACAGGCAAACCCTTTGAGGTATTTGCTGTAGAACGTGGAAAACCCGGTCAAGTAAATGATGTACTTATGAAAGCCAGTATTGTTGCATCAATGCACATGCAAGGGCGTTCCTCTGATGAAATAGAAAAAAATTTAAATACTATTGATAACTGTCAGGGGAGTGACCCTTTATTTTAAGGAGTCGCAAATGTGGTCAGCAAAAGTTACAGTAATCATTGCAAGCATATGGATGTATGATTTTCATACGCCACATATATTCAACACATCAATAGATTGCATCAATCAGGTGCAGTATCATTTAGCGCAGCTACCTGACGAAATACTAGTAAAAGGCGTAGGTGTTCACAGTATGGAATGTACGTGGTTGCCATATCCCGGAAAGCCGAGGCCCAAATGGAACAAGAAGCTAAACCATTAAAAACAAGCGAAGCAGAGATATATATGAGTCCACATAATTTACGTGGCATACCTTATGATGTTAACTCTGCAGGAGAACGACTATATGATGTAGAAACGTTAGATTACTTTCTAAACTTTCTTCTTAAGGAATGTTAAATAGTCGGCCGCATATTCTACATCCCAAAAAATTTGTACAAGTCCTGTTGCAGTTGTTGCTTCTGGATTAATAACACAGACACAACTACTAGCAAAGTTGTGGTCTTCAAACCCGCCTACTTTAGCATAACTGTCGTATTTTTTGTAACCACCTACACGTATACAATGTGACAACATACCGTCCTGTTGCATAACGATATTGTAACCGCTTACGTGTTTATGTCCTGCCAACAATATGTGATCAGAATAGTGCATTTGTGCTGCTTTACTAACACCATGCACCAAATTCCATTGCGAATGTCCGGGAAAATCGTGCCGACAATTAACGCGAACTTCTCTACCATTAGGCAATTGCAATGCCATGCGTACAGACCATGATTCTAGTACGCCTTGTCCGGGTATCTTCATATAATCAAGAGGATCACCTGTGCCGGTCCACATATCATGATTCCCCTTAATTAAAAACAACCAAGGCACTTCAGTTGCCAACCATTCTGTTAACTGCCACGCTTGTCGTTTACTGGTAGACTGCTCACCATACAATCTACTAAGCCTACCAACCCAATTATTTTGTAGGTCTCCAACGTTACCCGCCATCATGCCGGGGGTTTTTTTAGCTATCTCAACGTCACGCAATAAACTGGGCCAGTCACAACCATCATCATCAACGTGAGGATCCCCAAAAACAATGAGGCCAATTGGCCCCGGTTCTTTTATTTTTATGGGTATTAACTTTCGGCTCTCATATGCTTCAGCTTTGCGTTGAAAGTCATGAAGCCTGCGTTCAATAAGTTCTTCAACAGGAATGTCTTCTTCTACAAGCGATGGAGGTTCAAATAATGGTTCCGGGGCTTCCGACTCATATGACATTTGTACAATCTCTCCCCATTGCATTTTTTCATCAGGCGATAACAATCCGACATCAATAGCTCTATTGACTCGTCGCATTATAGTATGTCGTGATACGTTTAGTTTTTTAGCCGTTGCACTAGCGCTACAACCTGATTCTCTATAAACTCTAACTACCTCTGGCAGTTGTTCGTCAATGCTAGTCTGACGCACAGGCTTTTTCCATTGCTTCATTGAGCAATATTACGCCGCGCACAGTTTTGTCACTGTCTAACGCTGATACTCTTGGTATATTTTCTCGCCAGATTTGACATCCAGCGTCAATCCTCTCGACTCCACTTAGAGAGCAGCTTGTGATCAATACGCTTGCGCATAGCATCACGAACAGTTTCAGTATGCTTACGTGCATCTTGTATAACCTTTTTTGTTTTAGCTATTTCTTTTATTTGCTGTTTAGCAGCGCCAGCATCCATAAGATTTTTTTCACGCAACATTCCTGCTACGCTATTAAATAGCTTGAGGATGCCAGAAGCTAAACCTAGTATATTCATTGTTTAGGATTTTGGTTTATCAGATGGTATATCGTCAGCGTTTTTGTTTTTGCCAAAGTTGCCGCTTAACATATTAAGAACACGCAATATCGTGTTAAATATCATGTCATCTGATTTAGTGGGTGTTAGCATTGTAATTGCTGTACAAGCTGTTACAACTTGACACAAACCATCGATATACGCACCAAAATTAGGGTGATTGTATAGGCTCATTAATGCTTCCATGCTTTCTTTCCTTATCTCTTTGTTCGTAACAAGCTAAATGTACGTCTGTTCCATTAGCAAAACATACAAAGTTATCTTGTTTTACATTAATAGGTTGCTCGCAATACGCACAAATCATATACCTTCAACGACTTCAAGCCACATTTGACAGCCTTCTTCAATATCACAAGCGACTCCTGTAATATTCAAAAAGAACAGTTGAAAGTAATCGCCGGGGTTTACTTTAACAATCCCGCTTATACAGTTTGATCCTGCTGAGTGACCTACTTGATGCGCTGCAGAATCCGTTGCAACGCCACCCCAAACCAAACCATTAGCCTGATAAGACCCTCCAAATGATTGAGCTAAATCAAAACTAGCTTGATATGCTACATGAGCCGCGCTGTAATGCACTATTCGTATTCCACTCATACCTTGGGTTGGCCCTGCACCAGACTGTGTAATCATTGCTGTTGCACCAACTTTGACAAACCTCACTGATCCATCATTAGGAACATATATACGACCTAAATTAGCCTGCGTAGTAAACGCGTCAGTGTCATAACCTCTTGTCATTGATGCTCGTACATGCAAGGTATTGTTTTGAAGGTTGCTTGTTGAAGTATTATAAAAAACATCAAATAAACCCGGATTAGCTGACGCTGTGTAAATCATAGCCTTTCGACCTGACAAACTAGCAGGGTGGTGTTGTAAAGATTGAGAGGCATCGTTTACATAAATTCCTGCAGTTCCACCGGGCGTTCCTGATCCTGTGTGCGTAAAGCGGTTTCCTGTTATAGTATGATTACGGACAGAGTTTCGTATAATTATACAAGAACCCTCACCAGACCATTGAAAAAAGTTTCCTGTAATAGACACCCCTGTAATTGTTTGTGTTGTATTAGGATCACCGATAGTTATGCCAAGGCCACCCATAAAGTTGTTATTACCATTTGGGGTGAGAGATACAAAAAAGTTATTAGATATAACAAATGATGTGTAATCAACGGCTGCACCTGATGTTGATAAACCAATCATTGTAGATGTAGTTGATTCTTGTCTGTTGTAAAAGTTATTGCCAGTGATAATAGCTTGCGAAAATTTACCGATAATATTGCCAACAAAATTTGAAAAGTGCGAGTTTGAAACTTGCAACGACAAAAATCCGTAAGGGTTATTATCGCATAAAATTCCGTAATTGTTTGCAACAAGTCCACAGTTTATAAGATAAATACCTTCTGCATCACCAGTATTGTTTGGACTTACACTGGGATCATTACAATGCACTGCCTGTTGACAGAAAAATATGCTACCGTCTGTAATGTGGTATTCTGTTGCTTGACCTTCTGTTGGTGGGGTTGTTCCCACACCAGTAGAAGTAATTTCAATGCCTGCTGTTGTCCCAATAAGTTGCGATACACCATCAGTATATTGACCATCAATTAAAAATTCAGACATTTTAAAATGCGGACAGTCATCTACATCAACAGCTTTTGTCCAGTAGGCACTTCCTATTGCTCCTTGTATATGCACTCTGTTAACAAATGCACTAGGATCTATAACCCCTGCACGAAAATGCCCATTGAATTGCAAAGCAATATTACCAGATCCACCCGCTTTGTTTGTTTGTATTGTTAAGTCTTTTACCCCAACTTCTTGACCGTCAGGAGCGCCCCCTTGAACGGCGGGAACACCAGACATATCAAACGTAAAGCCACCGTCAATACTTGCATCAAAACGCACAAATGTAACACCTATACCTGCACCCATAACAACTACAGGAACACCCGCAGGGATATTGATTTTACCTGTAACGTTACATAACCCCGGAGGAAAATATAATACACCACCTGTTTGTCTGTATGTCGTAGTTTGACTGTGAGGATCAGGATATTGTGTAGCTGTTGGGTTAGCGGGATCAAACAATTCTGCTAATGCTGTTTGAATTTGTGCAGAACAGTCGGTTGCATGATATGGAGCGCCATTACCTACGACAGCTACTTTTGTACTAACGCCTGCTGTTGTGCCTGCGGCAATACTTGTCACTTGACCGAAAGCATTAATAGCTACGTTTGCATTATTAAAAACAGTAGGTATACCTTGTGCGTTTGCTAAAGGCCATGTGCCTGTGCTAGGAGAATGAACAGGAGCCAATGCGATTTCTATATCTTGTGTATCTTTCAGTTGACCATTACCAGTTAAAGCGCCAATACCTTTGACTGTAAGATCACCGTTTGCTTGTGGTGCGCCCGATTCTATAGATGTAATTCTGCCAAAAACATCAACAGTTATATTGGATGGGTTTATAGCTGTTACACCAGAACCTAATGTTTCAATTGCTTTTAAACTAATTTCAATTTCTGCATCTGTTCCTGTTGTTCCACTAGCGCTTACGGCTCCGCGACCTTTAATGACTGTTCCTGAACCTGATCCACCACCCGCCGAACCGTTAGAAATAGCTGTTATTCGACCATATTTATCTACAGATACATCAGCATTTGTATAGTTGCCTTCCCCTCCTGTAGTATAGGACATCTCCGCTAAACTTATCGTTCGACCCTCAGTTCCAATAGGGCCACCATTATGTAAACCTACACCTGTACCTATTATTGCAGTAGTTGGAACTTTAGTTGAGTCAAGCGTAGTAGCCGTTCCTGTGGTGGTGCCATCTTTTGTAATAATCTGTTTGCCAGTAGGGTCGAAAGCAAGATACTTATTAGCACGACCTGTTGCATTAGTAGTAATGTCGCTGTTGTCACTATCAAAATCTGTTTCAACTACACCAAACTTTTGATCAACTTGCCGTTGCAAATCTTGTTGTGTAGCAACGATTTGATCAAGTTGTTTATTTAGTTCTCGTATATTGAAACCGCCAGATGGTGGGAAATCGGTTGTACGTTCTTTTTTAATATGCCTGACTAATGTTATATCAGTGTTCGTCACCCCTGTTGTAAATGTTACAGTGCCACTTGTAAAACCACCATCTTCTGCAACAACACCTGTAATCGTGTAATCAGAATCTTCGCTTTTAGCAAGAGTGCCATCATAAACTACAATGTCTGATGTTTTAAAAAATGGGAACGGTATTGTAAAAGTGGTTTGTGCTGCACTTCCCACAGTGTATTTAGTACGTGTAGCAACTTCTGTAATATTTAAATCAGCCATGCAAACCTCCGCGATCAGAAGATGATATGATTGTTTTTGTTAAGGTACGCACAATTATTCCGTACCGTCTTCTAAAGAACTAAATAACCAATCGAGATGGGCAATTCTATTATAAGGCAACAAATCTCTCACTTTAGAACCGTCTATGTTGCCAGTTAACACATCCCCTGCCATGCTTGCGGCTGTTGATGCAGCCTTAAAAGATGGCCCTAACATATATTGCATCGAAGAAAACTCACCGTGATTTTCGCTTGCACCTAACATAGCTTGTATAGATAAACTCCCGCCTGTTGCGTTACTGGCTAAGTTGTCTGCATCCATAAACCAGCCTGTCCATCCCGCACGACCAACTGCACCAATCATTAACTCATTCCAATCTTTGTCTGGCGACCCTAGTTGTGCGTTTCTTATTTGTTCGATAGCCAATCCAACGCCTGTCATTAGCGCTATCTGCGTCAACACATTTCTGTCTGCGTCTTGTAATGCTGGCACTAACACACGTTGATGAGACGCCATAGCAAATGATTTGAACTGTGTGAGCAAAGATAAATACTGGTTACTCATAAACAGGGGCCGTTCCCCCAAACCGGGAGTAACAATTATTGTATTTATTTCTTTACTCAAAGCATTTTCAAAAGCATCTTTAGCAATAAGATTATCCCAATTACGACTGTTGGCAATTATGTTAGCGTCCGTTTTTTCCCATTTGTCTTTCATTTTGTAGATGGATTGTGCCTCTGCCTCACCAATACCAGACTTGGCAAGACGTTCTCTTTGTTTGACGGTAGCTTTACCAAGCGCCACCGCAGTTACGTCATCGAGTATTTTTGTTCCGACAATGATACCGCTACTTGTTTTGACGAAATCATTCCAGAATGACATTCCATTTATCATAAAGTTAAATGATGCTAACCCACCTATCGCAGATTCAAAACGATTATGCACACCAAACTGATCACCAACATCTGCTATTTGTGCGGCTCTACTGCTTAACCAAAACTCATAGCTTTCACCAATAGATCGGTTTTGTGCTAATCCTTTTTTCCAAATATCATTTTTAGTAAGTGCCTCGAACAAACTGCCAAAAGATTTACGCAATCCGTTAGCTGTAACAACTCGCGCAATATCGGGGGCTGCAGCCATAGCTCCTGTAAGCATTGTTATTGCACTGTAGTTTTTAGCTATACGAATAGCTTTAGACACACCGCTATTGGGATTAGATGGCATCATGTATGTGCCACGCAACAAATCACGCATAGCACGTAAGTCTTCTAATGTTTCTGCCTTTTGTTTTGTTAATTTAGATCGTTGTGCTTCAGACGTTGCAGCTTTTATTTTTTCATCAAAGTTTGCTGTTACTTTAGCAATTGGACCAAGATCACCTGTGTTTACATTTGGCAACTCTAGATCTGTAGAGCCAAACTTTTTATACAACTCAAGGTCAGGCGCTACGCCACGCATATAAGTTGTAAGCACCGTTAGAATATCGTTTTCTAAAAAGTCTTCAAAATCTACGTCATTTATAAAATCAAGATCACGTTTATGAAATGCACTTGCAACCCCTGTGACAGTTTCATCTGATTGCACAAACGGATTGTAGTCACGTAATTGTCTTGCAATCTGCACCGCTTTGTCTTTTTTAAGACCGCCCACTTTCATTATGCGCTCAACGAACTGATCAAAGTTCTTTTCTATTTTATCTTTACGCCACATACGAGGGATGTACCCTTCGGCTGCAGCACGTAACGCATCGTTAGTTTGTTTAATTTCTTTAGTAAGTTGCGCAATTTTTGCGGCATTTTTTGTTGAATTTGTTTTTTGCAAACGTTGTATCTGACGCAGTTTTGCATCATTGATAATACCGCTTTCAACAATTTCATCTGTGTATTTTTTAATTATTGAATTTACTTGTGCAGCCGCCGCATCAATTTCTGGTATACCGCTTTTTTGTTTACTGCGTTGTACCTGTGTTACACGCTGTCTAAACTCTAGTATTGATGGTATTTTGTTCTGGCTTAAACCTAATACACCGCCTGCTCTACGCAATGGATTAACATTCATGCGTTTGAGCATATTGTTGTAACCGCTATAAATGTTTTGATGTAACTCACCTATGTCAGCACGATACTTTGTTTTAATGGTGGTTTCTAATGCCTGTTCAGTAGGTTGGAAACCTCCTGCGGCTGTGTTTTTGCGAAGCTTTGGAACCACCTCAAATACATTTAACAATAATGATTTAGCGTCCGCATCAACACCTGACAATACACGCGAAATAGGCGACAACATATCTCCTAATGCCCACGTTTTTTCAACACTGTTTTGTATAAGTTCTTCTGCAATAGATTCGGGCTTGGGTGGACTTGCTTCGTTTGCCATAGAACCTACCGATGCTTTACCTTCTGGCCCGGCTTCTGCTGCTTTACCTTCTTTAATAATTTGTTCAGACATAACGTGCTGACCAGCCGCATCTTCTGCGTTTATTTCTTCACCGTTACGTTTCATTATGGTTTGAAGTTTACTGAAAATACCACTTATAACATATTGCGTGCCAGCAATGGCTAATGTTTCACCTACTGCTGTTCGTACATCTCCTGTCTGGTCGGTTTGTGGAAATGTACGTCCTGCCGCTAATGTACCAGCTTTAAACGCACTTACCCCTGCTTTTGCACCCAACGCGACCCATGCTTCGGGAACTGTTATATAACCAGCAATTTGTCCAAACAACGATGCTTCTGGTGCTTTAGCCATACGCATACGTTTTTGTTCTGCGTTTATTAAGTACTGTGTGCGTTTTTCAAATTGCTCTTCATTAACAACTCGCGGTGCGTTCCACGCTCCTTCATAATATTCACGCAATGCTAACATGCCCATTGCTTCTAATCTTGCTTCTAAATCAAATTGCGGGTCCGCTTCTGTGTTAATACCGTTTTCATAATTGTAAGCAAGCTCATTAATGTTAACACCAGTACGGTTAAAGGCATCCACCATGCCATCCCATGTTTCTTCTGACGGCATATACACACTGGTAAACCCATCCCACACAGCGCCCCATGCTTCGCTTTTTGAAATATTGTATGAATTATCAAATGCAGGCGCTTCTATAACGGCTATATCATCTGACACGTCGCCAAAACTTGGGGTAGGCGGCAACATATCTGTAAAGTCCAGTATTTCTTCGCGTGTACGCACGCGATCCGACGCCACTTCTACTGTTTGTGGAGTGTTCGCTGTTACAAGACTTCGCAACAAAGGACGTAATGTCATCATTTACTCCTTTTAGGCTGCTTTTTTCTGTTTGCTTTTTTGCCTATAACAGCCAAATTGCTAGGACGATTATCTCTAGGGTTGCCATTTTTGTGGTGTACTTCTTTACCACGACCCGGTTTTTTCATACGGTTAGCTTTATTTCTAGCCGCACGATCTAATTTACCTTTTTTGGTTCCGTGTGTTGCTTTGTATTCTTTTTTATAATTGCGCGGTTTTTTCATTGCATATCCGTAGGTTCATTAGTTTCTGTTAAACCAAATCCACGTTTTATAGGACGGTTTTTTGCAATAGCGTCTAATCTTCTACCGCTTACTTCTCCTGCTACACCACCACCGAATGTATCACCAAACTCTGTATCAATAGCTGCATCGCCGATACCGCGACCTCTTGCTAATATTGCTCTTGATGCGTCGGTTTGTTTTTGTGCGTATGCGTTAGTAAAGTTTATGCGCGGCCCCCTGTTAGGCAGAAATAATTTATGCAAATTGCCACTTTCGTCAATTATAACCATTTCATAAGTGGTTTGCATTTTACCGCCTATGCCGGCTGTTTGCTGACCGTTAATCAATTTCAAACGTCCAGCTTTATACAACAAACCTAAATCCAATTCTCCTTTACCATCAATTTTATTGTCTCTCCCTCGACGATACTGTGATGTTGCTGGATACAACCTGTCAGAAAACTTTTGACCGCCAGTCGTTGTTAATAGATCTTGTGCTTTTACTATTTGATCTGCACGTTCGATCATAGCAATAGCGATTTGTTTTCCTGATATTTGATTGCCTCTATCGTCTTTTAATACTTGTTCGGGAGGCAAATGATGCAAATGCAAATTGTTTTGATCTTTTTGGTAAATGTTACTGCTAAAACCTAACTTGCCATCTTTACCGCCAAGTTTATTTAACACACTTCTAATTGCACCTTTGCTAGTTAAGTTATCTTTACCTAATGTAAGAAACTCTCGTCGTAACGCTTTAGTAAGATGTTTGCGACTTTGTTCTGTCATCACAATGCCTGTGCTATCTAAACCAGCAGTCAACGCTCTCCAAATACCTAGTTGGTCTAAACCGTCGTTAACTAAATGCAAGTTACTATTCATTTCTGCAAAAAAATCATATGCACCAGTTCTCGAATGACCAAGTAAACTATTAAATAAACCTCTAGCAAAAGTATTAATGAGACCTTTTTCGCCCATCTCATGCAGCACTTGCTGTACAATGTTTTGTCCATCGTCATTTACTTCAGCGATAAGCGTGTCTGCATCTTTTGCAGCTTTGTCTACTGTTTGATTTGGCATAGCTAACAATTTAGCTCTAATGTCATTTATTTGTGCAACATCCATTGTTGGATCTATTGCCTCGAACAATGCCGCAACTTTCATATCTGTAGGCAAAGTTATCGTTTCGCCATAATTAGCTTGTTCTGTATTGTACTGTTCTATATCCATTTTCAATTTAACCATTGCACGTAAAGTTTCCGCATCTTTACGAGGGTCGAACAGATTTAAAATTGCAGTAGGAAGCACGTTGTAATGTTTCCATTCATCTTTGTTTTCACGAAAAAACTCTGCTGCTCTTGCTGGATCTTTAAATACACCTTGTTCTATAGCATCATTCACTTTGCGGCTTGATTCTGCTTGCCACCAATCTATGTCTGCTTTCAGTGGACTTCTGGTGCCAGTTATAATGGCATTATGATTACGTTCTCCTGTGGCTCTGGCAGTGATTTTCTTTTGCAATGTTGTTGCGTCACTTTTTGTAATGTCTGTTCCATCGCTGTAAACTGCAGGCACCTCCGTTATGCGACCACTATCTGCATCTCTCGAAAAACCTTCCATGTCGGTTACTCTTGTTTCTAGTGCCGCTAAATCGACTCTGCCTTTTTGCGCTCTTGCTATATCTTTGAAATGTTTTTCATATGCTTGAGCATACAACGTTTCAAATCTACCGCTTTCTGCTCCACGAAACTTATCTCTGTATTGCCCAAAAAACTCATTAATATCTTCTGGCGTTGTCCATGTTTGTTGCGCTTCAATAGCCATCCTGCGGAACTCGCTAAATTTGTCATTTGCCCGTTCTATCCGCAAATCACCATTTACTTTGTCTGCTAATTTTTCAAATAACTTAGGAGGCAATCTTTTTTCGGCTTCTGCAAGCGACGCGACTTGTTGCCCAAGATTTTTATTTGTAAAATCTCTTACAAATTTACTATGACCTTTTAGTATTTTTGCGCTTAAATCAGATTGCTTCAACACAGACTGCACTTGTTTTTCGAATGTATCTTGCGTTATGTATTGATTCGCAAAGTCTTCAGCCCTAGCTGTTAACATTGTTTCTGCCGCTTCTTCTCCTTGTGTCATAGCAATTTGTGCATATTGCTGTGCTGTTATATAAGCAGCAAACTCTGTTCTTTTTGTCGCAAACTGTTTTTTTATACGTTGTTCCGAAATTGTTCCTTGTGAGGCAGTTGCATATCTTTTTTCTAACGCATTTAGTTTAGCATAATAATCATTTTGAAAATTCACATCCGAATAATTATCTTTGATGTTTTCAAAAGTAATACGTCTAGTTGTTTCTAACTCGTCTTCGATGCCTATAATATTTTGCTGTATATTATATTTAACTTCTCTATCTACTGTACTGTTTACAATGGGGCTTATTATTCCGGGCAACTGTGCTTTTAACTGTGATTGCACATTGGGATTTACACCACGCAACATCTTTCTTGTATATTTACCTAATTCATCTGCCATTGCTGCTGAGTTAGGCACACCTTCTTGCGATATTTGTATTTCTTTGGCTCTGTCGTAAACCGACGCTACGCTTTCTGCTACGGTAATTCGATCTTCTTCTGCATACAGTTCATCTAGTTCTCGCGCACTATCGCGCTGTACCATTCGCGCAAAGTCCCCAACAGGATTGGTTGGACGTACATATGGCATACCGCCTATGGAAAGACTGCGTGTTTCTCTCTTTAATGCCATTGTTTCCTCACACTAATAACTTGTCGCGCCTCGACCCGAAAATGGACGAGAAGAAGATACACTACGATTACTGCTTTTTAATAAAGTTCTTCCTCCCGCAAATGCAGTTTGTGCAGCACTCGCTTTAAATGCTTGCGAGTCAGCTTTGCCTTGCAACTGTATGCCTCTTACAGCACTCCCACCCGATACTCTTGCGGCTAAAATGTTATCTGCATCTCTGCGTAGGTTTTCTGTTTGTAATGCAAACGCAGACCGACTTGTTGAATCACCTCCATATGCGGCTCGTAATGCTCTGTTACGTGCTTTACGTTCTGCTGATTCTCTTCGTAACTGTGCTAACTGTCGCTGTGTTTCTAACTCTCGTTGTTTAGCTGCTTCGGCTGCTCTACGTTTCGCTAGGTTTGCTTGCTTCAAATCAGAAACAACCCCAACGGCAGTGCTTGCGGCAGTCAAAGCAAGTAAAATGGTTTCTGTTCCAGCCATTAGTACGCTATCTCCGCTGACATTGATAATATTGTAGCTTTCATTGGTTCATTCAAAGCCAACGTTATTGTTGGGTCTCTACTGTATCCCAATATATTAAACTCATATGGCCCACTTCTTGGCTTTGGTTGGCCCGGCAAGTTATCCGTAACATCCCTAGTTAGAATAACATCATCTTCTAATTTCAAAGATAACGTGTCATATGTCTCAACTATAAGACGGCTAACACGACGTTTTTTTCCGGTGAGTGTGCCTGATCTTGTATTTGCATCAAATGGCATAGGTTGCATATAAGCAAGGTATGGCAAGCCAACTTCTATGTCTACTTGCTTTGTAACTGTGTCAGGCAAATCTAAGCGACCAGCACTATCAACTGTATATGTGCCTAGAAACGCGTTCCTTGATCGTACAGCGACTTTGGTGTTCGCAAACTCTAACAACCCCAAAAATGTCCTAGAGGCCGTCTGGACGCGAATACTGCGGGCTAAATCGAAGTAGCGGGCATTGTTGAATCGCTCTAAATAAAATTTGTTGCCGCCACGTATCCTTCGTTCTGTTATTACAAAAATATCGTCATTGACTACTGTAATAGCTTTAAACTTGTCACTAGATTGTTCTGATGTAAATAAATCTAACTGACTCATGAAATGAGTTTGTGATGAAAATTTAGTATCAGATGTAGCATAGTTAACTACATTAGATTTTTGCCCTGCATCGTTAGTGCCGGGAAACCACAATGCCCATCCACGCGATTCTTGCTCACGGATACTATGAAATACTGCAAGAGAACCATTATCCATTACAAAAAACGCATATTGTTCGGGGTAATTAGAACTTGTTATAACTGCTGAATCAATTGGGTTCTCTATCAAATGACCCGCTAATAAACTAACAGATGGGCTTTCATACGCTTGACTAAGATCTTTGAAATGATATTCACGTATATTTTTACCACGACCACGTTGTACAAATAATATAGCACCATCAAACACAAATGGTTTCACTCTTTTGCAACCAAAATACGTTTGCGGTTTTACGTTCATATTGGTGGGCGTAAGCGCTTCACCATCATCAACTGACGTAAACATTTCTGCACCGTCGGTAAAAATAGTCAAATCTCTACCGGGTATTAAATATTCTATTTTACGAACTTCGGATGTAGCTGCATTAAAATCTATAGCGTCATCATCTAACGCAGTTCCAACATCAAAATTAAAAAACTGTTCCGTTTTGCTTGCTAACAAAGCTGATGGTCGTGTCCGTGGGCCATTAAACCACAAACGACCTTCTCTAAAACAAGTTGTAGATGGATAACCGCGCAGATCACTAAATAATGGCTCTCCCCAATCTAATGTATTGGTTGTGCTGGCATATAGTGTTGTGCCTGTTGTACCAAAATCTTTTTTAATAGTAACAGTAGCGTCTTGCAAAACACCGCCCGGATGCAGTGCAGTTACTTCTACTTCTTTCAGTTGATTGTCAGATGGGTCTAAAATGGAAATACGCAAACCTATATGTTGTGTTTTCCAAAAATCTGTAACCCCTGTAGAACCATTATTACGATAGATACCAATAGTAATACTGTCACCAGCATTATAAGTAGGGTTAGATGCAGGATTATTAGCGCGTAGATGCGTGTCTGGTGAAACAAATTTATGATACGGCTGAAAAATATATTCACCTTTATCATCACCATCGAATGTAAATTCGCTAAAAGTAAACTCATCTTGTCCAATACGCTTTAAAATATATGGTGGAATGTTTTCATGCACTATAATCATAGTGTCTGCAAATTGTGTAAAATCTAGTGCTTTAGCAGTTTGCAAGTTGTATGGTGTAAATATTTCTTGTATTAGGTTCCAGTTTTGTAAATTTTCATAAATGCGAATTTTGTTTTGCACAAATACTAAAAGGTAGCTTGTATTTTCAGAAAACACGAAAGGCACTAAACGACCATCGGCTGGTAGGCTGTCTACAAAATCTGTACCGGGCCTTGTTTGTATTCCACCTTGCGCTAATTGCCTAAAATTACGCATACGCAAAGCGCCTTGCACATATTGTTTTACATCAGTGCGTCCGCGCATACGAGGGTCTAGTTCTCCGCTACTAAACGTAGCAATGGTTGATTGCGCTATAGCCATTATATCAACCCTTCGTTACCCGACCTTTGACCTCGCCTTGCACTCATCATCTGTTGTGTGTTCAACACTCTTGGAGATGACTGACCGCCATCTTGCGCTCTTGCTTTTCTGCGATAGGTGTCCCCTGCAGCCAATAACATTTTTGACTTTTCCTCATTTTCCGTAAGAGATAAGGCAAAGATACCCGCCAAACCAAATATCACGGCCATACGGAAATGCGGAGGCCAGTTAGTTACTGGAGGCTCAGTAGTGCGATCAACAGAAATAACGCTATTACTGTCAGCATCAATAAGAAGTTTGTCACCTTCCATCTCCCATTCGCCTAAGACTGAACGACCTCGTTCTAGTACGTTCCACACCCTGATTGTGTTACTGGGTATTTGAAAAACGCCTAAACCTGTTGGATGTGTAACGCTCGAAACAAAACTTGTTACTACTGTATTGCTGGCAAACCGCCATCTGGTTTCAAATAGTTCTGCTTCTATCAAATCTTCTAGCACAGTATTGGCGACAAGTGCTTGCGTAGTTTGGTCATCTAGTGAAGTAATTGGATTGTCTCCAACCATGATAAGAGCAGAATTTACCAAATCTATTTTTGTTTTACTCACTGATCACCTACCTATTTAAAAAAGGGTGAGCAGAACGATGAAAGAGCCGAAAACCGTCCATACTCACCCCATACCCCGAAGGGATCTATCTGCTGTCAGTTGCAGTTATTGCATCCACGTCGCCTGTATCTACAGTACCACCTGAATTTGCATTTACAATTACTTGACCGACACCATCAGATGCTTTGACTAAAATCACGTCGTTGACGTTCAAAAACTCAGAAGCACCATTGAAGTAGCCAGAAGCATCAACAGTATTTTTTGCATCAGATGTTGCATACATATACTGCGTAAATCCTGCACCTTGGCATACTCGGGAAAGTGTATTGAAAGTAAAAGCCATGTTACCCTCCCTATTCCGTGTATTTGACTTCTTCGATACCATCATTGTCAATGATGACAGCACCAAGAGCCAAGGAACCAACAAACAAGAACGCAGCATATTCGTTCTCATAAGATGGTGTAATTTGTGGTTCAGCGTTCATACCAAGACCAACAGCAGAACGGTGGTAAGCAAAACTCTTACGAACATTGCTACCGTCTACATCGAGACCAGAGAATGTCCAGTATAAGAAACCAAACCAACGCTTTGCAGTAATGCCAGTAGGCCAAGGTAGCTGATCAGGGCCGATATAGTCAGCATCAGAAAACTGATCAATGCTGATAAGATCGTTCCAACCAGCAGGACTTACAGGCCAATACCGTTGTCCGTCATCTGGAACATCTCTATTACCCATGCGTGTATGTACGTTTTGTACTTTAGCAAGAGTTATACCGCCAGAAGATGATTCAGAATCGTTGGTTGCTGCATCCATAGCCGCAACTAAGATTTCGTCAACCTTACGACCTAAAGCACCAGCTATTGCTTGCACTGTTACTTGTCGCTCATCAATGTTAGTTTTTAACATATCGAGTTTATCAACAAGTTCGCCAGCATAGTAGTCTGCCATTGTGACTTGAACTTTGGAGTGTCCAAGATTCATCAATGGAACTTTACCATGCCTAGCTTTTTGCCCCGCCGTTCCTTTTCCTATTTTTGGAAAAGTATCGTCTTGAGCAGACACCTTTTTCTCACGCACTGTGTTTCGGAGTTTAGAACCCATACGCTGGAAAGCAACGTGTACTTCACTCTCAAACTGGGAGATAAAGGTGGTATCAATGGTAGGAGCTGCCATTCGACTATCCAATCCTTTAAAAAGTTAATAACAAAATACGGTTGTTCCTAGCAGATGGGCTAATCTGGTTGTTCCTTTCGGGCCAGTACCACCATACTTTTGGGCCGATGTTATACCTCTATATAAAGGATTTTTATTACTCTACGCACAAAAGCTAACAATTCCACTTTCTTAGTGCTTTATTAATTCTGCTATTAGGATCTCTAGCAGTTTTCGCGCTAGTCAATTTACGCTTCATGCCCTTCATGCGTGAGCAAAAAGACTTTCTTCTTTTAGCCGCTTTACTACCTTTTTTAAGTTTAGACGGCTTTGTTGTTACAGGGGCTTTCAGATTGCCACCTGTTTTTCTATTGTAACTTGCACGACCCCGCGCGTTTAAGCCACCACTTTTGCTCTTTCCTGCTTTCCGTTGCCATGCAGGAGTTTTAGCCATTTTTTATTTCCCTACTTGTTTTTGTGCCTTTTTATGAGCAGCCGTAAAACTCATTCCATTTTGCAACATCAATTTTCGCATCATCGCCATATGTTTGCTTGAGTGATGAGCGCTGTGTCGTTTCAGTGTTGCCTTTTGTCTATCTGTAAGTTGTTTCTTTTTTGTAGCCATTACGCTCTCTTTTTACGTTTTTTCGCTGTTTTAGCAGATTGCACAAATGCTTTTTTAGTAGGAGCGCCTTTTGTTCCGGGCTTTCTCATTTTTTCACCACTGCCAGCTTTAATTCTTTTTCGTTTTGCATGAATGTTTGCATAAAGTCCGGGTCGTTTTGCCATTTATCTGTCCCTGTCTCTAAGATTGTTAACTAAATTAAATAGAGTTTCTACTTTTTTATTTAAATGTTCAACATCAACTTTTGTTTTTATAATCGCGTATACCATACCACCCAGAATCGCGAAAGCTGCGATAGCCGTATTCAGCAAGTCAAGAGCGTCTATTCCTTCCATTATGCCCCCGGTTTTTGTAGAATTTCTCCATGATCCCCTCCATCTGGCAAACAACTATGTCCTGATGGCGTGTGTACTACGGCTGACCATTTAAGAGTTTTTTTATTAACCCAAATTTCTGTTATATGGCCCCTTGCAGATAAACCACGCCAAATGCGTTCTTCCCCTAAATTTTTTAATTGATCGATAGTTTGTTGCGTTGGCAAACACGGCAAATAACTATTCATTTGTGTTTCCATAGCATCATCTAAATCACTAGTTGCCTGAGAGTCACGGAACGTAAAGAACAATATAATTATTGCCAATACAAGAACCGTGACTTCAGACCACCTCATTTACTTAACCATTCTTTTAGCAGGTTTTTTACGTTTCTTTTTGAGCGACATCTTTGATGTTGGGCCGGGGTAAGGCTTAACTTTTCCCCCTTTTTTAGAATAAGGCATAGTAGTATTCCTCCGCTATCAGCCATTTTGTAAACGTTCAAATCCTTTTGTAACACGATCTATTAGTTGTTGATCACGCACACCTGCAGCACCCCAGTATTTTTCTGTATTCATAAGTGCTTGCAGTTCTTCTAACGATTCTGCCACTGGCGTAGATTGTTGCCCATTAACATTATTTGCTGATGTTTGTGCCAGACTCATCATCTCTTCTATTGCTACCACGCCCTCTGCGGTAGTTGCTAACATATTAAGTGCATTTTTAGTGTCTTCTGACAGTTTCGCGTCAGCCCATGCGTTTATAGCATCTATTCTAGTTTGACCGTCTTCACCAAGTTTTGCTAGTTCTTGATCGACATTTGGACCATTTGCTTGCATGGCTTCCACATAAGACTTGATCCCTGCTTGGAATCCGTCGTTATCCATACCCATTCCATGCGCTTGCTCACGCCAAAATGACAAAAGCGGGTCTCCTTCTTGGAACTCAACACCCTCCAACTCAGGGAGCGTATAATCCGACGCATTTTCTGGCCTGTTAGCAAGACTTTCAGCTTTAACTTCAGCACGAAGATCATCCATCTTAGAGTGAAATTTTTGCTCCAACTGAGTATATGACTCGCCAAATGTTTGAAGCCTAGCCTCTCCTTTGTCTGCATCCCAAAATTTTTCTGGTACATACTCAGGTCTACTAGCTATCGACTGTTCTTGTGTCTCCACTGACTCTGTTGTTGGCTCTGGTGAAGATGTTTGTGACTCGCTCATTTGTTCCTGTCTCCGCTGCTTTCAGTTTGTTTGATGTTTCTATTAATTTTATTATGTCCGCATATACTGATCTTCGACCCTCCATATATACGGCTTCTGAAGGATCTATTGGCGGTTGCAATATGGTATTCATTGTTATTGACCGCAAATATTCTAAAACTATTTCTCCGTCTTTTGATTCAAAAAAATTTGTTGCTAAATGTGCTACTGTACTCTTTGCTATTTGTCTATTCATATAGGCGGCTCTCCACGTTGTTGTTCCAATACAGGCGCTAATTGCCCGACAGTTTCCTGCAATAATGCAGCTTGCTCTTCTGGCTTGCGTAACAAGTCCAAAGGAATTTGTTGTTTTTCTGCATACCATTTAGCAGCTTTATCTTGATCAACAAGCACTTGTAATATCTGTGGGCCGAAAACACTAACCATACGCTGCAAAAACTGATCCATATTAGTTACATCTTGCATACGTTGTGCTGTAGCCAATGGCGACTGCGATACAATCTGTATTTGTTTGCCATCGATTGTTGGTATCTTAATAAGACCTTTATCTTTTAAAATATAGATAACTCGCTGTATTACAGGTTCAACCAATTCTTTCATCAAACGACCAAAAGCTGGCCCAATTTCATTAGCGAGTTGAGCCATACGTTCTGCAACCTCTGTAGCCGACATTGGTGTGGCTTCATGTGGTCTACCTAGTTGCTGATTGTATAATGCTTTTTTAATGTTATGACGCATATCATCTAACACTAACTGCCCTACATCGAATCGTGCAGGAGTTTGCAATGGATCTATACGAGATCCGGGGGCGCGAGGGATGATGATTCCCGGTCTTAAGTTAATGCTATCTGGATTTATCACCCCGTCATCATCCGCTTGCCACATTCCAGTTACCGCCATATCAGCGTTTTCTAGAATTAGTTGCACTGTTAAGTTACAAGTGCGTATTGCAGGAAGAGCATTTATAACAGGGCCACGACCATAACTTTCGCCAGCAGCCTTGCTCCATCGGAACAATATCCAAGGGTTAGATCCACGACCCTCGTATCGCTCTCTGGCTATTTCTTGCTCTATAGACGGTATATGCGCTACATAATCCCACTGTCGTAAATTCGGCTTACTACGATCTCGCATCGTACTTTGTACAAGTTCTATACGATCATCTGTATAATTTTTTGACTTAATGACTTCATATACATCTTTTGGAAGATCAGGATACATAATCGGTAAATGATCTACTTTACAAAACTTCCTGTAATGTATGTCATCGATTTGTCCATCCGGGCCATCTTCGATAGCAATTTCTGTAAGTGGTATAGCACGAAACCTTAAAGGATCTATTGCATCTCCGGGCATAACATGAAGTATTCCTGTACCAACTGCTAAATCATGTAGCGCTTCATTTACTTCTTGGTCAAAATTAGAAGCAGCAATGTAGTCAAATACTTTCTGTGTAATTGCTTGCAACTCTTCGTTTATTTCTTCTGCCTCATCAACATCTTCAATATCACTGCCAGCAACTAAATTAGCCCATCGACTAAACGGTGGCATTAAACTACTTTGCAATTCGGCTGCAAATTCTGTAACACCAACAACAGCAGTTTCATCAAATATTCTATCTGTACGCGATTGACCTAATGTATCGCTATAATCAAACCCTTGTCTGGTCGGCATAGTATAATCATACGCATCTTGAAATAGCGGTCTAAACTTATCTCTATTGTTAAACGCCATTTCTGCTTTGTGTTTAATGTCTTTAGGAGTCATAAGTTATCCCAACAAACTTTTTTTAGTTTGGTTATCGCCTGTACCAGCACCTAATAAACTCGAATAGCCAACACGACCACGCATACGTGCATTTCGCAATCTGCGATCCTTTTCTTCTTGCCTTGCTTGTTCTTCCTCGGCTTGACGTTGGGCTGCTAATCTATCGGCCTCTAGTTGTGGATCAGGACTATCCCCACCAAATAACTTTTTTGTAATACCGCCCATTCCATTCTCCACTTACAATTCGGTAGGTGTAAAACAAACCGATGCACCGGCTTTTTTGTACGCACAAAACAATTGCGTTGGTGTCCACGCCCAACTTTTAAATTTCACTAAATGCTTCATTGCGCTTACACAAGTAGCTATTGGGTGAAATGGTTTTTTGTACGTCGCATCCGGCTCTAAAGCACTCAGGATTACACTTTCTGTATTATAAAAATGTATCAGCATTGCATCTACGTGATCTGTTGTAAGTTTCGTTATGCAAATTCCGTATAACGACCACTCATAAAAGTACCATTGATCTAATTCGGGGTCGAACCCAAGTGCCGCTACGTGTTTGTATTTGCCTCTACAAAACACATAATCCCACCAATACATTTTTTTTCTAGCAATAAATACTAAGTACCACGACGAAATATCTGTTCCCATTTGTCATTTGCTCTTTTTTTAGGTTGCATCACGTGTTTTTGTCTATCAAACGGATCGAAAAATGCCTTACCATTTACTACGTTAGCTTTTTTTTGTCCAAGCATTTGTCTCGCTTCTCCACCACCTACAATGGCATACTGCAAAGCATCATGTACGTGACTAAATTTATTTTTATCTGGTGTATCGTGATAACGTTCAGTTACACCACTAGCCCTCACACGAACATACGAATACCCACCCTCAAACCCGCGCTTCAAGACAGTACAACTAGGATCTATCAAAAATCCTGATTTGCCTTGAATAACGCGAGTGAGTGTCCCATCCACACTATCTATCCGTAAACTTGGATCATTTGTGGGCGCTGGATACGCTTTTAGCCCTGCTACACGCAATATGCTAAATGGCGTTTTTTCGTCGGTCTGCGCTCTATAGTCGCCAGCCGGGTCTCCATATACAATTACGTCACCAGAATGGTCTGGGAATTTTTTGGCGATAACGTGTTTTACTTCTTGAGCGAATTTCTCCGCACCCATATTCGCAGCCACTAATTCTGCCAATACTATCCACCGTCCAGTTGGCAATCGTTGCGCAAAGACGGCTGCAGGCGTTAATCCGAAGTCCATACCTACGATAATTGTTTGACCCGGAGCAGGAGGGATTGGTTCTTTCGCTACGTGCAAATCTGCTGAAAAATTGGGATATACTACTTTCCCATCCACCACATTGCCAATTCGATTCATAACATAGACATCTATCCATGATTTTGTTTTCCCACTTATAAGTTTCGGATAGTACGTTTCCACGAGGTTGTCTTTGTTCTCAGCTTTATTGTTTAGCTGATAATCTAAAACTTCCCCATCGGGCGCTTTGATCTCTTTCAAGGCGCTTGGTTGCGTAAAAAACTTCCAATCGTCGGGCTGTACAAGTGTTAACGCTTCTTCTCTTGTTAAATACTCAGGTAATGGCACTTCCCCTGACATGATTGCCCACCAATGGTCTTCGTCAGGTGCGTTCGTGTCCATAATTACACCATACCACGTAGGTCCACCGTCTTTTTTACTTGGGAATCGGCCAACACGCATAGTACACGCATCGATAATAGATTTAGGCACTTCTCTTGCCTCATTTATCCAAATGCCAGTAAATTCTATAGATAATAACTTTCTAACGTCTTCGTCACGGTCTAACGCTATAAATATTACTTCTATTTCTACATCTGCAAACTTAACAACATGCGTATATGGCACTGACCACTTAAAAATGCCAAAAACATCCTCTGGATACCAATCTAGCCATGTTTTTATTGTTGTTGTGCGTAATTGCGGGTTTGTATTGCGTACAACACCCCATCTTGACCGCCTAACACCACTTTTATCAGGTTCTTGCTGGCAGGCACGTCGCATTACTTCTATACAGCAACTTACCGACTTACCGCTACCTACAGGGCCACGTACACCACGCACAAAAGAATCATCTTTTAGAAATTCTTTTAATACCGGGCCACCCGGCTTATACGAAAAATCGTAAGTTTTAGGTGAGTTGTCCAGCATCTATCAAAGCCTTTAACTGTTTCTCAGCGACCCTTGGGCCAATAGCTTCAATAATGCGATCCATCTCCCTTTCTGTCATATGACTTGCAGGATAGTTTTTCATGTGTACTTTTCTAACAACTTGCCTAAGTTTTTGCAAATCATCGAATGATAAGCTGCCTAACCAATCTGAATAATGATATGGCTCTATTTTGCTGTAGTCTATGCTCTTTTCCATTATTTTATTCCTCAGGTTTTTCGGGAAATTCTACATCAGGCCAATCTTCATGCGCTGGCAAATCCCTTAGTGCCTGTCTATATGTTTTCATTGCATCTGGCATTGTAACATCTGATAATGCGTAAAAGTCTGTTTCTGCCAGTAACGCATTTCGTTTTTCCCTTTTATCAGCCTCCTGCACAGATAATATTTCTGCCTCTCTAGCTTTATTTTCATCAGTAATGTCACGCTCTGTATATGTATAATGGTATACATTATCTATTAGTTCATGCCCTGTAATAGTAACTTCTTTATTAACATCATTAATCCAAGGACTTTGCACTTCATGTAAAACACCATCAACTAATACTTCATGTGCATCATTATTGCTTTCAAATGCTATATGACCTTCTCTTTCAGCTTGTTGCCTAGCTAATTCAAAATTACCTATAGCTAAAATTTGTTGACATATACCTTTGTTGTCAAAAATTTTTAACATTATGCAAAACCTTCTATTTCTTTAACTTCTACCATTACGTCTGTTCGTTGTCCTGATTGATAACTGCTGTAATTTTGAACTCTATAAAAGTAATAAAGTTCTTCACCTGCTTCCATAATAAAATCTTTTTGTGCATCAACTTGAGCAGCGCTATTTTGACTACCACTCCAAGGATCAGAGTTACTCTGATATTGTTGTGATGAAAACATATCATTTGAACTTTGTCCCCTAGGAGAGTTATCACTTGATAGATAAGCATTTTGCATATATTTAGCTTGACCACTTCCCCACCAACCTTGATTATATGCACCCACGCTATAGTTAGCACCTATCGAGGATTCTAAGTAGTCGTGAGGATTTCTTAGTGTTATCATTTGTCCATCACTAGCAGAAGAATTAAAACTATATTTACCTACTGCAATGATGGAATGTAATCTAGGACTAGACGCATATTTTTGAGCAGCTAATTGAATAGCAAAAGTTTGGATTGTTCCAGTATTTACTTTACCTACTGTAGCATATTTAAAATTAATTAACGCTTTTTTACCAGTAGGAACAGTGTAAATTAAGTTATGCGCTCTAGAAGTATTAGAATTTAATGTATACTGGTTATATATAAGTTTAGTTCTTGGTAAATTTTCAATAATTTGTCTACCCATTGTCTTATTCCTCAAATCCATAGGCACTGGCAGATATGTTTGCCGTGTCAGTTCGCACCACAAGTTGTTTAGTTGCTTGCATTACAATTCCTGTACGCTCCAGTACTCCTTTAGGTGGTAGTATTGTTTCATACTCAATATATTCTGCATTACCGATTGAACCTGATGCACACAATCCTACTCGTATTGCGGCTGAAGCAGTTCCCCTGTTTACTAAAGACAAAGTTAAACTTGCTGTCTTAGATGCAGGAACAGTATAAATACTAGTATCTGTATTAACACTTGTTATATCCGTTTGCCCTAATATGCCTGATGCCATAGTTTAATCCTCACATTGATCCAAAAAAATACGCTTTGCCGTTACTCGTACCTCCTGCTGGAATTTCTACACTGCTCCAGCTTGTTACGCCATTTCCATCTGTGCTAAGAAACTGCCCAGAGGTTCCAGTATTTGGAGGCAAAGTAAGTGTTGGGTTGCCGCTAAAATTTGCATGTGCTGGCGCTTTTAAGGCAACATAATGCGCATTATTTACTTCGCAATACATTCGAATCTCTGATTGCGTGCCAGTGTTTTTAATCCCTAAAACACCATCGGCTATAGAGTTTGATCCCATAGTAAGGTCGCCACCCAAAGCAGGCGTCGTGTCTTCTGATAGTTCGGTTATGCCAGCATCTTGCGCTGACCAGTTAGTGCCATCAGATGTTAATATTTGACCGTTATTACCAGCAGATATAACTGCTAAGTTCTTGTCAGCTACATCTCTTGCTCTAGTCATTATTCACTTTCCTCACTTGTGGATACTATAGGAGGCCATACATTCCAAAGCCCCTCATCACATTTGACAGCAAACTTATGACGTTGGGCATCATTTACCCAAGGCTCTACGGACAGAGGATTGTAATTGGGAAGATTAATAAAAAATTTAGTTTCTGCCGTAAAACCTTCATAGTCTACTGTTACGTCAATACCGCCATCTTCATTTTCTGTTTCTGTTATTGGCGGGCGAGTTTTTGCAATTGTTGAAGATGAAAGATGCTCGTCAATGGTCGTTTCGATGTCGTACTCAACACCGTCTATCAATCTCGTATCAGGCATCGCTTTCAACTCCTAAAATTTTCCATTGTAAATTAGAACTATTGTTACGGACTCTAACAGTATCGCCAGCTTGTAGATTTAAGATTCCTTCACTAGAGGGGTGTCTATTTTGATAGTTTGGACCGTCGAAATAGTAACTTGTCATATAAACAGGATCATTTGCGCTGTTATATACACCGCCAGCTTTTGTAATAGTAAAACCATAATTACCCTGACTAACTGTATCTGTGCCACAGCGACCGTTAAATTTTTTTCCACTTGGGACCGTATAAAGCAGAACATCATTGGCGCTTCCATAATGTCTGATCGAAATTGTTTTATCGGGTTGCGCTGCGGCGGCTGTTCCAGCAGATATTGACGTTGGTGTAAGGCCCATGATTACTCTCCTATCGGCTTTCTTTTATGCCATACACTGACATATGGGCAGAAAACCCTTGTGTGTATGACCTAGAATTGATGACTGATGTTGTTGGGTATGTTTTGATAGCATGGAATGTTTCTCTGTGATCTTGTCCATCCATGCCTACAACATCGTTTGTGCCAGCCGCACTTTTAGCTTTTGACGCTATAACCTCTACTGCTCCATCGGCATCCGTTAAGTCATATTTCATAATACGTCCATAGTTTGACTCACAATAAAGGTACAAATCATTTTCTGCCAGATACATCGTATAAGTGGCATAATGATTAGGCACGTAACCTTCTGGTTGCGATGGCGAACAATTATTAACAAGTGAACTGCTACCGCCACTACCCAACGCTATTCTAGCAACACCACCACTTGTTTCAATAATTGGAGATTTCCACCCAAACCATTCTTCTAGCTGTTCTACCGTCGCATATCTTCCGTTGTTTGGCGCTCTTTCACCGTGATTTACAACTAAGAAATTTAGCTGGTTGCCATTTACGTCAGCAATAACAATTACAAGTTTTGACGCTTGTGAGTGCCAATCTGCCGTCATCCATTTGTCATACGCTTGACCATTAGAATAAGTGTTACATACTGTTTTTGGGTTTCCGTTATTGGAATTTGTTGAACTGTCAGTGATTGTCCAGAAATCCCCTGCCGCCATTGTGTATGTTTGCGTGGCAGAACCAAGTGCAATAATTGCTGATTTATCTACTTTAGATGCCGTAATTTTTAAATTAGTGCCTGCGTGTCCTGAAACAGTAACATAATAACCATGAGTTGGAGATGAATTACAGAAATGTGTTCTACCGTATGATGTTAGATAACGAGTTCCTTGCCCTGAGTCAGCGCCATTAGTTTGAACAATTCCATAGGTATAATTTCCTGATGCACCTTGGAAATTATAATGTTTAGCCTCTGCGAGATTCCACCAATACAAGTTATTGTAGTTCCCGGAAAACACTAACTGCTCACCATCCCAGGAAGGAATATTATAATACTGAGTGTGCCAACCCTGCTGACCTAGTTTATTAGTACTGTTATCTGAAGCTGTGCCAATTGAATGATTATTGTAATAACTAGAATTGCCCATTCCGACAAATAAATTGTTACCACCATTTGGGCCAGCCGTTCCGCTAGGATTTAATGTTGGCGTTGTAAATAACATCCATTGATAACCATAATTTTCGTTCCAACTGTAACTATTGCTATAAGTGGAAGTAGTGTACGATCCATTGCCAAAATTATCAGTCCAAGGACTGCCGGTTGCAGTAGACCAAGCAAAATTATCGTAATGAGTAGTTTTTATTGTTTTTTCTAACGAACCGCCAAAAGTAGGTACGGTTGTTCTGTTATAACTACTTTGCATAAAGTTTCTGGCATTATTGTTGAAGAAGCCATATTGGTAATGATTCCACGTTGCAAATTGCATATCCCAATAAGCTGCTGATTTAACAGTAGGTGTTACCCTAAACGTGTGGCTTGGTGGAATGAT
>TARA_B100000674_G_scaffold489077_1_pt1 | contig 40206 bp, 37 predicted proteins | sample TARA_B100000674 | Tara Oceans TARA_B100000674 (sample SAMEA2622759) | marine metagenome | biome: marine biome (ENVO:00000447); feature: surface water layer (ENVO:00002042); material: "saline water (ENVO:00002010), including plankton (ENVO:xxxxxxxx)" | depth 5 m | reverse complement strand
CACCAGCGGAAGTTTGCCCGCCATGATTGACCGTGTTTTTTCCACTGTGGTTTTCGCTGCTGCGGCCCTGGTGGTTGCCGCATTGGTGTGGGTGTTGACGGACGTCGTCAGCGAAGGTGCTGCACGGATTTCCTGGGCTTTTCTGGTCACCGAACCCAGGGATGCCGGCCGTGCCGGTGGCATAGCACCTGTTCTGGTGTCCACCCTGTGGGTACTGGTGATTGCGTTGGCTGCCGCGTTGCCTTTGGGATTGGGTGTGGCCATTTGGTTGTCGGAGTTTGCACCCAAGCAGCGTGGCTTCGCCGCCTATACCGGTATCACGCTGGATGTCCTGGCCGGGATACCGTCCATTGTGTACGGGCTGTTTGGTAACGCGTTTTTTAGCGTCTACATGGGGCTGGGGTATTCGTTGTTAGCCGGTGGTTTGACATTGGCGTGCATGATTTTACCGGTGTTTATCCGCACCTGTGAATCCGGCCTGCGGCAGGTGAGTGACGATTGGCGCCAGGGGGCGTGGGCACTCGGTATGACCCGGGCTGCGGCAGTTTGTCATGTGTTACTGCCGGCGGCGCGCCCGGCCATTCTGGCGGGTTTGGTGCTTGGTATCGGTCGGGCCACCGCAGAAACCGCGGCCCTGTTGTTTACCAGTGGTTATGTCGACCGCATGCCGGAATCACCATTGGACTCCGGCAGAGTGCTGGCGGTACATATATTTGACTTGTCGATGAATGTGACCGGGGGCGATGGCGCGGCATATGGTTCAGCCCTGGTGCTGATCGTGCTGATTGTTTTGCTCAATGGGCTGGCACAGAGCCTGGTAGACAACTGGTTCAAGCGGAGGATAAGCCAATGATGATTGATCAACCTACAGCTGCCTATACCCTGGGGGAGATGGAGCAGAAAGCCGCCTGTTGTGTGCCCAGCCCCATTCTGCAAGTGCGAGACCTTGCCGTTTATTATGGTAACAACGCGGTACTGGCCGATGTATCCCTGGATATCCACAAGGGATGCATCACCGCTCTGATCGGCCCCTCCGGGTGTGGCAAAACCAGTTTTCTTTCAACCCTGAACCGGCTTACCGATTACCATCCCGGCGTGCAGGTGCGTGGGCAGATTCTGTTTGATGGCCATAACCTGCGGCAGGAATCCGTTGATACGCTGGCCCTGCGCCGCCGTATCGGTATGATTTTCCAACGGCCCAACCCCTTTCCCTTGTCCATCCGGCGCAATTTGGATCTACCACTGAAGGAGCACGGTGTGCGTGATCCTCACCTGCGAAAGCGTAAGATCAAACAAGCCCTTAAGGACGTGGGCTTGTGGGATGAAGTCTGTGACCGGTTAGACAGCTCTGCCTTGAGCTTGTCGGGCGGTCAACAGCAACGGCTTTGTATTGCGCGGGCATTGGTGTTGGAGCCGGAAATACTGTTGATGGATGAACCTTGCAGTGCCCTTGACCCCATTTCATCCAGAGTGGTGGAAGAGCTGATCATGCGCTTGCGTGGCCGTTACACTCTGGTGATCGTTACCCACAATCTGGCTCAGGCCCGCCGCGTGGCGAACTACGTAGGCTTCTTCTGGATGCGTGAGCGGGTTGGGAAATTAATCGAATTTGGCCAGTGCCGACAGTTGTTTGAGGCCCCCACTGATGCCTTAACCGCCGCTTACGTATCCGGGGCACAGGGCTGAAGAGTTGGCATATGGGTCAGCAGGAGCGCTACGATCCCTGCTTCAGGCGTTGCAGATTTTCACGAAATTTTTCTGCCCGCTGAATGTTTTCTTTCAGTTCCTTGTTGTCGGGGTCAAGCTGCAGTGCGCGCTGCCAGGCATCAATGGCGTTGTCAAATTCACCCTTTGTGTAGAAATTCTTGCCATCCTGAATAGCCTGATTCAAGGCAATGCTGCGCTGCTGATCCAGTTGGTCTCTGCGTTTCAGTACCTCTGGTGATTTGGCGTCAATCACTTCCATGGCGCGCAGGGTTTTTCTGGCAAGGCGAAATTCATGCTGCGCCAGATGCTGATCAAACTCTTCGATCAGCAGGCTCAGCTTTGAGCGCTGGCGCTTCTGATCTTCGCGGGCACGCTTTTTCTGTTTTGCCTTGCGTTGCGCAAAGGTTTTTACCGCCCGCTCATGGTAGGGTTTGGTAAATTCACCGGGGTCCAGTTGATAGGCCAGATCATAGCGCAGTGCCGCAGTACCAAAGTGTTCCTTTTCTTCATGGGCCAAACCGTAGTTCACCATGCGGCGGGCCAGGCGCTCACGTTCCTCATGGCTTTTTTCCTGCCAGGCCCGGGCCTCAGGATCATTGGGTGCGGCCTGGTACAGTGCTTTTATGTCTGCACTGATGTTTAGCCAGTGCCTGGCCTGCGCGACATCCAGATCTTCTTTCAGCCCGTTCAGGTAGGTCAGGTGGCGAACGCTGAATTCACTGTAGGCGTTCTGTAATGCCGGGCTGGAGGGTACCTTTTCCAAAGCGCTTTCATACACGCTTTTGGCCTCTTGCCATTGCCCCTTGTTATCCAGCTGTTGCGCGGTGGCCAGGGTAGTGGATTCAAAGCGGCTGATGGCCTGGGTGATGTGTTTGCGTTGCTTTGGCAGCTCTAGATCATTGGGGTAGTTATCCTGCCATTGATCCACCGCTTTGAGCGCGGCGTCAAACTGGTTCTCCGCCAGCAACCCGGCAATGTAATCATCGGAAGGTTGTTTGGGTATGGATAGAGAGGCGCAGGCAGTGAGCCCCAGGCAGCAGATCAGGGCCAGTAACTTTATGCTCGGCATAGTGGGCAGGATGGGGTTGGCCTGTGGGCACAGCCGCAGGCGATCAATGAATTTTGCCATGGGCGGATTGATCGACGGTAATGGGTTTGTCCAGGGTGATCGGGTTACTGTCGTTGCGGCTGTATGGCTTACTGAGAATGTCATCGATCAGGTTATCCACCACATGCGCATTGGGTTGCTCTATATCATGCACGTGATAAATGGCGACGGGTTCGGCTTTGCCCCGTACTTTAATCTGCTTGCGTGATTCGGCGTTGATTTTATGTGTTTGGATGATGGCGTTGTACATGGATTCTTCAATAATAATCTGGGAGGAGCCAGCCTCGCTGCACAGACGGGAGGCAAGGTTAACGGCATCACCCACCACCGTGTACTGCATTCGATTGCTGCCGCCTATGAGTCCGGCCAGCATACTGCCGGAATTGATGCCGATGCGCAAATTGACTTCGTACAACCCCTTTTCCCGCCGTATCTGATTCAACCGGCGAACCAGTTGATTCATCAATACCGCACAGGCCAACGCATGATACTGATGATCCTTATCCGGCTTTGGTGCACCAAACACCAGCATCACCGCATCGCCAATAAATTTGTCCACGGTACCAAAGTAAAATTTGGCGCATTGATTAAAGTAATTGTAGTACTCGTTGAGCAGGTTGCTGACCTCCTGCGGCGAGAGGCTCTCTGAGATGTTGGTAAAGCCCACGATATCGGCAAACAGTACGGTGGCCTCCACGTGCTCTCCGCCCAGTTCAACTTCCTGAACGCCGCCCAGTACCTTTTGGGCTATGTCACGGTCAACCAGTTTGTTCAGCATGGCCTCTACCTGGTCTTTTTGGATCAAGCCGTTGCTCATGTTGTTAATAGCGTTGATCAGCATGCCCAGCTCATCCGAACGCCGCTCAGGAATGTGCTTCAGTTTCCCCTGTTGCAAATCCCGGGTTGCAGCGGCCAGCGAGGTAATGGGCTGGGAGAATTTATGTGCCATGGCGATCCCCAGCAGGCTGACACTGATGCACAGCACAACGCTCATTACAATAAAAGTATGTAGTGATTTTGACAGCAGGGTGGCAACGCTCTGATTGTTCACGGCCAGCGCCGCGTAGCCGCCGGTCACGTCTTTGAAAACGATGGGGCTCACATAGATGACAACATTCTGGTTGGGGTGGTTATCCCACTGGGCGAAGGGCCGCACATGTTGATTGAGTTTTATGGACTGGACGATGGCCGATTGCGGAATCTCAATCCCGGTTTTGGCCACCACCGTAAAGTCATGATCCAGAATCACCACACCGGCAACGCGGTTGTTGTTGCTGAGATTACTAAGCAATACACCCAGCTTGAACTCGTCCTCGGTAAAGAAGGGTTCTACGGCGCTGTTGGCAATCTGTTGCGAGATGATGCGTCCAAAATCTTTTTGCAGTTTTTCATGTACTTCAGACTGATCACGAAAGGTCACCAACGCCAGGATGCCCATGCCCATAACGATCAGCAACGTAATGCTGACGGCGTACTTTACGGCAATGGATAAATTGATTTTAGGTTTGGGAAGGCTGGCCATATTCTGCAATAAGCTTTTTAAGAATCAAACTCTTAATGCAAATATAGTCGCAAAAGCCCTGGTTAGCAGGCTGCCAGGGCCTGAAAAAGGGTAACCAGTTAACAAAAGGCATAGAAAACCAAAATGGGTTATTAACCAGCCCTAAACGTAACGCACCGCGCCACCATCCACCCGAATATTCTGCCCGTTAATAAAACCCGCCCGGGGGCTGGCAAGAAACACAACCAAATCAGCCACTTCCTGACGGGTGGCCAGGCGGCCACAGGGGTTGGGAAAGTCATGCTGCACGATGTGTTGCTGTAACGATGCCCAATCCGCCGGCCAGCCTTTCTTCTGCCAGCGTGGTGGCAATGACATTGCCGGTGCCCCGGTGGGCGCCACTGACCAGGGCGGTTTTATGGTTAAGTTGTACATCCATGGCTTAGGCTCCGTTGCCGGCTCAGTGTCATCACAAATCCAACAAACCCAGCGCATAGCTGGCCGGGCCATCGTCACCAAAGTTCAACGTAATGAACTCAGTAACGCTGGAGATCTCGATATATTCTATGGTGGTGAGGGAAACGGCCATGTGGGCTTGTTCCATCATGTTGCTGATCAACACCTTGCCATCTTCCGCATTGACCGCCACCACAGCGCCCAGGTGCATATTGTAGCCAAGGTCCTTTTTGGTTTTGTTCAGGCAGATCAGACCCTGTCCTTCCACGGGGAGGCCGGTGAACGCATAATCTTTGAGACCGCTGGCACTCAGATGGAAATTGGCGGTATCGCTGATATTGATGCTTTTGTTACCGAAATGGGCGTAAACGTGAGGTTCCCGCGAATCACCTGCCTTCCAGTCGAGCAACTTGCCGTTGGCATAACACTGGATGATGTATTCTGCGGATTCGATGCAGCTTTTTGGTACCTTTTTAGAGCCGCGTATGCCTCTTGAGCCAAGCGAAACAAAATCCAGCTGATTCTTCCAAGCCATGTCGGATGTCTTCCTTGTATCGGTTAGGGTGCACCTCAATATACGGTGTGGCTAACCGCTGAGCAATCGCTTTACCTGCCTCCCTACCGCTGACAGCACCACTGAATTCAATATATGCAAATTCCTTTATAATCAACAATGATGTATAGTAATGAAAAATAATGACAACTGAGTGGTCTATTAGGAGAGTGCAATGTCCTTGTTCGATAAGTTTAGCTACCGCAACAAGCGCGTTTTGGTGGTAGGCGGGGCAACCGGCATGGGTGCCGCAACGGCGGAACTGGTGCGCGATGCGGGTGCGGAAGTGGTGGTCATGGACCGCGGCGAGATTACTCTGGAAAGTGTGCGGACGCTGTTCGTGGATCTGGCCGACAAACAATCGATCGATCAGGCGTTGATTGAGTGTGGCGGCAGGATTGATGCGCTGTTCAGTTGCGCCGGTGTTGCCGATGGCACCCCCGGCATTGAGCGTATCAATTTTATCGGCCATCGCTACCTGATCGACCAGATGTTTGCGGCGGAGATGTTCAATCAGGGGGCGGCCATCGGTTTGATTTCATCGGCGGCCGGCATGGGCTGGGAAGCCAATCTGCCTGAGCTGATCGAATTTCTCGCCATCGACGATTATGACCAGGCAACCCAGTGGGCGGTGGAGCACGGCAAGTGCAGCTACATGTTCACCAAGCAGGCGGTGTGTGCTTACGTGGCGCGCATGGCCATGCCGTTCCTGAAGAAAGGGGTGCGTATTAACGCCATCCTGCCGGGGCCCACCGACACGCCCCTGGCCCGTGACAACGCCGATTCGTGGCTGACCTTCGGCAAGGATTACCGTGCAGAGGCCGGTGTTGAGGTGTCCACACCAATGGAGCAGGCAGGCCCCCTGGTTTACCTGTGCAGTGATGCTGCCGCGGTGGTCAGTGGCATCACGCTGATTACCGATGTGGGCTTCACCAGCTCGGCGGTGTCGGATGTGTTCCCCAGCGCCAAGATGATCGTTAACTTTCTGCGGGGTGTGGGCGGTGGTGCTGCCGGTGGTACCGCCAGCGCACCCCAGGTGCAGCGTGCTGCAAGCGCCGGGCAGGAGAAACCCAAACTGCCCCAGATCAATCCCGAGACCCGCATGCTGATCGATGGTGAGCTGGTGGAGGCAGAGCACGGTGCGACCTTCAACAACATCAACCCGGCTACCGAAGAGGTCCTTGGTGTTGTGGCCGATGCCACCCGCGCGGACATGCAGCGTGCCATTGCCGCGGCCCGCCGCGCCTTTGATGAAACCGATTGGTCCGCCAACCGGGAATTCCGTAAAAAGTGCCTGATTCAGCTGCGCGACGGGATCATGGAGGAGCGTGAGGAATTGCGTGAACAGCTGATCCAGGAAGCGGGCTGCCCCCGCATGACGACGATTCGCCAGCAGCTGGATGCGTCGTTTCCGGAAGCGCTGGATTACCCCATTGAGCTGATGGACCGGTTCGATTGGGAGATTGAGCTGCCCGATGGAAAAGGCAACCAGGGCGAACCCAATGCCCGCCGTATCTGGAAGGAGCCAATGGGGGTGGTGGGGGCCATCATTCCCTGGAATTTCCCCTTTGAGGTGGCCATCAACAAGATTGCCCAGGCCCTGGCCACGGGCAATACCCTGGTGCTGAAGCCCGCGCCGGATACCCCGTGGAGCGCAACTTTCATCGGTCGCGTGGCGGCGCAGAAGACCGATATCCCAGCGGGTGTGTTGAACATCGTTACCTCGTCGGATCATCTGCTGGGCGAGGCGCTCACCCTGTCCCCCGCGGTGGATGCGATTTCCTTCACCGGTTCGACGGCGGTGGGCCAGCGCATTATGGAGAAGGGTGCTGCCACCATGAAGCGTGTATTCCTCGAACTCGGCGGCAAGTCCGCCAATATTATTCTTGACGACGCCAACTTTGACTCCGCCTTGATGGGGGCATTGGCGGTGTGCTTCCACGCCGGTCAGGGCTGTGGTATTCCCACGCGCATGCTGGTGCCCAAGGCCCGCTACGAAGAGGTTTGTGCCAAGGTCAAGGGCATCATGCAGATGGCGCCTTATGGTGACCCGCAACGTGCCGATGTGATGATGGGCCCGCTGGTGTCTGCCCGGCAGCGCGACCGAGTGCTGAGCCTGATCGACACCGGCATCGCCGAAGGCGCGACCCTTGCCCTGGGTGGCAACCGGCCGGCGGCGTTCCCCACGGGTTACTATGTTGAACCAACTCTGTTCACACATGTGGACAACAAGATGACCATTGCCCAGGAAGAGATTTTCGGCCCGGTGCTGGTGTTGATTCCGTTTGAGGATGACGACGATGCCGTGCGCATTGCCAACGAAAGCCGCTATGGTCTGGTGGGCAGTGTTCACTCGGGATCCCTGGACCGTGCCATGGCCGTGGCGCGCCGGATTCGAGCCGGTGTTATGTCCATTAACGGCGGTGCCGCCCATGGGGTTGATATTCCCTTCGGTGGGTATAAGTTCAGTGGTATCGGCCGTCAGAATGGTGAGGCCGGCTTCAATCAATACCTGGAGACCAAATCCATCGCCTGGCCGATCCCCAAACAGTAAACACCGATCGCAGACGCCATGCCCGGCCGTGGGCATGGCCTTCTTCTGTGCCTCCCTTTGTGCCTCCCCTCCCGTTCACTTCTTTGTCCATTTAATGAATAATTGAGAACGCCTTCAAAGATCGTCAAACTAGGGTCAAAGTAGGTGTGGTGAAATAGATCCGGTTCACACACTTACCCGCTGTACGCCGGAATGAATTGCAAGCCGCAGATAAGGAAAGCGCTGGGGGCATCCAGAATAATAAAAAGGACACAAGGTTTGATATGAAAAAGAGTGCTCATTTGGTGCGTCTGGGCTTATTGCTGGTGGTGGGTGGGCTGCTTTACCTGAACCACGAGCACGGTATTTTTAGGGCGGTAACCCTGTATTACCAGGATCAGCTCGCCCAAACCTGTCAGGCGGAATACACCGAACTTCTGCGTAAAATCCGCAATGAAAGCCAGTTCTCCCAGTATGCCGATCAGCTGCAAACGCACACGCAGTCCTGTGGCCGCCTGCTGGGCAGCATGAAAGCCATGGAGCAGTTGCCCCAATCCACCAAAGAATACCTGCTTGATCGGGTTGGAACTTCCTGGAAAAAGATCAGCCAGCAAAACGGTGTTGAGATGCGCCGGATCATGGCGATGAAAGGGGGCGAGGCCTTGCTGTTTCCGGAACGCTTTCCGTCCGTGAGCGAGGAGCTGTTGGCGCAACCTGCCCAGCCGGATCTGGATTACTATCGGCAGTCCGCCCAACCGATCATCGCCTCCGCCCAGCGATTGATGGATTACTACAACGGCAGCGGCGAGGAACAGGACATTGCCCATCAATTGATTCAGCGTGTGATCGCCGCGGACCAACAGTATGCACCGGCCTATGTAGCGTTGGCGCGCTACGTCCTGGCGACCACCAATACCATGGGCCGGCGCTATCGGAATAACGGTCTGGAACGCGGCAAAGCGTTAATCGACAAGGCAATGGCCCTGGATGGAAATCTGGCGGCGGCTTATTCACTGTTGGGTCACTGGCATATTCAGCGCTTTGATTTCAGCGCGGCACAGAGCGCCCTGGATAGGGCGCGCACGCTGGATGCCAACGATCCCTGGGTTGAGGTCAATCAGGGGCGCCTGTATGAGAAACAACTCCCCAATGATGCAGCAGTGTATAATGACTGATATACTAAGCAGTTAGCGCCCTTCCTCAAGAAAACTACACCATGAGCTACACTCAATTTTCGCTGATCGCGCTTCCAAACGCACCACCCGCACCAGAAAATAAATCTTTATTTATCATATAGTTACATCATTTTTGCAAACCCCAAAAACGACTTGATCGTTTATTTTCTGACCGCCCTGTTGAACTGCTAAGTATTTTCAAAAGGATTCAAGATACTGCGCTGCAAGCCAAATCTTTTAGTGCACGATCAAAAACGTTTTGCACCCCCCGGATAAAATGTTTGTATTCCTGATTCAATTAGGCATAAGCGAGAAGTCAGGATGAGACCTATTTTTGGTGTTCTCTAACTAAAGAGTTAAAATATTTAATTTAAATAGCCTGTTAGATTTCAAAAAAATACCGACCAAATATTGATTTGGAAAATGACGGTGATCCTTTTCTTCGGTGCAAAATTTATAGAGGAGAAGCCTGCCTCAGTTCTCATCCTCGCTTTGATTGCGGTGGCTTAATTCTTTAACAACTTTTAAGTTTCACCAGATAATCCCCAATAATTAGGAAATCTAACCCAACTGATTTGGCACATTTCAACGCATCGCTTACACAATTGACTATGGGTTCTCCACGATTATTCAAAGACGTATTAATCAATATCGGCGGGTGGCCGATAGCCTCTAACTCACTCAATAGTGCATGTAATGGTTCCGACTTATCTGAAATTACAAAAGGTCTGGCAGTGCCATCGACATGCACAACAGCGGGAGCATGCCTTCGACAATCTTCAGTGACTCTCGATGCTCCAATCATATATCTGTGAAGATGTATGGATTGCTCCCAATATCGATTGGAGAAACCCTCGAGAGATACTGGGCTCAATGGCCGCCACTTCTCACGACTTTTTCTCTCGTTAACCTGATCTCGAATCCGAACGCTGCGGGGAGAGGCTATAATCGACCTATGACCTAAAGCTCGCGGTCCCGCTTCTGCACGACCAAAGACTATTCCGCCAATTTTTCCGCCAGCAATTAAACACGCAGCCTTTTTTGGGTCAAAAACTTCTTTTGGATATGACACTTTTCTAATCTCATATTCAGTTTCGCTGGCTGATATATCTGTTCCTAAATAAGGGCTTAATAGAGCATTAGCCTTAGGAGGCACTGCATACCACGCAGCACCCAATGCGATCCCAGCATCATGCGGGACCGGCGGAATAAAAACGGGCTCCTGAATCAACCCGTTAGCTGAACAGTTGAGAGCAACTCCTCCAGCTAGGCATAGATTCGTCTCCCCAGTCATTAACCGAGCCTTAGATGCCAGATTAATAACAACCTCCTCCAATCCTGCTTGCGCCGACCACGCTAATCCAACAGCATCTTCTGAAACATGCAAACGTTCAGGGTCTACGGTGATCTTTGGAAAACCGTTCTGCTCGAAATAACTTCTCCAAGCTCCGACAATGACATCGTATTCTGAATTTGTCGGCAAACTAAACGGCGGAGAGAACCCCTCTTGGGTATGGGTAAATATAGGCAACCGAACCGGCTGTTCTCGACCATACGCCGCGAGCCCCATCGCTTTACCGGCCTCAAGAAAGCTGAAACCGATGTGACTACACATGGCGTCATACATGTACCCTAGCGAGTGAGTTACAGGTATACGATCTAATCGTCTAATTCGGCGATCACGATTAGCAACGAATATTGATGCAGATTCATCGTCACCATTTCCATCAATTACTAACACAGCGGCTGATTCCCATGCAGATGCATAGAAAGCGCAATAAGCGTGCGCAACGTGGTGGGGTACAAAAATAAGATCCGGCTGCCTCTGCTGGTACCCTAGCTCCAAACATTCATCCACAAATGTTTTCCAATCATCGAATTCCCATAGGCGCCCTGGGAGACCCGGATTAAGCTCGCCTCTATCACGGCGCGGCCAATGTCGAGGAAAATCCCAGCCAACGGCTACAACCCCTATCTCATGAGGGGAAATACCTGCGATCCGAATGCACTCTCTCGCAGCCTGTATAGGATATCGGTTTAATCCATGCTTCTTTCTCGATAACCGTTCTTCTTCAACTAACGCAACTACTTTACCCTCGGGATCGACGAGCGCGGCGGAAGGATCGTGCCACCCAAGCGGAGGAGTATTTATACCAAGGGTCCAAGACATGGGACTCTCCTTTTCCATTCAACTTTATAAGTTTCTTGATTTGACTAGCCACCTTAGCAAGTTCGACAGCCCTGTAAATTTACCTAACATATTCAGATCAAAAGGATCTTCAACGGCGGGATTACTACGTTCAGCTTCAAAATGTAGTATCCATCACGTCATACCCTTACACAAACGAAGAAGTGTGTTCCCCACCCCTTTGTACTCACTTCAAACTCATATCTGAATCAGACAAAAAGAAATCTATTATAATTTTTAGTATCTGGTCGCGGTATTTTAAACAATATTTCTCCACTTCGGTGTACTATATGCCAACAACATAGCGAACCCATTGAAAAAATTAACTTGATCGATGTTGGTTTTTGTTAACTTAATTCGGGGAAAAGACTATTCGAAAAAAAATGATGTTGCCGCCGATTATTTGATCTGACATCGCAGACTGCGTTGGAAAACGGAATTCGGTGAAGAAATCTTGCAAGCTATACCACGCCTTGAAGTTAGCTAAAGTTCACACTGTTTGGGCTATATTAAGCACTCGTTAACATAAATATTAGTTAGATCAATAACCGAAAAGGAATAGTATGCCTCACACAAAATTCACTTCTTTTAACGAATGGGACCCACTTCTCGAAGTTATTGTTGGATCAGTACTTGGGGCTCAACAGATGGGTTTCGAGCCATCATTGGGTGCATACTACCCACCAGAGAAAGAGGCAAGGTGTTTCATCGGCGGTTTTCCAAGCGAAACGGCAATAATTGAAGCCCAGGCTCAACTTGACAATCTCGCATCAATTCTCCGAAATCGTGGAATAATAGTCCGGCGTCCGGAAGCTTACCCGGCGAATTCGTCTATCCGCACACCGGACTTTTCTATAGAATTCGGCAACAGTTATGCCTGTCCTAGAGACGTATTGCTCGTAATCGGCGACCTTGTAATAGAAGCACCTATGGCACAACGATCGCGTTTTTTCGAATACCGTGGGTATCGTAATATTCTGATTGACCACTTTGAAGCTGGAGGAAGATGGCTAGCAGCTCCCAAGCCTTTCATGAACGATGACAGTTTCGCAGATAATTACAGCACTGTTGAACAACCATTTCATCCTGAAGAGCATCCTGTTCTTCTCACTAGAGATCCATGCTTTGATGCAGCATCTTTTACTCGTTGTGGCCGCGATATATTCTGGCAACCGGACTTAGTTAGCAATGCGAATGGCGCGGAGTGGTTGGGTCGTGCTCTCGGATCAGACTTTAGAATTCATCGCGCTGAGTTCGAAGATCGATACCCGCAACATATAGATACTACTTTGGTGCCCTTACGAGAAGGTTTGGTGATGATTAATTCCGAACGCCCTCCAAAAACTGGATCGCTCAAACTATTTGAAAATAGTGGTTGGTCAATTGTATGCCCGCCTGCTTCCGTTCGCAGAGGTCTCCCGGCCCCCGCTCGCGACGTTAGTAACTGGATATCAATGAACGTGCTTGTTCTAGACCAAGAAACAGTGATCGTGGAAGAAGCCGAGGAGCCACTTGCGGAATTTCTCGAAGACTTATCATTCGAAGTGTTACCTGTTCCATTTGAGAAAGTCTACAGGTTTGGAGGCGGCTTTCATTGTTGCACCGTAGATGTGCGTAGGGATGGTATTTTGAAAAGCTATTTTTGCGATTGACTTAATATTCTAGTTAACACAACATTGTTCAATAAATCTATACATTTTTGACTTAATCAGACTATATGACAAAAAGCGATACGCTAACACGAAGTCTTACGGAAGTTGACGCTAACTTTCAAGCCCGCCCAGGAATTCTCGCAGGGCAATTAGCAACTGATGTGGAGTTTCCAGTTTTTGCAGAACATTCTAAAGGATCATACGTTTTCGACATCGAGGGTAATCGATACCTAGATTTCATTTTAGGTTTCGGATCCGTAATTCTGGGCCACTCAAACGAAAGTGTCGATAACGCTGTAATTAGAGCTATTCGTAGGGGTATTAATCCAACCTTACATACGACTGATCAAATCCAGCTCACAAAGCTCCTGTGTTCCTCTATACCAAACGCTGATATGGTAGCTATTTTACGTACTGGTTCAGATGCAACCACTGCTGCTGTTCGAATCGCCCGCGCACATACAGGACGCCAACATATCATACGGTGGGGATACAATGGTTGGCACGATTGGTGTGCGCCGAGAGAAACAGGAATCCCACAAGCTACTCGTAAACTCACATCAACATTCGAATATGGGAATCTCTCATCACTCGAAGCAGTTTTTCTAGAACATCGTCATGAAATCGCAGCTGTAATTATGATGCCTTTGGAAGTTGATGTACCCAGCGCATCATACTTAGCCGATATCGCCTCACTTACACGAAAGAATGGAGCGCTATTGATTTTTGATGAAATCAGGACTGGCTTTAGACTCGCGCTAGGAGGAGCCCAAGAATTCTTCGGTGTGCAAGCAGATCTGGCAACTTTCAGTAAAGCGATGGCAAACGGGTATTGCATTTCATGCGTAACAGGTCCAAAGCACATAATGCAATGCATCGAAAACATATCCATGTCTTCATTATTTTTCCGATCACGCGACGGTATAGCTGCATCCATTGCTACAATAGAAAGCCTACGTGATGGTAATTCACTTACTAAAATCTGGTCCCTCGGCAATAAATTCATGACAGGTTTGTCAGCCGCAGCACAAGCTACAGGAGTGCCAGCTAGAGCCGCTGGGTTACCTCCGATGCCATACATTGAGTTCGATCTCAAAGATAACTCAGCGGCCAAGCAAGTGTTTGCCGATGCAATGATTCGCCGAGGTATACTAATTCATCCAAACCACCACTGGTTCATTTGTGAAGAAATGGGCGGTAATGACATAGATATTGCTGTACAAAATGCTAAATTGGCCTTTGAAGATGTGAAACATTTTCTTAGTAAAAACGCTTCAGAATCATAGCAGCGAGGGTCATTGCCAATATATCACGATATTTTGCTCTCCAGCCCCATTTCTGATCATCCTTATGAGTTCCATCTAGATTTGACGCTTTTCCAGTTTGTCTAGGTATTTCAGGCACAGTAACCGCGCAAATACCAGAGCATATGTGATGAATTCTCAAATCAAATCAGGTTATTTGCCTTTTGGGCGATGTCTTAGAGACAAGTCAACTGAGGTTTTAACATGAGTTTTCTTCTGATTGCTAGATCCAGCCGATCATGACCGCATCCCCGGCCACGTTTTTACATCAAACTATAAATTTATAGCTAACTCGGTTACCCACATCTAAAGGCTTCCTCGAGAATTCTTGATGCCTCCTTGGAAAGAGCAACACTAGACTGAAACGAACCGCTAGGAAAAGCAGTTACGGAAGTACGCCTATCTTTTAACACCTCTATATCCGAGCGCAGCAAAGTGTCAACGCGTTGATTGCTTGAATTGATGCGCGCAGCCTCAAACGCTGAACCATTAGAGGAAGACTTATTTGGAACATTGATGTTTAAGAGTATTGGTTCAGGTTGGCTTATCATCCATTTGAGTGCCAGCAAAGCTATTTTACTTGCAAAGTTGAAACGGAGTGGCCCTGGAAGATTTTCATCTACAGAGTACACATCATCTAGACTTATAGCTAGTGAAGAGAGCCCATTCCAAAATGCTATTAGTGCCGCACAGAAAGTTCCCGAATGCAATAAATTTTCTCCAACATTTGGGCCGTAATTAACGCCCGCAACGAAACAGACTGGGTCTTCAATTCTTTTTTGAAAAGCTAAAGCACATGATACCCTAGCAACCCCGGCTGGCGATAAATCATAAACTGTCACATCAATCGACTTTGACGCAAAACTAATTTTCTTTTTAGACTCAATAGCCACCTCGTCCACTACAAAACGCTCAACTGCTAATGCAGTCCCATAACTCGTCCAGGGTTTCTTCGGCGCATGAGCGCTAATAATGTACCTAGTCTTAGATAACTCTCTCAACAACTCATTGTACCCAACTGCCTCAACCCCGTCATCGGTCATGGCGATAATCATTGGAGATCGCGCATTCATATTCCTACACACCTATCGATCGCTTGCGTAATGAAAGCATCGAGATTATTTATCTCCGATAAAGTTAGTTCGGGTTTCATATCAGGTAATCCACCGATAGCTGCAAGCAAATCCCAGACAGGGTGCACATTATCGCAACCGTAAGAAACAGTGAAAAGCTCCATAGCCTGCTGCCCCCAAGAGTGGCAAAGATTCCAACGGCAATGACCAACATCAGCCCCTGGATCACCATAACAAGCGGTAATCCAATCAATCACAGCAACAGGACTTTGATTATTCCAGAGTAAATTTTCCATCCTATAATCTCTATGAAGTAAACAAACAGAAGCTTGCTCTTCCAATGGGTAGCATTGCCTTGCAATTCTCGCTGCAGTTATCCACGCATCTTTACACAGAGACCACTTTGGAGGAACCATTGAAAGAGCATTTGGCCAGTGATGAGGTCGATAAGGGGGAAGACATAAAACGGCCTCATCGATCAACCTTGCGTTGTGAATCAATTTTAACCAATCAGCTAATCCCATGATTTCTTTTTCACCAGGTTTTCGGCCGGATAACCACGGACGTCCTGGTAGCATCTCAGTTAGAACAGCAGGTGATTTAAACCAACGGCCCTCAGCATCAATTGAAATTAATTTTGGCGTAGAAAATGGGAGGCTCTCTACCAAATCTAAAGCTTTCGCTTCCCGCAAAACCAAGTTAGGTTCACGTCGCAGCCAATCTGCCGATAGGACCCTACGAATAACAAAATTATGTTCTCTGGTGCCTGTGCTTGTATATACACCGATCACTTCTGAACCAACGGAACGAGACAAAATCTCAATTTCGCAGGTGTCTACACTGATACCTATGTATGATAACCAAGATACGACTTGAGTCTTTAACACAGCCTTAGACACTAATCCGCTGATGGGCCTGTAATTTCAATAAACCTTTTCTCCCAGAGCATCCAAAGCTCTTCAAGAAGAGTGTCATGATCTAGTTCAGTATCAAGTGAAACAAACAGTTCCTCAATAACGGGCCTACCCACGGTAGATTTTAAAATATATGCAAGGGAGGGACTAATACTCTCACAAAGTTCACCTCGGGAGATCTTGAAGGGTACTTTATCAGAACATCCTTTCTTTTCAGAAATTATTACGCCAGCGTTAAGACCGACAAGCCGAAAGCTTTTCAAATATTCTCGTGGACACCGGACTTTCGTAACTAAAAATGGGCCGAGAACAAGAAGATCTAAATCTGTAGTAATGAAGCTACGAACCGCATCAACAGGAGAATCAACTATTGGTTCGTAACTGTTATTAAACGAAGTGTTTAGGAGTACCCCAACTTTGGTTTCCAATCGAAATTGGTCAATTAGCCGCCAATAGTCAGGACTTTCGTCCTTCGCGACCACTTGAACCCGAGCTGTGCCATCTATATGCACCACAGCCCCAATTTTTGATTGCCACTCAGGTCTTACGGGTACGATGAAATTCATCTGGCCAAGATTACACTTCGCGGTGGGCAAATCAAAAACCTCAGCCGCTTCCTCTTCTAGGACTGAGGGTGCAAAAGGCCGAAAATTTTCACGTTTCTTAACTATTTCATTGACAATATGCCGATTTTCCACGTTTCTCGGATCGGCTAGGATGCTTCGAGCCCCTAATGCTCTTGGTCCAAATTCTGACCGATTACGCGCCCAACCCACGATTTTTCCATCGGCAAGGGCTTCTGCGATTGTCCGGTGTATATTTTTAGGCCTATACCAAAAGAGAAATCCAGACCAAGGGGCTAGCGCCGCCTCCTCTTCTTCACACTCACCATTCGTAGAGATACCTCTCCCCAAAAGTGAGTTGAACAATGAGCTACGTTTAGGTTTAGAATCACAAGATTCAATTGCAGCACCGATTGATGTTCCAGCATCACCAGAAACTGGATAAACATATACAGAGTCAAACAGCCCACTACGAGCAACAACCCCGTTCATCGCACAATTTTGAGCGACTCCACCTGATATACAAAGGTTTCGGATTCCAGTAGATAACTGATAGTGTTTGAGCAATTCAAGCATGAAAGATTCTAATAATCGTTGGGCTGCTGCAGCAAAATCTCTGTGGGCTTGGTCAAATGTAAATTCTGCCCCTGGAACTAGGAGCGCACGAGATGAAATCTCCTTAAGCTTGCAGGAATCGAACCCCCAAAGGCCATTACCCAACGCAACTTTCACCGAGCTAAATAATTCTTCATATCGATAAGGGTCGCCATAAGGGGCAAGCCCCATAACTTTGTACTCGTCGAAATTTCCAAACCCTAGTAGATTTGTCACCTCTCGATAGAAATATCCAGGCGACAACTCGACCGGAAGAGTATCAATAAGTGTCTGTTTATTGCCGTGCACCTCAAATATAGTAACAGCTTCATTCTCTCCATTCCCATCAACTACAACCGACAATGCATTCTCAAAGCACGAAATACTCAGCGCAGAACGACTATGAGCATTATGGTGACGAACAAATCTAATTTTGCTTGGGTCACAAGAAAACTCCAAAGCTGATCCTATGTTACTTGCCAGAATCTCTCTAATCCCTGGAGGCCGCGCTACCCCGGTTTCGGAACAAACGCGACTCAAATCACGATTACAAAACTCCTCATCAAAAAAGAAAGAAAAAGCTTCTATCTCATTAGGTACAATCTGTGCGGCCTTAACGCAAGCCCTCAGGGAGCTTGAAGGGAAAAAGTTTGTGTGCTTCAAACGCGTTAAGCGCTCTTCTTCAATCGCAGCACGAACAACTCCATCCACAACTATTGCTGAAGCAGAATCGTGAAAAAAAAGGGGGTGCAACCCTTCGACAACAGGCTTCCCTCCAAGAACATTTGGCCCGCCAGCAATACCAACTATAGCACTCACTTTCTATAACTTCTCCACTTTGGCGGCCTAGGATCAGCTGGACCAATTCTAACTCGTCCGTCCATCCAGGATACAGGCAAACCATTTACCGAACCAAGGCCCTTCCAGATATCCATACCAAGTAATGTTTTTTGGCGCGTGGAGAGCTCACCTATTATTGAATTTGACAATGAACGTGAGAAATTCTCCTGTTGCCGTATATAGGGGCGACAGAAATACGCAAACAAAGCTCTTCGTTTGCATGTCTTTGTTCTATTATTTCCAGTGCCGTGCCAAAGTCGACCATCCATACATACCAACGATCCAGCGGGGGCAATCACTGTTGTAGTTTCACAATTCGAGATATCCGAACCGATACCTTCAAGATGTGAATTCTGAATGATTTGCGTCGCTCCGTTTTCATTAGTGAAGTCGTCCAGCAGAAAAATCACATTGACAACTTCAGCCCGCATCCACGGCTCAGGCAAATAACCTTGATCTGCGTGTAGTTGTTGGGCACTATTTCCCGGCAAAGCCACATTGGCTGTTATACTAGATAACAAAAAATCTAAACCCAGCACCATTTCCACCATTTGATTTGCTACCGGATGCTCAATAAGATCAAGGAAAATGGGATCCTTAGCAATCAAGTTGAAAACACGCTGATTTCCGTGAGAAAACCATGCCTCTTTATTCACTCGCTCCCAATTTGTTAATTCATCAATGTGTGATCTAAGCTCATTGAGGTCGTCTGATCTAATTACACCAGAACATACAGCTATGCCATCTTTATCCAGATTAGCTTTACATAAATCGCGCCACTGTGCGTTGGAATATGGCACTATGTCTAAGTGTGTAACTGCCTGATTCTGACTCATCCCCCCCCCAAGCGAAACCCAACTCACACATCAAACGATAAATTATTGAACCATAATTGACTCAAAAGACTCGCCGCTTCATCCCAACTAGGAAGATGCAAATTCAGAGTAGTGCGCGCATACCTAGCTCGTTCAGATGCCCGTGGAGAATTGAGGGCCGCTATTGCAGCTTCAGCAAAAGAATTCACCTCATTATCGACGATGGACAAATAAGGTACAACTTCTTTGGGGAACCCTCTTAACGCCAGCGAAGTAGTAACTACAGGCATCCCTGCGGCAATCACCTCAACTAGCTTCATTTTCTGCCCACCACCGAAACGAAGAGGAAACAAAAAGACACTGGTATTCATCATCAATTCATCTAGGTGCTTAAACGGTCCATGAACAATAACCCGACTTGCATCTGAAGCAACTTTTACAAATTTATCCGACATTCCAACCCCTGCGAAAACCAACTGCGAATGAGGTGAAATTTCCGAAACTACTGGCCAAATATCTTGCAAAAGATGCCACGCGGCATCTTCGCTGGGAGGCCACCTATAATTACCTATGTATAGAAAAGTACAATTTGCATTAGTGTCACGTTTAATTGGACGATTATTCAAATCTAGATGATCCATACCTCCGGGTATACATTCGACGTTATTGAGCTTGCCTACAACAGTAATGATTTCTCTATCCTCATCGGTAACTGCAACACATTGGTCTACCCTATTCCAAACACGAACCTCCCATTCTTGAGTAAGCTGAGAACTTCCCATCGGATAATAACCGTATTTCTCCCCAGCGGCCTCAAGTTCATATTCAATATTTTCTTCAGTCAATACAACAGGTGGGCAACTGGTTTCTGGAAGGTAGTGAACCAAAAAATAGCCTTCAACGTGAACTAGATCAGGATCAAACTTAGCTAGAAGCATCGAAACAACATCTTTTCCTGCCGGGGCAAAGTGTGCACGAACACGGTTAGGAGTGTGAGCTGGTGCAAGCTGATTGATTGTTTTAATAAAAGTTACAGATACAAGAAATTCCAATGCAGGATTGACAAAATTACTGGCTTGATCGATATCTGGCACAAAAGCCACCAGATGAATATCGAAATATTCCTTCAACCGTAGAAGCAATTGATATTCCCTCAATTGCCCTCCACTAGTCGGAGGTATAGGCAAATTATTCGTGACATACAGAACCGATGGTTTATCACCATTAGAACCTTCAAAAGCTCCAGAAGAGAATGTCCGGTACTCCTCCAAAGCCACTATCCGAAACTCCCAACGAGAAATTCTCCGACAGCCAAAAGATTAACAGCGCCCCTCTTCAAAAGGGAAAGAGAGTCTCGAGCTCGATAGCAGATTGGCTCTCCTCGTGTATTTAAAGATGAATTCACAAGAACTGGTACACCAGCTATCTCTTCGAATCTTTTCAGAAGACTGTAATAAAGCTCATTATCTTCTTTCGAGACAACCTGAGGGCGCGCTGATCCATCGATATGAGTTACAGCAGGGATTAATTTAACCACATCTGCACGAACATTCGATGAAACAATCATAAAAGGATTAGGCACTCCGTCAAAAAATGAATCGAAAGAGTCAATTGGAACACTCGGCGCCAGAGGCCTCCATACCTCTCGTTCTTTACACTTATTCATCGCAACAACTGTTTTCCTTGTTCGAGGATCGCCAAGGAGACTTCTAGCCCCGAGAGCCCTGGGCCCGACTTCTGCTCGACCTTGATGCCAAGCTACAATCTCCCCCGCGCTTATTGCCTTTGCGACTTCATTGACAAGAGATTTCTCATCAAGTTTGCGATACGGCATACCACTAAGCTCAACCTCTTTGAAAATTTCATCTGAAGTTTCCGAAAGCCCCCAATAGGCATGCTGCATGGTCATGTGGTGAAAAGAATCTCCATAAAGATCTTTACTCAACTGAAGGGCCGCGCCTAACGCAACGCCCATATCCGTGGATGCTGGCTGAATAAAAAGCCTTTCAGCGATTCCTGAATTAGCTAGTTTGCCATTTGCAGAACAGTTAAGAGCCACTCCACCAGATAATACAATATTGCGACAACCGGCTTCACTTGCTGCAGTTTCGGCGAGAGACAGCACTATTCTCTCTAGCACATCCTGCACTGAAGCAGCAAAATCACGGTACGCCATGGGCTCACCCTTTATTGATCCTTCAAATGGAAACACTACATTTTCAAAAAAAGTTGACAGCCGCGAACACCGCCCAACCACTCTAGATCGGCCAAATCCAGTTTCCGATCCGGATATTCGCCAAATTCGATCATCCTCGGCGGATGGCGGAGCTAAGGGAAGATCGTAAATCGGTCTTCCGTATGCCGCCAACCCCATGAGTTTTCCCGCTTCCTGGTGGTTAAAACCTGCAAATGAGGTTGCGGTTTCGTAAAAATATCCAAGAGAATGATCAACATCGTAAGTTTTACTTACATGGATCCCACAGTTCCCACAATTGGCTATAGTCGTTGACTCTTGCTCACCCATCGCATCCATAACAATTGCAACAGCAGACTCAAACCCACTTGGATAGAACGCGCTAGCAGCATGACTTAAATGATGAGGGATGGATATCACCTTGGGTTTGTGGCAATCACCAAACAATTGAGAAGGAAACAAGTGATTTGCACTCGAATATGAATTAACTTCAGCGCACCGATTTGGATCGTCACCCAGCCAATTTATCAATCCTTGATGGTCTGAACCAAGAGCTACCGCATCCAAATCATTTAGGCCGATACCAGCAAAGTTTAAGCATGCTTCCAGAGACTCTGCTGGGGACTCATCTATCGCATGCTTGTTACGTGAAAGCCTCTCCTGCTCAACCCAAACAACCAGATTCCCCTCATGGGTAAGTGCACATGCCGCGTCATGGCTGCCATGATTGATACCTGCAACCCAACCACTTTTTGCTTTTAATCCTGCGCTTGATAGTTGATGGATAAACATTCTGCACTAAACCCCTGAAGACTCCTTAAACTGTGAAACGTGAGAATGAACCAAGCTTGAGAGTAACTCCAACGCCTCAATATCTTCCAGCCTTTTCGGTGGTGATTTCATGTAGTAGCTACAAACTGGGTCTAAAACCCCACCAATACCGAGCTCGCGCGCAATAGCAGCATATCTAATCACATCCATCACCACAGCAGCGCTATTTGGTGAATCTTCCACTTCTAGCCGAACATCAATATTTAGCGGAGCGGAACAGAACCCCTCGGCTTCAACGCGTATGAATGCAACTTTAGTGTCTTGGAGAAAGGGAACGTAGTCCGATGGACCAATATGCAAATCCGCCTGCTTACTGATGTTTTCTACCTTTGATGCAACAGCGCGAGTTTTCGAGGTTTTTTTATCAACCAGTCGACTCTGATCCAACATATTAAGAAAGTCGGCATTGCCACCCACATTAAGTTGATATGACTTTGTAATCTCATACCCACGCTCTGATAACAACTCTACCAACCGCTGGTGAACAATTGTTGCTCCCACTTGGCTGCGTATGTCGTCCCCGACTAATGGTACTTTTTTATCCAGAAAAGCTTGGGCATAGAAAGGATCATTAGCGATAAACACAGGAACACAGTTCACAAACGCAACACCAGCTTCCAATGCTGCTTCGGCATAGTATCGGACAGCGTTTGTAGAACCAACGGGCAGATAGCAGACCATGACGTCTGCCTTGGAGGCACGCAAGCTCTCAGCTACGTTGACTGGCAGTTCACTAGAAATCGAAACTCTTTTCTCAAATGGATAAGCATCTGTATGCGGCGCGACCCCATCGATAATCGGCCCCATTTCAACAATTATATCCTTCAAAGATTCCGAAGGAGTATGCAGAAAACGCGAATTATTAGGATTAGCGCCAATTGCATCATAAAGCGATTTGGAAACTTTACGAGAATCAACATCATATGCAGCTACAAATGATAAATCCCCAGCTACAAAGCCAGCTAAATCTTTACTAATCAATCCGTTTGCAGCAGGGTGCCTGTTATAGAATTCCGCGCCTTGAATTAAACTTTCCGCACAATTCCCCACCCCGGCAACAGCCACCTTTATACTTTGCATGATAACTCAAATCCATTAGTGCTTGCTTGATGTAAGGCCAACCGCGTCCGCTAATGCACCGGCAACGTCTTTCGGAGAAAAATCTGTTTTTTCTTCATCTAAGCTGAGCGCAAAGTTGAAAATAAGACCATCTCTCGATTGCAAACTTAAAATTACTTGCGAATTATCATCGGTGACCCCTACTCCAAACCCAGAGGTCTCAATGGCTTCCTTCGGTGACAGTGAATCATATTCAGCAAATTGCTGTATATCTAGTCGATTAGCCGCCAATTGATGAAGGATCTCAACTAAATGACCAAGAGTATCAAACGGAATATGGACAACAACCGAGCCGCCCGCCATCTCAGTTACACCCAACTTCACACTACTGCCATCTTCTGCAATAGTACCAAAATCAATATTTTTAATAACCAGCTCTACCACACCCCCCCCCTTTATAATTCTAAATGCTTAAAAAATCATTGAAACTCAAACAGTCTGACACCAACCAAACGGTAATACCATAAACACCACCACCCAGAGAACCGCAAAGCTTCTGTACTTGACCAGCGAAGCTCTTGAAAGACCCCAACTTATAACAAAAAAAACGAGACCCCACCAGTAGGTTATAAGCTAATATATTCTGTTATTCTTACTCCTTTGCCTTCCAACAATAGATTCATTGTACCCTTGTTGCACAAATCACGCTCTCCGGCAAAGCAGTGTCCACAACAAACTCGTCCACCCAATCAATTTAAACCCCACCAATAGCTAGAACTGGCTCTTCCATTTTTAGTAGAGGATCGCAAAACACCAACGTCACTAAAAGTCACATCAACCCCTAGCATCAAGACCCCAACAGCGAAGCACCCCTGCCATTTACACAAGACAAGCCAGCAATCAATAATGATGCATAATTTAAGCCAAGCACCAACGCTGAAGGGTATACTTGAACACTAACCGGCCAAGCTTTTTCTTTAATATAGCTGGGTGAATAAAGGGGGCCAGCGCGATACCACGACATCAAAACGCATCCCAGCCATTTAAATAAAGGCGCAACCAAACCCCAACACAACAAAATCGGCACAATATTTGCTTGCACCTGCCATCCAAAAATATATTGAAACAAGGTTCGTGACTCCGTATAATTCGCGCCTCGTTAATTATCTGATTTAAGGACTACCCCACAATGCCGACGATTAATCAACTAATAAAGCGCCCCCGAAAAAGGAAGGTCGAGAAAGCCAAACGCCCAGCGCTACAAGCATGCCCCCAAAGACGCGGCGTCTGCACTCGGGTTTACACGACAACTCCGCGGAAGCCAAACTCAGCTCTCAGAAAAGTAGCGCGTGTTAAACTTACAAATGGATACGAATCCACCGCTTACATCCCTGGCGAGGGACACAACCTCCAAGAACACTCTGTTGTTTTGATTCGTGGAGGCGGACCAAACGACCTACCAGGCGTACGTTACTCTGTTGTTCGCGGCACACTGGATACATCTGGCGTGAGCGACCGGAAACAAGCCAGATCACGTTATGGCACCAAACGCCCAAAATAGTTATTTCAATCTTAGCAGCCTAACCTTATACTGTTCTTGAATCGGTTTTCTCAAACATAGTGATCCAGTGTTGGGTCGAGAGGGTAGCTTAAATGGATGAATGGGAATCTGCTGCTGAGATTTTAACCAAGGCAAAAGAAAGAATCGAACAATTTGGGTGGCAGCAGGGAGCGGCCAACCCTGTGGCCGTCGAATGTATGGCTACTGCAATGGAAAGGGCTTTTAAAAGCATGGACAAGTCTTTAGTTGAATTTGATCATGCGAAAGAAGCTCTAAGGCGCCAGATCGGTAAATCTTATAAAATCACAGAACAATCACAGAGCAACGACAAAAACTTGTCTTACTGGGGCCAACTCTTTGTTCAATGGAATGATGAACCCGAACGAAAAGTGGAAGAGGTTATAGAAGCTTTCGAATCAGCTGCAAACTTGGCGACACAACTTTCATCATCTAGTGACGAATAAGCAATGGAGAACCGAACTAATTTGAAGCGACTGTAGCTTACCATGAATATGAATATTGCATAACCATGGTAGCTCTTAATTGCAATAAGGGCCGTTAAAATATTTTCTAGATGTTATCCGCTTGTTGTCTAGCGGGAAACAGCAAGGTTGTTGGTAACTTCGCTACCCACATTAGCTTTTGCGCCAACATCGTTAGAAAAACTGGATTTAGGGTTTGCCATCCTGCCCGCGGGAGAAGGTGATATCTTACGAAATCGGTCCATAAAATTCTTTCCAGATTGTTAAAGGGGCAGCATCTGAAGAACAACGCGTATCGTTACGATTATCGTAGGTAAACTCTCTGACACTCGAACATCATGAATCAAAGTTGCCATCATGTAAAGAAAATCGGAGCGAATCATGAAATGGTAATAATGCACATAAGTCAATTGAAGGTATTGGCATCCTAGGTGCCTAGTCCATCTAAATTGCCAAGATGGTCGGCACCAAGGACGTTTTACCAATCACGCCACTCACTACCAATTCCGACACTTACCCCATACACATCTGCATCTAAACCGACCGCTTCAGTGATAACATCAAGCAAACAACAAAGCTCCTCGCGTTCGCCTGTCTCAATGAGTTCCCTATTGACCTGGTTATGAAGGTCATTAAGCGCTTCTACCGATTCTTTTATCAGTGAAATTTTCACTTCATCACTTGCTTCGTCTCCCACAGCTAACAATGAAACTATCAGGTTATCCATAATAGCTTTAGCCAAACCAACATTTTCGGGCGTATACTGATCAAGCCCACGACCAAATCTAGCTGCCCATGTTTCAAATGGGTAACTTTTCCTAGCATCCGCTAGCTTATCTGAAAAACTCATACCAACTTTCCTCCATGATTATTTAGGATTTTTCTTCTTAGACTTGATTCTCTTGTACATCGATAACAAAACCCCTATGGCCTCTCTAGGAGTGGCCTTCTTTCCATTCTTCATTTTTATGGACTTAAGCTTCTCTCGCTGATTCTTGGTTACTGAAATAGTTACGATCTTATCCCCTGAATTTTTGTCTTTGTTTCTCCTACGCCAACGCCTTTTTCTGATTTTCCCTGTCAGTGATGCCATTTCATCTTCTTCGAATAGTCCCTTCTCGCCGTAATGTGAATTAATGGTATCTATCAGATTCTCAACTTTGTCATACATCTTTTTACTAAGTGTGAGCTTACCTTCTTTCACCCTCGTATCTAGCTTATCAACATAGGATTCAAGTAAATCTATGTATTTTGATGGGCCATCTGCTTCTTCTAACTTTTCTTGAATTGCATACAAATATTCAGCCACTTCTGCTGCACATTCAGCATCCACTCCCTCGTCTTTCCCATACCATCGCAACTTCGCAATACCAACCATTTCCCAGCCTCCTGCTTATTCGTTACGTGCCTCGCTCTTAAGCATAGACGAGAAAATTTCATCACCTCTAAAAAACCATTCACTCCAAAAACGAGGCAGAGTCCCGAAATAAAATCACACCCTTTAATAACAACAAGTTAGCGACACAAAAACGAGGCGAGGAACGTTAATCCTCCTTTTATAAATACTGTGAATACGACCTGCACCCATCAATGCAGGACACGCAAATGAAAACTCAATCAGAAATGCACGAACTGAACATCCTAAAGACAAAGGAAGTGATGAAAATAACGACACTTTCAAGATCAACCTTATTCAGGCTCATCAGAAATGGTGACTTCCCTCGCCCAATCGAACTGACCCCAGGTCGATCGGGCTTTATCAATCAAGAAATACTCAACTGGATTAGTACCCGCAAGCGCGTGTGCTAACAGCAGTGTATTCAGACAAACAACCGTTAAATTACTTTTAGATAGGTATTAAGCATGACTAAATTAAACAACACCGTAAGAAACCCATATTGCTTGGATATGATCACCACTACCTTTGACATAAACCCAGATCAGCAAGAGAGAATAGCCAACAGGATTACCGTTTTATTTAGAGACATAAAGAAACGAACCAAGTACCTAGGAACACAAGGAAAGATCACCCCGAATAATATGAAAAGGCTTAAGACCCTCTACTATCAAAACCACCTAATAGTTCTAGGAACAGGCTTTAGTACATTTACGCTTAAACTGTCTCTTCAGCCAAAAAGCGATTTGGTATCTTACTTAAGGCTCGAATTCAACCCAAACAAGGCCGGGCGCATCGGATGCCAATTGCTGCGAAGGCTTCTCATGTTCCTATTGGGAAGAAGCACAGCAGCAACCTTTCCAAATAAATGTCGAGTTACGCGGATCGATTTGTGCTTTGATATCAATTTGAATGTAGGGAACCTGTTCCCGTACTACCCCAAAACTCGTGTATCTCAAATTATGCGCGATGAAGATGGGATGATCACTTCGTTCATAATTGGCAGTGGCGCTCACTCCCCTAATGCGGTAAGGACAACTATCTACGATAAGGAACTGGAACAAATAAACAAAAATGGTTGCTCTCTATACAACCACGCGTTGTTTAGACTCGAATTCAGTGTTCGAAACACCAACCTAAGCATCAGCGACCTTACCCCTTCATTTTTTCTAAAAATGATAAAGAAATTGAAATTCTACTCTGATGATTTTCTAGAGGATGATTACTTCAGCAACAACTTTCTATCCGTTGCCGACGAGGAAGGCCTTAGTGCTGCATTTTCATACGCTTCAGAGAATGACACCAAGTGCTATAAAAGGCGGCTAGATACTCTGTATGAAGAACCATCTCCTTTCAATTTCAAACAATTGATTAAGCGTGATTTCAGAAAAGTGCTTAAGGAGCTATTTGTAAAATCCTAAGTTAAGGTAACTTATGGCCGTTCCGCTCCGTTTTTGACTAGTGATATACAGGAAAATTCACTAAACACTAATGGGCGTGAGCGGCTACATATAAACACCAAGTGTATTTCAGATATTTACCTCAAATTCACATGGTTGAATTGTAAGCGCATCTATAGACACCTACTGGAACAGCCCCATATCAGATATCAGAATGTATCGCACCCCCTGGGTTAACATCGCACCATCACCAAGATCTAGGCCGCATGCAGTTAGTCGATGAGGCAGAACATAAAACGTTTAGACACACCGGCGGGATGTCTATTTGGGGCGGAGGGTACAAATAATGACAATTACATGGAATCACTACTTGTGGGATGAAGATCACCACGTAGACCCAGCCAGCATCAGATACCTAGAAGATGAATTAGACATCATCTTCCCGCAGGACTATTTGGATGCAGTGGTTTCAAATGACGGCAAGACTCCTAGCCCTAGCGTTCTATCTATTAACGGAAGAACTACGGGTATAGACGTTCTGTTCTTAATTGAAGGGGGTGAGCCAGAGGAAAGCAGCACAATCAGATCAAACCTTGAATATATCGAAGACGATGTGCCAGAAAAGATCATCCCCATTATGGGAACAGGTGGTGCCAGCGTCATTGCTTTTGATTACAGGCTCTCCAACCGCAACCCCAAAGTTGTTTTTGTGAATGCAGACAAAGAAGGTGAAGATGCAATCACTGAGATATCCGCTAACTTTACCGACTTTCTAAGTCTACTCAAATCGGCTCAACATAGTTATATCTGACAGTGGTAGACCAGCTAGCTAACCCCTCGCTGCCGGTCTTCCGCCAAAGCTCCTTCTTTTTGCGCCCTGCTGCCAATAGTAATTTAACTGTACTTTGATTAAGCAGTGAAAGGCGCTCATCATGATTCACCCTACTTCCGTAGAACTAAGCTGGTTCACCCTTTCCGCACGTGTGGATATACAAACTTTCGAGGATGTAGCAGCTAGGCTAAATGCGCTTACAATCTTACATAACCCAAATCACCTTGTCAGAAAGGGATCGAATCTATTTGTTTTGGAAAAACCAGGAAATATTTCTGGTGCCTCAATTGAGATACGGCTTAAAAAGCAATGGGCGAAGCATTACGTTCACGTTACATTTAAAAAAGTATCCACATCAACCAATGCTTTCATTTCACGAATTATAAAAGTGCTCGCCAGAGTCTATGGCGCAGAGGGGCTTGTTTTACTTTGGAAGCAATTCAGACTATCGGCAATCTCACTTTCATATTCGTTTCACAAGGCACCGAAACCTGAACAGATAAGAGTTCACATTGAAAACAAACCTACTCCACTACCTGAAAGCAACATGATAAAGGTCGAGGTTTCCAATGCGGATATATCGGTTATATTTCAGCCACCAGAAACGAACGCCATGTCTAGAATGACCTTAACGATTAATTTACAAACAAAAGCGCTAACCAAGAAATCAACAGAACAGCAAATATCCAACTATTTGTCTGTACTGAATTTGATCAAAATATACGCTATGGAACTTTTTGCGAAAGTCGAAACGGATAATTCACAGGAACCCATTCATTTTTTGGGTATTTCAAAAAAACGCATATTCTTAGTGGAAAAACAACTTTCCAAACTTTCAAAGAGGATATTGGCTGTAAAGGAATAGTAAACCACGCAAGGTATAACAAGCACCAATCATTCTTCGCTTTTTGACCTCGCTCTATCAAATGCTATCGCCATAACACTTTTCTTATTACGTTGCTTCCGCGACCTAGATTTTTCAGATTTCTGGCTACTTGGCTTTGATTTAATATGGCTTTTTTTAACTGGTCTTGGTTTCCTTGCTTTTTTACCCTTATTTCTGATCGATTCCCCAGCCTCCATTGCGGACAGAAAGCCAAGCGCTGTATATTTACCCACACCAATTATTGCAGATAATTCAAAAGCACCTTCGGTAGCTTTTCTTATATAACAGATGCTATCAGGTGAAAGCCCTGATCTTGCTTGACCTCGAATTAACGGCTGCGCGATATAAACCGACATTGGCTCTCCACTGAATTCACCGGTCACCTTAATCAACGTCGAATCTACACGGCCTGCCGCGCGAATAAAAAACGGCTCCCAGCCTTCAAGCTGCCACCTGTATTTCTTTCTTTGCTTCCGAGTTGGTTTTGCAGGTTTTGGCTGTAACAGCCTTTGCTGACTAGTACATGGGTGTCTAGGCCAAGGTGGTCCTAATTCATCAAAGTAGGCCCGCCCACCATTTGGGCAGCTGTAAAAGAAAACTCGCTGCCCACAAACAGGGCAATTTGCATTTGGGATGGTATAACTATGAAATGTCGCTGTAATAGGAGGGATGTTGCCATAGTTAAAGCTTGTTGCACTTGGGTTCCTGCCAGAATGGCCCTCACCACCCCATCCGCATGTGCAATTTGGAGGATGATTCCAAGCGTTACACACTGCTACACACCTGTATCAGTCATCGCTTCAAATTTAGTCCAAATTCAAACAAAAACATTTCAATATTTTCACGACTCACATTGAGCGTAGCGCCTATATCATCAATCGTTTTTAAGTATTTGGGGTAGTTTGATATTGCATTGTGCATTCTAAGATTCGATATGGAAGAAAGCTCTTGGAAAGCACCCTTTCTAACAGTCTTAATAATTCTGTCATCCAAAATCAACGCTTTCGAACCATTTACATCTACATTTAAGAAATATAGAAATTTTGAGTAAGTTGACAGACCCAGACCAGAGAATGCGTTTAGTTTAGAAGAATGGCTTTTCCAATCATCAACCCCTTGTTTCGCTTCGCTTAACAACTCGGCAATGGAATCAATATTTTTCGCAATATTATCAAAGTGGTTTCCTCGCATCCCCCTTGGATAGCCCCACAATATTACTGCAATTAGCAGCTTTTTGAGTCCCGCTTCCTTAGCAATAGTAAAAAGGTCGCCTCTACTCAACTCCAAACTTTCCTTCCCACAAAATAGCCCATGAAAAATTTGAGCTAGTTCTCCACCTGAATTCCGGTACTTATGCCACGTTGAAGCTTTTGTCGAAAACGACTGACATTTAACAGGCATTGAATCTATTAAGGTTTGGAATTGCTGCATGCTTTGCCTTTTATAAGTTCATCTAAATGCAGCGCCCAGCGCTGCCACCACTCTTTTGCTTCTGAATCGTAGGAATGCCGGTCATAGATACCAGATACGCTAGAATCTACGTGATTTAAAATTCGATCCTGCACAACCCGGCTACAACCAAGTTTTGCTAACCCCGTACCCACAGTTCGCCTTAGGTCATGAGATGTCCAATGATCTAACCCACTGTCACCACCATATTTAGAAACCTGCCAAACAATAGCGTGCTGGCGTATGGGCTTTGTCTTAGATACTTTGGACGGAAATAAAAATCCAGTATCACTTTTTTCAATTGTAGACAGTATCTCAACAGCTTGCGTTGATAAGAATACTGTATGTGATAACCCGTTCTTAGTTTTGGGCAAATGCCACTCCCCACGGTCAAGGTCAATGTTTTTCCATTCCATAGACACTACCTCGCCACCACGACACCCAGTCAGCAGCATGAGATTGAGGATGTTCTTCGCCGCTGGCGACATTTTCGAATGAGGAAGCCATTTTAGAAACTTGGTCAGTTCAGCATCAGTAAAAACCCGTTTCCGGGCTGTCATCTTTGGCGTTTTAACTCCATAAGTAGGATTCATAAAATCCATATCCACACGCCCAGCCGAAATCGCGTGCTCAAACGCGCCATTCAGTTCAACTTTAACCATCACCGCTATTCTGGGTGCTCTTTTGGCAATTTTCTGAATCAGATCATGTATGTGTGAGCGCCGAACATCCAACACAGGCATATTCCCAATATTGGGGGTGACATCGGCTTCAAGCATCCTGCGGCACTCAATCTGCCCCTTCAAAATTCGGCGGTGCGCAATATGCTCATTCAGGTAATCTTCTATTAGCTGTGATACCAAATATGTTTTCTGGGCATTTTTTGCCCGCTTAGCCTTCTGCTTCTCTTCTTCAAGCTTTTTATACTCCTGCGGGTCACCATACTTCTCCCGAATTGTTTTTTGCTCCAGATGCGCGACACGGGCCTCAGTGAGTGACATTAGTGGATAGTTGCCGAGCTTGATCTGCTTGAGTTGCTTATCCTTACTACGGTAGCGATAAACCCAGGTCTTGGAACCGCCCTTGTTCACCACCAGCCTGAGCCCTCTATGAGCGCCCCGATCAACGAGAATGCCCTCTTTGTGTCGTTTCACTGTGAGCGCATCGAGCGGTTTGTTATCATCAGACATAACGCTTCACCTAAATGCTATTGATTATCATTACACCGCAATGTGCTCGATCTAATTACAGACTAGTCACATTAGACGTTTTTAACGTTCTCGCGCTGTAGTTTCACTTTGAAGCTTGATTTCAGTATAACTCACACTAGCAGCTACACTAATCGCAGCGATTCTGTGCGGCATGCTGAAACTCCGTGAAACAGATTGAGACACAAGCATTTAGCTGAACCAACACATAACATATTGATATATAAAGATATTATAAGTTTATTATGAACAAGAACAGCGACATAGCTGCTACAGACATGTCTCAACACACCCCCATGATGCAGCAAACAGCGTGCGCCATTATAAGATGGCTGCATTGAATGGGGCATTGCCGGCGTTGCCCCGCGCGGTGGCTTACGCTGAACTGGCTGAGAGTGAATGTAAAAAAGGCGCCGTTGATACAGCAAAACAATACTATTCGGAGATGGTGGCGCTGCAGCCGAACATCAGTTGGGCCCGGGGTAACCTGATTCCACGTATTCTGTTTGATTGCTCGGATCTTGCCTGGGCGGAGCAGGTGAGCAAAGAAACATTGGCGCAGTTAGACTACCCCGTGGCGAGGGAAGATTATGGCTGGGTACAGTTCGCCCGGGCGGCAAAGCTGCAGGCAGCCGGGCAGCAGCAAGAGGCGCTGCAGGTTTGGCAGCGGGCACTGGCGTTCGCCGACAATTATCAGAAATTCTATATTCGTGCGGCGGAGTTCAGCAACCACGATCTGTTTGCCGATATTTACCGTCAGCTGCCACACTTCGGTGAGGTGACAGCAACCGGTCGGGCCCATCGCGGCAAAACGATGTTACACCTGGCCATCAACGCACAGCGCCCCACCAACGTCCGCTGGTTGATTGATCAGGGTATGGCGATCGACACCCGCGATGATATGGGCCATACGCCATTGCATTACGCAGCACAAACCGGGCAGATCAAGGTGATGCAGTGGCTCACAGAGCGCGGTGCCGATGTGAACGATGTTAGCGGTCCATCCGGGTTATCCCCGCTGATGCAGGCCATCGAATTTAAACAGAGTGATGCGGCACTTTGGCTGATGAACAATGGTGCGGATATTAATTACCGCATGCAAGCGGGGGTAACCCCGCTGGGACACGCGGTGAGCACAGGAAGCCTGAGCATCGCTGCAGCTCTGCTGAAAAGAGGCGCAGACCCCAGCGTGCGGTTGTATGATCAGTACACATTGCAACAGGCCGCAGTAGAATTAAACAACGACGCCATGCTGGCGTTGCTGAAGCAGTACCCGGGAACGGAGTAGGGTATCTGCCACCGCGGAAATGCTACAGATTGTTTTGGTTGGTGATGATTTCCTGGGGTGGATTCAACAGAGCCTGCTGCGCACTGCCGCTGCCACTCAATGCATAGTCAAACCAGTCCAGGATCACTTGCCTGGCGGCTTTGGAATTGTTGCTGCTGCCGGTATTGTTCATCCACTTCAGGTGATCGAAGTTCGCCAGTTGCATGTAGGCTTTGCTGATGCCGGCGGGAAGGTTGTCATAGGCACCGGCGGAAAAGCCCGGCGGTGCAACGATGTCATTCTGCCCCACCAGCAGTAATGTGTCTGCGGTCACGTTCGCCAGGTTTTCATTGGGCGAATAGGGAGCAAGGGCAACAATGGCGTCGATCGCGTCGGCCAGTTCATTGCCCACGTTCAAAACCGCACCACCACCCATGGAATAGCCCATTAAGGCGTACTTTTCCAGTCGCAGGTAGAGTGGGTTAGCGGGGTCCATATTGGCCGTCTGCATCAGATCGTAGCCCGATCGTTGGGCACTCTCATAACCGGGGACACTCAGGTTGTCCACGGCGGAAACAGTAAATACCACCATGTTGCCCTGCTCAACCAGATACTGGGCCAGCCAATACATATTTTGTTGGTTATTGGTAAATCCACCCGACAGGGTGGTGGCGCGGTAGCTCTGCGAATTATCCGGTAAATCACAGGGATAAAATACCCGCGCGGAACTGATTCCCCCGCTTGGCTCGGCGTCGTAATAACATTCTGATCCACCCCCGCATCCGCCTAAGACCAGAAGCGGCAATACGAGAGAGACTAACTGCTTTATTGTATTTCTTTTCATGCGCGTGCCTTGCTTGTGAACGGTTGCCAGACAGGAGAGTGTAGAAATAATCGCCTGCGCACTAATAGGAATATTGGGACAGGTTTACGCTTTTATGACCTGCGGCCCGCTCTCAGAGCAACTTTTAAAAGGCTAAGCAAGCCCCTGGGAGTGGGCCACAGCCCCCTGTCGGGTTAGTTATAAAACGGGGATTGCATGGCGCGACTGGCCTGCTCGGTGGCAGTGGCATCGAATACCCGTGTATAGAAGGCCGCGTTCAGGGACTTGGCCTCTTGAGGAAAGTACTCCACCGCAAACTTCTGTGCGTTCTCCACCGTGTCAAAGGCATAAAAGCCACCTGGCGTGCCCGTGTGCAGGCCACTTAGCCAGGTTTTTGACAGCAAGCCGGGCTGCTTTTTCAGTTTGGGATTGATGTCACGCCAGGGGCCGTTATCAAACGGCGTGACGTTCAGCTGCACTTCGGTGTACACGTAGGCGCCGGGTTTGGTGGCCGGGGTGTTGCCGTAGTATACGGAATTCATATCGCGGCTGGCGGATTCGGTTACGCTGGCATCAAACACGCGGGTGGTTTGGGCCACACCGAACCCCTTGGCCTCGTTGGGGAAATAATCGGTAACGAATTGCTGCGCGTGTGCAACGGAATCAAAAGCATAGAATCCGCCGCCGGAGCCATTGCCCACACCGGAAAGCCAGGTTTTATTGAGAAACCCGGGCTGTTGTTTTATGTCCTGATTGATTCTTTGCCAGGGAATTTGATCAAACGGCGTCGAGATTTGTAACTCGGTATAGACGTAGGCCATTGGGTTGCCGGTTTGCTGGCCGGGGTTTGTCTCCGCGGCGGTGACGAGTGCATGAGCGCTGAGCAGAGGGATCAGGGCCAGAGCCGCGGCGCTTTTGCCGAGAAACGAACGTCGGCTTTTTGTGTGCTGGTTGGTTTGTGCTGGTTTCAGTGGCGTGTACATGGGAATCTCCTTTTGCCAATTATATAACGATCACTATATAATGATCGTTATCGGAATATTTAAATAACGATCGTTATAAGTCAATCATTAAATAGCGATCGTTATATTAATTTTTTATGACAAGTCAGGTAACCGTTATGCGACGTAAAGGTGTCAACAAAGAAGAAACCCGCCGCAAGGTGCTGGATTCCGCCAGTAAAAGCTTCCGCAAGCACGGTTATGCCGGTATTGGTGTGGATTATCTGGCCAAGTCCGCCGGAGTCACTTCCGGGGCCATTTATTCCCACTTTGGATCCAAAGAAGGTGCCTTTGATGAGGTGCTGGCCGAGGGCCTGGAAGAAGTAATTACCAATCTGCCGCAGTTTCAACAGCAATACGGGGCCGACTGGGTGAAGGAGTTTGCCCATTACTACATGACTGAAGCCCATCGACAGGATCTGGAGTGCGGCTGTGCCATGGCATCGCTTACCCCTGAGGTGGTGCGCTTTGGTGATGAGGTGCACGGGGCCTATGAGCGTAAGATGCAGGTCATCGTCGATATTGCCGCCCGTGGTCTGGCGGGTGCCGTCGAGCAGGAGCGTCGCGCCCGCGCCTGGTCCATGTTGAGCGTTTTGATCGGTGGCATCACCGTATCGCGGGCCATGCAAAGCCGGCAGGCTGCCCGGGAAGTGGCCGCGGCCATTGCGGAGGCGGCCGTTAGAGCGGCGGGAAAAACCCGGGTAAAACCGTTGCCGGGTTAAAGCCTTTACGCCCCGTCTTCACCCAGCGTTTGCGCCAGAAAATCGAATACCGCCCGTACCCGTTTGTTCATGCGCAACTCGCGGTGGGATACCAGCCACATCTCCCCTTTATAGAATGCGCCGTGCCGGGCCAGCACCTTCTCCACCGCGGGCTCCTGATCCCCGATGGTCGTGGGCATGACACCGATGCCCAGGCCCTGTTTGGTCAACGCCCAATGCACCAGGTGGCTGTCGGGATTCACACAGAAATTCGCGTCTGTGATGTGCAGCCCGTGTTCTGCCAGGCTCTGGATATAGCCCCGGTTATCGCCCCCGTTAAAGCCAATAAACCGGGCCTGCGCCAGGGCTTGCAGTGTTAACGGTTGCGGCAGTGTGCCCAGGTAGTCCGGGGTGGCGTACAAGGCTGCAGTGATGTCCGATAGTTTGCGGGCAATCAGGTCCGGTTGAGTGGGGCGGTAGGAGCGGATGGCGATGTCCGCCTCGCGGCGTTTCAGGTCGCTGCTGTCATTGGATGCGATCAGCTCAATAACGATGCTGGGATGGTGCTGATTCAGCTTTTTGATCAGTGCGGGCAATACCATCATGGCCATCACCTCGGTGGCGGAAATGCACACCCGGCCGGCGATGGAGTTGGAGTGCCCGGAGGCGGCCAATGATAAATCCATGGCCGCCTCGCCCATGGCCCGCACGTGCTCCACCAGTTGCGCGCCACCGGGGGTGAGTTGCAGGCCCTGGCCGTTGCGCTCGAACAGGGCAATACCCAGTTCTTGCTCCAGGGCCGATACCTGCCGCCCGAGGGTGGGCTGGGACATACCCAAAGCCCGCGCCGCCGCCGACAGTGAACCTTCTTCCACGGTCACCAGAAAGGCGCGGGCGCGGTTCCAATCAAATCTAAGGGGGCGCCAGTCCATGGGAATTCCTTCAAATGTGGGGTAGCCAGCCAACAACCTATACGAATATGAATAGCTTAAATGCAGTTTTGGCAATATCAAGTGCAAAAATGCATGGCTAGAATGCGTATCAACCTAATCAGGAGGCAAGCGCCACCATGGATCATTCAACTGCTTATTGGGACCGTATTGCAGAACGCTACGCCCGCCAACCGATTGCCAACCAGGCGGAGTATGCCAAGAAACTGGAGGTGACCCAAGGTTATCTGACGCCGGATATGCGGGTGCTGGAGTTTGGTTGCGGTACCGGCTCCACGGCCCTGATTCATGCACCACTGGTGCGCGACTATACCGCCATCGATAACGCCCCGGGGATGATTGAGGTGGCCAAGCGGAAATTGTCGGAGGCAGGGCTTCCCCAGCTGCATTTTCAGGTGGCTGAGCTGAAAGAGTTTGCCGCTCAAGCAGGGCAATATGATGCGGTATTGGGGTTGAATGTACTGCATTTACTGGAAGATAAAGACCAGGCCATCGCCCAGGTGTACACCTTGCTTAAACCAGGGGGGGTGTTTGTCAGCAGTACCGCCTGTTTGCAGCAGGGGCTTAATGTCTATCGGCTTATTGCGCCGTTTACCCGCTTTTTTAAATTGCCCAGGGTATGCGTGTTCAGCCGCAAAGCGCTGGAATCCAGTCTGCAGCAGGTGGGATTCAGGATTGCGTATCGCTGGGTACCGGAGGGAAACCGGTTGGTGTATTTTGTGGTGGCCGTGAAGCCCGATACTTAATGATATTTAACGTCAGCACGAATTTATTTTCATGTTCCCCAACAACAGCCGGCTATAAAATTTCGCTCCCTTCCATACTGGATCAGCGTATGTCTCAGGAGCCGGTTGACCCTGTTTCCCCCTGCCTTGGTTGCGGCGCCTGCTGCGGTTTTTTCCGTGTGTCATTTTATTGGGGAGAGGCGCGCAGCGTCGGAGGCTTGGTGCCCGACCATCTGACAACCAAAGTGAACAGTGTTTACAGCTGCATGCAGGGCACCGAAGGTGGCCATGGACGCTGTGTGGCCCTGCTGGGGGAGATTGGTACCCAGGTCCGTTGCAGTATTTATCAAAACCGCCCATCCCCCTGCCGGGAATTTGCCTGCCACAGCGTAACCATTGCCGGTAACCCGGATTGTAACCGGGCCCGGGCACATTATGGTCTGCCTGCACTGCAGTGCGCTGAATTTGAATCGCAAGCCTCTTAACCATTAGTGCCTCGCTGGCAGAGCTGGCATAATGCGGTGGGTTTCCATTGTCATCAGCCTCGAGGACCTTCATGCAACCGCAACATAAACCCCAGAATCCGAATTTCTCTTCCGGCCCCTGCGCCAAGCGCCCCGGCTATGCTGTATCCGCCCTGGATGTGTCCACCCTGGGCCGCTCCCACCGTTCAACTCTGGGTAAAGCCGCTCTGCAACGCTGCTGTGAAGAAACCGCTGAACTGCTGGGCCTGCCCGCCGGTTACCGCGTTGGTGTGGTGCCCGCCTCCGATACCGGCGCGGTCGAGATGGCCCTGTGGTCTTTACTGGGGCCGCGCCCGGTGGATGTGCTGCATTGGGAATCCTTTGGTTCCGGCTGGCATACAGATATCGTGAAGCAATTGAAGCTGGATGATGTGCGCTCGTTGCAAGCCGAATACGGTGAGCTGCCGCCCCTGGCCGATGTGAATTTTGACCACGATGTGGTGTTCACCTGGAACGGCACGACCTCCGGCGTGAAGGTTCCCGATGGCGATTGGATTGCGGAAGATCGGCAGGGGTTGACCATTTGTGATGCCACCTCCGCGGTATTCGCTATGGAACTGCCCTGGGAAAAACTGGATGTGGTGACCTACTCCTGGCAGAAAGTGCTGGGCGGTGAAGGCGCTCACGGAATGCTGATCCTGGGGCCACGGGCCGTGGCGCGTCTGGAAAGTTACACTCCTCCGTGGCCGTTACCAAAAATCTTCCGCATGACCAAAGGCGGTAAACTGATCGAAGGTATTTTCCGCGGCGAAACCATCAATACCCCCTCCATGTTGTGTGTTGCCGATTATCTGGATGCGCTGGACTGGGTGCGCAATATTGGTGGCGTGGCCGGGGCCATTGAGCGTTCCCAGGCCAATCTGGCGGTGTTGGAAAACTTTGTGGCGCAACATGACTGGATCGATTTTCTGGCGCAACAGCCTGAGGTGCGATCCAACACCAGCATCTGCCTCACCATGCAAATGGATGCCGGGCAAACCAAGCAATTCACCAAGTTGCTGGAAGCCGAAGGTGTGGCCTACGATATCGGTGCCTATCGGGATGCACCCGATGGCATTCGTATCTGGGGTGGCGCGACGGTGGAAACCACGGATCTGGAAGCATTGGTGCCCTGGCTGGAGTGGGCATATCAGCAGGTCACTGCATAAATAATAAATAGTAGATCAAAGGGAATGAATCGTGTTTAAAGTCAAAACTTTCAATCAGATTTCGGTTAAAGGGCTGGAGCGCTTTCCACGGGCGGACTATGAGGTAGGCAGCGACATCAGCCATCCGGATGGCATCCTGTTGCGCAGTCACAAACTGCATAATGAAGCGTTACCGGAAACAGTGCTGAGTGTGGCTCGCGCCGGTGCCGGCGTGAATAATATTCCACTGGAAGAGTACACTCAGCGCGGCATCGTGGTGTTCAACACCCCCGGCGCCAATGCCAATGCCGTGAAAGAGCTGGTACTGGCCGGCCTGCTGTTGGGTTCCCGTGGTGTGCTGAAGGGCATTGAATACGTGCAAAGCCTGACACACCTGAAAGACGCTGCCGAAATGAGCAAGCTACTGGAAGCGGAAAAGAAACGCTTTGCCGGAAAAGAATTGTACGGCAGCACACTGGGCGTGGTGGGGTTAGGTGCCATTGGTTCCATGGTGGCGGAGATGGCGTTGGCCCTGGGCATGAAAGTGGTGGGTTATGATCCGGCTCTGTCGGTGGAGGCAGCCTGGCGTTTGCCGAATCGGGTTGAACGCATGGAGAATCTGCACTCTCTGCTTTCCCGTGCCGATTACGTGACCCTGCATGTTCCCGCGCTGGAAGCTACCCGTGGCCTGATCAGTCATGACGCGTTGCAGGCCATCAAGCCCGGCGCGCGCCTGTTGAACTTTGCCCGTGACGCCATAGTGGATTCCGCTGCGGTGGTGGAAAGCCTTGAATCCGAGAATGGCTTGGGTATG